>Ga0256856_1000124_pt1 | contig 9430 bp, 8 predicted proteins | sample BONt10_FD_181175 | JGI IMG/M metagenome (GOLD analysis project Ga0256856, IMG submission 181175) | Terrestrial sediment cell enrichment communities from Utah, United States - BONCAT_SYTO_Terrestrial_sediment - 10 | ecosystem: Environmental > Terrestrial > Deep subsurface > Rock core/Sediment... | reverse complement strand
CGGTGGGGGTTACTAATTCGGGAAGGGAGGCATAAACCGAGTTTTTTTAGCAGGAATTAGTCCCCCTCTGCGGGGACGAGAGGCAAGTGTAGTTGCGGTTGAAAGCGCGGAATAATCGAGGGGTAGCTAACTAAAATACTCTTCAACAATTTTCAAAATCCGCGAGGCGGCTAAACCGTCCCCAAAGGGATTAATTGCCATTGCCATTGCGTTGTAAGCTTCGGAATTGCTCAGCAACTCAACCGCTGCTGCTGTAATTATATCAGAATTAGTACCAACGAGTTTAGCAGTACCCGCAGAAATTGCCTCTGGTCTTTCTGTGGTTTCTCGTAATACTAAAACTGGCTTGCCCAAACTAGGTGCTTCCTCTTGCAAGCCACCGGAATCTGTGAGGATTAAATGACATCTCTGAATGGCTCCTACTAATTCTGCGTAATCCAATGGTTCTGTTAAAAAGACTCTGGGATGGTCGCCCAAAAGAGCTTGCAAAGGTTCTCTGACTGTGGGATTTCGATGTAGAGGTAAGAGCAAGGCTGTATCGGGAAATTTATCTAAGATTTGGAGAAAGGCCCGCGCAATTCCTGCTAACGGTTCTCCCCAATTTTCGCGACGGTGAACAGTTGCTAAGATAGTGCGATATTGGCTCCAATCTAAGTTAGGAATGTTGCATTCTGGTTGGCGTTTGGCAACAGAAAGCAAGGCATCGATTACTGTGTTGCCTGTACGGTGAATTTCTCCTAAAACCCCCGATCGCCCTAAATTCTCTTGGGCCAGGGCTGTCGGGGCAAAATGCAGCCGTGTGAGCTGAGATATCAACCGTCGGTTAGCCTCTTCGGGGTAAGGATTGAACACGTCGTCTGTCCGCAATCCGGCTTCTACGTGACCTACGGGTATTTTCTGGTAAAATGCAGCTAAAGTAGCGGCAAACGCTGTCGTTGTATCGCCCTGAACTAAGACGATTTCGGGCTGCAATTCTTTAAAGGAGGCTTCCAAACCTTGCAAACTCCGGGATGTAATATCTGTCAAGGTTTGCTGGTGCTGCATAATAGCTAAATCCCGATCGGCTTTTAGATCGAACATTCGCATTACTTGTTCGACCATTTCTCGGTGCTGACCGGTTAAAATTACTTGGGTGTCAAAGGTGGGCGAACTTTTGAACTGTTGAATTACTGGGGCTAGTTTAATCGCTTCCGGGCGAGTTCCTAAGACGATGCAAACGCGGTGTGTGGCTTCGGGCATGGTAAAATTGGGTAGTTGAGATTTGCGGGGCTCTTAAAGGCTGAAGATTTTAGAGCTGGTTTGAATCGTTGGTTAACAAGATTTATTTTTTTATGAACCGCAGAGGGCGCAGAGGGCGCAGAGGAGGGAGAGAAGAGAGATAGAAGGTGTTTATTTTGGGAGTTATATTGTTTTAGATCCCACTGTTGGTACATTTTTAATTATTAATTGCTCATGCCCTATCGTTACATTCTATTTTACAAACCCTACGACGTTTTAACTCAATTCACTGACAACTCTAGCGAAACTAAGCGCCGAACTCTCAAAGATTATATTCCGATTCCTGATGTTTATGCGGTGGGAAGACTCGATCGCGATAGTGAAGGTTTGTTGCTGCTAACCGACGATGGGCCCCTTCAGCACCGCCTCAGTGACCCGACCTTCGCTCATCCCCGCACTTACTGGGTGCAAGTTGAACGGATTCCTGATGCAGGGGCGATCTCGGCTTTGCAGACAGGTGTCACAATTCAAGATTATCGGACTCGATCGGCAAAAGTGCAATTATTGTCAGCAGAACCACCTTTGCCACCCCGCGAACCGCCGATTAGATTTCGCAAAAACGTGCCGACAGCTTGGCTAGAAATGACTCTCACAGAAGGCCGCAACCGCCAAGTGCGCCGGATGACCGCAGCAGTAGGGTTTCCGACGCTGCGGCTAGTCAGATGTGCGATCGGGCATTTGCGTCTCGAAGGTCTCAAGCCCGGTGAATGGCGCGAACTAACTCAAGCCGATTTGAGATTTTAGATTTGAGATTTTAGATTGGAGAATTACAGTCAACAGTCAACACTCAACCGTCAACAGTTAACCGTCAACAATCAATAATCAACTACTTTGGAGGCGGCAAAATAAAACTCTCCTTTCCATTCTTATCTTTTTGCACCTGAGCTCCCAACTTGACAAGAGCTTGTTTCGCCCTTTGACGCACCAACTTATCAGTTGTTTGATCATAAACTGTATTCCAAGCCATAAACCGCACTGGCACGCTATCGGGATCTCTGCGCAAATACTCAACAGTTGCTCGAAACATCGGCGCCAATTTCGGCCCTTCCGGGGTTTCTTCCACCCAAGCAGCGGCCATTTCGTGAGAGCGAATTGAGTCGGGAATATCCCCCAACAGCAGCAACTCATCAAGACCTTTAGTTCGCCACACTATCCACGCTTGGGGATGAATTTGTGGCGAAAGGGCCCTAGTACCGCGCTCTATCAAATTAACAGCAGTTTCAGGCTTTCCCTGATAAAAAGAAATAGCTGTGGAAAGAAACAGGTAGATGTCAGCCCACCGCGGGTCGCGCTGCGTAACTATGTCAAAATAATCTTGGCCCAGATTGTAGCCGGTTACATCTCGCGCTTCGTCGTCGCCAAAATACTGCAAAAATTTGAGAAATGTCCAATCTGCAATTAAATTGTCAAAACCAAAACTAGGGATAGTTTTGAGCATTTTTAGCCGCAGGGCTTCTTGCTGCGCTTCTTGCTGCGCTGCTTGCTTGAAACTGGCAGCAGACATTGCAGAGAGCGGCCCCGGCCCCGGAACACCAACTGGGGACATTCCGCCCAACTGCTCGCTAGACTGCATGGCAACGACCCCCGCCAGCGCTGCTAGACCGATAAATCCATTAACGAGCAGGCTCAACCACTTACGCGAAAATTGTTCGATTTTAGCTTCCACGGCACATTTAAATCCAAGTTTTAAATTAAGTTTATTGAAAGAGAGTAGTAATTGGTTGGCGATCGACTAAAAATCTCGTTAAACTGTCCAAAGGGATGGTGGAGCCTCCACACAATAGTTTAAGTAGTAGTTTGAGATTTTTTAGCAATATAAAATTTCAAATCAAAAATCTAAAATCGAATTGAGCCAAATTCAATGAATCAAGCCCGCAGACGCTTTTCTAAATTACAGGCAGCCCTGTTCAGTGGGGCGATGGCAACAACCGCTTCGATATCTTTGCTCGTTCCCGGCCTGAGTCAATCAGTCCGCGCCGAGCTTCAAGATAGCCCCAAAGCTGTCTTGGACGAAGCTTGGCAAATTGTGAACCGAGAGTATGTTGATGGCAGCTTTAACAAGACTGACTGGCAATTGACCCGCCAAGAACTGTTGAGCAAAAACTATACCTCTCGCGAGGCTGCCTACACCGCTCTCCGCAAAGCCCTAGAGAAATTAAACGACCAGTACACGCGCTTCATGGACCCGAAGCAGTACGAAGCCCTGACGAATCAAACCTCCGGGGAACTGACAGGGGTGGGGATGAGGCTGGAAGAAGACGAGAAAACGAAAGCGATTAGGGTAGTCGAGCCGATGGAAAATTCCCCGGCCCTGAAGGCAGGGATTCAAGCGGGCGATACGATTTTGGTGATTGACGGCAAAACTACCAAAGGCATGACTGTCTCGGATGCAGCTCAGGTAATTCGGGGCGACGAAGGCACGAAAGTCACGCTGCGGATTGCTCGTGAGGGCAAAAGCGAATTTGACATCACTCTGACGAGGGCGAGAATTGAGGTGGCAGCGGTTCGCTACAGCCTCAAGAATGAAGGCGGTAAGAATGTGGGTTACATCCGCTTGCAAGAGTTTAGCTCCCACGCGGGGGAACAAATGGAGGTGGCGATTAAAAAGCTCTCTAATCAGAAAGCTGACGCTTTTGTGTTGGATTTGCGGGGCAATCCCGGCGGTTTGCTGCGGGTGAGCATTGATATCGCTCGGATGTGGATGGATACAGGGGCGATCGTCCGCACAGTCGATCGCGCGGGAGATTCTCAGGAAATGCGGGCAAACCGCACTGCAATCACTGACAAGCCTTTGGTGGTGCTCGTGGACGATAACTCGGCCAGCGCCAGCGAGATTTTGGCCGGTGCTCTGAAGGACAACAAGCGCGCAACTGTGATAGGCGGCCAAACTTTTGGCAAAGCTTTGGTGCAGTCGGTGCATTCTTTGGCTGACGGTTCGGGATTGGCGGTGACGATCGCTCACTACTATACCCCGAACGGTACGGATATCAGCCAAAAGGGGGTTACTCCCGATGTTAAGGTGGAAATCAGCGACGAACAAAAGTTGAAATTAGCTAACAAACCGATGTTGGTGGCGACTCAGGACGATCCTTGCTACGCGCAGGCGATCGCACTTTTGCGAACTACCGCTTCGTCTCCCCGTCCCATTGCTGGTAATGAGGCTCTTGTTCCTAAGAAGTAGTTGAAATTAGCACTTATTAACAATTAGCTTTAAGATGAAACCCGCGTCGGCGGGTTTTGTTTTTATTGATTAGTTATTGGTTCTTAAGTAAATCCACCTAATTAAACTTAAGATACAGATGGCTAAAAAGCTTGCTATATGAGCATTCTTCCTTCTTCCTTCTACTTAGTTATTGGTTAATTGATATCCTGATTAAAGCAAATTAGTGGGATTGGGATTTTTTAACCGCAGATATCAGCTTCGGAACACAGATGCACGCTGATGGGATTTCTGAAGTGTTTATCTCTGACTTAATTAGTCATTCATGCGCCGGATAAACTCTAAGGGCAAACCGTCTGTATCGGCAATAAAAGCTACTTCGTAAACATTTTGCCCGATCGCCTGTTGAGTCGGTTCTAATAAAACTTTCAAAGCTTGAAACTGGTTTGGTTGGTATGAAGCAGCTTCCTCAAACCGCTCTTTCAGAGACTGCAACCAGCTAGGCAAGTCAGTTGTCGCTTCAGTTAAATCGAAAGATAAATGATAATATCCAACATAATGCTCGTCTCCGAAAGCATCCGGTGCGGGTTTTGGTTCGGGGATTTGAATTAGTTCGATGCGTCCGTTGAGACCTTCCATCCAACAGGCTAGGGTGTAACCTGTGGTAAAGCGATCGCTCACAGTAAATCCCAACTGTTCGTAAAAGGCGATCGCCCGGTGAATGTTAGCAGTGCGAATCGAGGCGTGGTGCATTCAATTTTAGATTTTAGATTTTAGATTTTAGATTTTAGATTTTAGAAGGGAAGTAGGAATTCCGGCTGGGGATTTTAGATTTTAGAGGGTAAATTCGTAATTCGGAATTAAAAACGGTCGCATCTTTAGCGCGAAAGCAATAGAGCCTTCTTCCCTCTTCCTGACATCCGTTACATCCGTTACATCCGTTACATCCGTTACATCCGTTACATAATCCGTTGCCGAACTTCCTTCTTCCTTGACTTATTCAAACAACCGAAAATAGGGATATCTAATCGGAACTCCCGGCTCTTTTTCCAAATCAAAATTAATCACTTCCCAGCAAGGGTCCTCTTGGGGATCGGGGCTAAAATCCACAGGCAAACCGTACAGCCTCGGCCGCGGCGATTCCGACTGGCCTCGCCAAGGCGTGCTGCGTTCCAAATAAGCGCTGATTAAGTCCCGATAGCGTTGGGCAACGATCACGCGAGTTGCTCGGTAGCCTTGAGTATACAGTCGATCGAGCGCTTCGTGAATTTCAAATCGAATCCCGTCGGGGTGCGTGTGCTGGCGATACCATTCATTCTCCCAGCGGCGCCAGTGCCGCCCAGACTGAAGGTGAACCAGTTCCCCCGTTTTTGGATCTGCCTCAAATGCCCCGTGACGCGGACACAAATAGGTATCCGTCAGCGTTAAAGCCGGAATTGTTTGGCGACAGTGGGGACACTGAATTTCCGGGCCAAACATTGGGTATTGCAAGGCAACTTCAATCATTTATTTGCGTCCCAGCATATTTTCTCTGCAAAAGTGCCAAATACTTTTATTATATCCCGTATCAACAACCAGCTAATCTGCTAGAAGTATAACGATCGACCAACTAATGAGCAATCTCAACGAACCTCTGTCTGCACTTCCTTCCTATTGGCCCAGGCCGGATCTGTCCCAAGCGGCTTTTGTCGCTGAAGGCGCTGTTGTCATCGGCAGGGTAGAGGTGGCAGCAGGCGCTAGTATCTGGTACGGGGCGGTGGTGCGGGCGGATGTAGAGCGAATTGCGATCGGCTCAAGTACCAATATCCAAGATGGAGCAATTCTGCACGGCGATCCGGGGCAACCAACTGTTTTGGAAGATTTCGTGACAGTCGGACACCGAGCCGTGATTCACTCAGCTTACATTGAACGGGGCTGCCTGATCGGGATTGGGGCGATCGTCCTGGACGGAGTGAGGGTGGGCAGAGGCTCTATCGTCGGTGCAGGGGCGGTTGTCACCAAGGACGTTCCCCCTCACACGCTCGTTGCGGGAGTGCCTGCCAAACGCCTGCGGGATGTCTCTGAGGAAGAAGCAGCCGAGTTGGTGGAACACGCTAAGCGTTACGAAAAGTTGGCTCTGGTTCACGCGGGGAAAGGTTCTGATTTGGGATTTGCTGAGGTGAAGGAATAAAGTTTTCAGGATAGTCCTGGACGCATAAAAACCTTCATAACCGGGTTTTTTGCGGTTTTTGCGGGCTGTAACGAAGTATTTTGAAAAAATCCCGGTTTCCGATCGCCCGTGCGTCCAGGACTATAAGACTCACTCTTAATGAGTTTTGTTGAGGTACAAGACTTACACATTTCAGGGCAAATCTGTCATTCTAAGCGTATCGAACCATCTCATAAATGCTAAACTACAGTAATGAAAATTAAGCCAAAAATTATTGATTTATAATTGCTTACACCGCACAAAAACTCCTAAGCTTTGAAACATTCCTATATCGATAATCTAAAATCAATTGACATGAATACCGATCGCACATCTACTCCAAACATCCCCCCGTACACCTGGAAACGTCCCATCGGCCTCGGTTGGGAGAATCCCTATACAGTCCGCTACGCAAGCAATCTCGACGACGGCCCCTGGCACGGAATGCCTCTGGGCGGGTTCGGTGCCGGCTGCATCGGGCGATCGTCCCGCGGCGACTTTAACCTCTGGCACATTGACGGCGGCGAGCACATTTTTCGCAGTTTGCCCGCTTGTCAGTTCAGCGTTTTTGAAGAAACTCAAGGCAAGAAACAAGCTTTTGCACTGTCCACTGAACCGCCTACCGATGGCAGTTTATCGAGTTGGAAATGGTATCCATCAGAAGGAAGAAGGAAGAAGGAAGAAGGAAGAAGGGAAGAAGAAGGAGAAGAAAGAAGCGGGGAAGAGTCTAATTCTTCGGGGAGTTATCATGCTTTGTATCCGCGCAGTTGGTTTGTTTACGAAAATGTGTTTCATGCTCAATTAAGCTGCGAGCAATTTTCGCCAATTTTGCCGAACAATTATCAGGAAAGCAGTTACCCAGTTGCCATGTTTGAATGGGTGGCGCATAATCCTACAGATGCGCCGATTACTCTCAGCATCATGCTGACTTGGGAGAATATTGTTGGTTGGTTTACTAATGCCAACAAGTCGCCGAAAGTGATGGTTCGAGATGATGGTAGTCCATTTTATGACTATCAACCCCGGTGGGGAGAAAGTGGCGGAAATTTGAATTTGTTGGTGGAAGATTTTCACCGCATCGGTTGCGTGATGACGCGGTTGACTGCTGAGGACGAACCGCAAGAGGGGGAGGGACAATGGGCGATCGCAACTATTACTAATCCGGCGGTAGAAGTATTCTATCAAACTCGCTGGAACCCGGCGGGGAATGGCGACGAAATTTGGCGCAACTTTTCTGCTGAAGGTTTCTTGTTGGATGACAAAGACGAGACAGCCGCAGCAGCAGGAGAACAGTTGGCTTGTGCGATCGCAGTTCGCTTTACTATTCGACCGGGAAAAACTCGCAAAATTCCCTTTATCATAGCTTGGGATTTGCCCGTTACTGAGTTTGCATCGGGAGTTTGGTACTACCGCCGCTATACGGATTTCTTCGGCCGTAACGGCAAAAATGCTTGGCCGATTATTCGCACTGCAATGAAGCATTCCGATACTTGGCGCGAAAATATTGAAGCTTGGCAAAAACCGATTTTAGAACGGAAAGATTTGTCAGACAGTTTTAAAATGGCTTTGTTTAACGAGTTATACGCCCTGACAGACGGCGGTACTCTTTGGAGTGCGGCTGACGAACGTGATCCCAAGGGTCAATTTGCAGTTTTGGAGTGCATTGATTATCGCTGGTACGAAAGTTTGGACGTGCGGCTTTACGGTTCTTTTGCTTTGTTGATGCTGTGGCCTGATTTGGAAAAGTCGGTGGTTTTAGCCTTCGCTAGGGCAATTTCTGCAGGAGACGATACGCCGAGAATTATTGGCTGGAATCAAGCTTCGGCTATTAGAAAAGCTGTCGGCGCGACGCCGCACGATTTGGGTGCTCCTAACGAACATCCTTGGGAGAAAACGAATTATACTAGCTATCAAGATTGCAATTTGTGGAAGGATTTGCCTTGCGATTTTGTGTTGCAGGTTTATCGGGATTTCCTATTGACTGGCGGCACAGATTGTGAGTTTCTGCAAGAGTGTTGGCCGGCAATTGTTGAGGCTTTGGCTTATCTGAAAACTTTTGATGAGGATGGGGACGGAATTCCTGAGAATTCGGGAGCACCGGATCAGACGTTTGATGACTGGCAAATGCGGGGGATAAGTGCGTATTGCGGGGGTTTGTGGTTGGCGGCGCTGGAGGCTGCGATCGCGATCGGCGAAATCTTGGAAGATGCAGCACCGCAGATAATTCCTAACCCTCAAGCAAAGATAGCATTATATCACAGTTGGCTGCTACAAGCAAGACCGAGCTATCAAGAAAAACTTTGGAACGGTCAATATTACCGTTTGGACAGCGAGAGTAATTCCGAAGTGGTGATGGCCGACCAACTGTGCGGTCAATTTTACGCGAAACTGTTAGGATTGCCGGATATTGTGCCGCCAGAATGTGCAGTCAGTGCTTTAGAAACTGTATACGAATCTTGCTTTTTGAAGTTCAATGAGGGGGAGTTCGGTGCAGCGAATGGGGTGATGCTGAACGGTTCGCCGGAAAATCCCAATGCAACTCATCCTTTGGAAGTTTGGACCGGGATTAATTTTGGGTTGGCCGCTTTTTTGGTACAGATGGGAATGGAGGAGAAAGCGTTTAAATTGACGGATGCGGTGGTGAAGCAGATTTATGAAAATGGGTTGCAGTTTCGCACGCCGGAAGCGATTACGGCGGGGGGAACTTTTCGGGCGAGTCACTATTTGCGGGCGATGGCGATTTGGGCGATTTACGGGGTGTTGACCAATTTTAAATAGGGAAAAAGGTCTATTAGCTGGTGAAT
>Ga0256856_1000123_pt1 | contig 9435 bp, 11 predicted proteins | sample BONt10_FD_181175 | JGI IMG/M metagenome (GOLD analysis project Ga0256856, IMG submission 181175) | Terrestrial sediment cell enrichment communities from Utah, United States - BONCAT_SYTO_Terrestrial_sediment - 10 | ecosystem: Environmental > Terrestrial > Deep subsurface > Rock core/Sediment... | reverse complement strand
GACTTCCGGATCTTGATTTGTCCGAAGTCCCCGAAGTCCCCGAAGTCCCCGAAGCCTTGGAAGTCGCGGAAGTTCTTGCCCTGCATTTGGGAACTTCTACTCTATAGGAGTCTCTGCGCTTGGCGTCAGATGCCCGGTGGCTTGGTAGATATATCGGCCTCAACCTCTTATTTTTCTAAGAAACTGGGTGTCTTTGGGTAAGTCCTATATATATACTGAGGAGAGAGCTCCAAACTTAGGTTTTTAAGACTATATGTTCAGCATTGACATCATTGTGAAAAATACGCCCGTCTCGCTGTCGGTGCAGCGGAAGTTGGAGGAGGACGCTGAGACTGTTTACCAGCAGGTGCTGGCGGCGATTCGCAACTCCCAACCGCAAATTTTGGAACTCACTTGCGAGAAAAATCCTGAGAAAAAGGTGGCTGTGCTCAGCAGCGAGATTTCTGGGGTGGTGGTTTCTCAGAAATCGGGGGCGTCATCTACAGGCAGATCCCCTGGCTTTGTCTCGATGTCGGCTGCAGAATGAGGGCTGGGGGTGTTGGTGCCGAGATGAGCCAGTCAGCGGTTGCTGTGCGGGATTTGGGTTTTTGCTGGCCGTCGGGCGATCGAGTTTTGCAAGGTTGCTCTCTGGATGTACCTAAGGGCGAGTTTTGGATGCTTTTGGGCACTAACGGCAGCGGCAAGTCTACGCTGTTGAGGCTGATGGCTGGGCTGCTGCACCCCCAGTCGGGGGAAATTGACCTGAGTGGGCGGGTGGGTTTTGTGTTCCAAAATCCGGATCACCAATTGGTGATGCCGACGGTGGGTGCGGATGTGGCTTTTGGTTTGGTGGAGGAAAAGCTTTCTAATCTTCAGGTGCGGGCGAGGGTGGCGGAGGCTTTGGAGGCTGTGAATTTGCTGGATTTGCAGCGGCGGCCGATTTATGCTTTGAGTGGGGGCCAGAAGCAGCGAATTGCTCTTGCTGGGGCGATCGCCCGTCACTGCGAAATTCTGCTGTTGGACGAACCGACGGCTTTGTTAGATCCTGATTCTCAGTTGGATTTGGTGGGGGCGGTGCAGCGGTTGGTGAAAAATCGCGGGATTACGGCTTTGTGGGTGACTCACCGTTTGGATGAGTTGAATTTCTGCGATGGGGCTTTTTTGTTGGAAAAGGGCGAAGTGGTCGATCGCGGAGATCCGGCGCGTTTGAAGCTGCGGTTGATGCAAAGTCAAGATGTTTAGCCCTCAAGCAATTTGAGAATTAAGTCACTCGGCGATTGAAATGGCTGCATAGAGTGAAACGAACTCTGCCTCGGCAGACTAAGAAATAAATAGGGTATTTAACCAGATTTTGGCGGCACGGCAAATTAATCTCGCAATCCCCGATCGCGCAACAAAGCATCTGCCCAAATTGTATCGGCCTCTGACAGCGCTGGTATGACTTCCCAGTTGCGATAATCTATCTTGAGGTCGTAACTTGCTATGTCGTAAATTTGAGTGAATAATTCCTGCAAGTTTATGACTGGTTCGGTGTCGCCCGATCGCAGCGGCAAAGGAAAGGCAGGCATCTGGTTTTGCAGGTTAAAAGCATACAAATCAGCTCTGGGACGGCGATTTCCCCGACACACCAAAACGCTATAGTGACTATCAATATTGTTTTCAAGAATTGGCATTTTTCGACCGTGCCGCAATAAATCTATTTCTATTAAATGAGTGCGCCTACCTAAAAGTTCTTCTCGCTTTTCTTGGTACATTTGTCGCCCTTTGCCTGTTCGCTTATTCGTAGGCGAGAGAATTTCAATTACTGTTATTAATTCTTTTTCCCCCCTTTCTCTAATTTCTAAATAAGCTTCTCGAAGCGTGTAAGGTATGGGAAGAGTTACTGTGAATGGTTGTGGAAGCGGTGCTGCAACTGCTACGTTTGATGATGTTGTTTCTGTTGCAGTTTGTGGTTGCTTTACAGTTACGTCGGGAATGCCAATGACTGATAAATCGTCGTCAGCCGTTTCATAGATTCTTACTTCCAGCGACACTAAATACTTAGGACGCAGTTGGGGAGATAAAAACCTGAAAATTTCACTAATTAGCAAGTTATGCATCCCAGACCAGAGTTCGGGATGCTCTAAATACGGGTCCATGCCGGGAAAGGGAGATGGCATTGATTTGACTCCTTGACTCAAGTCTATTTCCAGTTTAACAATACTTTTCTGACGCGAATGGCTTGCCAACAGGTTTTAGGGCATAGCTTTGCTTGTTGCAGATAATGACTGAAGGCTCGATCGACCTTTTGCAATAATAGGTTCGATCGCACATTTTGCACTTATTGGCATATTCCGTCGGGAGTTTAAACCCCCGCCGGAATCGGGCAACAAATGCAAGATATTAGTTCGATCGCATTAACTTTCGATCGACAATTGCATGGGTATTGGAACGCTGTTTTCATCTAAGACAGACAGCGCATTTACGAAAACAATTGTATGCGGGACTGCGGGCATTAAGCGGCGCAGTGCTTTGAGGTAAGATTCGGCATCGGGGCGACGGGCGAAACGGGCGACTGTTAACCGCTGACAGTTGGGGAGGTGGCGAATTATGCACCAAGGTTGAAGTCGATCGCGATATGTCGGTTGTTTTGGTATCATAGGAAAATCCTTCCCACTTTTGTGGGTGGTAATGAAAGGCGATCGCTCTAGATTTCTCAGGTCCGGGGGCGATCGCTGTTAACTATCTTTATTAAAAGATATGAGCATAGCTGCTGTCAAGCATAAATGGGATTAATTCGGTTGCGGGTTCGAGAACTCGCTGAGGAAAAGGGTTGGACGCTCAAAGAAGTCTCTGACAGAACGGGAATTCCCTACAGCACGGTTAAAAAATACGCCCAAGCTCCCAAAATGGCAACGGTGGACTACACGGCTTTGCAGAAACTTGCTGAAGTCTTCGATGTGATGGTGGAAGATTTGGTTGAGGTTTTGGAACGGTAAACTAATTTGTCAGCGGGAAGATGGGTCTAATTCGATTGCGGGTTCGAGAACTAGCCGAAGAGAAGGGTTGGACATTAAAAGAAGTTTCTGAGCGATCGGGCATTCCTTACAGTACCGTTAGAAGTTATGCCCATTCTTCCAAGCTGGCAACGGTAGATTACACAGCTTTAAACAAAATGGCTCGCGTGTTTGATATTGCGATCGAAGATTTAGTTGAGATTTTGGAAGAGTAGGCTGATTTATCGTTGGGAATATGGGACGAATTAGGCTGCGAGTTCGAGAATTTGCTCAAGAGAAGGGTTGGAATCTGACAGAAGTATCCAAAAGAACAGGTATTCCATATACCACAATCATTACCTATGCTAATTCTCCAGGTATGGCAACTGTAGATTACACAGCTTTGGACAAGATGGCCCGTGCGTTCGATATTGCGATCGAAGATTTAGTTGAGATTTTGGAACAGTAAACTGATTTGTCAGCGGGAAGATGGGGTTAATACGGTTGCGAGTTCGAGAACTAGCTGAGGAAAAGGGTTGGACGCTGAAAGAAGTCTCTGACAGAACGGGAATTCCCTACAGCACGGTTAAAAAATACGCCCAAGCTCCCAAAATGGCAACGGTGGACTATACGGCTTTGCAGAAACTTGCTGCTGTCTTCGATTTGTTGACATCCACCCCGACCTAAAGGTACGGGGATTCCCAATCATTACTAATTGGGTTTCTGTTTCATAGCACCAGCCTTCCGAGATTTACTCTCTTGGGGTCTTACGGTTGCTCCACAGACTGACACGGCTAGCCCAGCCGCCAAAATATTTTTTGCCGCATTGATATCACGGTCGTGATTAGTCCCACACTTAGGGCATTCCCATTCCCGAATATTCAACGGCAATTCGTTAATAATATGACCGCAGTTTCCACAGCGCTTAGAACTAGGAAACCAGCGGTCTATTTTTATAAGCTCTCGCCCATACCACTCGCACTTGTAACTTAGTTGGCGAATTAGTTCACCCCAACTAGCGTCACTGATGGCAAGAGCTAATTTGTGGTTTTTCATCATATTCTTAATAGCCAAATCCTCAACTACAATCGTTTGGTTTTCACGAAGGATTTGAGTTGTCAGCTTATGCAGAAAATCTTTACGGGCATCAGCTATCTGTGCGTAGACTTTTGCCACTTGCACCCGCGCTTTTTTCCTGTTGTTACTTGCCTTCTGTTTGCGAGCTAAAGCTTTTTGCGTTCGTTTCAGTTTCTTGCGGAGCTTTTTAAAGTGCTTAGGGTTGGTAATCTTGTCACCATTGCTAGTAGCAATTAGGCTGGTGATTCCCACATCCAACCCAATAAATTTATCGCTCTTGGGAAGTGGTTTAATTGTGTAGTCGTCTACGAGTATAGAGACGAACCAGCGTCCAGCAGGGGTCAGCTTTACTGTAATAGTAGACGGAACGCACCTTTCAGGAATCTGCTTACTCCAACGAATAGGTAATGGCGTAGTGCATTTAGCTAAAAATACCTGTCCATTTTTCCAGCGGAAAGCTGACTTGGTAAATTCAGCGCTACCGCCGTTATGTTTCTTCTTGAAATTAGGATACTTAGCTCGTCCTGCGAAGAAATTGGTAAACGCTGTCTGAAGATGTCTGAGTCCTTGTTGAAGTGGTACGCAACTAACTTCGTTCAAAAAATCAAGCTCTTCTTCTTTTTTCCAATTCGTCAGCATTGAGGAAGTTTCGCTGTAGCCAACCCTCTCTTGACGCTCGTACCAAGCTTCGGTGCGGGCAGCCAAAGCCTTGTTGTACACTAGCCGCGCGCAGCCCATTGTCCGTCGCAAGAGATTTTCTTGCTCGACTGTGGGATAGAAGCGGTAGCGGTAGGCTTTTTCCATGCTCACACCCTAACACCTCTTCTGTGACATGGTTGGTTTTAGACCAGTCTTTTTGTAAAGCCGTCCTAAAAGGACGAGGTTTCTACCCATTTTTTTGATGATCGAAGATTTAGTTGAGATTTTGGAACAATAAACTGATTAGGACTTACGCACGGGTGGTCAGAAACCGGGTTTTTGCGGGAATACTTCGCTACAGTCAGCAGATTTCGTAAAAACCCGGTTTCTCGGTGTCGAAGCGCGCAAGTCCTCGTAATCAGAAACCGGGTTTTTTTGCATCAGACTTCGTTACAGCCCGCCTCCAAGGTAAAAAACCCGGTTTCGAGGAGTCGGAGTGCGTCGAAAACAAACTGATTTGTCGCTCTTTGCAGTAAAAAAAATATGGATATTGGAATTTTCCGGCTGTAGACTAGAGTCAGGAGTTTTTCAGTCTGCCGGAGTTATATCAATGCCGATCGATCGTCTGCCTGACATGGAAGAGAACTTGGAAGATCTGAAAGAGCAATTAGTGGGCAAGGTAAAGGCTCTAAATTTAGCACCGCAAGAAGAAAAGATCCGAATTAAACAGCAAATCCGAGAGCTACGCAAGGAGATTCGGGAGCAGGAAGAGGAGTATTGGCAGGTTGTCGCTCAGCAAACGAAAACGGTGGAAATTCCCGAACAGGAAGCTGAGGTTATTGTTGCCGAGATTGTCGAAGAAATTGGGCAAATTGAAGTGCAGGGACAGTATTCAGATGAAGTGCTTCAGATTTTGCAGGAGATTCGGGACAAGCTAAACCAACCGGGAGCAACAGCGGCGGCGAAACTTAAAGGCGTAATCTCAAGCATTCCGCCGTTTGTAGGAATTTCCTACGAGGCCGAATTGGATACAGAGAATTTTTTCCAGCAGCATTTCCCAACGTTTCGGAAATGGGCTAAAGTATTAGCAAAAAAGTCCTAGACCGGGAGCGAAAAACACCTAATCCAGGTTTAACAAGTTTTTACCAACTATACGATATTCCCTCGGAACTCGGTTCCAAAAACTTTGTCGGACGGGATGAAGAGATGCAGCAGTTGCACGCATTGTTGCAGGATGGGAGCCGCGTTGCCATCGCCGCTGCGTCGGGAATGGGTGGCATCGGCAAGACAGAATTGGCATGGCAGTATGCAACATTTCACCGCGAACACAACACCTATCCAGCAGGGATTTGGTGGGTGTTTGTGCGGGAAATCGATTTAGCGCCGCAGGTGTTGCAGAAAGCGCTGCGAATGGGAATTGTGCCGCCGGATACTCTCGACAATCTGGAGGAACGGTTGCAGTTTTGCTACGAAGAGTGGGCAAAAAAAACCTCTGGCAATGCTCTGCTGGTATTGGATGATGTCAGCGATTACCGCGCGGTGCAGCCGTTGCTGCCTAGAAATCCCCGCTTTAAGGTGTTGCTGACTGCGCGACAGCGGCTGGAAGAGAAAACTGTGCAGCGGTTGGATTTAAAGAAACTGAGGCCCTTGGATGCCTTCAAGTTACTGTATGAAGTTAGTCAGGCAGAGACTCGCATTGTTCAGGAACAGATTGTTGCTGAGAAATTGTGTGCTTGGTTGGAGTATTTGCCCTTGGGGATTGAACTGGTGGCAACCTTTCTCAAGGTAGAGCCAGATGTTTCGGTAGCAGAGTTATTGGCACAGTTGCAGCAAAAGCTGTTGCAGGATGAGGTGCTGACTCCTGTAGCGGCGGCTTTTGAGTTAAGTTGGGTGCAGTTAAATGCTGCCGAACAGCAGTTGGCGGTATTGCTGAGTGTGTTTGCTTTGGCTCCCATGCCTTGGCAGTTGGTGGAGTCAGTGGTCGTAGTTTGTAGAGTAGAAGCCCCAAAGCAAAACTGGCTGAAGAAATTGTTGGTGGTGTGGGGAAAGGTGCAAGCACCCCAGCAGTGGTGTTTGCTACTGGACGATCGGGTTTTGAGCCAGAGTCGGCGGCGTTTAGTGGAGTTGAGTTTGCTGGGGCGCGTGGAGCAAAAGCAGTATCAACTTCATGCTTTGATTCGAGAGTTTTTTGCAGCCAAATTGCAGGGATACGCCGATGCTGAGAATTTGCGGAGAAGTTTTGCTATGGCGTTGACAGTGGTGGCAAAGACGATTCCGCAGACTGTGACGCTGGGGGTGCAGGAACGGGTGAAGGAGGCGCTGCCCCATTTGGAGGTGGTGGCGGAGCAATGGTCGCATTTGCTGGAAGATAGCACTGATGCTATGGGGTCTTTCACGGTCTTAGCGTGGGTTGCCCAGGGGCAGAGTTTGTGGGCAGAGGCGGAGAAATGGTATCAAGCTTGCCTGCAGATGACGGAGGAACGCTGCGGAGCCGACCATCCCAATACAGCAACGAGTTTGAACAATCTGGCAGAGCTGTACCGTGCAATGGGACGCTACCCGGAAGCAGAACCCCTGTATGTACGATCACTTTCTATCCGTGAGCAACAGCTCGGAGCAGATCATCCCGATACGGCAAGTAGTTTGAACAATCTGGCATTACTGTACGGTGAAATGGGACGCTATCCGGAGGCAGAACCATTGTTAGTGCGATCGCTCTCGATCTCGGAGCAGCAGCTCGGAGCAGATCATCCCCATACGGCATTGGGTTTGAACAATCTGGCAGAGCTATACCGTGCAATGGGTCGCTACCCGGAGGCGGAGCCCTTGCTCGTGCGATCGCTCTCGATCCGTGAGCAACAACTCGGAGCCGATCATCCCAATACGGCAACGAGTTTGAACAATCTGGCAAATCTATACAATGCAATGGGACGCTACGCGGAGGCAGAACCCTTTTATGTGCGATCGCTCTCTATTTACGAACAACAGCTCGGAGCCGACCATCCCAATACAGCATTGATTTTGAACAATTTGGCAGAGCTATACCGTGCAATGGAACGCTACCTGGAGGCGGAACCCTTGTTTGTGCGATCGCTCTCGATCCGCGAGCAACACCTCGGAGCCGACCATCCTGATACGGCAAATAGTTTGAACAATCTGGCATTACTGTACGGTGAAATGGGACGCTACCCGGAGGCAGAACCATTGTTAGTGCGAGCGCTCTCGATCTGGGAGCAACAGCTCGGAGCCGACCATCCCAATACGGCAAGTAGTTTGAACAATCTGGCAGGGCTGTACGGTGCAATGGGACGCTACCCGGAAGCAGAACCATTGTTAGTGCGAGCGCTCTCGATCAGAGAGCAGCAGCTAGGAACCGACCATCCCGATACGGCAGGTAGTTTGAGCAATCTGGCAGGGCTGTATTATGCAATGGGTTGCTACCCGGAAGCGGAACCGCTTTATCTGCGAGCGTTAAAAATCTTTTTGAGCCGATTAGGAGAGAATCATCCCAACACCCAAAAAGTTTGGAGCCATTTCATTAATTTTCTCCACCAGGCCATATCAACTGGTCAAGACTTGCAACTTTCCCAGCATCCAGCAACGCAAGGACTGCTTCAGCAACTTCGGGAGACGGAGTAGCTGTTGCTGCTAGAGCGATTGTTGCCAATTTCCTACAGGACTTACGCATGGGGCCCAGAAACCGGGTTTTTTCCAGAATAGTTCGTTACAGTCCGCAGATAAGGCAAAAAACCCGGTTTCTCTGACGAAGCGCATAAGTCCCGATCGCACTCAATTCGATCGCCACTTCTAGAAATCGCAAATATTTTCACTTCCTTTCTCGATCGCAAAAAGTGCGATCGGCGTTGCAAGTTTTGATGGAAAACCGCTGCTTGATGCTAAAAATCCTGCGATCGCAGCTATCAGGACAGGCAATTTTTCTTTCATATCCTCCTGACAGATAACAGTGCGACACCGAGAGCTTAACTCTTCTAACAAATCAGATTCAACGTCTGTATTTCCCGCTGCGATCGCGATCGATCATACAGCGTAGTTAAGACCCCATGCACCTACCCTCAAAGAACCTACCTCTGAACATCAACCCACAGCCTTACCGATGCCGGCATACCTGTCGGCATCGGTCGCCTGATAAGGGTACGATCGCACTAATACCTGAAATGAGCGGGAGTTGGGCGCTGCCGCATCCGACACGAACGCATTACCAGTTGGGACAATCCGATCGGTGTTGGCGCTCAACAATGGGCAGCGAGATAGTCAATATCTTCAGAATAGACCGATCGCTGTATTTGATAGTGAGTATGGGTGCGCCCCTGTAATCAAAGCCACCGCAGCGGTCGCCGCCGATAAAAGCCATGCGTATTCGTTCTCATCGTTGCTTGTGGTCAGCACCTCTATCTTATAGTGGTAGAGGACGACCGAAAATTCATGGAAATCAGTTTAAGCTTAACGACTCGCGACAGATGGTGGAAGAACAAACTCTGGAATCCCTTCAACCGAAACAAAGGAAAAATCAGGCTCAAAAAATGGGATAACTTACATTTTCTCGGCAGTCCCAAACATCCGATGACTCTGATTAGAGTAGAACGCTATTTTCGCTGTAACGGGTCAATTAAAAACTCAACCTTTGTGCTTAGTTTGGGTGGGTATCGAAATGCCACCACTTAATGAAATTTTGCCACTATAGCAATCCTCGCATCATTTGTGAATTTCTTATTCCCTCCCCTTGGGTTCGGGGAGGGTTGGGGTG
>Ga0256856_1000122_pt1 | contig 9438 bp, 6 predicted proteins | sample BONt10_FD_181175 | JGI IMG/M metagenome (GOLD analysis project Ga0256856, IMG submission 181175) | Terrestrial sediment cell enrichment communities from Utah, United States - BONCAT_SYTO_Terrestrial_sediment - 10 | ecosystem: Environmental > Terrestrial > Deep subsurface > Rock core/Sediment... | reverse complement strand
CTCTATCTCTTCTATTCTCTTTCTCTGCGCCCTCTGCGCCCTCTGCGGTTAACAAAAAAAACATAATTCACAAAAGGTTATCGAAAAACATAAAGTTGTCGCTCATTCACATTTAACACCCAATAATCGGCAATTCCCGCTCGACACCATGCTAACAGAATTTACCCTCGCAAACTTCAAGAGTTACAAAACAAGCCGATTACCGCTTGGAGCGCTGACTGTGATCATCGGAGCCAACGCCGCAGGCAAAAGTAATGCAATTGAAGCTTTGCGCTTTTTGTCATGGTTGGCACAAGGTCAAAAACTCACCACTATTCAACATGCGGTCAATAATGCCGGTCGCATTATACGCGGTCGAGTCGATGATTTATCTTATCAAGGAGAGTCAAATTTTACCATCGGTTGCCATTTAGACTTAACAGAATGGAACCAACTTGATATAACCCTCAATGTGCGTGATGGAGAACTGCACATTAGTAAGGAGCGGATTATTGGATTGACAGAGAAAATGCCGCTATATGACCTCGAGCAACCCTCTCAAGGAATAGGGACTGATGTGGCTGTTTCCTATAACAACTTTAAACCGGGACCAAATAAGCCACGAGTAACGTGCAGCGATCAAATGGCTATCTTTGTTCAACTAGATACGCTGGCTCGTTTTGATGAAAAGTACGTCACATCTCAAAAAGTCATTCCTGAAACTGTCCGCGAATATCAAAGAGTATTGCAAAACATCCTATTTCTCGATCCAGTTCCCGCCAAAATGCGCGAGTACAGCTTTAAGTCTGATAAACGCTTACAGGAAGATGGCACTAATCTTTCCAGCGTTTTGTTTCGCTTATGGCACAACCAACCAGACAATCAAAAAACAATTTTAAACTTGATTCAGAGCTTACCAGAGCAAGCTATAGAAGGACTAGATTTCATTTTTGGGCCGCGAGATGAAGTGATGGTGCGGCTGGCAGAAACCTTTGGTAATAAACCGCGCTATTGCGAGGCTGCTTTGTTATCAGATGGCACTTTGCGGGTGTTAGCAATTACAGCAGCCATGCTATCAGCAACCGAAGGTAGTTTAGTAGTCATCGAAGAAATCGATAATGGCGTTCATCCCAACCGCGCCAAACATCTAGTCACCAGCATCCGAGATATTGCCGAGCGCCGTCATTTGCGGGTGCTGCTTTCTACTCACAACCCCGCTCTCATGGATGCCTTACCTGACGAGGCCCTCGGTGATGTAGTGTTTTGTTACCGAGATCCCCAAGCAGGCGATAGCTGCCTTGTACGACTCGGAGATATGTATGACTATCCTAGGCTGATATCGCAAGGTCCTCTTGGCCAATTGGTAACTGCTGGAGTAGTCGATCGGTTTGTCAAGTCGCCGCACACGCCTGATGAGAGAAAACAGCAAGCAATGGCATGGCTATCTCGTTTGCAGGAGTACGGGGAATGAGTAGTATTTGCCTAATCGATACTAGCATTTTCCTCAACTTTCTTGATGTTCCCAAATGCAATCAGAATAGGGCATTAGTCCTCGAAGATTTTAAGATTTATGCTGAATCTGGTTGTACTTTTTTGTTACCGATGGCAACCATAATAGAAACAGGCAACCACATTGCCCAGAATGGCGACGGTACAATGAGAAGGAAAACAGCCATGCGTTTTGTTAAAGAAGTTAAAGCTGCATTTAAGGGTGAAGCTCCTTGGTCACTTACTCAATTCCCAAAGACAGAAGAAATACTACTGTGGATTGATAATTTTCCTGATTTAGCTGGCAGAAACAAAGCCCCTGATAAGTATGAAGGAACTAGCTTCGGCGATCTCAGTATCATTGAAGAATTTAATAAGTCATGTCAGCGTTTCCCCATGAGTGAAGTGTTTATTTGGTCACTGGACAGTGATTTAAATAGCTATCACCAAAACGCAAAATAATTATCAGTTAGCCCGAGGTTTAAACGCCGGCTTTTCAACTGAAGATGACTTTCGCCCGACGCCAGGGGTTTAACCCCCTGGTGTCGGGCTAAGTTGAAACCCTACAAACTGGCGAAATTCACTTTTGTTACGTCGCCGGCGACAACATTAACTGTTTGTTGAATTTGACTACCGTCAACCTTCAACTGATAAGTTCCCGGAGAAAGCTCGATCGCCCCAAACCATCCTTTGCCATCGGCGCGCAGTTGACGCACCTGGGCAGCAGCATTGATCGACTGCAATGTCAAGCTGGCACCGTCGCAAGTACGCGCGGCGAAGCTATCCCGTAGGGAATCGCACCGCTGCAAATTTCCGGCGATCGCACCTGTAGTCGGCCGCGACTTCCAAGGCATATCGGGAACGGCTGCTGCTGTCGCCCACACAGGCTGAGTTTCATAGGTTTTGCCCGTCGCAGCATCAACGTATTGACTCGGCACAGAAAGCGCGGTGTAAAACAAATCGTTGCTTTGGGGAACGTATTTCCAAGGCTGGCGGGGCAAATCACCGCTACCGCCCGATCGCAGTTCCACATTCGTGTACACGTTGCTGCTAGCGTAGGAATACAGCACCGTACCGGCTACGTTATTTCCTTTCGCAGAAGGCTGTTCGGCGCGGCGAACCTGCGCTAGGGTGTCTTCGATGTAGTTGAGGTAATTGCCGGGGCCGATCGCAATTTGGCGGTTGTACTGGTGGTCTTTGGCGAACTCGATCCAGTTGTCGTAAGCGAGTTTTTGCGATCGTTTGTACTCGCGCTGGTAAGTCATCGGCATCGCCATGTCTACGATCCCTTCTTCCAGCCAAGCGCGCCAATCTTGCAATACTTCTTTGTAAGGCTGCGTTTGATACCACCCTGCATCGTTTTTCGGGCCGTCTCCCCAGGCGATCGTGGCGGCGGTAATTTTAACGCGCGGTTTAATCGCAAGGCTTTCTACATAAAGCTTCCGCACTAAATTTGTCACCTGTTCGCGCCGCCACTGCATCCACGCGGGATCGGTGGGTGCGGGTTTGCCCGATCGACCTGTTTGCTGATTGAAACGGGCGATCGCAGTCGGATTGTAGCCCCAAGTCGGCCCGCCGTAGCGCACATAATCCAACTGTACGCCGTCCACATCGTAGCGCTTCAGCAAGTCCAAATAGACGGAAACAGTATAATCTACGGCGTCTGGATGGCCGGGATCGAGGAAACCGGGTGCTTCCCCCCCGTAAGTCAGCATTGCCCAATTGTCGTTTCCTGGGGCAGAAGGTCCGTGTTGTTGCCAAACGTGACCGGCGGGAAGTTTGCTGCCCGAAACCACCGGCAGCGTCACCATCCAAGCGTGTACTTCAATGCCTGCGGGGTGGGCTTTGTCAATCAAATCTTGCAGGGGATCGAAACCGGGGGGAAGGTTGGGATCGAGGGTGCGGGGTTCGATCGCACTGGTGTAAAAAGCATCGCCACGGCGGCGGACTTGGGCGACGATCGCGTTGGCATTGGCCCGCTGCGCGTCTGCGATCAATTTTGTGACTTCTTGAGGGGTTTTGAAGCCGGGGTTGAAGGCGTCCACCCAGAAGGCGCGAAATTCGGCGGTTTGGGTTTGCGGGGGCATAGTTGCGCTAGCGCGGGATGGGAAGTTGGAGAACCAACCAGGAGTCAGCAGAAAACTAATTGTTAAGCCAATCAGGAACAAGCTTGACAAAAAGAATGTTTTGGTATTTCGCATCAGAAATGTGTGAGAGAGCGTTTAACAGTCCTTTACGGACTTTTGGTTTGAGAGTCCGCTTGACATTTTCGCACAATGGTGAAAGTTTGGGCGAAAATACACTGAACTGGCGATCGCACTTTTTGAACAAATGATACTACCGCACTTTCAAACCCTAGCCCTTCCGGCTGCAAGCAATTTACTCGATCGAGTAGATGGCTGGCGCCAAGAAGCAACCCGAAAGTTGCAGCAAAGCCAGAGAGGAGAAAAGGGACAATTTTTAACACCTTCCTCAGTCGCAACTTTGATGGCCGGAATGTTTGAATTTAACTGTCCCGATATATCGCTTTTAGATGCCGGTGCAGGAATTGGTTCCCTGTTAGCAGCCGTTGTTTGCGAGCTTTGCCAGCGCCCAAACAAACCGCACAGCCTGCACGTTACAGCTTATGAAATTGACCTTATTTTGATTGAATACCTCAAGCAAACTTTAGAATTATGCAGTATAGAATGTCAGCATTTTGGGATATCTTTTACCTGTGAGGTTCGCGAAATTGATTTTATTCAAGATAGCGCCGATATGTTGCAGCCCAATCTATTTACACAACAAGTAAAACGGGAATTTACCCATGCAATTATCAATCCTCCCTATGCCAAGATAGACGCTAAATCCCAAGCCCGAACCTTGCTGCGTTCTATAGGACTAGAAACCAGCAATCTCTACGCTGGCTTCACAGTGGCTGCTGCTCACCTGCTCAAACCAAACGGTGAATTAGTATCGATTACTCCCCGCAGTTTTTGCAACGGTTTATACTTTCGAGATTTCCGCAAAGTATTCCTTCAAATGATGGCTTTACGCCAAGTACATATCTTTGAATCCCGACAGTTGCCATTTCAGGATGATGCGGTGCTGCAAGAAACTATTATTGTGCGCGCCACCAAACAAATAGAACAGCCAGATACTGTACTAATTACCTCAAGCAGCAGCGTGGGCGACGACCTGGTTTTGTCTCACCAACTGCCCTATACCGCCCTAATTAATCCCAAAGATTCCGAGCAATTTATTCGGATTTTACCGGATTCTGTCAGCCAGAAAGTAGTCGAGCAAATAGCTCAATTTACTTGCACACTCGAGGAATTAGGCTTAACAGTTTCTACGGGAAAAGTTGTAGATTTTCGTGTTCGCTCTGACTTGCGGCTAAAACCGGAAAACGGTACAGTTCCGCTGATTTATCCCGCACACTTCTCGGCTGGCGCTGTTGAATATCCCACAGCAACGAGAAAGCATCAAGCTTTAGCTGTCACGGAAAAAACTGCTGCACTCCTCGTACCTAACGAACATTATGTTTTGAGCAAGCGCTTCTCGTCGAAGGAAGAGAAAAAGCGAATTGTTGCAGTTGTCTGGGATGCCAATAAAATTAATAGTTCTCGCGTTGGTTTTGAGAACCATTTGAATTACTTTCACCAACAGGGACGCGGATTAGACCTCACCCTGGCGCGGGGATTGGCCGTTTATCTAAATTCGAGTTTGGTAGATGCGTTTTTTCGACTGTTCAACGGACACACTCAAGTTAATGCTACGGATTTACGCAATTTGAAGTATCCTAATCTAGAGCAATTACTTTTACTTGGCGCTCAAATAGGAGAAATATCTCCTACACAGCGGGAGATCGATCGACTTGTCGAGACGCAACTGCTTAACCCGACCAATCCGTTAGAAAATAGCCCAATGACAATGAAGAACCGTATTGATGAATCTCTAGAAATACTTGAAGCGCTGGGTTTTCCAAAAGGTCAGCGTAACCAACGTTCCGCCTTAACCCTTCTGGCTTTGCTTGACCTCAAGCCAAAGGATGCTTGGGAATTGGCAAAATCTCCACTTCTGGGAATCACGCAAATTATGGAATTTATGGCTCAGCAATACGGTAAAAAGTATAAGGCAAATACGCGCGAATCTGTGCGCAAGCAGACTGTGCAGCAGTTTCTAGATGCAGGTTTAATTGTTGTTAATCCTGACAGTCCCGAACGTCCGGTGAATAGTCCAAAAACGGCATATCAGATAGAAGAAAGTGCTTTGGAACTGCTGCGAACTTATGACACTTCTGACTGGGATAAGAATCTGCGCGCTTACCTCGCCTCCGTCGAAACGCTGAAGCAACGATATGCACAAGAGCGAGAAATGGCGCGAATTTCAATTACAATCGAAGGTGATGTAAAAACTCTTTCGCCCGGAGCTCATAACGTCTTAATATCAAAGATTCTCAGTGAGTTTGCTGAGCGCTTTACTCCTGCTGGCAGACTGCTTTATGTCGGAGATACCGATGAGAAGTTTGCTTATTTCAATGAAGCATCGCTAACTGCATTAGGCGTTACAGTTGATGCTCACGGTAAGATGCCAGATGTAATTGTTCACTTCACTGAAAAAAACTGGTTGGTGTTGATTGAAGCTGTTACTTCTCACGGCCCGATTAATCCAAAACGCAAAAGTGATCTTGAGAATCTTTTTAGAAATTCGACAGTACCTCTGGTGATGGTGACAGCTTTCCTCAGCCGCAACGCAATGGCGCAATATTTATCTGATATTTCCTGGGAAACTGATGTCTGGGTAGCAGAAGACGCTACTCACCTGGTTCATTTTAACGGAAAACATCTTTTGCAGCCTTATTCCAAAAATGAAAATATTTGTGAGTCAGAATAATGCTAAAATACACTATTTATATGGCTGCCGCTGGCATCGGAATGACATATACTGTGATGCAAGCAGTTTAATTGACCGGAATTGTCGATCGCACTCAGTAAATTAGATAAGTAACTCGCCAAAATATCTTTGCAATGGAAAAAAAGCAAAACGCTGGATTGTGGGTATCAGTATTGTATTTCGCTCAAGGTCTCCCTTACACCGTCGTTAATTTAATGTCGGTGATTTTTTTGAAAGGTATGGGAACCAGCAACGAGCTCATCGGATTGACAAGTCTTTTGTCTTTTCCTTGGGTTTTAAAAGGTTTGTGGGGGCCAGTTGTTGATTTGTATTCCACCAAACGCAAATGGATTTTAGCAACCGAAATCATTTGTGCTTTTCTGTTTGCTTTCCTAGCTTTTGGCGTATTAACGCCGGCACCGATTATTATATCGCTTGTTATCTTTACGGCGATCGCCTTTGTGTCAGCTACTCACGACATCGCCATTGACGGATTTTATTTAAACACTCTCAATAAAGACCAGCAAGCCTTGTTTGTCGGGGTTCGCAACACTGCTTATAGAGGTGCTGTCATTGCCGGTAGCGGTGTATTGGTTTTCTTAGCGGGGAAACTGGCCGAACAGCATTTAGTCACCGGAAATACAGGCGACACTAAAATATATCAAGACATTCCGCTGTCACTTTTCGGTTCGGATTTTAGCGTGTCTGCGCTTAACTACGGATGGGCGACAGCCTTTGGCATTTGTGCGATTATGTTTGTGCTGATATATCTCTTTCAGCGGTGGTATCTTCCCTATCCTAGAAATTACGACCTAGAATCCGGTGTCCCCCAACAAACAACCAGCTTTATCGAAGCATTTAAAACTTATTTTCAGCAAGACAAAATTGGTTGGATTGTTACTTATGTCTTAATTTTTAGGTTAGGCGATGCCTTGACGTTTAAAATGGCTCCGCCATTTTTAATGGATAAAGTGGAGAAAGGAGGATTAGCAGTTTCTACATCGGACATGGGTCTGTTATCGGGTACGATCGGGGTAATGTTTCTGTTAATTGGAGGGTTGCTGGGCGGCTATTTGATTGCTAAACAAGGATTGAAAAAATGGATGTGGCCGACGGCAATTCTGCAAAATTCAACTAACGTGCTGTATTGGCTGTTGGCAATCAATCAGCCGGGGATTGAATGGGCTTATGCTGTAAATTCGATCGAGCAATTTACTTACGGACTTGGCGTAGCTGCCTATACAGTGTTCTTGATGCGGACTGTCCGCCCTGAATACGAAGCATCTCACTATGCAATTACAACGGCTTTTATGGCCGCAGGAGTGCTGATTCCGGGCGTTTTTAGCGGCTACTTGCAGGCGAATCTCGGCTATCAAAATTATTTTTTGATGAGCGCGCTGGCTGTGATTCCCGGTATGCTGACGATTTTCTTTCTGCCCCTAGAAGATGAGAAAAAATTAGCATCCATGCCCAGGCCTGGACTGGACGATTTCGATTAATATCAAGTCCGATCGCTATAATTATAAGATCGGGATCGGGCTGGGGCGGGTTTACGAATGTCTGCACTACTTTTTCGAGATTTCGGTGAACCCGCCCCAGCAGGAATATTGATGTTTTTAATCATGGAATGAGTATAAATTCTGTGTGGGGTTCATAGGATAAAATCAGGACACAACAATGTTGTGTCCCTACCGAATATCTGTATTGCCAGCCGCCAACTAAATTGAAATAAAATCACTAGCTGTTAGCGGACTGCTTGAAAGGCCGAGAATATTCGCAAGAACTTCGCCGTTACTGGCAATTTCGATCGTAGTTGAAAAATCGCCTTGACTAACTCTCAGTTGGTTGAAGCTCAAACCTCGGCTCAAACCAATTAAATCTTGACCCTTTTGAAAGTCTATAAATGTATCTGTACCGGCGCCTGCTGCTAACACCAATACGTCGCGTCCAGCGCCACTAATTAAGAGATCCGCACCCCCTCCCCCAATGAGCGTATCGTCTCCTTCTCCACCGTTCAAATTGTCATCCCCTTTGCCACCGAATAGCTGGTCGTTGCCGACGCCACCGCTGATAATATCGTTGCCTTGGTTGCCGCTGAGAGTGTCGTTTCCCCCATTGCCACTGATAATATCGCCCCCTGCAAAACCAGAGGCTGTATTGTTGGCATCGTCGCCTAGTAATTGGTTAGCTTGCGATGAATCGAGAGCAGTTTTCATTGCCGCAACGCTTCCTAAAAAGGAGCCTCCCGGAGCGGTTCTTAATTGCTCTAAACTGCTGCGCGATCGCAGCGAGGTTCCCAAGGCCGGCAGTACAAAGTCTAAGCCACCTAACAGCTCTAAATAATCTGAATCTGTGAAAGTGAAATCAGGGCGATTCAACTGGTCTACAGAGATTTCTGTCTGAGTTAAACCGGGAGGAGGAGCAGTTAACAAACCGCTTTGGGTGTGCTTGTCCAAGACAAGTAGCGGGTTAATAATCGGGTTTGTATATGTTTGAAAAACTACTTTTCCGGGTAGAAAAGCTTCTCCTCCCAAACTCACAAAATCGCCGCTAACTATGTAGTGAGTTACATTTTTTCCGGCGCCGGCTTTCTGCCTAAATGTATTGACTGTGCTCTGACTAACTCCGGGAGAATAGAAGGTGACAATATCTCCGATAGTAGAGGTAAATTCGGTGGCGGCTAGTTGCGTTAGGGCGCCGCCCAAGCTGTGTCCGAGAACATCTGGTGGCAAGCGCCTGGGGTTTTTGGCTGTATCTTGACTGATTTGTGTCAGCCAATTTCCTAAGCCTTCTTTGTTGGCTTCAAATTGGTTGAAACCGACACCCCGCCTGTCTGCGTTGGCAACATCGTCTATAAGCGAGTCGGCGCCGCGAAATACCAAAACGGGCGGTTTGTCTGGGGTGGTGGAAATTAAGCCGATCGCGTGGAATCCAGTCCCCGGATCGTCAAACGTGCGATCGATTTGGTAGCCCGCAGCGCTCAAACCCGTTTGAACTAAAGTTTGAGACTGGGGGTTGTTATCTATGTAAACAAGTTGCTTGGCTATAGTTTCGTAAGCGGCGGGGGAGGAGGGCATATTTTTTTATTTCCTGTCG
>Ga0256856_1000121_pt1 | contig 9578 bp, 4 predicted proteins | sample BONt10_FD_181175 | JGI IMG/M metagenome (GOLD analysis project Ga0256856, IMG submission 181175) | Terrestrial sediment cell enrichment communities from Utah, United States - BONCAT_SYTO_Terrestrial_sediment - 10 | ecosystem: Environmental > Terrestrial > Deep subsurface > Rock core/Sediment... | reverse complement strand
GAAGAGTGAGGAAAACTCAGCCTGCTACTGGATTTGATGTTGCTTGTAAGTGGAAAAGAAACTATGGGGCCTGTCAGGTTGATGAAGCGTGGTTTATTCTCACAGATTTAGGTTCATTGCAGGCAGCTATCGATGCTTATAAGCAACGGATGGGTATCGAAGAAATGTTTCGAGATTGTAAAACAGGAGGCTACGATCTGGAAGGAACGAGCTTAAAAGGCAACCGACTGATTAAGATAATTTTGCTCATGACACTTGCCTACAGTTCGGCAATATTTGAAGGCACTGAACTTCGGAAAAAACAGGTAGGAAAATATGTATGTCGGCGTCAAGAACCTATAAAAAGATATAGAAGACGGAGTACATTTGGTATTGGCTTAGATGGAGAAAAGTGGGTTAATTATCTCGAACAATATTCTTTGGAGGTGGAACAGTTAATGAAGTTAACTCGAAATAAACGTCGCTTTTATCAACAAGGTATGCGGGCTGCAACCCTGATTCGGTCTATCTCCTAGGCATCTTTGTCACCCCCGCAGCTAATACCAGTCGATCCAACATTGTCTGCTGTGGAATTATAACGAAGGTCAACAGAAGTTCCTGCCAGCGTTAACTCCCCAGTTCTGCTATTATCTGAGTTATCCCACATCTCAATCCAAGCGCGGCTGTTGTGTGCGCTAGTGTTGGGATAGATACCAAATATTCGATCCGATCCACCCTCAATATTTCCAGATAGACGGATACTCCCATCCACATGAAGTTTAGCGGCTGGATTTGTCGTACCGATGCCGACTTTACCCGTGCCAGAAATAACCGCATTCCCATCGTAAACATGAAGTTTAGCGGCTGGATTTGTCGTACCGATACCAACTTTCTGCTCTTTATACAAAAGCGGCGTTTTTTCGATCGGCACAACTAAGCGCCCATCAGGATAGCTACCAATATTTTGATAGTCGATATACAAATAGCCTAGGTCAGAAGCACTACTTGTCACTAATTCTGTAATTGATAGCGTAATCCCCTCCCCTTCTGCTAATTGATTTATATTTGTCGCTGTAAACTCCCACTCAGTAGAATTCGCCGTATGTTTTGGTGTCCAACCTGCGGGACTTGCACTAATTTCAAGGTCTTTTAGCTCATCGTCTGTCGCCATCAGCGCTTCTGGATTGTTTCCTTTTTCAAAGCTAATAATAAACTTTGAAGTGCTGTCTAATCGTAGTATGGGTCGAGTGTTATTAGACAAGGGGGAATTAATAACCTTTAAGCTCAGACTGTTGGAGGTACTTGCATCATTGAGGATAGTATTAGAACCGAGCAATCGAACTTGTAAGGGAATTTGCTGCTTACTGGGATAATTCGTCACATAAATCGCTTTTGTGGAGTTTATCTGCTCTGCGATAACTTGTGCGCTGTTCTCCTCTCCCCCCTAAAGACGAGACCTGATTCTCCACCATATAGCAATTCAACATTGCTAGTTTTAACATCGCGATTATTAGCCGCAAGGTTCTTAAAAGTTAGCCTAATCTTATCGTTAGGAGAACCTTGGGAACTCAAAATTCTGCCAGTTATATGAAGAAAATACATGGACAAAAAGCGATTATCTTTATCGTAATCGTAATTTACTTGCCATTGTTCTTTCTCTTGTATATCTATATCGATGTTACTGGGTGTGAGTTCAAGGTCTTTTGCCCAACGAATCTGAAAATGACATCTTGTCCGGCTAGCAGCTTCCCTCCCTCCGGCTTGAACAGTTGCTAATCTCGCATTAGTCCGATCATCGGCCATTTTAAAGTAGATGCTCTCAGCGGATTCATTAAACACTTCTAAAACTAAGTCTGACGGGGTGTTGCCGTCTTCTAAATAGATAGTATCAATGATGTCTACTTGGTTATTTGTTCCATAGTAAAACCGGAAACTTAAAGGATCATCGTAGACCACGTCGTCCAAATCAAGCGCTCTCTCGGCTGTGAGAATCGAATTGGGAACTCTTGCAATCATGATTGTTACTCCTTCAGTAAAAATAAATTATTCGTTGACAACTTGGACTTCTTGTTGGACTTCTTGAGAAAATGAGTTGGTTGGCTCAGGCTGCTGTAATTGAGCTTCTCCTTGTCCTTGGATTTTGTTAATCAGTTGATAGACTTTGCGGTAAGGAAGGCCACCCAAAGCATCTAAAATTTGGTTGACTTCTCCCAAGGTTAATCGAATGGAAATTTCCTGTGTTTCATTCATTAGGTTCTGTTTTTCTGCTTAACTTCAACCAGCCATCATAAATCTTTTGTGGACTGGATAAAATGGACTGAGAATCAGCAGGATGGAGTGGACGGCTTGACCAAGTATTTCCCTCTTTTCCTAGCCAAGACCACTCATAACTGGGTACTTCGGGAAGTGAGAGATTAATACGATCGAGATTATTAATTGGGTTAAGATCGCTCAGAAGCGGCGCTGATAGGAATGTAACTGCGATCGCTTGCAACGCTGGTACATACTGTTCTGGCGGCAGAGAAATCCTCTTAGCCGGTAGTATACCACAACTAGCATTAATCTGACCTCGTGGATCGATTAACATAACTAGGGTTTGAGCGGTGTTTGCTTCTAAAGTTTGCTCTAAATTAATGGGTGTATCAGGGCTGGAATCTGTTGCACTATCAAACAGGGTTTCAATTTCTTCGTTGGAAACATAGCAACCTTGGGGAGAATAAAAAGTGTTGTCTTTGTAAGTCCCATTGTCTTCCACCCAGTAGCCCACTAAGCCGTCATTAAACTGCTGATACTCACCAATACGGATGGGAAATTTGACCTTCTCGAAAACATTAGTTGTCCGGTTGTCATTGACAAAGATATCTCTAGAGAAGGATGTAATATTCTGGCTAACGGCAGGTATTCCTGGCAATTCTAAATTGACTTGCGATCGCACTAAAGCAAGAGGTCGTGAAACTAGCAATGATATGGCTTGGTTTTGAGCAAAGCCTTCTGGATCGATCGTTTCTAAAGCTTTATTGACAGTAGTCAGGAAATCGGTGAAAAATGCCTCTCCTCGATCTCTGAGATATCTTACCATTTGCTTCAGGTATGGGTTAGTATTAGCAATGGTTTCGGCTATTTCCTCGCTAGTTAAATCGCGCCCTGGAATCGGTTGCAATCTCGCTCTGCGGTCAATAACAACTAGCGCCTCCCCCTGACTATCATAAATAGTCAGACTATTATCTAAATTGTTGGGCAAAATCCAGCCACAAATAGGGCTTGTCGTCGGGCTATCGTTCATTTCCTGCTCTCCTTGAGTCGCAGATAGCCAACGGAAATTCAACCGCGCTGGTTGGGTTAAACGGGGTGGCAGATAAATGGGATTAGAGAAGTTGAAGGCTGATTCAAGAGTCGAGGGCGGAGTCAGGTTTTGGCTGCGGATAATCTCAGTGCTTTGGATATTATCACTATCAAGCACAATATTAACTCGCCCAAAAGTATCGACAAGCCGCAAATTGGTAATTTTTAAGGCTCCTGTGCGAATAGGATTAAAAGCGAATAGCCATAAAGGCGATCGCAAAATACTACCTGGCACAATCAGAGATCCAACTGACAAACCATCTTGCACCCGTTTGAGAAAATTCTGCTCTGGTTGAGATGAAAAAGACAAAGGATCTTTCACATCTAACTGCATGGTGCGATCGTAAGTGAGGAGTGCGTCGCTAAAGCCGCCGAGATTTTGAGCGAGGCAGTTGAGAGATTGGAGTTGTTCGTAAGCTCGCAGCGCTGTATAAATTGGATCGTCTGCGGATGCTGATGGGTTTTCCCGTTTATACCAGCCTTTTATACTGTCAAAATTTTGGCTGAGAAAGTCTTCTGTTTGCCGATCCGAAGGAATTTTGTGGGCTTCGTAATATTGTGGCAGCAGAGACTTTTTCAAGTAATCCCTGAGATTCTCTTTTAAGAGCATACCCGCTGAGGAGGAAAGGAAAGAAGCACCACTGTAAAGATTGGGATATTCGGCAAAGCGATCGCGGGCAATTGTGTTTTTAGGTGTAATTTCAACCCCATCCACTCGCAATTCGTAATTATTTTTGAAGATGTCAACGTGATAGTTCGTGCCTGGTTCCCTAACTTCCTTGCTAACTGCTGACTTCTCAGTATGCTTTAGCCCGGTCAATTGAACTTGCCATTCTAGCAGGAAGGGATTCCAAGGCTGGTCTTGCCATTCCCGAAAGCCAATTTTTTCTCGTTGGTCTTGGGGCTGCTTGACAAATTGCTCTAGTATAGCCTTGAGATCGTTTAGGGTATTCCCTGATAACCCCCTCAAGTCAATCTCTTTTGTTAACAATTGACATTGAAGCAATTCATCTTCACGCACACGCTCATTTTCGCGATCGCGGCTAGATTTGGCTACATCCCCCGTCATGAAAACGACTGGATCTCCGGCCTGCCAGTAGCGAGATCCAGGAACTATTTTAGCAACGTAGGATGGTCTGAACAAACCGATTTTGTCTCGGTAATTTTGTTGAATTTCTGCTGATGATAAAGATTCTCTGTGAAAGATTACACTAGCGACCCGCCCCTGTAAACGGTCAGAGCCGGAATTGTTGGACATCAGATGGATAGTACCATTAAAGGAACTCTTAGCCTGTAAATCAAGTAGAACCCACTGATTTTTAGGAATTTGCGTCCAGTTAAGGGGTGATTGTATTTCTTGTCCATTGACATACATTTTTTCCCAATTGCTGCCAATTCCATTACTAGAATTAACCCAACTGTTGGCGAAGTCATTTCTTCCATCTAAAAGCGACCCCGTAGCTCCCTCTATGTTCACCCACATTGAGATAGAACGGACATTCTGTAAACCAGAGACTTGACAATTAGTACCATTAAATTCCAAACACTTAAGGGCAATATCATCCGCTACTAACTTGAAATTATCTGTGCCTGTGACAGTTATTTGCCCATTTTTAGGGGCTATAAAACGAGATGTTTTATTAAACGCCTGAATCTGAGCAATGAGTGTGTTAATATTCTCGGCTAGTCGGGAAGCGGTAGAGTCACTCGCAAAAGAGTATCTTGTCGTATTGGGGGCAAAGTTATTGATATGGGGAGCAAAGTCCCTGAGATCGTTGATAATGTCCTGCAAACTGGGGGCAGAGGCGCTGATAATTTCACCCTGTCCTCTGTTTAAGCACAAGATTCCAGTAGATTTTATCTCATCCTCTAAGGGAATTAGTCCATATTGTTTCGGATATTTGTCGCCTTTTTTGGCTGTCTCAAGGAATGTTTTGATTAAGCCAGAGTCCCTTCTTTTTGGCCAGTCTTTCCTTTGTTTGTCATCTAGTACAGTCCTATTTCTCACAAGTAATTCTTCATCAACGTAAAGAGACGATATATATTTGTACCAATCAGCATAGACTTGTTCTCGAATCGAGCCAATTTTTGCTAATTTTTGGTCGTATTCGCGCTGTGACTTATTGGCTTGATTGATCCGATCGCCAATACTGGCTGGTAAGGCCACCTGTATTTGACCTTCTCCTTGGACTGCATTGGCAGGGTTCGCATTTCCAGAAGCAGAAACTTGCGAGTTACTTTCTGGTACTACCTGCCACACTATCTCCTTAGACTGTCCAATAAAGCTGTTTTCATGGAGTGATGCCTGGAACTTCGCAACGAAATCAAGATTTTGCTGTTCCAAATGCTCACTCATTTGTAAGGCTTGTAACTGCTGTTCCAAGGTTTGGGGGTTTTCTGAGCCACTTTTAATTGTATTGGCTAAGTAAGCGGCTATGGCTTCCTCTTGGGTGTTGCCGACAGAAATCTTTCCCTGAAATTTTTTGGCTTCTGGGTTAGTTAGAGAAGTACCCGGTTTAAACTTTATGGAACTATGACAAAGAAGACGACGGGGAAAGTCTTGGTTATTCTCTATTTCTACTGTCCAACCGGCTTTGTCTTGCAGAATTTCTAAAAGGCTTTGAGGGTCATTTTCTTCTGAGTGTTCTTTGATAAATTTGTCAAGATAATCTTTTGCAGCGTCGCTATACCAGCCAATAACATCATATTGTAAGTCTTTGGGCGGAATTGTTGCTGTTTGGAACTCCTTATCATGAAAACCGAAAACACTGCGACAGTTGGGATAGAAACCAGAAAAAGCTGCTTTTTCGTTGTCTAAGCTATCAACTTTTGCCAAAGACCCAATAGCTGTCAATTCGTCAATATATTGAGCATTTGTTGGTGTTGAACTCCATTCGTTTAACTCTAACTTACGTCCTAAAAAGCGATAGGGTTGATACTCATTATTAGCTGGTTGATGGAGAATATTAATCGCATCTGCCTGTGTAACGCCTTCAGGATAAAGATAATCACTTTCAACAACCCATCTCTTTTCTTGCTTATTGCCCCCACGTCGTATAATCAGCCAGCGATTAGGAACAAGGGGAAATTTAATCCTTGGATCTGGATCTCCGTCTCGGACTATACCGTTAGTTAGAGCATCCGGCAAACTCCAGTGGAGGTGGATGCCAGCTTTTAAGGTTAAGTTGGTTTCTTTAAAGGGTCGGGATAATACGGTTTCGCTAAGATAAGCACGATCGCGCTTTACTAATTCTGCTCCTTTATAGTAGGGAAGCTCACTATAGTCGGTCATTTCCTCCAGTACCTTAGTTGTTTCCGTGGGAAGATAAAGTGCATCGAGGTAAATGGGAACGAGGAGAGTATTTGTCATAACAGTACCCTAATAGTAGGTGAATAGCTCTCCCGTAAGTTAGCTCTACATTCTTATGCTCCCAACAAAACCGGCCGTTAATAAAAGAAGGCTTTTATGCAGACGGAAGCGGGCAGAAGTACAAGGGCCCAATTACTGTAAGCGTACATTCACCAAACAATTTCACTATTTATGATTCAATTGTTTAGCTCAACGAGAAATAGATAAAGTTGGTATGTCTGTGTAAAGTTATATTGCGGCGAGCCTCTTAATGCACAATTAGTTACTTTTGTCAATATAATAAATTGGTCAATTAATTTGCTAATTAGAGCTACAAGTTGGTTCCCAGAGGCGCGACGATCAATGATTATTGACAAAGTTACCTGTGTTGCCCTCTTCCACCTCTGGGTTAGTCCGCAGATAATCTCGCACCCAGTTACAGCTATATTCCAGCAAATCAAGTTTGAGTATGCGCGGTAAATTCCAGAGAACCAGAGTGTTATCTTCACCAACAAAAGCTAAAGAACTGTTGTTGGAAATGTCTATTGGGGAGAGCTATCGCACAGATGGCGATCGCGCTGTGCCAACTCCGCATTAGTCCGCAGATAATCCCGCACCCAATTGCAACCATACTGGAGAAAATCTAGCTGGAAAATTCGCTCTAAATTCCATAAAATTGCGGTTCTATCCTGACTGGCTGAAGCGACTAACTTCCCATCAGGGCTAAATGTCACTCCGAACACCCCATCGCCGTGTCCCTTTAAAGTTTCAAGTTCTTGACCGTCGTAATTGCAAAGTTTAACAGTGCCGTCAAAACTTGCTGAAGCGAGAGTCTTGCCATCGGGGCTAAATGCCACTCCGAATACCCCATTTTTGTGTCCCTTTAAGGCTCTAATTTCTGTACCATCCAACCGCCAAAGTCTCACCATGCTATCCATACCTGCTGAAGCCAGAGTCTTGCCGTCAGGGCTAAATGCCACTCCCGCCACCTGACGGCGATGGCTTGTTAAAGTGTGTAGAAGCTTGTAGCTGGGCTTTCCAGATGCGATCACATTATCCCACTGCCAAAGTTTGACAGTGCCGTCCACACTACCAGAGGCAATGAGCTTTCCATCGGGGCTAAATGCCACTCCGTTAATGTAATCGGTATGTCCTTTGAGAGTTGCCAATTGGGTGCCGTCAATCTTCCAGACTTTAACTGTTTTGTCCTCACCCACCGAGGCGAGTGACTGCCCATCTGGATGGAAATCAACGGCGAAAACTCTACCTTGATGTCCAGTAAAAGTTTTGATTAAGGTTCCGTCGAGTCGCCACAACCGAACAGTGCTGTCATAACCGCCTGTAGCAATCGTGTCGACCTTTGGGCCAAAATCTACTCCGAAAACTTTATCTGCTTGTTTGGGGAAAGTGCGAATTAAACTACCATCAAGGCGCCCAAGTTTAACGGTATTGTCACGACTGGCGGTGGCAATTGTCTTTCCGTCAGGACTAAATTTTATGGTGTAAATCGATGCTTGATGTCCGTTAAGAGTCTTGAACAAACTATCATCAAGCTTCCAGATCGCGATCGGGCCATCCCAACTCGATGAGGCAAAGATTTGCCCGTCAGGACTCCAAGCCAATCCAGAGACGGTATCCTTGGCGACTAGCAGGGTTTTTACCAGAGTCCCGTCAAGCTGCCAAAGTTTAACTGTTCTGTCTAGACTAGCCGAGGCGAGCAAACCACCTTGAGGATTAAAAGCGATTTTGGTCACGGCATCGCTGTGTCCAGTTAGAGTTTGGACTAAAGTTCCATCCAGATGCCAAAGTTTGACTGTTTTATCCCAACTCGCCGAGGCGATGAGATTTCCTTGAGGGCTAAAGGCAACATTCATAACTCTATCCGTATGTCCGGTGAGGGTTCTGATCAGTTTACCCTCTGCATTCCAGAGTTTGATGGTTTGATCTTTAGAAGCAGATGCAATAGTTTGACTGTCCTGGCTAAAGGCAACGCTGTTAACTTCATCTGTATGTCCGGTGAGAGTTCTCAGCAGTTTACCGTCTGTACTCCAGAGTTTAATTGTTTTATCTTTAGAAGCCGAAGCAATAATCTGATTGTTAGGAGCGATCGCGACTTGTGAAATATTATTGGTATGTCCTTTTAAGGTTTGCCATAAGGTATAATTCGGCTTGACCTTGGTTGATTTTGTACTGTTTTTACGCCAAAGTTTGACTGTTTTATCCCCAGAACCAGAAGCAATTAGAGCCCCTCTGGGGTTAAATACGACTCCCAAAACTGCATTGTTGTGCCCTTGAAGGATTCCTAGTCTTGTACCGTCTTTTTCCCAAATATCGATCGTTTTGTCGGCAGAAGCTGAGACAATGAGTTCGCCATCAGGGCTGAAAGTTACATCATTCACCACATTGTTATGCCCCAATAAGTGGTTATACTCAACTGCTCCATAAATAGCTTGATGGAGAACTTCTTTAACTGAGCCTTCGATCTCTGGATCTACACCACCTAATTTTTGCAGTTGTCGCTTTCCTCTGATGGCTTGTATTAATGCGTCTAATTTTTGATTGGAGGCGAATAAGGCTTCGGAAGATTTGGCGATCGCTTTGATTTCGCTGACAGCAGTTTGCCGATACTGAAAATACACCGCTAGCCCCAATGCACAGGCGATAATTAATGCTATTGTTACTACAAAAAGCAAAAACCTTTGTCGCCTATAACTTTTTTTCTCTAGTGCTAATCTTTTTTGTTCCTCTGCCAGTCGCGCTTCCACTTCTTTGAGCCGTTCTGCTTCTAGAGTTTGCTGCATTTCCCGCCTATCCAATTCGCCAGAAGCGGCTAAAAATTGATAGTCCAAATCGCTCAAACTTTTACCTTGCGCCCACATTTGAGCGTCTTTTAAGGCTTGTCCGCGCA
>Ga0256856_1000120_pt1 | contig 9606 bp, 9 predicted proteins | sample BONt10_FD_181175 | JGI IMG/M metagenome (GOLD analysis project Ga0256856, IMG submission 181175) | Terrestrial sediment cell enrichment communities from Utah, United States - BONCAT_SYTO_Terrestrial_sediment - 10 | ecosystem: Environmental > Terrestrial > Deep subsurface > Rock core/Sediment... | reverse complement strand
GACTACCCCCGCGACCCACGCCGTCAGCTACCCGGCCCAGATACGTCAGAGAGAGACGCACCTATGGGAGAGGGCATCGACAGGCAGGACCGAGGTCGTCAACGTGACGAGCATGCGGACGCGAGCAACGAACGTTGGAAAGGACACACGGACGCCAGACTCTCCACCTTGGAGGTCCAGCGTAGGGAAATGCTGGAGCAGCGGGAACGTGACCGGGAAGAGAACCGGAAGTACCTGCACGAGTTGCGGGACGGCATCACCAAAGGTATCGCAGACGTAGCCGATTTGCAATCCCGAGACCTGAACAACGTAAAGGACCAACTGGTCGAAAAGATAGGCGAACTCAAACAGGGCGTCACGAAGGACGTGACGGACCTCCGCACGGAAGTCACGAGGGGCATCTCGGCGAACGTCAACGAGGTCAAGCTGCTGGAGGTTCGGGTCCAGCGGCTGGAGACCACGCAAGCCCGGTACCTGGGCGGGATCGCGGTCGTGGTCGCCGTGGTCACGGTCCTGGCGAACGTCGCCGGCAGGTGGGTAAGCAACGCCCTGTCCGACACCCCCGCACCCGTCCGGGTCCACCAGCCGGAAGACCACCCGATCCCGACCGTCCCCCGGACGAGTGACGGCCGGCCGTTCGAGTACCTGTCCCCGGTCCCGAAACCCGATAACAAGACAAGTATTCCCCCAGAGAGAGTTTCGCCATCCAGCCCGACCTCCTCGCTCGCCCGTTCGCGTAGCTACCATTACACTTCCACCCCGCAAAGCCGATTCGGAGGCTACCCGTAGCCATGAGCGACCCACAGTCTTTCGACGTCACGCTGTTCTCCGACGACACGCCGGCCCTCGTGCCCGAGGTCATCCCCGGGGCGAACGCCGACTACGACACTCTCGTCACGGCCCGGGACTTCCTGGAACATCACTACGTCTCCAAGCAACAGCACCTGCACACGGTCTACATCGGGGAGATCGAACGTAAGGGAGTGCCTCTGACCCGTGCCGACGGCACGCCGGTCGTCGGGCTGGTCGTGGTCACGGAGAACAAACTGCCGACGGCCCAACTCGACCGGTCGGAGGAGTTGCCGAAGGCCATCTCCCTGAAGGACGGCACGTCCATCCCGATCGACGTCCAGGTCGCCCCGCAGCCGCGTGATCGCCGGCTGTACCTCGACCCGCAGCACTATTACGCCCACACCCGGACCCACAGGCCCTACTTCGAGGCGTTCCGGGCCGTCAACGACTGGCGTAAGTGCCACAACGTCCCGCTCCCCGGCGGGGTCCAGATCGCACCCCAGAGGGCGGGCCACGTCGGCACGCTGTCGTGTGCCCTGATCTTCACGGACCCCGAGACGGGCCGGGAAGAGATCGGGGCCATGACTAACTATCACGTCGGAGTCCTGTCCGACCGGCCGGGCGGCGGCCTCGGCGTGGCGATCTGCCAGCCCGACGGGCGTAGCGGCGTCGTCGGCGTCGTCCAGGCCATCCATCCGATCCAGTTCTCGCAGCAGGCGAACAACCGGGTGGACGCGTGCTTCCTGCGGACCTTCGCCAAGGGACGGCCGTACCCGGACAAGGGCGTCCATACGGTCCGGAACGAGCAGTTCGAGATAGGGAAGTTCTCTCCGAAGCACGTCCCGCTCGCGGAACAGAAGGTCGGCGACCTCGTGGTCAAGTCCGGACGCACGACCGGCCTGACGCCGGGTCGCGTGGTCGGCATCGGTGCCTCTTCCTACGTCGATTACGGCGACGAGGGCGTGGCCCGGTTCACCGATCAGATCGTGCTGAAGAACCCGAGCGGCGGCGACATGAGTGCTCCCGGCGACTCTGGCAGCCTGATCCTGACGCGGGACGGCCTCCGTCCGTACGCACTCCTGTTCGCGGGCGGGGGCGGAACGACCCTGGCGAACCCGATCGAGTTCGTCCTGGCCGCCGGCAAGGCCAGGTTCTTCTGATGGAGCTGTTTTTTCTGGGCCTCCTTTTGGCGTGGCTCATCGACAACCTCTACAGGGACACTTACAATGGCCGATAACCGAGACGAGACCGAAAAGGTCGTGGTCGAGAAGACCCAGAAGCAGACCTACCTCCCTGGCGTGAATCCGGTCCCCGTGCCGGTCACACCGGTCGAGGTCAAGGTGACCAAGGTCGAGGAATACGTCAAGGACGTCGACCTGACCGGCCGGCAGATCGTGAAAGACCCCGAAGCCCCGAGCGGCGACAACCCCGACTGATCCCCATTTCCTCCAGAGAGTCCCTCGTCCGACGACCGAAGTCCGGGAGAACGACATGCTCAGTTGGCAGATGGAAGTCATCGGACGAGGGTTGCAAGACCTGTCCGACGCGAGCATCGCCGCCGCGCTCAACAACGAACAGGTGAACTGGCGTCCACTCAAGAGTTTGGAGGCCTTGCGGTGGCTCGGAGGCGGCGGACGTTTCCAGAAGATGGAGGACGCGGCCAACAACCCGCAATATCCTCCGACGCTCCGCGGAGCGATCAAGGCGACCCTGATCGTCATCCAGCGGCAGGACGCTTCCCTGGACTTGTCTCCGCTTTCCGAGCAACGTTTGCTGCTTATGGCTTGCGTACAGGCAGGGGTCTTCACTCGGGAAGAGGTCGTGGCTTTGGTCGAAACGACCCGCCTACGTCCGATCATCACGGTCGAGGAGGTCGCCGAATCCAGGGCCGACTACGCCGTCCGGCAGGCGAAGCAGGTGCTCTACGACCGCCGCGTCGCCGCGATGGACGCAACCCTGACGGCGATCGAGGCGGGTAAGACGGCGGACGAAATACGTACGGCCATGATTTCGGCGTGGGACGGGGGAGCCTGACCCGTGGCGACCCTGTTCTCGGACGACTTCAACCGCTCGGCCGGTCCGATCGGCTCCCCGTGGGAGACGCTCAACGGCACTTGGGAGATCAGCTTAGGCGGCCGGCTTACTTGCACCGATTTCGGTTCGGGGTCGCAGGCGGTTTGCGTCGTCGAATCGGGCGCGAGCGACGTTCTCCTTCAATCGCAAGTGATCCATTCGGGGACGGGGGCCGACTGCGGTCTCGTCGTCCGTGCCGTGGATAACGACAACTACTTACTACTGGCGATCAACGGCGGCGGCGGCACGGCCGTCTGGTACGAGCGAGTCGGCGGCGGCTTCACCTTGATAGGCGGGTGGAGCGGTGGCGTATTCAGCTCGGGAGCACTCGTCCGCGTCGTCTGTCTCGGCACATCCATCCGTGTCTACGCCAACGGGGTCGAGGCTACGGGACTCGCCCTTACGACGAGTCGATTCCAGACGGCGACGAAACACGGCGTCCGTGCCTACTCCGGTTCGATCGCGTTCGACGTTTTCAAGCTGACCGATCCCGGCGACGAGCCGGGATGGGACGTGCCGATCTACGAGCTAGATGACAAGCTGTTTCACCTCCGCTTCGACGGCGACCTGACCGACTCCGGGCAGTTGGGCTACCACGGGACCGACGACCCGGAAGGGGAAGTGACCTTTACGACGGCTTGTCCCGGGCCGGGCTTCGCAAACTCGCACGCCGGACACTTCGACGGGGCGTCGTTCGTCCGGATCGGGATCATCCCCGACTATCCGTACCCGTCCGCCGGTGCGGAGGCGATCCCCGCGAGTTTCTCGTTCTGGTTCAAGACCTCGGCCGCCGGCCCGCAAGGCATCTTCTCGCAGGCCGTGGCCTATCCCGACGAATTCCCCGGCGGGAACGTCCCGGCGGTCTACATCGACTCGACCGGCAAGCTGCGGTCTAGTCTGTTCTGGCACGGCTCGACGGGACACCAGACCCAAAGCCTTTCCGCCGTCAACGACGGCGAGTGGCATCACGCCGCCGCCGTCTACGACGGGACTTTCGACAAGCTCTATCTTGACGGGGCGCTCGTCTCCACGGTCCCGACGAGCCCGCTAAGTCAGCACGCCTACTCCGGAGTGTACTACTACGCCGTCGGGGCAGCCCGCACGAACGGATGGTCTAACGGCGGCTCCGGCTCGTGCGCTTACTTCAACGGCGACCTCGACGACGTTCGGTTCTACGGCAAGGGGCTGACCGCCGACGAGGTCGCCGCCCTCGCCGCTGGCGAGGACATCGACGGCGGCACGACTCCACCGCCCGGCGACGAAACGTCTCACGTTTTGAAGAGGCTGTTGTTCAACTCCAAACTCCTAGCAGGCTGAGGGAGGCCGACCGATGGCCGCATACGGCGTCCCTATCACTTTGACGTACACCGCCTGGGACGAGACCAACAAAGTCTACAAAACCGGGGACGTAGCGAACCACACCCTGAGCCTGATCCGAAACGGCGTCGCCACGCCACCGACGAACACGCCTGCCGAAGTCTCTAGTGGTAAGTACCGGATCGCCGTCACGGCGGCCGAAGCCCAATGCCTGTCCTTGGAGCTAGGAGGGACTTCTTCAACCTCTGGGGTCGTACTGATCGGCCCGACCGTCCTGTTCGATAGACTTCCGAACGTCGCCCCAGGGGAGAGCGGCGGGTTGCCTCTGGCAGACGTGAACGGTCGGGTCAAATCGGACCTGGAAAGGTGGAAGGGAGCGGAACCGGCGACCCTGCTAGACACCGACAAGGTTCCGGTCCGTATCACGGGATACGGGACAGGTCTTTCTCCAGGAGAGCAGGTCGACGTTTCCGGACTTTCGACGTTCGACCCCACTTCCGATGAAGTGATCTTAGCGGAGGCCCAGCCGTCATACGCTCCCGCCAAGGCCGGCGACGCGATGGCCCTGACTGGCGGGGAGAGGAGCACGTTAGCCGGCGTCATCTGGAGCGCACTTACGAGCGGGCTGAATACGCTAGGCAGCATCGGCAAGCTGATTATCGATAACCTCAACGCGACCGTCGGTAGCCGGGCCGTCCCCGGTGCCGCCATGACCTTGACCGAGGCGGAAAGGGAAGCGACCGCCGGAGTTGTGGACGCACGCCTGTTGTCGGCCGGAGACGCCACCGACCTGATCGCCGGAATCATTACACGTCTGAATAACACGAACATCGACCAAGCCGTCCTTGTCGCCGCGTTGAGGGCCGACATCGAGCGGACCGGCGGGCACCTCGCCGTCTTGCTGGACCGGCTCACCGCGACCCGCGCGGCCAAGATCGACTTCCTCGACGCCGCCATCACCACCAGAAGTACTTACGCGGGATCGGACACGGCGGGAACGACAACCCTCTTGGACAGGCTGACGCCGGTCCGGGCCGGCTACCTGGACAAGCTGAACGTTCCCGGCACCCTCGCCAATACCGGGAACGCGGGCTCGTTCATGGCGAACGTTTCCGGACTATTGACCGCCAACGACTTCAACAATTCCGACGCGGTCCTTGCCGGCACCCGGATGCTGACGATGATCGAGCCGGACGGGTCAGTTTACCGATTCACGACGAACGCACTCGAGCGTGCTCCCGCCGGAGGAGGCGGGGACTCGGCCTGGACCTCGGAACAGGTATCCTTCGCCGTGTCCCAACTCGGCATCCTCACGACAGGAGTTGTTCCCCAGATAGTGTCTCCGCTCCGACCGGGAGGAAAGCTGACGCTGATTGCCGGCATGGACTATCCGGCAGGGTCCGTTTCCGAGGTCAGGATAACGGAACCCGCCGTCAATACCTGGCCGGTAGGGTACAGGAACCTGGATTCCTACGGGATGCTCGCCAAGAGTCGCCAAGGCGTGCGTCCGACTGTCAAGATCCCGGCGACGATGGGAGGGCCGAACCCCGACGGAAAATATTATTTCACATTGGACGTAGACAACGAATCGGTCGGACTGTCGCAAGGCACGTACGACTATGTCGTCTTCGGGGTCTCGGCAGGGAAACAACTGCCGCTCCTCGAAGGTGAGATCAACGTCAAGGCTCCGTGACTTGTTTTCCCCGCGACGCTTAGGAGGCTGAGATGCGTTACTTCCCTGCGATCGTGCTGTTAGCGTTTCTCGGAACGGCTGAGGCACAGGTTTTCCTTCCTCCAGAGGAGATACCTCCGCCGCCGGGCGGAGACGTAAGCGAAGTCCCGCCGTCGGCCGGGGGTGGGCTCACGCTGGCGATCACCCCGGCAGGGTACTACCTGCTGGAAATCGACGCTTCGGGCAAGCTGGCTCCCACGCCGATCACTACGGTCGTCGATCTGAGTGGCGGCACCCGTCCTCCCGGCGGGGGCGGGGGCGGCGGAAATCCTCCCCCGCCCGCGGAGTCGGCCGTCACAGTCAAGGTGCGTGAGCTAACGAAGGGGATCGCCGACCCGATCGGCCGGCAGTCGATCATCTACACTTTCGAGACGATCCGGAAGCGTAACGACATACCGGCGGCCGACCACCCGGCGATCATACGCGAAGCCTTGAACCTTGTCCTGTCCGCGGTCCCTAACGGACAGGCGACGTGGGGCAACTGGCGTAAGGCTATGTCGGACCTGATCCAACAGGAGTTGCAGGCGGGCCGGCTAGGGACGGCGGCGGCGTGGGATACCTTCCTGGCGGACGCCGAGAAAGGTATCGCCACGGCCTCGACGCAAGCGATGGCGTATGACGAGGGCCACGAGCAGCGTGTGGTCAAGGTCGTCAACGGCGTCGTCGATGCGTTCAAGTTGCCGAAGGGAGGTGAGTGACTATGGCACGGACACGATCGGCGAAGGCCGTCGCGGAAGGGACTCCGCTGACCGATACGCAGGTAATCCAGTTCCTCTGGGACACGGGCCACTTCCGGAACCCCGGGACGGGTTTCGAGAAAGCGTGGGCAATCAACAGAAAAGACCTGCCCAAGCTGAGGTTGCACGACGAAGCCGTCCGACAGGCCATACGCTCTTACCAGAGCTTCGACGCCTACCAGATGGACGTGCAGAGTCTCCGGATTCACGCACGGTCCGCCATCGCGGACGGCGACCTCGGCCCGGCGACCCGGGCGGCGATGGGGCAGCCGCGTTGCGGCCACCCCGACTATTACGAGGAAATGGGACAGGAGTACGAACACTACGAGGGTCCGTCTGCACAGAAGGTCGGCAGCGGCGGGTGGCGTGAGTGCCACGGCCTGACCGGGTTCCACCGGGCCAAGGTCAAGATCAACCATTCCCAGATGCCTTCGCACGTGAAGGAGAACTGGGCGGCGATCTGGGCCGGCGTGCAGGCTGGATACCGGGATATCGGACTCGACTTCGTCGAGGCCGTGACCGGCGAGCGTCCGAACACGTCTCTGTCCTGGGTCGGCTCCTCGTCGGGTTGGATCGGGCTCGCCCTGATCGGGACCGGGGCGAACGGCAACCAGCGTTGCGACAGCGAGATCTGGGCACGTTTCCTGTCCAAGTACAGGGGTAGCAACGTCGTCCGGGAGTGGATCACGCTCGTCATGCACGAGTTAGGCCACAACTGCGGACTGCAACACTCGTCCGGCGGGATCATGAACCCGTCGATCGTCACCGGGCTCCGCGGCACTTGGAGGGGAGACCCGCACGAGTCCACGATGACGCGGCTGTACGGCGGGCAGCCCGTCACCGGCATCATCACACCCCCGCCGATCGACCCGCCTCCGGGAGGCGGGGGCGGGGGCGGCACCGGCAGCCGCCTGACGTTCAACGGACGCATTCAGGCCGTGCTGGACGGCAAGCCGCTGGAAGAGTACATCCTGATTCCTTACGCCGGCATCTGACTTCGGCACGAAGCCGACGTTCTAAAGACCCGAGATACAATAAGCTGCTCGTGGGATAAAGACCAACCGGGTCCGGGCTAACGCACGACGCCGCCCGGTCGAGGGCAGCAACCTCCATTTTCCCCAGAGGGAGGCCCGCGATGAAGTTCCTATTTGCGTCCGTCGTCCTGCTGGCGGCCGTGCCGTCGTTCGGCCAGGACGACCGTTCCCTGTCGGAGTTGAAGTACGATCTGCAGAAGTACCTGACCGACCGCGGCGGAAACGCCGTCAACGTCAACGAGGACGCGATCACCGGTATCCGGCAACAGGGATACGGCACTTCCCTGGTCGAGACCGGCGGTCTAGCCGGTAAGCCGAAGACTTGGACGCCGGTGGACGAGGACTTCCCCGCCCTCGTCGTCAAGTTGGCGGACCTGTACCGGGCGAAAGGCTGGGGGAACCCAGACGACTACGCACCCGAGAAGACTAAGACAACGCAAGCGTCCGGGGACCGACTGGAGGTCTGGTCCACGGAAGGGTGTCTGGGTTGTGTCACGACTTTCGACGAGTGCATGGAGCCGAGGCCGCTGACGAACGTCGCCTTCCGGAAGTACGAGGAAGCGGAGGACGAGTTCTCCCGGGCTTGGAACGCCAATCCGACGAACCTGAAACCGTCCTTCCCGGCGTTCGTCCGCTACTCCAACGGCAAGCCGGTGGCGTGGTGGGCGGGCAAGGCCGACCGCGAAATGGTTTTGAGGATGCGAGACTGCCCGATCAACTCTATCGAAAGGAAGGTGATAGCGACCAAAGTGGTCAATCCGAGTCCAACCGTTAGCGTGGCCTCGCCGGCCCCGACGATCACTCGGGTGGTCGAACGCATCCTGTCGGGGCCGGCGATTTCCGAAACGGGTAGGGTCATCCGTCAGGACGGGTGCCCTTGTCCGCCGGGCGGCTGCCCGTGTCCGACCGGAGGCAACGGCGGCGTCACGTTCGGCACGCAGACTTACTCACGGCCGGTCGTGCAACAGGCATACTACCAGCCGCAACGGCAGTTCTATGACGTACAGCCGATGCCTCGGGTGACGGTACATCACGCTTATCACCCGACGATGCAGATGCAGTATGGGTCGTACAGTCCGAGGCTAGCACAACCGCAACGCATCCAGCCGTTCGGGCCGGCACGACGTTCGTGGTGGCAGAACGGGCACTCGGTCACGAACTCTCACCTGCGTAGCCACGGGATCGACCCGACCGGCATGACGCAACAACAGAAGGACTGGGCTCACTCGCACGCACACGAAGGAACCTGGAACGGCGGCATGGCACGGTCCGGTGGGGGCGGATATTACAACGTCCGCTCGGCTTCGACCCGCGGGTTCCGCCCGGTCCGGGGGTTCTTCGGTGCGATCCGTAACGTCTTCTCCGGGGGACGTGCCCGGGCCGGGGGCTGTCCGGCCGGCGGCTGCTGACTACGCTTGCTATCTGTCCCGCGACACTTTTCTCCAGAAAGTAGGTGCTGCAATGGGTTCCGGACTTCTGTTGAAGTTGCTGCTTCCGCTGATCATGAAGATCATCCAAGACCTGATCGGGAGGGTCGGCGGACAGGCCCAGGGCGTCATCAACGCTCAGGCGTTGAAGGACTCGGTCGAAGTGCGTGAGGCCACTACTGTAGCGATGCAGGCCGCCTCGGCCCGGGGACTGAACCTGCGGTTCGAGTGCGTGCAACAGGCGATCGGCGAGGTCTTCGTCAACCTCGGCAACATGCTGACCACGGTACGCGAGTTCGATCCGGCCCAACTTATCCACTCGCTCACCGGGCCGGTACAGACGTTCCTACAATGCCAGTTCAGCGTGCCGGCGGCCCAAGCCGAACAGCAGTCGCTTAGGTGCGTCACTAACGCCCTGACCGTCTACTTCACTTCCGGTCGAAACCTCGAAGCGGCTCTCGGGGCTTTGATCACGTGCCTGGTGAGTGACATGA
>Ga0256856_1000119_pt1 | contig 9610 bp, 12 predicted proteins | sample BONt10_FD_181175 | JGI IMG/M metagenome (GOLD analysis project Ga0256856, IMG submission 181175) | Terrestrial sediment cell enrichment communities from Utah, United States - BONCAT_SYTO_Terrestrial_sediment - 10 | ecosystem: Environmental > Terrestrial > Deep subsurface > Rock core/Sediment... | reverse complement strand
AGAGTAGACTTATTGCATAAATCTTTGATTGATAGGGAAACCGCAGATGCAACGCAGATGCATTTCAAGATAGGAAAGCGAATGCCTGCACTTCAAGTCTAGTAATTAACAGCGACATACTTCAATGGTAAGCTTGACTGCATTTAAATTGTATATTTTGGGCGGGTTCGCGTGCCATGCCCGCTCATGGTTTGATTATTTCTTGAGCTGCAATTTAAATGCTGAGCGAGCTTAATTAGATAATTAGTGGCAACTATATAGCGAGGACTTTCATGACATCTGAAAAAAATAATTTGGGTACAAAAGTAGCAGAAAATCCGCCTGAAACCAGGTGGCAGAAAGCGTGGAAGTCGGGCTTTGAAAATCTTCAGATAGTGATTATTGCTTTGAGTTTAGCAATAGTGATTCGAGCGTTGGTCGCCGAACCGCGCTACATACCCTCAGATTCTATGGTACCAACTCTCCACGTGGGCGATCGCGTCGTAGTCGAAAAAATCTCCTACTACCTCCAACCTCCAAAAACTGGCGACATCGTAGTATTTGCCCCGCCCGAAAAGTTACAAGAACAAGGCTTTACCCAAGACCAAGCATTCATCAAGCGGATAATTGGCTTACCGGGTCAAACCGTCGCTGTTAAAAAAGGTTTAGTTTATCTCAACGACAAACCCATCGTCGAAAAATATATTGCCGAACCTCCTAAATACCAGTGGGGGCCTTATCGCGTCCCAGAAAATGAATACTTTGTGATGGGAGACAACCGCAACAACAGCAACGACTCCAGCAGGTGGGGATTTTTACCTAAGCAAAATATCATCGGCCGTGCTGTAGTGCGGTTTTGGCCTCTAGAACGCATCGGGGAAGTTTGAAGTCAGTTGACAGTTGACTGTTGACTGTTGACTGTTGACTGTTGACTGTTAACAGTTGACAGTTGACTGTTGTCATCGCAAGCCCAATGCCCTGTTTGGCCAATGCCCAGGCCTTATCCTGTACGGAAATTTCTACTTATTCTTGTGCCTTAAGGGGTAGGGACTTCCTCCGGCAACTGATAAAATAGTACAAAAAGCAGCGGGATTTCTCGCCTAGATCAAAATTAGTAGAATATTAAAAAATTAGGAAAGCTATGGGATTTTTTGATTCAGAAATTGTTCAGCAAGAAGCCAAGCTGTTGTTTGAAGACTATCAATCTCTCATCAAACTAGGTGGCAATTACGGCAAATTCGATCGCGAAGGCAAGAAAATGTTCATCGCTCAGATGGAATCAATGATGGAGCGCTACCGTATTTTTATGAAGCGCTTCGAGCTGTCTGAGGACTTCATGGCTCAGATGACTGTAGAGCAGTTAAAAACACAGCTCAATCAATTTGGCATCACGCCCCAGCAGATGTTTGAGCAAATGAACTCAACGCTGGAGCGGATGAAATCTGAGCTGGAAAAACAAGCATAAGTTCAACTGCTGACAGTTGACTGACTTCTAATTACTGATAATTAAGGCCGCTCAAAAGCTGAAGCAGGTTTGAAACTTTCTGCGGGAACTCCCTGCAAAGCTTGGCTCATAAAATCGCGCCAAACAGGGGCGACAATAGTACCGCCAGTAGCACCGTAGCTCATCGGTCTATAATTGTCGTTGCCCATCCAAACAGCCACGGACAACTGCGGCACGTAACCCACAAACCAGATATCCCGTTCTGAGGAAGTTGTACCAGTTTTCCCAGCAGCAGGTCGCCCAAGTTGAGCCGCTCTTGCCGTTCCGCTGGTAATTACCCCTTGCAGGGTGCTGTTGACAGAGGCCGCCGCCCAGGAATTGAGAACTAATTTGGGTTTAGGCGTATTGTCGAGCAAGACGTTGCCGCTGCTGTCAGTGACTTGCACGATAAACGTGGTGTCAGAATGCCAGCCGTTGTTGGCGAAGGTAGCAAAAGCTCCGGCCATTTCTAAAGGAGTCAAGTCAACGGCACCCAAGGGCAAAGAAACCACCGGTTCCATCGGACTTCTGATGCCGAGTACGCGGCAAATCTCAATCACTTTATTCAATCCGACTTCTTGGCCAAGCTTGACGGCGGGAATGTTCAGAGATACTTCCAAAGCTCTGCGGATGCTGACGGCACCGGAGAAGCCGCCACCGTAGTTTTGAGGGTAGTAGTAGCCGTCGCCGTCGCGGTAGCCGACAGGGGAGTCGTAGACAACTGAATCCGGGCCGTATTTGCCGCTAGCAAAGGCAGCGTAGTAGATAAAAGGCTTAAAAGAAGATCCGGGCTGGCGGCGTGCTTGAATGGCGCGGTTGAACTGACTCTTTTCGTAATCGACGCCGCCAACCATTGCTTTGACGAAGTGGGTGCGGGGATCGACGGCGGCTAGGGCAATTTGACCTTCGTCGCGATCATAAAACAGCCCTTGGTAGTAAAGCCTTTCGTGCCACGCTTTGACGGTTTCTTCGGCTATGCGCTGCATTTTGAGGTCGATCGTGGTTTGAACGCGCATTCCTCCCTTAACCACGGCATCTCGCCCGAAACGCCTCGTCAGTTCCTGGACTACGGCTTGTGTTACGTAAGGAACTTGAGAGCCGCCAAAAGAGGTAATTTTGCCTAGCTTAATTTTTTCCTTGCGGGCTGCTGTCTCTTGAGCCGGCGTAATCCATTTAAGATCCTTCATGCGGTTTAAAACGATTTCCTGCCGCTCTTTTGCCAACTTGTAATTGACGAAAGGACTGTATTCTTCGGGAGCAGAAATTAAGCCAGCCAGCATGGCTGCTTCTGAAAGAGTCAAATTACTTGCTGACTTGTTGAAATAGCTTCGAGAGGCTGTCTCTACGCCGTACAAGTTGTGCCCTAAGTAGATTTGATTCAGGTATAGTTGCAGAATTTGGTCTTTGTTGAGAATTTGCTCCAAGCGGATAGACATTACCGCTTCAGCTACCTTGCGACTAAATTTTGACTGGGGAGAAAGAAACAGGTTCTTGACTAGCTGCATAGTCATAGTCGAGCCCCCTTCAACGGTTCTACCTTTTTCTAGGTTGACCATGAAAGCTCGGGCTATCCCGCCGGGGTTGATGCCTTTGTGGGTAAAGAAGTTGCTATCTTCGATCGCCAGAACGGCTCGTTTCAGGTTCGGGGAGATTTGGTCAAGGGGTACGACATCCCGGTTGGCTTCGTCGTGGATGCTGGCTAGGGGCTTGCCGTTGATGTCGTAAATGTGGGTAGTTTCTGTAGGAGAGTAGGTTTGCAAGATCCGAACATCTGGCAAATTGCGGAAGCTGATCGCTAAGCCAACCAGTCCGCCAGCGACTACGGAACTGGCAAGCATTGTCATGCTGAGTATGGTTCCGGCGGTCACTTTACTGACTGACTGAACAAACTCGAATACGGGGGCTGAGTTTTCCGTGTTTTTGCGGACTGCGTTGGTTGACACGTGGATTTCACTTCCTCACTCGATTTTGGGTTTAAGACTTTTAATTTTAGATGCGAACCCTAGAGACTGTCAGTCGATTTTAGATTTTAGATTTTAGATTTTAGATTTATTCCACAGATGAATCTGGGAGTTTGAACAAGAGTCTAAAATTTGGGGATCTCCACGACTGTTGTCGGGGGCTGGTATCCGTTTTTGGGCGGGGTCAGCTAATGAAAGCCGGTCAGCTTTGGGATTATAGTAGCTTGATAGTTATGTTTGTATGCGTCAACCAGTGAGTGTAACTAATTCTGCTGCACTTTGGCAAAATATGATGGACGATCGCTCCCCGATGATAACTCCTAACCTTTCAGCGCTTTACCGCGGCGTCAGCGAGATTTTTCCCGATCGACCTGATTCTAGCAACCCTGACGAAAATTTAGCCCAACTGCTGGCAAAAGTCGATCGACCGTTGCGCGTCAAACTCGGAATTGACCCGACAGGCAGTGACATTCACTTGGGACACAGCATTTGCGTCCGCAAGCTGCGAGCTTTTCAGGATGCCGGTCACACAGCGGTGCTAGTAATCGGAGATTTTACCGCAAGAATTGGCGATCCGACAGGGAAATCCGAGATGCGCACCCAGTTGACGGCCGAACAAGTGGCGGAAAATGCCAAGACTTATTTAGACCAAGTGCGTCCGATTCTAGATTTTGACACACCCGGGCGTTTGTCCATTCGCTATAACTCCGAGTGGTTGTCAAAATTGGACTTGGCGAAGATTTTGGAACTGCTGGGGACGATGACGGTGCAGCAGATGCTCGCTAAAGAGGGATTTGATAACAGGATGCAGCAGGAAAATCCAATTTATCTGCATGAGTTTCTGTATCCGCTAATGCAGGGTTACGATTCGGTGGCTTTGGAAGCGGATGTTGAGTTGGGGGGAACTGACCAAAAGTTTAATCTTGCCGTGGGCAGAGATTTGCAGCGGCATTTTGGGATGAAACCGCAGTTTGGTATGCTGATGCCGATTTTGATCGGGACTGACGGGGTGCAGAAGATGTCGAAGTCTTTGGGCAATTATGTGGGTTTGTCGGAAGACCCGCTGACGATGTATTCTAAGTTGGAGAAAATTGCTGATAGTTCGATCGCCCAGTATTTTGAACTATTGACAGATTTGCCGCTTGATGAATTGCCAGAAAATCCGCGAGAAAAACAGAAACTTTTGGCTGTGGAGGTGGTGCGCCAGTATCGGGGGAAGGAAGCAGCCGATCGCGCACAACAAGATGCAATTGCACTGGTTAAAGGTGCTGCGGGACAAGCTGATGCTGTGGCGGAGTTTTCTTTGGCAAACGTCCAGTTTCCGGCTAAGTTGTTTTATATTCTCAGTGCTAGCGGGCTTTGTAAAAGTAGCGGTGATGCGCGGAAATTGATGCAAGGCGGTGGCGTGAAGTTGGAGGGATCTCGGGTTTCTGATGTTAATCTTACTTTTGAATCACCTGCTGATTTATGCGGTAAGGTTTTGCAGGTTGGGAAGAATAAGTTTGTGCGATTGGTGTCTTGAATCTCTTTTTTAACCGCAGATGAATACTGAAGATGAACGCGCTATGAACGCTGATAATCGAGTTATTGTTGCTTTGGATGTTTCGAGTCAATTCGAGGCGATCGCCCTTCTGGACAAACTCCCGCAAGTATCTTTCTGGAAAGTCGGTTTGGAACTGTTTGTGAGCTCGGGGCCCTTGATTTTGGAAATTTTAAAACAGCGGGAAAAGCGGATTTTTCTCGATTTGAAGTTTCACGATATCCCGAATACTGTGGCTGGTGCTTGTCGTGCTGCTGCTAAGTACAATGTGGATTTATTGACGATCCATTCTACTTGTGGTAAAGATGCTTTGAAAGCGGCACAGTTGGCTTTGACTGAAGGGGCGGCGGCTGTCGATCGACCGAGTCCTAAGTTGATTGCAATTACCCTGTTAACGAGTTTGAATTCGCGACAGTTGGCTTTTGAGTTAAAAATACCTTTGGAGTTGCCAGAATATGCTTTGCACATGGCATTGTTGGCTAAGGAAACGGGTTTAGCTGGTGCTGTTTGTTCTCCGCAAGAAGTGGAACAGTTAAGAATGAGTTGCGGGGATGATTTTCTGTTAGTTTGTCCTGGTGTGCGTCCCAAATGGGCTGATGGAGGCGATCAAAAACGATCGATGACTCCAAAAGCCGCATTTAAAGCTGGTGCGGATTATCTGGTGATTGGGCGGCCAATTACTGCTGCGGATGATCCGGTGGCGGCTTTTGCGCGTATTTGTGAAGAGTTGGAGTAACAATAGTAATGTTTTTTTTAACAGCAGATGAACGCCGATGAACGCCGATAGAATTTTATCTGCGTTCATCTGTGTTTATCTGCTGATATCTGCGGTTGCAACTCCGACTTTGGCAGTTAATTTTGTGACAAATCATACTAACAGTATCAATGCAAGTCGGTATGATTTGTTAGTGCGATCGCCCTGTCGGGCTGATTTAGAAACTTTGGTCGATCGTCTGTTGCAAGATTTGCCGAGTTATGCTAATCGCGTAATTGTGCGATCGGGCTTTTCTCCTAAAACTTCTACACCGCCCGGTTACGTGCTGCCTCAAATAATTTTAGCGGGTCGCCCGGAGTTTGAACCGTTACCTTTAAATTCTGGGGATGCACTTCCTGAAAATGCTAGTCAAGTTTTTATTACTACTTTGGAACGGCAGTATCGCGGGGGAAAACCAGTCGAAATTCAGCAATATCATTGGTTATTTTTCATTAAAACCGAGAACGGCTGGGAGTTGGCAAAAATCGTTTCTCGGTTTGGTACTGCGGCGGATATTCGTCCTTTATTAGGTCAAGATAGTCAAAGGGAAATTGCTGAGGCTATTCGTTTGTGGTTGCGCGATTGTTATGCAAAGGGGGCGGGTTTTTGAAATTGTGGGTAAAGAGGAGAGATTGTTGGTGAAACCCGCCCCAACAAATCAACAAAAATTGATTAGAATTGCTCTTTTAATTCGTCTAGTTTAGCCTTGATTAGTTGCATATCTTGCCACATAAACCATTTCGGACTTTCCGGTTCGCGGGAGGGGTTTCGCAGCAAGTACGACGGGTGAAAAATTGGCATACACAAACGATTTTCCCATTCAATCCATTGACCTCTAATTTTACTAATGGGCCGCTTGTCACTTAGCAAACCTTTGAGGGCTGTTGCACCAGTTAATAAAATAATTTTGGGGTCTAAGATGCGAATTTGTTCGAGCAAGTAAGGTTTGCAAGCTTCGATTTCTTTTGCTGTCGGAGGGCGGTTGTTGGGAGGGCGACATTTGATGACGTTGGCAATGAATACGTCGGTTTCTGCACTCAATCCCACGGATTCTAAAATCTTATCTAACAGTTGGCCCGATCGCCCGACGAAGGGCAATCCGGTTTCGTCTTCGTTTTGTCCGGGCGCTTCTCCCACAATCAAAATTGAGGCTTGAGGATTGCCGCGCCCGATGACGGCGTGAGTGCGGGTGTTGCCCAATTCGCAGCGGTAGCAGCGGTTGCAGTGATCGCCGATTTGTTCCATATTTTGATAAGTGCCCTCAGGAATGGGAATTTTGGCATTTGCTGGTATTGAGTCAGTTTGGAAAGTGGCACTTTGATTGTTGTCAAAAAGGCTCAGTTGCAAGTCGCTGGACATAAATTTTACAATTAGGGAGATTTTTTTGAGTCTAGAGTTTATAGTTTAGATCGGGTTTGGTGATTTGAGATTGGCTAGAAGCTTGTATGCGAGGCTGTCGATTCCCTACCGGATAGCTACGCTCGCGCTTACAATCTCCAATTAACACTCGCACAATCTCCAATTGTTTGGTTGAGCTCGTACAGGCAAAAATATGTTCTCTAACCCGTTTTTTGACGATCGCGCCGATGCTGGCGAAAAACTGGCCGAGGCAGTTCTGGGCGAGCTCGGCAAGTTGAATTTAACGGCACAGGAGGCTGTGAAACCGATTGTTTACGCCTTGCCGCGCGGGGGTTTGCCCGTTGCTGTGCCGATTGCGCGCCGCTTGGGCTGTCCTTTGGATGTGGTTGTCGCTAAGAAAATTACTCGCCCAGATAATTTAGAATTGGCGATCGGGGCTGCAACTGCTGACGGTCACGTCCTCTGGGAAAAGCAAAAGCTGCAGAATTGGCGCTTGCACAAATCAGCATTGCCCCTGGCTCAAAATAATGCTCAATCTCTGCTGGCAGATTTGTCTCCGGGACGCCCCAATGTCAGCGCAGCGGGGGCTTTGGCGATTTTGGTAGATGACGGCATTGCTACGGGGATGACGATGGCTGTGGCGGCTAAGGCTTTGCAGTCGCAGCAACCGGCGGCTTTGTGGATTTGCGCGCCTGTCGCCCCGGCAGATTTGATGGGATTTTTGGCGGGAATGGGCGATAAGGCGATCGTCCTGGAGACTCCTCACCCATTTTACAGTGTCAGCCGCTTTTACGGGCAATTTCCGCAGGTTGAGACGGCGGAGGCTTTAAGGTGTTTGCAGCAACAAACAGAATGGCGATCGTAGGTTAAGCTAGAAGGCTAAATCCAAAAGCTCGATCGCTAAAACATGAGACCTTGGCAATATTGGTTGGACACTTTGATTCTGTCTACTCAGCACAACCCGCCTCGCTTTGTTGAGTTGGTGATGTTGACTTTGGCGATGATTTTGCTCGGGCTGTGGAGTGTAACATTGCAGTGGCAGTATTTAACGCTCTCTTTGAGTTATATAATTGGTTCGTCTTTTTCAATTTTGGTGCGGGAATCCCTCGGCCCGCGGCCTCAATTTCAGCTAACTCACCTGACAGCTTTGTTGTTATTAATTATCAGTTTTTATAGTTTTGCTGAACTGATTAGATAGTTAAGGCTGTTTTGATTTGTAGAGGCGGGTTTTACAATGTCATTGCGAAGCGGGTGAAGCAATTGCATAACTTATATAGCAATCCTCGGCGGGTTGTGAACTAGATGTTTTTTTGAACGAACCGCGAAGACGCTTATGACGCGAAGGAAAGATCGAGAGTTCACAAATCATTAGCCATCATCCTACATTCTCATGGGATTGATGTAAAATTATGCGGTTGCCGGCAGGATCGAAGGCATAGATTTCTAGACCGTGAGAAGCTTTGATAATTTCTCCGCTGGGCGGATAACCTAAAGCCCAAATTCGGGCGATCGCAGTTTCGATATCGCTGACTTCCAAACACAAACTCATGCCTGTTTTTGCTCGATTGGCAAATTCCGATTTGTGGGAATCTTTGGGTTTGAATATGCCGAGTCTTAAGCCGGGGAGTTGAAATTCAGCATAAGTATTGGGAATGTAAGGGTTTGGTTCTATGTCGAGAAATTTTGTGTAAAATTTAACGAGAACTTCCTTATCAAGGTCTGCTAAAGTCACTAGGGCGGCGCTGTATTGGAAACTCATATAAATTGGTGATTGGGAATTAGTAAGGGGGAATTGGTAATATTATTATAACTTTAATCTCTATTTAAAATCCTCCAATTCGTCCGAGTATTTGGATTTTACCTTGTGGAGATCCTTTGAGAATCACAGCTTCGCCGCTTTGCGGTACAATATCACTAATCGCGGTAATATTTACTTGATGAGTTACCATAATAATCGCGCCTTTAGTGTTGCGGTTGTCCACAATTAATTTGCGAATTGCCGCTGTTTGTCTGGCTTCTTTGCTGCTGTCGCTAAAGAACGAGTTCAACGCTGGGAACTGTTCGACTTTGCCTAAATTTATCAATTTTGCTGTTTCCAAACACCGACACCACTGACTCGATAAAACTCTGGCAACTTTGATGTTGCGGTTGCGAAATTCGGCTCCAATTTGCTTGGCTTGGGTTCTTCCCTGTGCAGATAAATTGCGCTGGGTGGAACAGTCACCTAACTTAAAGTTAGCAGGATCGCCGGTGCCTGGGGCGATCGCGTGTCGCATTGCTACCACCAACCCTGTCTCATCCCGCTGCAACAATTGCCACCCTGCTTGAGTTTGCGCCTTGGTTGCTGCGTCAGAACTTGCAGTTGCAGTAATTAAGCCGATCGACAATACTAAAGCTAGCGAGCCGAAAAACCATTGACCGTTGAGGTAAATCCGCGCAGCCATTGTTGCAGAAGTTAGAAATTAACTTATCATATTATAATACAACAAATATTGCTCTATGGAACTCACCAATTTTATTGCTCTGTCTGTAAT
>Ga0256856_1000118_pt1 | contig 9610 bp, 3 predicted proteins | sample BONt10_FD_181175 | JGI IMG/M metagenome (GOLD analysis project Ga0256856, IMG submission 181175) | Terrestrial sediment cell enrichment communities from Utah, United States - BONCAT_SYTO_Terrestrial_sediment - 10 | ecosystem: Environmental > Terrestrial > Deep subsurface > Rock core/Sediment... | reverse complement strand
GAACCTGTACCGATACCCACGCCAACCCCAACTCCTGCACCGATACCCACGCCAACGCCGGAACCTGTACCGACGCCAACGCCGGAACCTGTACCAACTCCTGGGCTAACACCAACTCCTGCACCATTGGTAACGCCAACACCTGCACCTGCACCTGCTGAAACACCGACACCGACACCGACACCAACACCGACGCCAACACCATCGGTAACGCCAACACCAATAACTAACAACATCCCCAAGGACGACTGCATCTGCGATGACATTGACTATCCCAACTTAAACCAACCGAATCCGGTTGAAAACACCATACTCGGTGTATCGACAATTCAAATAGGCACTGCCAAAAACGATGAATTACTAGGCAGCAACAGCGGCAATATATTCGATGCTAGATCGGGGGATGACAACTTATATGGCGGCGAGATTCGCGACATCTTCAACGGGAACCAAGGCAATGATTTTATCAGCGGTGGTAACGGTGATGACATCCTATTGGGGGATGAAAATAATGACATTATTCTGGGCAACTTGGGTGAGGATTTAATCTGGGGAGGCAAAGCCAATGACTCGCTAAATGGTCGCGAAGGTAATGACCTGATTCTGGGTGATAAAGATAATGACTTCATCGATGGCGGTAAGGATAATGACACTTTAAAAGGAGGCAACGGTGACGACATCATGCTTGGTAGTAAAGGTGACGACTACCTGTTTGGAAACCAGGGCTCGGATACCATCTGTGGCGGTGAAGGTAATGATTTAATCAGTGGTGACGAAGCAGCAGATATTCTGGGGGGGTGTGAAGGAAATGATACCCTGTACGGCGGCGAAGATAACGATAGTCTCACTGGTGGTCAAGGTGATGATATTCTTTACGGAGAATTGGGCAATGATAGTTTAACTGGCGGTAGCGGTAACGATATCTTTGTCTTAAATTCAGGTCAAGGATTTGATGTTATTGCTGATTTTACAGTCGGTCAAGATTTGATAGGATTAAGCGGAGGTTTGAGCTTTGATCAGTTGGCAATAACTCAAAATACTCAGGGAACTATCATCAAGAATATCTTGACACGAGAGGAGTTAGGTGTGATGATAGGAGTGAGTGCCAATGCGATAACATCGGCTAATTTCCTGTTGATTTAGGGAAAAATGAAAAGTACGATCGCCCATTCGATACAAAAGGACGATCGTACTTCTACCAATTTTAAAAGGTTGGGCAAAAATTTAACGATTATATCAGGTCCGATCGATCGCCCATAATACAATTGCCGGGGCGGGTTTTTGAGATTGTCCGTTTTTGACAAATATTATTGGTGAACCCGCCCCTACAGGAATCAGGGTAATCGACCGGACATGATATTATTCATACTTGCGGCCGCGCCACTGAGTAGGCTGATTTAAAGCAGAAATCAGAATTCGCAAAAACGCTAAGGGATCGGCTAAAGGTGACAGCCAAAACAGCCATTTACCCGATGCCCCAGTTGTATCGTAGGAAGGTGCGATCGCCAAACACAAAGCCGATCGCACCGCAACCAAAAATACATTCAATCCTAATAGCCAAAAGTGGGGAAATACACCAACCGGCGGCAGCGAACCAAACAACAAATAGCACAATATAATCGGTACCGGCAAACCTTGAACCGCCAGCAACAGCCACAAATCGCCCCAGATTTGAGCGCCAGAAGCAGCATCTTTCAAATCGAGCGATCGACCCCATTCATTCCAAGTCTCGATCGCCCCCTCATACATCCGCACCTTCAACACCTTAGCCCCATCCAAAAAGCCCACCTTAAAGCCCTTAGCAGCAGCATAGCGAGCCAAAGTCACATCATCGCAAAACGAACCCCTCGCGACCTCATAGCCCCCCAATGCCACCAAAACCTCGCGCTTACACAAGAAACACTGACCGTTCGCCATCACCCGTTCCGGCACATCCCCGCCAGTCCCCGTCGGCCCGAAGCGATAAACCAAAGTCATTAACAAAGCAGGTTGCAGCCACAACTCCCCCGGATATTTGAGGATAAACTGCGGCGACAGCGAAATCAAATCGTAATTTCCAGCCGCCGCCGTCTTCAGCAAACTCGCAATCAAACCCGGATGCGGCACAGTATCGGCATCTATCCCCAAAATCCACTCGCACTTCTGGGAACTTGCCAAAAAACCCGTGTGCAAAGCCCAGGGACGCCCTACCCAACCCGTCGGCAGCGGATCGTCGTTAATCAAGCGAAACCGGGGGTCTTTTTGTGCTGCTGCTTTGACTAAATCTCCGGTTCCGTCTACCGAATAGCTGTCAACCACGATCGCTTCTCGGAGTTCGTAACTTTGGCGGCTTAATCCTTCCAAACAAGGCGAAATTCGATCGGCTTCGTTCAAAGTCGGTACTACCGCAGTACAAGCGCCCAACATATCCAGCGTCGGCGAATCGGGTTCTAGGGGCGGGATGCGCGATGGACCTTTAATCAAACGCGACAGGAGAATTGCGGCGGCGGGTAATTGCAGCAGCAGGAGTGCGACAGGGAGGATACTTGTCAGCAGTTGGGGGAACAGGTGAGGGGCGATCGAGAAAACCATACTATTGAAGAATTGGGAATGACTTACTGGATATGGGTTGGGAGCTTATTTACAGTTAATTTTTTTTGTAAGTGGTATCAATTTAAAAAATTTAATAAAATTTTGGCCTCAAACATATTACAGGAATTGGGCATGAAAATATCGCCGCTAAAAAACCCGGTTTCTACAAGAAACCGGGTTTTTAAACTAGCTCAAAATTTAGTGTAAATTTTTGCTAAATCAGCCGGGGTTGCTCGATCGCGACTTACTTGCGCAAAACGCCCACCGGCTGAGGTGGAATTTGGGCCGTGACAGCAGATGTCTCCAAAGACGGCATTGTTTCTGTTACGTAACCTGCAGGGGGTTTAGCGATCCAGCTTAACGCGATCGCCGGAACTACACCCAGAAGCACAGCTAGCGATGTCGGGAACCAGAACCGAGAATCCAAGGAAGTTACAGTGATAATTGCTCCGAAAGCAAAGTTTACCAAATAAACAATTAAGGGCAAACCCAATTCCGATCGCTCTAATTGAATCGGCATTTTTCTCCAGAAGAAAGCTGCGGAGGACATAAATAGCGCCCCCGTACCCATCCACCCAGCCAAATTGCGGTAAGGCATCCCAAAGAAAGCCCCAACTTCCTCAAACTCCCAAAAAGGCACAGAAGTTTGACTCATCGCCGGATCTAGTACAAAATCCCAAGCTGTTAGCAGCAAAGCACCAAGGGCGATCGCCCCAATTTGGCGCACCCAGTTGAGTTCACCTTTACCGCCAGCTACTCCAGCGCGAGCAATTATGTATGAAACCAGTCCCAGATAAAACCAGGAGAGGGGAATTGTAAACGGCACCAGCCCTGCAATTTTGTAACCCAAACCGCTCAAATAGTGGTAGTTGCCGAAGGGAAAACCGGTACTCGTTCCCAACAACTCGCTACTCAAGGACAAAAACACAGAAGGCAGTAAAAAACCCAGAGTTGCACCCAAACCCAACGTCCGCAAGGAATAGAGACCAACCGCTGCTGCACCAAAGATGATATAAACTACTCCACCCCCAGCCATCCCCCACTGGAATAGAGTTTGGCCAGCGGGCGGTAAACTCATAACCAATTCGGGACGGGGTAAAATCAGCAGCAACCCTGCCAATCCAAAAGCCATTGACAAGACGTGGGCAATCAGGCAAAAGCGCTCAGCAATCAAAAGTTGCTTCATGGGACTCCTCGAAAAAATATTAGATGCAGAAAGCACTCCCTAACAGTTTACAAATCTTTAACAAAAAACGAACACTCCCTCGCGATCGGCATTTTTCCAAAACTTACACGCAGGGCCGAGAAACCCGGTTTCTGACTGACTACCTCGTTGCTAAACCCCTTATTTTTCTAAGAAACCCGGTTTTTTGGCGAGGGATTGGTTCCCTGGCGTGCCGAATGCCGAATCCCCTTTTTCACGCTTGACGGATATCCGTTATATCAGTTATACGCCGGAGTTACCTCTGCTAGATAACGAAATCCTTCTAGCTTCTGCCTTTAAATAAATTACTGCCAATTGCCCACTAGCACGAAAGGTGCCCAGAAATACGGATTCTGATAGTCTCGGTTTTTCAGCAGCGTTAATTGAGCGTTGCGGAGGGCTTCAGCTTTGCTGCTTTGAGAAGAAGCAAGCTGCTTGTAAAACTCAGCCATAAAGATAGCTGTAGATTCGTCGTTGACTTGCCAAAGGGTGGCGGCGGTGCTGCGGGCACCCGATCGAATGGCGGCCCCGGCCAAACCCAAAGCCGCGCGGTTATCGCCCGAAGCAGTTTCGCAAGCACTCAAAACCAAAAGTTCGATCGCCTGTTGTCTCTCACCAGCGCGGGATCGCAGCAGTTGATCGAACTCCTTAACATTCACTTTCTGGTCCCAAGTCACAATAAAAGTATCGGCCGCATTCGAGCTAAACTGACCGTGAGTTGCCAAATGGACGATCGGGTAAGACACCGCTTTAATTCGATCGTGCAACCGCCCGCTGACAAAATCTTCATTCAGCAGCGAACTCGCCGGCATCTCGGCTGCAATTTGTTCAACTTCCTCCTTCACCCCCGGCAAAGCCGAGAAGCCTTGACGCGCTTCTGAGAGGGCAGCGGTGAGCACTTTTAACTTGACTTTGCTCAGCGGTTTCGGTGCTAGCAATTGCAATCCCGGCGCCAAAGCAATATTGTATTTTTCTACCAAAAACTTTTCACCGTCGTGCAGCACCGCCATCGGCAGATTGCGCAAGTAACCGTCGAGCACAAATACCAGAGTTTTAATCCCGCTGGCGGTCAAATCCGCCTCTGCAGGGCGGATTAACCAGTCATAAACCTGTTCGACGGGTTGCCTCCTGTCGCGGGGGAAAGCAGCAGGCCTGATGGTATTTTTGGCGAGTCTGAAGGCAGTTTCCAACTCGGCTTGAGGCTTCACAGTAGTGTAGCGGCGCAGGGGTTTGCCGGGAATTGACAAAATTACCTCCAAACGATCGCTCAAAATAATCGGATAAATCACCGCCGCTGTTGGATCAATTTCCTCGATCGACGTTGGTTTAGCATCAGCGCAAGCATCCCGAAAAAAGTTGTCTAATTCCGCCAACTGCAAAGATTCCACCGTTTGGCGCGCCTGTTTCAATTTAGCTTGACTGGGAGATTCCTCTTGCAAAAGCAGCCCGACTAATTCGCGATAAACCGGTTCGGCACTTTCCCGAAACGAAAATTGCACTTCGGGATTGACTGTCACCAAATCGCCCCGCAGAGAAGACAGTACATTCACAGCTTGAGTATATTGAGCGATCGCCCCTTCTGTATTCCCCTGAGCTTGGACAATCCGTCCAAGTTGCCACAGCAATTGATAAGCAATATCGGGAGATTGAAACGGCGGTGCTAAACTCAAAGCCTGAAGTGTGAGTGTTTCCGCTTTCTGATACTGCTTTTGCATTTCCGATAGTTTGCCTTTAGCTGCCAGAATATAAGCTTGTATTCGTTGGTCGCCCAAACTGTTTGCTGGTTCAACAGAGCGATCGAGCATTTTCTCAATCTCGCTTAAACTCAAAGTTTTCGCTGGCGACTGAGCTAATTCCATCAAGCTTTGAGCTAAATTAATTTGAGCGTAAAGTCCGACGCGATTCAACCCAAATTGAGCGGCTTGAGGTTGGAGGGAACGCCAAAAAACCTCGGCCTCGGACCAATTTTTGCGATCGATCAACAAACTCAATTGGTTTAACTTCGCCTGAATTTGTAGGGGCGATCGCTCCGGCATCGCCTGGGCAGATCGAGCATAATACTCTAGGGCCGAGCGTTCCAAATCATCCCGCTGTTTGGGTGTCAAACCCGGTTTATTGCTTTGAGCCCGTACCGTATTGCCCAGATTGAGATTAATTGCAGCCTCCTCTTGCCGCCGACCTAATTTTTGGGCTGCTGCCAGTCCCACTGATAGCAAATCCTCGGATCGTTCCAGTTGTCCCAAAACCCGCAGCACCCGCCCTAAAGCATGAATTGCCGGGACTTGTTCGAGGGAAATCGGCCCCTTTTTCAAAGTTTCCCAACCCGCTGTCGAAACTTCGCAAGTTTGGTTTTCCAGCTTGAAAGAAGCTAACAGAATTTTGCAAGCTCTGGGGTAAAGTCCTAGAGCTTCCCAAGCCCGACTTTGATTAATTTGAACTTGAAAAAGTTGGGTTTTGCGATCGATTTGCTCTAAAATTTTAGCGCTTAAGTTAAAGTTATCGATCGCATCTTGACTCTGCCCCCGTTCGAGTTGCAACTGTCCTTGAATGTTGAGAGTTTCAGCCAAAATCCGCTGCTGTTCGGGAGTTTTGGCTTGTGTTCGCACAGCCGACAAACTCGAATTTACAGCTTTTTCTGCTTCTTCCCAAAGTGCCAATTGCCCGTAGGTTGCAGCTAAATTGCTCAAAGCTGTGGCGCTAGCGAGATTTTCGCCTTTTGCCTCAAACGCCGCCGCCGCTTGCTGCAACAGCGGTACAGCTTCGGAAAAACGTCCCTCTTGGTAAAGAGTTCGAGCTTGTCGGACAAGCTGCACCGCTGGTGCTGGATTAACCTGAGCAACTCCGGGAGGAATCGCAACGGATAGCAGACAGGAAATCACAAATAACAGAATTACTTGTCGGAGCGATCGGGTTAATTTCATATAGAATTCAAGCACTTGTATTTTATATCTGATTGAGAACCCCAGATCGATGTCTGTGGGAGCGTGTCGGATCACCCATATTTATCGCCGTTTATCCACGTTAAATCAGCGATAAAAAAATTTCTTGTCAGCGTGGGACACAAACAGAACTCGGTCGAGGATTGCGATCGTCAGCAGCATTACTCGGATTGTATGCAACAAGCGTAACTTCTCCTTGAGCATTCACCAGCCAACCGCGAGCGGCAACAACTTCCCGAGCCCGAATTTCCCCTTCTTCCTTCTTCCCTCTATCGCTTACATCCGTTAAATCCCGTACATTGCCCGTTGCCGAACTTGCTGCCTCTTCCACCCACGGCAACGGCGATGCAGCGCTGCTGAGAACATCATTAGGACTTGGTGGCACCCCTCCTTTCCCAGTAGCGGTAAACTCGCTCTCGGCTCCTTGGATGCAGGGATTTGTAGCAATTAACGCAGCCGGATTCACCACATTTTGTGGCAGTTCCACTAAACCTTGAGCGGGATTCACCCCAGAAGAACTAAATGTTACAGTACCTTGCAAAGCCGGGCCACTACTTTGGGAAATAGCCCCAATATCGCTGGTAGGAACTAGAGAAGTAGGACTTACTTTCAGAGCACCAAATTGAGCATCTGTTAATCCCAAAGCACCTCGAACCTGTTCACCCGTTACTGCTGTAAACCCGAAAACATTGGGGACATTAATATTAACCACACCACCTTGGGCCGATCGCGCATTAGCAGTAATATCGCTATTTTCTGGCGGGAGAGTAGCCAGAATCTTGCTTTTAATGTTGATATTGCCACCATCAGAAGTACCTGCATCCGTGGTAATTCTGCTTTCTCGGCGTAACTGGATATCTCGCGCTTCGAGGTTAATATTTGCTCCTGCACCGGATTCAGTTCTACCGTCAATACTACCTTTGGTGTCAAGGCGGATAGAATTTGCAAGAACGTTAATGTTGCCAGCATTTCCCGATCCCAAACTCCCGACAGTGATTGTTGCCCCGTCCCGGACAGTCAACCTTGGCGTGGCAATGCTGATGTTTCCCGCTGCCCCTGTGGGGGGTGGAAGCTGCAAGACAGCCTGCAGCAAACGCTCCCCAGAGGCAGTCGCTATGCCGACAGTAGACAACTCCTCTTTTTTGGTTCCAACCAGTTCCACCGACTGCGAAGCGTTGATCGTGATGTTTCCCGCCTGTGCTGCCCCGAGAGTAGAAGCTCCTATGCCTGCTATACCTTGAACAATCAATCGCCCGGTGTGAATCGTCACGTTGCCGCCCGGACCGCCCCCAACAGTCCCCGCAGCCAGTATACTGCGGGCGTTTTGAATTTCGCGTAAACTGTCGCTTGCGGTGCTGCCAGTTACTGTCACAGAGTCGGCGGCATTGATGGTAATATTTCCGCCCGCGCCGGTCGAAGGAATCAGCCTATCTGTTGCTGCGATCCCGCTCGTAGAACTTATCGACGTTCCCCCTTCTATGAGCACAGAGCGTGTATTAATTTCTAAATTTCCTGCGTTTCCCGTAGCGCCACTGTTAGTGGCGATTGCTGTACCCAACAAACTATCGAGCGGGTTCTCTGTCACTATCACCTCCTCGGAAGCTCTCACAGTTAAGTTTCCTCCATTGCCTGCACCAAAAGTTACGCTTGCTACAAATCCCCCATTTCTGACAGTCAGCTTCCCCGTATCAATTGTTAAAGTGCCTGCATTTCCTCGATTAGCTGCAGCGGTGATCACCCCGGATGCGCTGACCTCCACTGATTCAGAAGCTTTAATTGCTATATTCCCTCCGTTCCCCGTACTGAAGCTCGGGTTGAGGACTCCTGCGCCTTCTCCGAGTCTTAGCTGCTTAGTATCAACTGCAATATTCCCCGCCCTTCCTGCGCCTGCTGTCAGGACAGCTATGCCGCTTTGCAGAGTTGAAAAGCTAACCGTTCCATTTGTGCCGGCCTCGAGGACCGTCCGCTCAAAGTTATCAAATCCAATTCCTTTGATTTCTACAGAATCAGTAGCACGGACTGTGACATTTCCTCCCACTCCCGTCCCGGTAGTAGCAGTTGAAATAGAGGCTTGGTCTAATATTTTTAACTGTGCTGCATCAACAGTGATGTCGCGACCGTTAATATCGCCAATAGTATAGGAGATTAAGGCAGCCCGATCGCCCAATGTCACGTTTCCGGACCGCAGTGCGATCGCGCCCCCACCAGGCCCGCTCGCTGTCACCGCCGATAAACCTGATAATTCTATGTTGCCAAAATTTGCCACATTTGTATAGTCTAAACCTAATCCTATGGGCGTGATGTTGAAGCTTACGAAACCTGGACTCGCTACACTTCCTAATTGAATGTTCCCACTAATAGCGCTGACAAAACCATTGTTAAAGATTAAATCTCCTCCTACCAGTGCTAAGGTTTGACCTGGAGGCACTGCTAAACCTACGGGGATTGTTGTGCCTTCAATTACTTCGGTGACACTCGAAGCGTTGACAATTGCACCTGGAGTGTCTCTAAACCTTAAACCCACTGGAATATTAATCGCTAACAATGGTACTGTTTGCGGGTTAGCGCTGCTAAATTCAAACCCATTATTAAAGACAACACCCGATGCACTGGAACCGACAAATGAACCGCGCAAATCTAACCGCGCCTGAGGTCCGAAGACAATCCCTTTTGGGTTAATTAAAAACAAGTTACTGTTTCCCAAAACTCCCAGATTTCCTAAAATATTAGAAGGGTTGCCACCCGTAACCCGGGTGAAGATGTTGGCAATTCCGCTGGGATTTTCAAAATAGGCTCCGCGCCCGCCCTTGATGTTGAATTCGCCGAAACTGTGAAAGAGGTTAACGCCGCGAATTGCGCCGCCAGTGATTCTATCTGAGGGTAAGTTGTTGATAGT
>Ga0256856_1000117_pt1 | contig 9642 bp, 11 predicted proteins | sample BONt10_FD_181175 | JGI IMG/M metagenome (GOLD analysis project Ga0256856, IMG submission 181175) | Terrestrial sediment cell enrichment communities from Utah, United States - BONCAT_SYTO_Terrestrial_sediment - 10 | ecosystem: Environmental > Terrestrial > Deep subsurface > Rock core/Sediment... | reverse complement strand
CCATAAAACCCTTTATTAATCATAATGCAAAAACTTCTATCAAGAGACATCAACCTCCGCTATCTAATCGATAACTTCGGCTTGCAGCGAGTTCGCAACAGCGAATTTTTCCGAGAATGGCAAGAAAACTTACCAGAAGTAACAGACTCAGAAAAACAATTGCTCGATCGCGTCCAAGACATATACTTCAACTTGGTAGACACCCCGCCAGTATTGGAAAATGCAGTCAAGCTAACAATCATCAGCCCCATTTTGTTTATAGCCGGTCTCTATGAGTCTCCTTTTCAAGTCAAAGCCGAAAAGTCGATATCCATTCAAGAGGAAGACGAAGGCAGAATCATCGAAGGCAGAATAGATATCTTAATTATGAAAGCAAACTTGTGGGTGACAGTAATTGAATCCAAACAACTTTCGTTTTCAACTGACGAAGCACTAGCACAACTCCTGACATATATGCTGGCAGAACCCAACCCAGAAACTCCTAGTTTTGGGATGATTTCCACAGGTGCTAACTTCTCTTTTGTCAAGTTAGTCAGAGGGGAAACTCCCCAGTATGCCCGATCTGCTGAATTTGTTATTTCCAATCCCGGCAATGAATTGTACCGCGTTTTGCAGATTTTAAAACGCCTGAGTCAACTGCCAGACTAGCAATAAAAGCCATTTTGAGTTATCTTTCAAAGCAGACAATATCTAATATCTCAAATTTCAAACTGGTGCGAGCATGGTAAATTACTGGATAGTCGGTGCTGTGGCAATAGCTTCTGTCTGCTGGGCAGAAATAATACGAGACTTTTATCACGTCGTGTCCCATTATTGGGCACCCCTGCAAAAGCTGCACACTTGGCATCACCGCGTTTTCCGCCCGAATTTGACAGCCGTCAGCGAGACAATTTACAAGCAAGCACACTGGCGTCACGACGTGCCCGAAGCTGCGGCGATGATGGTTTTGGGCTTGTTGCTGTGGGTTGTAGCTTATTTGGGGCTACCGGAATATCACTGGGGCGCAGCCGCGGGTTGTATTTATACTTTAGGCTTTTTGTTGAGCGCGATCGCCCGCGCGTGCGGCATCAAAGGTGCAGACGAATTAACCGACATCACCCACCAACCGGGAGACTTCCTTACTCCCCCTGGCAAGTGGTTAGTTAATAAACCTTATCACTGGCGGCACCACTTCGACAATCAAAATGCTTACTATTGCGGTACTTTCACCTTAATAGACAAACTTATGGGTACAGCACTTTCTCTCAAAGGCAAAACTGTAGCCGTTACCGGTGCATCGGGAACTTTAGGACGTTTGCTTCTCAAACACCTGCACAAAGCTGGTGCAAAAGTGATCGCCCTCTCCTCGGGAAATGAGGGAATTACTTTGAATATAGACGGCGAAAATTTACCTGTAAAAACCGTAACTTGGGAAGCTGGCCAAGAGGCAGACTTAGCCCTCTTGTTAGAAAAAATCGATATTCTCGTCATCAATCACGGGATTAACGTACAGCGAGAAAGAACAGGAGAGGCGATCGCCAACTCATACGAAATTAACACTTTTTCCGCGTGGCGGCTGATGGAACTCTTTTTCTTAACAGTCCGCACTAACGAAAACATCGCTTGCAAAGAAGTCTGGATCAACACTTCAGAAGCAGAAGTAATTCCCGCTGTCAGTCCCCTGTACGAACTCAGCAAACGAGCCCTGGGAGATTTAGTCACCCTGCGCCGGCTGGACGCACCCTGCATCGTTCGCAAACTGATTTTAGGGCCGTTTAAAAGCAATTTAAACCCGATCGGCATTATGTCTCCAGATTGGGTAGCGCAGCAAGTTGTCAAACAAGCTAAAGCTGATGTCCGCAATATCATCGTGACAATTAATCCTTTGACTTTTATCGTTTTTCCAGTCAAAGAATTTTTTGTTTCTCTTTACTTTCAAATTTTCAGCCGGAAAGCAGTCTCTTTGACAGATATAGAATTAGAGCGATCGGGCGTTGAAGTAATAACTAAGTGATATCAAATCCGGTTAAATCAACCTAATCCTTCTAGGGTTCTAGGTGAAGTACGAATGGCTTACCCAGTACATTCGCGCTTCACCTAGTGAGCGATCGAGTGAGAATTTGTATTACTTCTTTCCTAGCAACTCTGGTCTCTTTAGAAGTAGTTTCAGCCTGCTTGGCAACAGTTGCTTGATATGCCAGCGATAACCAACGTATTTCAAATGATTCCAGGGGTTCAGGAAACCTGTATGAAGATTAACAAACTCTGGCTGGGATTTACCGTTACGGGCAACCACAAAATAGGGTGGTTTGACACCAGGATCGACGTGATTGAGGGACATGTACTCAATCACGTAAGCCCAGCGGGTTTCCTGCGAAACATTAGGTGTGGTACTGTGAAGTGTCAGCGAGGAAAACAAAACAATATCCCCCGCTTGTGCTTCAATGAAGAGTGGACTCTCTGGAGTTCCCTCATACACAGCATAGTTACCTTCAAATTTGTGCGGCAGCCGTTTTTTGTGACTCCCCGGTTGTAACCAAAGCCCACCATTTTCGGGGGTCATTCTGGTCAGTGCAATCCACAGTTGGTAGTGATTATCCTTAAGGTTGCTGTAGCCATTGTCCTGATGCCAAGGAAAGGTTTCTGCTCCAGGTCCTTTGGCTACTGCCTGATCCCACCGCACCCAGAAATTTGGACCAATGAATTGTGCAAGCAGTTCCACAAGTCGGGGTTGAGAGATGAAGTTTTGGATCTTTTCACTGTATTTGAATAGCTGACTGTGAAAAGTTAAGCTTCCTTTAGTCAGATTATTGTCAATGTGCTTCGGATCGGCTTCTTTAATATCCTCGATCAGTGTTCTCATCTCGGCTTCTGAAAAAAAACCCCGGATCTTAACATATCCATCTTGATTAAACCGATCGATTAATTCTGGCTCTCCCATCTGCTTTACCTATTGAATGAAGTCCTCGGTTTTAGACAATGTTTGGTAGAAATTAAAGATTTAGTTAAGTTGCCACGGAGACGAAGAAGTCATAGCAAAAATGACTGGCAAACTCCTAACTTTAGAAACCCGGTTTCTTCCAGAAACCGGGTTTCTATATCTAAAATTTTTTGCCTGTCAGCTTAATTGCTGACTTCCGCCATTTCAATCACGCGGCCGTCATAATCCTTGACCAAAAAATTCAGCGGCTTTTCCCGGCGAATTTTATACTTAATGCCACGAGTTTGTACCCTCATCAATAGCTGATCCAAACAATCGCGATCGAAACAAACGTGACGCTGGCGATTTTTTTCCCCTGCACCGGCCCCGCTAATGATGTGCAGTTGGGTATTTTTCATCAACTGATACCACAAACCCTCGGGATTCCCCATCGTTTGAGAGCTCGCGGCCCTCCCGACATTCGGCGACAAATACAGCGGATCGATACCAGTTGTCCCCAAACTTTGCTCGTAATTGTAGTAGTAGTGCAGCGGCACTTCTGCTACGGGCAGGTTTAGCATACCTTCATAGAACTCCCTCGCTTGCCCGAGATCGGATACCATCACCGTGTGTACTTTTGGAGCACTGGTGAGAAACATCCACATCGCCCCCGCATAGGCGGCCAGCAGCATCACCATAATCCCTTGAGTCGAAAATAAGCTGTCCAGGGGCAGGGATGGCAAGAAAGAACTCAGGTGCAAAGGGTGAAGTGCAAGAGCCATAATACTAACTACTAAAGTCATGAATCATAAGAAAGGGTAAACAACGAAATTTATCAAGATTGCAGTCGCGATCGCCCGCGAGACTTAAACTATTAGCTTAGCCATCTATGTTAGCAAAAGCTAGCGGTTAGGCCCTACCCAATGAAAGTCTTTGTCTACGGCACTCTCAAACCGGGGGAGTGCAACTACCTCCGCTACTGCGAAGGAAAGGTTGTGGATGCTTACCCCGCGATCGCCCGCGGTCAACTTTTTGCGCTGCCGATCGGCTATCCTGCGATGATGGCCGGAGATGGGACAGTCTGCGGTTTTCTCCTCTGTTTCGCTTCCTCGGCTATTTTGGACGATTTAGACCGACTTGAAGACTATCATCCCCTGCGGGAACCGACACAAAACGAATATCAGCGGCAGTCCATCGAAATCTTCGATCGACACCTCAAACCTTTAGGCACCGCTTGGGCATACTTCATGTTACCCGATCGCATCCGTTCCCTAGGAGGCATCTGGCTGCCCCACGGCACGTGGGAAAATAGGTTTTTCACCACATAAAATCCTTAATGCCGATGAGCTTAGTAAATTGCCATTGCCGTGCGATCGGGCGGATCGAACCTGTAATCATAACCCCCAATAGTTTTAATAAACCCAGACCCAGTAGCATCAACTTGAATCATTTTCTTACGAATCTGACCGATAGGTACGCTAACAACTTGCTCTTCTCCTGTATCGTCGCACTTCCACCCCCAGATTTTTTCGATTAGCTGTTGGCGACTCCAAGATTGACCGGAATGACTTGCTAAAAAATACAATAGCTTAAATTCCCAGGCTGTTAACTTGATAATGCGATCGTTGAGTGTTGCTTCCCGACGCGCTGAATCGATCGCGAATCGAACGAATACAATACGTGATGAAGTGACAGGCTTCATGCCTCTCAACACAACTTCTATACGAATTGCCAACAGGGCCCTCTGCAAATGGTTTGCAGATCGAGTCATCAGCACCTGCGGAAAGGACTTTAAGTTTATCAGCTTCGTCGGTGCGGCGATCGCACGATCGCAAAAACATTAGTACGGCGCTGCATTTCCTGGCAGAGGTGATAGCCTGTAGTATCCGGTCAATTCCAATCGAGAACTACTAGCAGTGGCTTTAATTTCTCAAACAATGCTAAAGCAGTCTCGCCATCTGCTGCCGAATCTACTTGATATTTCTGATTTAAAAAACGATGAACTAGATTGCGGATTGCTGGGTCATCATCCACAACAAGAATCTTGGGGGCAGTATCAGTAGTCATCACAAAAAAGTTTCTTCCTCTGGTCAATTTAAAGCTGGCAATTACAGAACACCTTTAAAGTGAAGCATAAATCCCAGGTCTTTAAAACCCACTCATACAGACTTTTTTAGGGTCATTTTTCTTTCAACTTCGCTTTGAAGTCAAAAGGCTCTCCCCAATCCCAAATTTTGATTTCTGTTCGTTAAATACGGTTATTTCAAGCTCGAGCGTACTTTCTCTGGGCAGATTTTTGTGTGGCGAACAGCATTCGTAAAGGCTTCACTCACAGCCAGTATACACTGATGAAAAACGGCTTCGGGAATTGGTAGAGCAGCTAACTGTTCAACCGGCGACAAAGCTTGAGCAACAGCATTGATATCACTATTTAGTTGTAAGGCTAATTTTTTGAATGTGCTGGTTAGAACTGCGATCGAATTGGCGAGGCTTTTGAAACCAGAAACTAAAGCTGTTTAAAACATCGAGGGCCCGCTAAAAAAAACGAGCTTGAGTCCTATGTTGGGGTTGTACTAGACCAGGCTTCTGATAAGATTTTACAATGAAAAGACAGTTTCGACTGTCAGATGTGCGGGTATAAGTTAGCTGATCGGCACTTTGGCCAATAATTTTTATACCTACCCCACCTGACGGAATTTCATCTATGTTATCTCTCATGGTGCTATCCTTTGTCATCATTTGATCTGTACTTTTTTACCTAAAAAAGAGAGTGGCTCTCTGATCAACTGAACGGACTTTCTAGCAATTTTTCTTTCAATTTCGCTTGGAAGTCAAAAGGCTTTCCCCGATCCCAAATTTTGATTTCTAGGCGTTCGTTAAATACGGTTATTTCAAGCTCGAGCGGAGTTTCTGTGGGCAGATTTTTGTGAGCGTGGCGAACACCATTCGTAAACCCCTCAACCACAGCCAGTTTACACTGATGCAAAACGGCTTCGGGAATTGGTAGAGGATCTAACTGTTCAAGCCAGGATAAAACTTGAGCAACAGCCTTGATATCAGTATTTAGTTGAAGGCTAAATTTTTGAGTTTGGTGATTAGAACTGGACTCGGATTGGGGATTTCGTTGCTTTTGAAACCCGTTAAAGTTGTTTAAAACACCCATCGCCCGCTTAAAAATACGAGCTTGACTAGGCTGCTGATAATATTTTACAATGAAAAGACAGTTTCGACCGTCAGAAGTGGGGGTATAACTTAGCTCATCGGCAATTTTGCCAATAATTTTTATACCTACCCCACCTGACGGAATCTCATCTATGTTATCTCTCATGGTGCTATCCTTTGTCATCATTTAATGTGTACTTTTTTACCTAAAAAAGAGAGCGGCATTCTCAAGGATTAAGTTGGCATGATTTATGCTTGAGTTGGACCGTATGCCGTGCAGTGGTTGTCCCGATCATTTTCTCTTGGTTGCTCGGGTCTTGACAAACTCAGTTTGCGATCGCTAAACTGAGCGAAAACTGACATTGACAATTAGATAAGTAAATTATACAATGACCACCCTCAAAGCCTCTGAGGAGGGATTAGTAAAAATTAACCAAGCTAGAAGAGAGAGGGGATGGACGATAGAAGACCCCAGATGGCTAGTAGAAGCTAGTCAAAAATTAGATCCCGATCGAACTTGGACTATTGCCGGGCCCTATGCCGATGGCCTGTCGCTGCCAACTTGGAGGCGTTTTTTACGAGGAAGAGAACCCATTAAAGCCAATGCTTTCAGGGCTTTCTGCACGGTTTTGCAGTTGAATTGGGAAGAAATTGTCTCGCGCCCTCCACCCGAAAATCCGCAGCCACCGAATTTAGACATTGATTCGGTAGTGCAAGAGATCCGGCAAAAATGCCACAGCAAAATCCAACAGCTTTACAGCAAAATGCAACTCTTGGATATTGCACAGCCCGTTGATGTCAGCAACCTCTACGTTGAAGTCAACATTTTGGAGGAAATTAGCAGTTGGCAGCCGGGAGAAATTAGCGATTTACTCAGAGACTTCAACCCAGATGCGGATAACTTTAACCGCTTGGGATTAGGCAAAGTACATCAGAAACGAGTACCAGGATTGGATGCGGTGAAATCTCACTCTAAACTAATGGTACTCGGCAAACCGGGTTCAGGTAAAACTACTTTTTTGAAACACATCGCCATTGAGTGCGATCGATCAGAATTTGAAGCAAACAAAATACCGATTTTTATCCCTCTAAAAACCTTTGCTGAAATCGCTAATCTTGACTTATTAGAATATATCAGCGACGAATTTGCCAGTTGCGGAGTTGAGGCGCGATCGCAAACTGAATTCGCACTCAGTCAAGGCAGAGGGCTGATTTTGCTGGACGGCTTAGATGAAGTGCCAGAATCAGATAGCGATGCAGTCGTCAGACAGATTCGTCAGTTTGTCCAAAAGTATTACAACAATCAGTTTATTATTACCTGTCGAATTGCCGCTGCTAAGTACAGATTTCACGACGCAGCCTTTACCTGTGTTGAGGTAGCCGATTTTAATAACAAGCAAATCGCTGCCTTTGCTCGCAATTGGTTTGTGGTATTTTCCCAGAATATGGAGGCAGGAAAAGCTTTAGCATTTCAATTTTTTGAGCAGCTAAAAATGAAGAAAAATCAGCAAATTCGAGAACTGGCAGTAACGCCTATCTTGTTGAATCTGACTTGTTTAGTATTCCACGCAAAAGCAGATTTTCCATCCAATAGAGCCAAGTTGTATGAGGAAGGAGTGGAAATTATGCTCAGGAAATGGGATGAAACTAGAGGCATTAAACGGGATGAAGTTTATCGACTTTTGAATTTGTCTCGCAAGAAACATTTACTTGCTTTTGTGGCAGCTATTACTTTTGAGCGGGGCGATTACTTTTTTGAAAAAAACACTGTTCAGCAATTGATTGCCGACTATCTAGCTAACTTGCCCGAGGCCACAAGTGACCCCGTTAATTTCGAGAGCGATAGTGAGGTTGTGCTGAAAGCGATCGAGGCACAACATGGCTTATTAGTGGAGAGGGCAAGAGGGATTTATTCGTTTTCTCATTTAACATTTCAAGAGTATTTCACTGCTAGAGAAATAGTTAACAATTGTGCTCCACAAGCTATGGAAAAACTGGTCAGCCACCTGACCGAGAAGCGTTGGCGAGAAGTCTTGTTGTTAGCAGTTGGGATGTTGCAAAAAGCTGATGACTTGTTGCTGTCAATGAAGCAGCAAGTTGATGGACTGGTCGCTGAGGATGAGCAGTTGCAGCAGTTCCTCCTGTGGGTAAATGAAAAATCCCTTTCTGTTGATTTTCCCTACAAACCTGCGGCAGTGAGATTCTTTTACTTTTCCCTTCTCCCATCCCTTGAGCTTGCTCTTAATCGTAACCCTGAACGTTTCCTTGACCCAGCCCTTTACCTTGCCGTTAAACATACCTTTGACCCTGCTATTAAAATTACCCTAGACCTTGTTCTTGACCTTGCCATTTTGCCTGTAATCGACGGTGCTATTGACCCAGCCCTTAGTCTTGCCCACGACATTCTTCTTGTCCCTCTTGTTGAACCTGAATTAATGCAAGCACTGCAAGAACTTAAGAAACAGCTACCTCAGGCAGATGGTGACAAGCAAATATTTAGGCAATGGTGGCAAGCTAACGGACAAGTTTGGACTCGGGAATTAAGACAAATCATAATTTCCTATCGCAATATAGGTCACGATTGGCAATTTAGCGAACAGCAGAAGTCATTGCTGAGAAAGTATTACGATGCTAATAAATTGCTGGTAGATTGCCTCAATAGCGGTTGTAATGTATCTCCTGCTGTGCGGCAGGAAATTGAGGAGACATTGCTGTTGCCGATCGCAAATATCCAAAAAACCGGTGACAAGTGCGATCGCCCCCTCTAATTCCACTAGGTACCTACTCCGATATTAAGATGCGATCGCCCCACAATACGTCATTCAAAGCCAGGAAAATGTCAAAGGATATATCCACCTGGAAAAACTCGGAAAAACGGCAAAAAGCCCCCTTTTTTAGGGAGCTTAGCGACGGACGTTATTGCTCAAAACAGAAATCCTACTGCGCCTTTGGCAAGGACTTTTGAGGGGTTGCTACACCAACTTTGGGAATATCCATTATCGGTGCATTCACCCCAAGCATCAAATCGTTCGGATTAACAATCTCCACCAGAGGCTCGTTCAAAGCCACAATCAAACCGTCAGATTCAGCAGGAACGGGCGATCGAGCAAACTGGGGAGCAAACAATTGGCGGTCGCCACCGACACCAGACACCACCGCAATCAACAAAGCTGCGATCGCACCTCCACCCCAAATCCAAGTTTGTTTCCGCTTGCGTTCCACCCGCTGCAAAACCTTCGCCGCCAACTCCTGTGCAGATTGTTCCGCAGCAGGCACAGGCATTGCCTGAAAACTCTGCTGCATCATCAGCAGTCGCGAGTACAAACGCTTCACCGCGGGGTCATTTGTCAGCCAGTCCTCAACTTGCCGGCGTTCTGCAGCCGTCACTTCGCCGTCGAGGTAGGCACTCAGCAATTCAAAGCGATCGCGCATCATAGTAGTTACATTGCCCTGGGCATAATTTTTGTTAGCTTGAGTTTCAGCGAGTGAATCCCCGAGACCCTGCTGATTGTGATTTTTATCCGATTCAAAGTTACAATTCATATTTCACAGTTGCTCTAATTGGGAGAAGCACCCACTGG
>Ga0256856_1000116_pt1 | contig 9669 bp, 13 predicted proteins | sample BONt10_FD_181175 | JGI IMG/M metagenome (GOLD analysis project Ga0256856, IMG submission 181175) | Terrestrial sediment cell enrichment communities from Utah, United States - BONCAT_SYTO_Terrestrial_sediment - 10 | ecosystem: Environmental > Terrestrial > Deep subsurface > Rock core/Sediment... | reverse complement strand
TGGCGGAAGGTCGGCAACGGAGATTTTTAAAGTATCGCCGTGGATGTCGGTAGCCGGGAAAAAGCCCAAAAGTTTGACTTATCTAATGACTCTGGCAATTCAACAAAGATATAAGCAATGCGATCGTTTTGGACTGGAACAGAAATCTCTGTTTCTCCTTCACAAATTCGACAGCATTGAATCTTTCCGATTCCAGGCAACATCAAGTCAGCAAGGTCTAAAACTGCTTCAATTGCCAGAGTCCAGTCATCATCCTTATCTAGAATGGTTTCAAACTCCATCCACCCTAAAAGATGATTCACTGCCCACACTGTCATTGTATTGTAGAAAACTTTTTGACCATTTTCTAAGTTTGCTTGTTCTGAGGCATAAGCTAAAGCTAAATTGTAGATTTCCGGGTCGAGCGAGAATTCGGTCAAATTATCTTTCATTTTGTGTGATTGAGAAATCACACTCTCAAAGCGAAGCATTTATTCAATCACTAAATCTTCAAATGAGGACGAGATTAGTTTTGACAAACCTTCTTCAAACCAAGGCAGTAAGCTGTGATAAATACCTTGGTCTAACAATCTCGGTTCAATATTGTTAGGAAATTTGCTGTTAAGTATTTCCTTCTGATAGGCTACGGAAATATCATAATAGGTTTGGCAGTAGTAAACAAAGTTCAAGATTGCTACTCTTCTCAGCTTTTCTGCTGAAAGAATTTGTACTAAGTAGCTGATTGAATCACTTAAAGTTTTTCTGTTGCCTTTAGCCCATTCCCAATCTTGAACTTGAGAAAAGGTAATATAACTGTAGCCTCCCGTCAAATACCATTTCTTTTTGCCGTACAGCGTATGTATATAGGCAAGAAGTTTTCGACAAGCTAATCGCAAAGTATCTATTTTGGTTTCAGGATGTAAGTGTCCATGTCCAATAAGATACCAGCCCAAATCATCAGTCACTAAAGTATCGTTTAACATTGAAGCAACGCTATTTTTCCCAGCCTTTTTTACTGCTGGGTCGATCGATTTATCTTTCAAAAACTGAACCATGAAATCAAAACCAGGCTCACCATATTTGCAAGCTTCAGACATGGCACCAATTTTGGATAACAGATGACTTGATACTAAACGGCTCTTAACACCGAATAGACCTCCGAGCACCGCAGAGCCTTCGGGAACTAAGACTTGACTGCCGAGTACCGCGTCATATTCTGTAGGCTGAGTTGGTTGTGTGGCATCTAGCATTGTTGTTTCTGATTAAAAATCGTTACCGACCAAGCGAAGCATTGCTTGCTGTGATGTGGGGCGCTACTCCCACGTAATGCGCTGAAATTGATGTTAGTTACTGACTATCGATCGATCCTTCAGTGCTAACGTGAATTTGCTTGATAAAGTTTGGTTTCTCGTTTCACCAACTCCACCTGCTGCTGAGTCAACAGACAGAAATCTTCAACTTGTGGATCGATCGCCACCACAAGAACTTGTCCCTGAAGGATGACACGCTTTGGAGTAAGCATAGTTGGCTGATGAGCCTTCCGCAAGAAGTCATCGTCACACAAAACAGCGAGTGACGGGTCAGAATAACAGCCATAGACCGCCTCGAAAAAAGCTTCTTCCCCTGGAATTCCTACAAGCTTTTGAATTTCTGGGATTTGGGGCAGTTCAGTTGCTGCTACTTCTTCGATTCCTGTTGAATTAATTAAAACGTAAAATCGTATTTTGGACAGCTCCTAAATAATAAAAACGGTGGTAGAAGAAATCAACATTTTGCAGCGAAGCACTAATGGGAGATAACCCTCTCCCATTAGTTTTATTAGTCAGCTTCAGCCCCCCAGCAATCCCAGTTCGAGCGCTGTTGCCTCGCAAATAGCTCAATCCTCGACGGTTCTGAAAGTTTTCCTAATTCCTCACAATTCTCCAGTTTTTCTGCGAGTTGATTTGCGATCGTCCAAAACTCTTCCGGCTTCTGAGAATGTTTGCCTCTCCGCGCTCTGATGATATTCGGGATGTTGGTTAAGCCGTGGGTACTAAAACTCCCTGGTTCGCCTTTTGTAGCTACCAGGAAGTGTTCAGTGCAATTTCTCCCGTAGTGACCCATTCCGATGTGGGGTCTGCCATCCTTGGTAACTTTCTCCCAAGTGAAAGTCGATCGATGCGTGAATCCCCATTTCTCTAAGCACCGGAAACCCAGATATTGATGGTTGTTCGTCACCCACAACAGCACATAAGCGTGTTCGTGGGCGATATCAAAAATCGGCATCTTCAGAATTTCTTCATCTTTCATGGGTGGATAGCTGCACCTGCCCCGGTGAGTTTTATCGGCTTCTCTGAGAGAGAAAAGCCAGGGCGGATCGAGCACAATCAGTCGGTAATCCTTTTGCGGAATTGGAGGAAGATCGGGGAGAAATTGAAGTGCGATCGACAATTTCAGTTGCCCTATCCGATCGTCTGCTTTGTATTTAGTTGCTGTCACGGACTTTCCTCATTATTGATTCTTGGTTTATGCTTTCCAAGCCTTTGATAATTAACTGAAATGCGCTTCTAATGGCTTCTTCCTTTCCTAAGAGAGAATCAAAAGCCAAATCATAAATCATTCGATAACTTTCCTCTGGTGTAACCTGAGCTGCTTTTTCAAAGAGTATCGAAACTAAAGTTTTTTCTGGAATAAAACCTAGGATGGTTCCTTTCCAGATTTTGACTGCAAATTGTACCTCGGACAAGTTGTTTGTTTCTGCTTCTCTGAACAGTTTTTGAATGGAGACTATAAGCTCTGAAAGGATTGGCTCACGAGGGTTAGACATTAGTTTTGGCAATCAATTATGGTAGTTGATTCGTAGGCGTAAGCGGGGGCAAAACCATCAGTCAATGGGCGGAAATAACCGCTTGTTTAGTTTCGCTCTGCGACAGCTTGTTGATAATAGATAATCAACCCATCAGCGATAAGCTTTAGGGCTGTTTGTATCAGAGAAATATCGCTGTCTTTTTTTCGACCTTCTTCGAGAAACCTTTCTAAAACCAGCATTTTTTCTTCACCTCTTAGGGGAGTCGAATGCTCAAACATTATTGATGCGATCGCCACATACGTCTTTTGCTTCAGGATTGCACCCGTCATAATTTCAATCGCAAAATCTCGAATTGAAATGTTTTCGGCTTTCTTGAATATTTCCAACATTTCTTGGCGGAACTTTTGATATTCTGCTTGGTCTTCAGGTTCTATCATTTTGTCTCCTTAGTTTCATCAGGCTCAGTCTCAACAACAATTTCCGGTGTAGAAATTGAAGCTAAAGAACAACCATTTACTTCGTTGTAAATATATTTTGTGCAGCCAATTTTATGGAAATACATTTTCCGGTTGAATTGGAAAAACATTCCTCGTCGAGTCAACACCATCGGCGGTTCTTCAATGACGACCGATTTATGAGGTATTGGTTCATCAATTATGTTCAGAATAACAATGTGTTTCATCTTCCCAAATTCCAACTACTAACACCAAAAAGCGGAGCATTACTTCATTGCACTCACCTCAAGAGTGCAATGAAGTAAATCAGAAATTAATTCTCATCAGGTAGCATAAGAATCGATTCTCGAACATAGAGCTTGATTTCTGGTAAAGGAAAATCCGTAAATGGGATATTTTGACGAACAACTGGTTTATCACCAGATTTCGGTGCATCTTCCCAACAGGTCAAAACAGCTTTATTTCCTGCCGTGGGCTTGATGAATTTATGTGCCTCTCCCACATGAAGGAACCAGAGTTGAAAGTCTCTCAGCCTTGGAATCTTTTGAACTCTTGGCTGATGGGAGGCGATCGCATCAATCAACCACAAACATTGAGCATTTTCAGCCAAATAGTTGACTCCATCGGTGTAACAAAGACCAAGCCAATGCTTGTAATATTGCTCAGAGCCACAGAAATGTTGCAAATTCTGCAAGAGTGTTTCAGGATTCATCATTGCCCTAATCTAATTCCCACAATTAAAAACATCATTTCCTTACAGCGAAGCATTACGTCACTATCTATTTCAATTTTCTTGCTGTTTCTCAAATGTTTCTGCTAGTTTGTCCTCAATGGCAAATGCCATAATTCCGATCGCACCAGCTATTGCTGCTTGGTTTCCAGCTTTAGAAGCTTCTAAAAAAGTGGGAATTTCATCTTTATTAGTAAATAGTTCGTTGGCTATTGCTAAAGCATTTGTGTTGCCAGCCACGGCGCTTGTCCAAATCATTGAGGCAAATGCCCAACTATTCATTACTTCTTTTTTACCTTCATCGGTATCAATGGTTTCCAAGCTTGACAAAGGGTGAACAAAATGTGGTTCCATATTCTGCCTCAATTTATGTGAGCAATTCCTAAATCAGAAGCAAAAAGCGAAGCATTTGTACCCTTCGGCTACGCTCAGGGCGACGCTTCGCTTTTGATAACGATTAATTTTCGTCAACCTCAAGAGGGGAAAGCTGATATGAACTGGAAGGGGTTGCGGTGCGATCGGCAATGCTGGCGGATTTAGCACCCGAGCGAATGGCCCAAGTTTTCAAATCATCAATTTGCGCCTCGGCTATTTGTGCCAAAGGGACGCAACCGGCGATCGAAACGAGTAAATCTTTTTGGCTGAATTCTTCACCGTAGGTAAAACCTGCAACCATCGCGTCGTAAACCACTTGCTCAATCTCCGCACCTGAAAAACTTTTCGATTGCTCTGCCAGTAGCTTCAAATCGAAATCGCCTTGCTTGACTCGATCGGGCCGGACGCGGGTGAGGTGAACTTGAAAAATTGCCTCCCGCTCTGTGAGGTTCGGCAGGTCAACCCAGAAAATTTCATCAATCCGCCCCTTACGAATTAGCTCGGCGGGTAAGACTTCCGCTCTGTTCGCGGTCATCACTACAAACACTGGCGCGGTCTTTTCTTGCATCCATGTCAGGAGCGCACCAAACACTCGCTGGGAAGTTCCAGAGTCTCCATCCATGCCAGACGTGATGTTGGCGAAGGCCTTATCAATTTCCCTTTGTGTTGCGCCTACCTCGGTCCCAGGTAGGCTCTTTAAGTTTCCCCAAAGAGCAGAACATATCATAAATTATTAACTCCCTGTTTTTTGTTGATGCCGACGATTGCGTTCGTAACAACTTCTACACAAACCTTGACCGGAATGTTTAATCTCTGTAGTTCCGCACTTTTGACAGCAATCATAGTTAATTGACCACTTATCAATTTTGCGGGGTTTGTGTACTTTGATATGGCAAGAGCGACACAGAGTTTGCAGATTATCTAAATCGTTATTAGGATTTTTAGAACGTCTACCATTTCCGTCAATGTGATGAACTACTAAGTCTTGAGGAGTTCCGCAGCAGGTACATTTGTAGTTGTCACGTTGTAATGCTGCTTCACGATTTCCATCAAACCAAGTTTCTTCTCTCATTATTTTGCTTAACTCTTTGCCACCTCGCTTATGGTAAGAAGCTTGTTTAATAGCTTTTACTCTATCAGAATTGTCTACAGAATACTGATTGTGATAGCAAATCAAACAAAGTCCTTTACCCAGGTGCTTACGATCGGTACGTTGGCAATTTAGACAGCAGTCATGTTGGCGCGACCAGCGTTTAGGCTTAGTACAAGATTGAGAGCCATTTGAAAGAGTCATATTCGGATAAACCCTAATCATCAAACCCCAAAAGCGAAGCAGTTCTTGACCTGGCCTTGACCTGACCTTGACCTTACAAAAAGAGTTGGGAGTTAATAATCCCCGTGCGCTTCGGACTCCCTTGAGTCCTACGTCTTACGACTGTTCGTTGAACCTTCCCCATACCTATAAGGTTTAGGGGCTTGGCTGCTGATTGCCACATACCTTAGAATTTTCAGACCGTCACGCTTACCGTTTCTGATTACGTTGTGGTTTCTAAAGCTTCGCGGTGTCCCAGCAATTCACACGGTTTTACATCGACCAAAATTAATCGATGAATAAAACGCAGGGTGCGATCGCCTCGACGAGCTTAATTACCTGTCGGATGCGGTTCTCACTTTCACCGACCATGCTGCCGAACACGCGACCGACATCGAGGCGCAGCAGGGGGAGTTTCCATTCAGTGGCAATCGTCTTGGCAAGTAGCGATTTACCAGTCCCTTGAATGCCGGCGAGTAAGACACCTTTGGGGTTTGGCAAACCATATTCACGAGCTTGGTCAGTGAAGGAGCGCGATCGAGATTTGACCCATTGTTTGAGAATTTCGAGTCCGCCGACTACTTCCAGACCTGATTCAAGCGGGATAAATTCGAGGATGCCCGTCTCGCGGATGGTTTGGCGTTTCTCCTCGATGATCATAGGGAGTGCCGCACTATCAACTTTTGCTCGTTTACCACGTACCAGGCATTTGGCGAGGACACGGGATATCCGGCACCGGGTCAGCCCCTGGCAAGCTTTGATAAATTGCTGCCGTTGCTCGGCATTTAGTTTGAGATCGGCGGCTGCCACCAATCGAGTGAGCAAGTTCGATATCTCCTCGATGCCTGGTAAGGAGATATCCACCACCGTCGTTTCTTGAGACAGTTCTTGAGGAATTCGGAGTTGGTCGGAGAGGATGACGAGGCAGCGACGGTCACGGGCAATTTGCCATGCCAGATTTTTCAGTTCGCGGACGATCGCTAATTGGTTCATTGCTATCTGTCCGTTGGCACCGGGGGCAATGAGCGTTCCCAAATCCTTCATGACAAACACTGTTACCTGTTCCATTGCCGGCGCTTTGCTGATGCGCTCCAAAGCTTGCATCGGATTTCCCTTGCCTACACCTGAATCATTCCACCCCCTGGCGAAATCCCAGAAGTATATTTGTCCCTCTATGCCTTTGATTACTTCGCACAAAATTTCTTCGGCTGGTTCTTCTTCCGGGCTCACTACCCACAGCAAAGGAAATCTTGCCAATAACATTAGCTGAATTTCTTTTTTTTGATCTATCATGTTTTTAGTCCAATTATCACCAATTGCCAATTACCAATTACTCTCTACCCAATAGCTTGCCTAGCTAGTAAACGATGTCGCTACGCGACCCGTAAACTACGAGCTTTTGAGTCACCAAAATTGCTACAGTCTTGGGCTACCCACCCAAGATGATTAGATCTCTAACAATATCCATTCTCCCTCTCGACTCAGTAACAGAAACGCCAAAAATGTTACTGAGTTTTTGTTTTTGAAGGTTTCTAAGGTTTTTAACATTTCTAACATTTGTAGCGTTTCTGGTTTCTAGTATTTAGGTCACAGCAGATTATTTGGCTAAAGCAAATTTTTGCTTTTTGGGTTTAGTAGATTGGACCGGATGAGAGTGAGTTTCAGAAACAGACTCAGGAACAGGTGCGGCAATAGGTTCAGAAACAGGTTCAGGAAACTGTTGTTGAACCGGATGAGAAGATGAATCGAGAGGGTCATCAGCCCAAGTTTCAGGAAGCTGGTCTAAGAGATTTTCACACACATCACTAGAAGAATCTGTAGAAGAATCTATAGAATCTCTCTTATTTTCAGAAAGTTGAGCTTGAGTTTTAGCAAGTGCAGCTTTCAAATCTTCAATTTCTTTAAGAGCGTCTGACAAATCAGCATGGAGGGTTTCATTTTCCACCATGAGCTGAGCATCAGTAACCAATTCATCGTCTGAATCAAAAGGTCGATCGACTTGTAAAGCGCCACTAACTTTCTGTTGAGTTTGCAGATTAGTAATTGTTGTGGAAGCTTCTTTAAGCTGTCCTCGAAGTTGTTCGAGTTGAGACTCAAGAACTTGTTTCTCACCAATTTGCGTTTGCAGTAACTGAATTTGAGCATGAAGAGTGGAAACTTCCCGTTCCCGTGCTTCAATTTGACCATTGAGTTTAGAAATTTCAGAAATACGATCGCGTGCTGCTGCTTCAAATTCTGCAATTTCTGCCAATCTTCTTTCAGCAACTGTCAATTTTGCTTGTAATTCGTTGCGATCGGCTTGTAACGAGTCCAACTGTTGACGAAATTCTTCAGAATCTGTCAATTTTTGCTTGTTGAGATTGATGTAAGCTTCTTTGAGTTCATTGCACTGGCGATTGTACTGAGCTTTGTAAAACTCCAGCTCCATTTCCAGTTTGGGAAACGCTTGGAGTTGTTGCTGAAGGATTTCATTTTGCTGAGCTAACTGTTTCATGCGATCGCCGGATACACTACTATCCGCTTTTTGGAAAGCGAGGCGATAGGTGGCAAGCGCCATTTGCCTAGCAACCGCCAGAAAATCTTCAGGAATTTCTGAATCCTCTAATAAACCGTCGTCTGCTGCTTCCAGTAGCACGGTTGCCAAGTCTTTCTCCGACTTCCCTTCTTTCAAGAAAGACAGATTGTCTGACCGCCATTCTTTCAGCAGTTTGCATATCACGTCGGTACTCCCGCCGACTCCGTAGATTTCTTTCAGAGCTGCGTTGACCGAACGCACTACCACTCCTACATTATTTTTCTGAAGCACAGCACAGGCAATATCGAGCATTTCTCGACTAATTCCCGTGTATCCTATGTACTTCTGCTTTTCGTTTTCTAAGTCAAACCCTGACAGGTCAAGGCTTTTAAACGTCGTCGGTAATTTTTTGCCCATTGTGAATATTGGTAAATAGTTTTGGAAAGCTACTTACCAATATAACATCGTTTACCATTAGTGGTAAATACATTTATTAAAATTTTACTGAAAAAGTTTCAAGAAGACATTCGCTCAGCAATAACGTGCAAAATAACAGAAAGTTCTTCCTTATCTATCACACGAACTTGTTGTACAAGTTTTTGTAATCGGCTGGGTTGGCGGGCTCCGCCCAGGATTTGCTTAAATTCTTCAAGAGTTTCACCTCGAAAAGAAGCTATACGTTCTAAATTTTCTTGATCTGGTATACCTTCCAAGTTCTCCCAAGCTTTAATGGTGGGGTGGGTGACGCCAAGCAACCGGGCAAAAGCCCGGTATGACCTGTTTGCTCGCATTTCACAAATTATGTCAGCAAATTTTTCCCTAGTGGCTTGATCCATTCGGTATCTCTGTGATTGGCTCTGGGTATCGTTTTCACAACTGTTTTGGGAACTGGTAGCGGTGAGTGAATACTTCGGAAGAGTCTGTTGTGAATTTTGGGTGTCCGATCGATGATGGTCAGGATGTTCAGGATGAGTAGCATCCAATAAACTCGATCCCTGTCTCTTACGTTTTTCCATTTGGTAAATTTAGGTGGTAAATTACGGTATAGTGGTAAATACGTCTGGTAAGCCAAGCATTTTGTACTAGCACTTACTGAGGTCTAGCACCGGAACAGGTTATATAAGCAACCTCAAGCTCTACAAGCTTTACTGCTTAAGCAATTAAGTCGTTAGGAACCTCCGTTTACCTGTTCTGGGTTCTAGTCAATGCCCTGAAACGCTATACGGCCCTTGTCTGTTACGGGCATTAAACAGTTACTAAGTCACGCATTGCTGAAACCTAGCTACAAACTTATGTGCTGATGGAAATGCAAAGTTGCACTCCTTCACAACTTTCATTCTGCCGCATTTACTGCGGGGTATGGTAACTCTAGCACACTGCCACAGACTTTTCAGCCGTAAGAATATTAATCTAATCCCTCATTTCACCCATTTGTACGATGACAAACTTTACAAATTCAACTGTTTTGATTGAAAAGCTTAGTTCTGTTGCATCTATTAAATGTCTTGAAAAAGT
>Ga0256856_1000115_pt1 | contig 9732 bp, 9 predicted proteins | sample BONt10_FD_181175 | JGI IMG/M metagenome (GOLD analysis project Ga0256856, IMG submission 181175) | Terrestrial sediment cell enrichment communities from Utah, United States - BONCAT_SYTO_Terrestrial_sediment - 10 | ecosystem: Environmental > Terrestrial > Deep subsurface > Rock core/Sediment... | reverse complement strand
TCATCCGGCTAATACTCAAACGTTTAGCGCATAACTAGATGTCAAATGGGTCTATATCGCACCTGAAGAAAATGGTGATCGCTTTGCTTTTTGTGGGCTGGGCGATCACGTCGCGGTGGCGTGCTTTAGTTTAAACTTCCGTTACTAAGTAACAAACCTTCTCGTAGCAACTTTTGATCCTAATACAATTTTATGGATTAAAAAAATGATCAGGATTAGCTACTCCTCCAGAACCGGAATGTGGGTTATTTCCATTACCTGGAACATTAGGAGAATTACCAATAGCATTGCGAGCATTATTTAAAGCTGGGCCACTAATGCTATTTTCAAATCCTTGACCGTTGTTGTCAGGATTTGCGTAGCCTCCAACAATGTTGCTTAGTTCTTCATCACTTAAAGAAATAAAATCCAACTGCAAATCATTATTTTTCATCATATGGACAACCTCGGTTTGAATGGATGGGCTTATAATATCAGAATAAAATTTATCAGATCATTAAATTTAATTAAGCCATAAAAATTAGAAAAAAAGTATCCGTTCAGGAGAGCTGATTACGCAACTGGGGAACGTTGCGCTAGATTGAGCAATGCCAGGTACGGGCATCAATTTCTGCGATTAGCAATCTAAATTGTCGCACCCCGCACCCGGCACTCCGCTTTGCCGCCCAATCTTCCCCAGTTGCTGAATATAGAACCCACTAGATGTCAAATGGGTTCTATAGAGGAGTCCTGAGACGACACATCCTAGGAACTTTGGGCATAAACCCCGGTTCATTCCGGGGCTTTTCTGGTCAAAATCTTAACAATTGCAGGTTGACAAAATCGCCAGGAACCTGCGATCGTGGGTAATTGAGGAAGATTGACGCGCGACTGCTAAGCGATTGACCCCGCTTAACAAGTCACGACTTCCCCAAGCCGTTATACAGCAACGTTTGGAGCCTAAAAATTATGTCACACATAGACGATTGTCCTGCGGGACGATCGCAACACTTAACGCGCGGAGTATTTTTTAAAAATCACGTCGCTAAGGTCTACGTGTTGGATCGCATCAAGCACCGCACGGCACTGGAAATACTCTCCAGAGCATCGGTTGCCTGTCGCTTTGAATCGCCTGACACAGCAGTTTCCGAGCATCAATGGCGCGAATATTTCGGATTGCCCGTAATGTCGCTAAGTGCAGCGGCAAACTATTATGGCTTGAAAGTATCGGAGCTTGAACCCCACATTCGTAAAAAAAATACTTATGCGGGGGGGCTGTTTGAAAGCGGGATGTTAGTATTGCGCGGCGCTGCGTTAGAGTCCGCTCGTGAAATGGGACACACGGCTGGAATACAGCAGGGCTTTGTTTTGCTACCTCCGCGAGCAGTTTTAAACTTGTGCTTGTATTTGCGCCCTGTACCCGCTGTGGCAGCGACGGTGAATGCTTTCTGGGATTATGTGGTGGCCCAAAAGTTGCACGAATCCACTTCTGCTGATTGGTACTATACTTCCAGCCAACACGTTGAAATTGAATGCGATCGAATTGAAGAAGAAAGGCTGAGCGAATGTTTGGTACAAGCGAAAGAGCGCAAATTGTATCCTTACATTCAGCATTTCGGCCGTCAAACTTGTTTCGAGGCGTGGGCGAGGTTGTTTAGTTATGAAGGTGAATTCCCCCCACCCCGCGGCAGTTTTTATGTAGAAAGGCAGGACTGGTTCGACAGAGTATCCCATATTTCTTTGTGGAGATAGTTTTATGGCTGAAACTGTCACCAACCGCCGCCGTATCGACCGACTCAAAGCCCTGGCGATTCAACAAGGATTTACCAACGAAGACGCCAAACAGTTCGGGAAGCTCAGTAAAACTGCTACATGGGAAGCGCTGCTGGAAACTTACGGCATTACTTTGCACCTTGTAGACACTTTCGACAGCACTGTAGACAGCAAAGCTCAATCGCTTGACACAGGTGATTGGACTAACGATGCCTCCTTCCCGGTGTGCAATTTCACTCCTCAAAACTCAACCAATTTTTTAGGGTGGGTTGATTTTGGTCAACTGATTGCACTCGTACTCGCATCGGCAGCCGTCTTTGTGCTGGCCATGTCTATGTGGCGGCAAATCAATCCTCTAAATCTATTTCCCCCAGTTCGCATCAACATTCAAATCGGGACAAAACTATGAGCTTACAACTGCGCTTATTTGGCGGCGGTCAATCCAGTGCTGGCAAACTTTCAGCTAGCAACGACGGCAGCCACGCGATCGACAAATCAAAAGTTTTGGCACAGACTGACGCCCTTGTAATTACCCCGAACACTCCTGGTAATTTTTCAAGCATCCGCTCGGTTCCCGTTGTGCCAGACCCGCGCTACTTTACCAAGGAAGAAGCGGATGCAATGAAGGGCTTAGCAAAGGAGAAAACCGAGGGCGCACGGCAGTCTAAACGTGTTTACAAGTTTCTGGGAAAGATTGAAGCGGCCGATAAAACTGTGCATCAGCAGCACCGCAAATATGAAGGCGCAGTCGCACAGAACGAACTTGGCAAAAAGCGCGCCGATGCTGGCTTAGCTAAGAAACTGCACGGGATGCGCCCCGGCTACGCCCGCTTAGGACTGGGCATCGACAAAGCTGACTCCGACGCCAGGACTCGGATTGATGCGATTAAAGCCAAGCTGACAGGAGACTCAAACTAATGCGAGCGATGTACTTAGCTAACTATTTTGTTGCTGGGTGCATCGCTTCCTCTCTTCTGGGATGGATAGCGAGCTTGCATCCGATGGCATTCAGAGCGATCGCATTTTTGCTGGTAGCACTCGGAATTGTCTGGACAGCGGCGTGGCTCCTGGACTACTCTTTAAGTCAGTTTTTAAAGATATCAATTCAACAGTTGCAGGCAGTGCTGGTAAGCGTTCTAGCTTTTTTGATTATTGGTTTGGGGGTGTTTTTATGCTCTTAAAGCTAATAGTTGTGTCGAGCGCATCCTTGACGCTGTGGTTGGTTCCTTTGGTCGGGCTAGACAAAAAGGTAGGCTGGCATAAAGGCATACAGGGCGCGAGTTTGTGCGCTGCTCTGGCTTGTGCTGTGTCTGCTGGCAATATTGCCCGACAATTAGCTGATGAGTCTGAAATACAGGAACTCAAGACACGCGCCATCAAAGCTGACGTTGAGGACGAGATTGCGACAGAAATCTATGTTTCACAAGCACAGCGCCAACAGGAAGCAGAAGCGATTCTCAATCCTGTGGAACGCCTCGAACGCTCACTAGCCTTAAGTTGTGAAGATGAAGACGGTACACCGAACGTTCAGAACGAAATACAAGCTGAGGACGCGGAAGAACGGCGCGCTGAACGGGTACTAGAACTCAAAGCGAAGGGATGGGGCAAAGCTAAAATCATTCTTGAAGTTTGGGGAGTATCTAAAGGGGGGAGCCAAAAATATAAAGATGCTGAGACTTTGTACGAACGTTTAATAAGGGGCGAAACTTGATACTCTAAAAAAATGGATCTAACTTCCCACATCCAATTTGTCGAGCGTATGTTCTCCATGTCCACTGAGGGACCGACTGGAGGATTGTGCTGGATGTTTTTTGGGCGACCAATCCCAAGAGCAAAGTGGAAGTTATCCATCAACTTCTGGTGGACGGTCATTCAGGAAGTAGAAAAAAGCATTAAGCAATTAATCAAACAAATATTGGAGGCTTGGCTGGGAACCCATTTCTTCGAGCTGTTAACCGATATTTTTGCGTGGGTTGTAGAAGTGCTTGCAAGTATTGCTACCGAACTCTGCAAATGGGAATCAAACCGCGACCCCCCGTCAGCCTTCATTCCTATTCCCAAGCTTGTTGAATCGCATGGCTGTGCTCGCAGTGATTTAGATCCGTTCGCTTATTTTTAGCGAGCGGTTCCAACCTTCATGCTCATTTTTTACACTACAAATGCCAAAAACCGCTGCTTTCAAATTGGAACGTGACTGCAACGGCTTTTGGATTCAATCCACAATTCGCCCGCCAGGTGCGGACAAAAAATCATGGCTAACAACTCTAATAATAACTCGATGGGCAACCACACCTCAAGTGACTCAATCCTACCCGAATCCGCTCAGACTTGTCAAGAACTCTCTAAAGTTACTCAAACTTGCCAAGCCACTGATAAAAATTCTGTAGCCTTTTTCCTTACAGCCGAGCATCAATCCCGTATCCAAAAACGTGACCTTCTTAACGACTGGACGCGGGCCACATTTCGGAGCGTGGTAAAGGAAGAAGCGACCTTCTATTTAGGATATGAGGCTAAGTCTGGCGGCATTCTATTTTGTGGGCAAACAACCCAAATGCAATTTCGCCCTGACAGGCCTTGGAAGTCTGAAACGGATGACAAGAATAAGAAAGCTCCAAAATGTCGCGTACCTTTAACCGACCACGGCTGCGATGCACTTCTTCCCACCAGTCCTTACACCCCGGATTACTGGGACAAGATTAATTTAGAAAAAACTTGTTACCAAATTAACGGGCATCCTTGCCTCGTCATTACCGAGGGTGACTTCAAACCAATAGCAGGTTGCAGTAACGATATTCCGACGATCGGACTAACTGGAGTCGAGAATGGGTTGACCAGTAAAAAAGATGACGTGCAGGGCAAGCGCTACTTAATCCCGACTCTTGAGAAATATGCCCGCGCTGGGTTTGGATTTATTATTGCTTTCGATGCTGATGCCGCCATAAACCCCTGTGTCAACTTGGCACAGCGAAAATTGGGTCGCCAACTTCTAAAATTTAACGTCCCCGTTTACATCGCCACGGGAAACTGGGAGATGGGAACAGAAAAGGAGACTAATGGAATGGATGACTTGATCCAGAAAAAAGGGATAGAAGCTTTCAGGAAAGCGCTTTCGGCTGCGACAGATTTCAAAAGCTGGGAATCTAAAACTTTTGATGAAGGTGGCGGAGACGGGCCTGATAAATTTCTTGTCCGCAAAAACACAACTTTTGAGGTGCACTGCCGGAAAAGTTTATTTGGCTCAGATTGGTTTGTCTCAGATGGTGGCGCGTTTTTCCAAGATTGTGGCACTCACTGGCAACTAAGAGAAGATGCCGATGTTGCAAAAGCGATCGGGAATTTTGCCGAGGAATGTTACGAGTTGGCAGAGGTCGGCAAGAAATTTAAATTTGGGACGAGCAAAAATTTAGAAGCTACGCTCAAATACTGTCGGCGGACTCTTTACAGAAAACACAAGCCCGCCAACCACCATCTCAAGGCTTTCTTAAACGGGACGGTTGACACCAGGACTGGGAAGTTAGAACCCCACAACAAAGAGCATTATTTACTGGAGTGTTCGCCCTACAACTATGTAGAGAGCGCTCCCTTGCCACCAACTCTCAAGCAATTTCTGCTTTCATCTTTCGGGGAGTCACAAATTCCAACTATCCGAGCATTCATGTCTGCACTGCTAGACCCAACGGCTCCTTACGGTCGATTCCCTCACTTTATAGGGAATAGTGGCGACGGCAAGGGTACGATATTGCGGCTGATGGAAAACTTAGTGGGCAGCGAGTCCTCATCCTCTTCTCAAGATTTCTCGGAGCTTGGAAAACCCGAAGGTCGCTACCAGTTGCTACTTGGCAAAAGCTTTTTCTATGTTCCCGATACGGGAGGATTCCAGTCAGGTCTTAAGGCTTTTTACGAGTTGGTGGATAACGGTCCGATGTTTGGCCGCGCTCTATATATGCCCAAAGGCACTCAGATAAAGTGGAACGTGCGGTTCGCGGTCGCGTCGGTCGAGCATCTCCCCATCGAACACGCGGGCGACGGATGGGACAGACGGTGCTACCCCATTCCCACAATAAAATCCACAAACGAGATAGATTCCAACTTGGGGCAAAAACTTTCTGAGGAGTTGGGGGAAATAGCAGGGTGGGCTTTGAGCATGGATAAAGTAGAGCGCGACAAAATCCTTACCGAACCCATCTCTAATCCTGTGTTACTCTCCCTCAAACAAGAAGGAGCAATTATCGGCGATGGCGTTAAATCTTTTGTCGATCGCTGCTTTGTACCAGGCACGGAGACTCATTACGGTAGCGACTTGCATAGCTGGTATCAGGCTTACTGCAAAGCTCACACACTCAATCCACTGTCTTACCAAAAATTTATTCAGAGGTTGCAGCGAGTTTTGTCAAAGCAGTGGCGACCTAGCGAGGTTATCTGGACGGATGGCAAAGTTAAGCGTCAACCAGCTTGCTGGGAAGGGCTTCGAGTTTTGCCGTGTTTCTTGGACTTGGCACTAAATGAAGATGACGATAACCAACCAAGCGGTCGCCCACATATTCCAAACTGGATTTGTGTGAAAGAAAAGTGCCAGGATGGCGGACTTACAGACCTTACAACCACCTTACAGACCCTTACACCGGAAAAAAACGCTGAAACCATTGACTTACATACCTTACATACCTTACATACCCAAAGTCTACGCAATGCAAAAATTTCTCACGAGATGAACGGAGATTGCATAGAAGAGAATAAGGTTTCGGATGAAAGTGGAAGTAAGGTATGTAAGTCAAGGCTTACACCCACTTTTGAGCCTGTCGATGATGCGTGTAAGGTCAGTAAGGTATGTAAGGCGGACGATTCGGCAACTTTGCCACAGCCCCCATCAATTTCTGAGGAGCATCAGGCAAATATGCTTGCTGATGAAATGCGGAAAGCAATCGCCAGCGCTAATTTTGAGGATGCAAAGGAAATCACGAAACAAATTAATGAATCCACATCTCAATTGCGAGGACTTTTCTGGCAAAACCTAGAGAGGACAGAAGAAAAAAACAAGGCTCGTCTACTGGCTTTCGCTAACGTATCCGAAGGGACCCGACTTAAGTACGTCGGGAAGATTGAGCAATATGCTCAGGAAGAATTAACAGCTTACGATGCTGATGGTCACGGCCACATTACTTGTCTTCTACCTAATGGCCGCGGTTTTACGACTTGGATTCCAACAGGGGACTTACGCTTACCGAAGTCATAGCGGTGTAGGTGGTTAGATGGGGATATAGGCTATCCCCGCCTAATCTCTCCGACCTGACAACTTTTCTCGGCGATGGCGTTTCTCACATACGCTGGCTGAAACCTACAATTTTCGTTCCGCTCTGAAACTTTTTTAGTGGCGAACATTGTATAAGCTTGTACTGGATGCCATCGCCTGAAATCTATCATCTTCGTTACGATCGCCAAACTTTTTCCTTGTGAACATCATATAAAAGGTTTTTAAAAAGCAGTTCCGTGCTTCCCCTGATTTGCCTCGGAGTTGTTTTTAAAAACTAACCTCGAATCAGAAATCGCTAGATTCTGCTTGGTTTGTAAAACGACATTAATCGTTCCCATTGCCGAGATTTTCTGTCCCCTCAGCCGGGGAGGCGTGCGGAATTTTTGCAGAGCCCGAAACGGGATTTTGTCACTTCGGCAGAATCTTAGCGGCCTCTGACAAAAATCCCGCTGAGAATTAATTGTTTATCAAAAAGCTCCAACTACTTGCTGTGCCTGTATTTGGGGTTTTTTCTATTTTTTGTCCTTATTTCTGAGATAGTTATTATATATTTTTTATTTTTATTTTTTATGATTACCGGGTATCACCGGGTATCACCCCTCCCGGTTGCCTGCGGCGCCTTAAATCTAAAGTGCGCGGCCGGGGGGGGGCGGGCCACGCTTAGCTGTCCCCCCCCGGCCCACGATTCTCATCGGACCTTCTCTACTCCTAATAAAGATTGAGCATTTTGAATCAGTCGGCGATGGCGAGATTTCATAGCTAGTTTTCCCGATCGCAAATTATTGTCCATAAATTCTTGATATTTTCTCTCACCCATAAATTCGTGAAGCATAGCAAGAGTCGGACTGTGCCGCTGGATAAAAGCGATCGATTTCTCAATATCACAATGGAGCACTGGTGCCGCCAAAGTAACCGCACCTCGCTTGTAAGTTTTAAAAAACTCAGTATCGGGATGCGACCGAACAAAGTTTATTTGTCCGCAAACAACATCATCTAAATATTTAGAAATTTCCGACAGCTCCAAATCCGCAAGTTGACGCATCACAGTTAAAGCTCGAAATCTTTTTAATTCAAGCTCAATGCGGTCAAATTCAATGCCATCAATGTTTTTATCGTAAATCCGAATAAAGCGATCGGATTCGCGAGAACCCAGATACACAGTAGTGCCGTGCCTACTGCCTACATTCATTATTCGGCGGACGGTTCGATAATGGCTTAACAGTCTATCCTCAACGAAACTTTCCCAAAAACGTCGGGAAAGCCTGGGACAACCCACGGGAAAATCTAAAGCTATATCAATTCGATTAGCTATAAATTCATAATGGCATTGTGTCCAATAAAGAAGAGATTGGATTTTGTGGAATTCTAATTTTGCCAAGGTTTTACCGCTTAAATCGACAAAATAAAGATTGAAATTTTCACTACCCGCAGAAGGCGCATAATTAACACCTATCAACGAGCCTTCATATTCATAAATCTCATGCCAGACTTTATTTAAAGCTAGCATATCGCTATTTTTGGCATCAGGTAAAGATTCATTTTTACGCTGAAATGGTAAATCTAAAGTTTTTATTAGGTCAGGAATGCAATTTGACAATTCACTCTTAAACTGAAACCGAAGCCAGTCAACTCTAACTTTTCTATCTAAAAATTCAGTTTGCATTATTTTAAAACCTTTCTACATAAAATAAATAACTGTTCTGTGATTTTCGTTAGTATTCATTCTAATATTTTAACCTATTTTTAAGTGTAAGACGTTTTTCAAACAAAGGAACTACATCCGTTTATGGAAATGGTGAAGTAAGAGCTTAACCTTTTATGGTAACGGCTGGCTAAACTCTTAACACCCGCTTATTGAGATCGTTGGCAAACAGTCCTCCAATTTATAGGACTGTGCTGGGGAGCAGTCCTCAGCAAAACAGTCCTCACCGTTTATGGAAATGGTTGGCAAACAGTCCTCACCGTTTATGGAAATGGTTGGCAAACAGTCCTCCAATTTATAGGACTGTGCTGGAGATTGTGCTGGAACAGTCCTCAGGAAATCAGTCCTCACCGCTTACCTTCTCGTATTGATAGCCTGCGACGCCCTTACGGTAGAGCCATCGAAAATTTTCCCCAACATCGATTTTTGTGGGTTCAACAAACCGTCAAGAATTCTTGCATGACAAAGCTTCGGCATCTCCAAGCCATAGATGGGGAAATTAGCCTATGCCCGCCTAGGATTAAATACCCGTTTATAGAAACGGTCAGATAGAGGGGTCAACCCTTTATGGAAATGGGTGGTTAACACGCTGACATCCATTTATATAAATGGCTAAATAGAGACATCAGCCATTTATAGAAACGGTACTTACTGAGGTTGAATCAGTCAAGCTCGGATTGGAAGCGGCACGGGCTGAGAAACAACTGTTACAACTCCGATTTGAACTGGCACCCAAACCAACAAAAGCCGAAAAAGCAGCACTTGGGAAAACGGGATTTGTAGTAGTCGCAACTCGATGGGTCATTGAGCGCTTAAATGCTTGGATGGAACGTTGTAAAAGTTTAGTCAAGAACTTTGAGAGGACGCTGGGCTATGCCACTGCCAAGCTTAACCTTTGTTTCATCCGGCTAATACTCAAACGTTTAGCGCATAACTAGATGTCAAATGGGTCTATATCGCACCTGAAGAAAATGGTGATCGCTTTGCTTTTTGTGGGCTGGGCGATCACGTCGCGGTGGCGTGCTTT
>Ga0256856_1000113_pt1 | contig 10030 bp, 9 predicted proteins | sample BONt10_FD_181175 | JGI IMG/M metagenome (GOLD analysis project Ga0256856, IMG submission 181175) | Terrestrial sediment cell enrichment communities from Utah, United States - BONCAT_SYTO_Terrestrial_sediment - 10 | ecosystem: Environmental > Terrestrial > Deep subsurface > Rock core/Sediment... | reverse complement strand
ACGCCATCCCGATGCAGCTTCGACTCCCCCCTCCAAACGGTAAAAATTCAGAGGCGGAAAACTTGCGATCTAAAAAGCGATCGGGATTGAACCGGGCCGGATTTTCGTAGGTTTCAGGGCGACGGTGCGCCAAATAGACACAGGGGATTAAAATCGTTCCCGGTTGATATGTATAGCCTTCGAGTTCGATCGTCCGTTTCACCTTGCGCGGCTGCGAAATTAAGGCAATTGGATAAACCCGCAGCGCTTCCTTGCAGACTGCTGTTAAGTAGGGCGACTGCGAAAGCGCGATCGGATCGGGATTCTCGCCTAATTCATCCAATTCCTTCCGCAACCTAGCAAGGCATTCGGGAAACTGATGCAGCCAGTAAAACGCCCAAGTCAACGCCGATCCAGTCGTTTCATGTCCCAATAACAACAGCGTCATCAACTGATCGCGCAATTCTCGATCGCCGATGGATTCGCCGGTGTCGTCGCGGGCCATCATCAACACCGACAGAATATCCGTGCGAGACGAATCGAGAGAATGCGATCGCCTCTCGGCAATTTCCGCATAAATCAGCGAGTCAATCTGCGCCATCTGCTGCAAAAACTGCCCCCACGGGCTCCAAGGCCCCAAATTTTGCTGCAACGGTTCAAAGAAAAATTGCATCGAGTACAGTTCCGAGGTAATCGCCTCTAAAAGCTTGCTGAGCAATTGTTTCAGGCGTTCGTAGCGCTCTCCCGGCACTAATCCAAACACGACTTGCAAGATTACTTGCAGCGAAATTTCTGACATTTCTTCGCGGACTGCGATCGCATCTGGGGCTTTCCAGTCGATCGTCTGCTTTTTCGTCAAATCCACAATCAAATGCCCTTGACTGTGCAACTGTTCCCGATGCAGCGCCGGCATTAATAGCTGTCGCTGTCGCAGATGTCGCGGCCCTTCATTCATAATTAGGGATTCATTTCCCACCAGCGGGCGAAATACGTTGGTCACTTTGCCAAACTCAAAGGCATCGGCTAAGGTCGTAAACACCGCCTGAATCGCTTCTGGACTGCCCAGAAACACCACGGGGGGCGAAGCGGGTCCCAACACGCGGGCGGTAAATGTATCGCCGTATTTGGCCCAGGAGCGATCGAAAAATGCGATCGGGTCAGCTACCAGCGAAAGCGTTTGGAACAAAGCAGGAGAACGAGATCCGGTAGGCAGCGTCATTGAAAAACTGGCGATACACAATATTTCTAGTTTATATCGATCGACCTTGCACCCTGAAATTTATCTGCGATCGATCGACATTGGGTAGAAACCGGGTTTCTGAGCGTAAGCTACACCAGAACTATGAATGGACAAAACACCAGTTGGTAGAAATGTTTGCACCCATATCTCGAAAGTGGCCAGAGCAATGCTTAACTCAAGGACTTGATGTTTGTAAACGAGCCTTGATTGACTCAACAGAGATAATTTCAGTTAAGCTCAAGTTACTGGCTGCCGCTCAATTTAGCCGTTGGGCGCTCCTATCCACATAGGCTAAATCTCTTTTGTCCATCTTTTTATGATAGGAAAAACAAGATCGTGAGCAATTCTCAGCAAAGCCTGATTAGTCATATCTCTTGGGGACGTATTAAGGTAACCACTGACGGCCAAACTTGTCAATTCAAAGATTGTAAAGTATGGCCTGGAGGTGCTAAGGAATGGGATTGGAGACTCACAGGTACTCGTCACCAACCAGGTATTCAACCTGCTGATATCGAAGAAATTTTAGAGCAAGGTATAGAATTTATGGTTTTGACACGTGGTATGGAACTCATGCTACATACCTGTCCCGAAACTGAAGAACTGCTAAATCAAAGAGGTATTGAGTATTATATTGGGCCTACCAAATTGGCTGTAGACCTTTTCAACAATTTAATGCAACAAGGTAAGAAGGTCGGGGGAATATTTCACTCAACCTGCTAACGCGGTACCGATGCAGCCAGGAAATTCTCGGGAACATTCGCTAAAAATCATCTTCAAGAACTAGGTAACAAAATAGATGCCAGCCAAAAAGCATTTTTTGATCGAGTTAGCTTCTAGTATATAGCCTTTCGAGCGAAAGATGAGGTACGACTGGGCTTATGCCTCCGTGGGGATATGGCTTATGCCTCCGTGGGGATATGGCATACCTCACTTTTTTGAGAACCGCTATATCAGTATTTCTAGGAGTTTGCTATTTTGCCATCTCAGCTTAAGCAGGACATACTCTTTCCAAGCCAAACAGATGCTTTGACCCTCTTAAAGCAGCGGTTTGTTCGTCTGTTGCCTCCAAGAAATAAAGATTAAAAATACCGCGGGCAGTTGTCGCGATTAGAGATTTGCCAAAGGGGTATCATGAATACCATAGCGAATTTGCCAACCTGCTGTGCCTGCTTTGAACTCCCCTGGTGACATTGCTTCCAAGGTGACAAATAAATCGTGTAATCGTCGGGGACTCGATAGCCTCACGTCCAATGTTAGGTCTAGAAGGCTTTTAGTCTGAGTGATTTTTGACTTGGCATATTCAACTGTCAGATATTGCAAAAACCGCTTGGGGCTAATGCCGGCCCATTGAGTAAATAGCCGTTGAAAATGATATTCACGCTCGTCCTATGTGCTCGGCCACAGTTGCCAGATTGGGCTGGTTTAGGTGGTGTTGTCGCATAAAGGCGCCCGAGCTGGGAGCATCTCATATTTGTAAAAACACTTCTTCTGGCTCCTTCCTTCTTCCTTCTTCCTCTTTTCTCCTGACTCCTGACTCCTAACTCCTATTTCTAGCTTGGCTGCAAAAGTGATATGCTCCCGATGCTGGTTTTGCTGCGCCGACGATTACTTGCAATACTCCCAGACACCGGACTGTTGTTGCTGAGGCGATAAATACTCAGGTTTGATGTTTGAAAAATGTTTGCGGTCGATGATGCTTAAAAAGTGTATGAGACCTCAACTGCGGTACAATCTACAAAGACCCTGATGCAGAATTAGTCGCTCGGCAAAACCAAGACCGTTACGGTATATCATATGCCGACCAACCCAGGCTACAATACCTTGAGACGGTTGATGAGATGTTGAGCAATAAATTAGCACGGAAATATCAAGAAGTTTGGATATCCATTTCGGAATTTTCTTCAAATCATGAATATTTTAGGAAAGTTTACGATTCACAAACGTAACCCCGATATCTTGGTTATTCATCGAGATCCAGGATTATTCTTTTGGCTGTTTATGTTGATGTACTTTGGCTTTGTTAGTTGCCTAAATTTATTATTTGTCACGATAACTTGGGAAGCTCGATTGCCTCGAACTCTTACCTGTCAGCAACAGCAGCAAGCTGTAAATTGCGAGTATGTAATTCCTGGATTTATCTCGGGAAATACTATTAAAATTCCCAATACTAAAAAGGCGATCGCCTCTCAGACACCGAACGGCGAAACCATCGTCCTCACAAGTTCAAAACCTTGGATGGTTCTGGAACGGACATCCAATAACATTCAAAATATCCAATCCATCAACCAGGGTTTAGCTAAATTGAATAATGGCGAGAAAATATGGAAGCTCGATATCTACGCATCCTATGAGAGTGCCACTACATTTTTTGGGTTCTTGCTTCTAGTGGGATTATTGTTGTTTCTACTAGGAATTCGCATGGTTTTCTCCCAGGGGTCTACCTACTTAGAACTAGATGTCAAAGCTAATACAGTGAGCATTATCAACTTAGGAAGATTTCGTTCGCAATTATCCCTTTTAAATCAACTTAGAGGAGCCGATAGTCCCGTTTACGGGCATTTAGGAATACTTTCTGACAAATTTGGAATTTATGGTGGTGACTCCGGCTATCGACGCAATAGCTACCGGAAGATCCGTCTGTTGTTTACCAACCGCCGTCCATTTATACTTGGTTATTACCAAAAAATATTGCATAGCGATGGATCTCCGGGAGTAATAGGTGCGAGGATACTTGGTTATTACCAACAAACATTCCAGAACGATGGAGGTCAGGAAGTAATAGGTGCGATTAACTCATTCATGAATGAGATAGAATGGAGGCGAAGGAGCCAAAGGCTAGAAGGTTAATCCTTAATAATCCTCAGTTAGCCAGATATGTAACAGGTTAGGGACACGCTGGCTAGATTGGATTTGTCGCGATCTAAATAGCAACGAACCGATTGGATCTGTATGGATCGGCACCTTAACCCCTCATCCGCCCCGCAACTGCGTCACCAAGTGAACTAATTCCGGTAAAATTAGCTTTTCGACAGCTAGTTTCACGGCATTGCTAGAGCCAGGAAGAGAAAAGACTAACTTGCCTTTATACACGCCTGCAACGGCGCGAGAAGCGATCGCCCTCGAACCAATTTCTTGATAGCTCAAAAACCGAAATATCTCCCCAAATCCCGGTAAAATCCTGTCTAGCAAACTTTCCAGGACATCGTAAGTCGTATCTCGGGGAGCGATGCCCGTCCCGCCGTTAACAATGATTGCATCCACATCTTCACGCTGGGAAAACGTCTGCATTTGCAATGAAATTTTTGCCGCATCATCTTTAACAACAGTGTAAGCTACCACATAGTGACCGGCATCTTTTAGCAGGTTATTAGTTAACAAGCCACTATTGTCTGTGTCACGCGAGCGCGTGTCGCTAACAGTAATGATAGCGCAATTTACGGTTATTTTAGATAAGTCGGGGTGAGGAATTTGCTTCATAGTTTCTTCTTCTAAGTAATCGGCAACCGGCAATGGGCGATCGGCTAATTGCCAATTGCCAATTACCAATTACCAACTACCCATTATGCCTTGCTAAATCCTAAGCCGTTTGCTTCCGAGTAGCGTTCCATGAAACGCATAAATCGATCCCATTCTGCGGGACTTTTCATTATATAAAGAGCTTCCAAACCCTCAGGCTGACCGTTGATGAACTTAGCCTTAACCTCGCGAGTGAGGAGTTCGCCTTCGTCGTCGATCAGGTACATTCCAGTAATGTCTTCGGTACTGGTGCTGCTGAGAGCTTTGGGCTTTTCAAAGATAAACGTGGCAGTGCCTTGCTCTCCGCTTTTAGAACGGGTTAGGCGCACTTGGGGCACAGCATCTTCGTCTATACCCCGAGAGAATTGAATTTTAGCCATAATCTGACAGTCGAACCTTAAGGATTGCTTAATTTCTTAATGTTCAATCATAAAACGATTCGGGTACTCGCAAATCAAGACTTGGGAGACTGGAAGTGGGCGAGAGTGGGTGAGTGTCAGCCAGAGTAAGGGAATCGCAGACAAGGGCGAGGAGAGATGAGTTGGTTCTTGGTAGCCCAAGTTCTCCTCTCCCTTGTCTCCCAATTCCCTGAGACGATGTAGGGAGAGTTAATTGGCTCAACCCGGTTTGTGGCTACCAGAGTTTGGTAGATGAGGGCGGATATCTCGCCGCGGGTGATGTCGCGGGCGGGGGAAAGCTTTTGGCGCGCGGGATAGTTGACCGCGATTTTGCCCTCTGTGGCGGTTGCTATGGAGTCGGTGGCAAAACTGGGAATCTGAGTTCGATCGACATAAACGCTCAAAGAATTGGGATTGCCGCCCGCCAACTGCAAGCCGTTTACCAAAGATACGATCGTCTCAGCTATAGTCAAATTCTGCGCCGGGCGAAACGTGCTGTCTGAATATCCAGCCAAAAACCCTCGATTAGCCCGGGCGTGAGCTCCCGGGCGCCCAAAAATCCGCCGCCTCACGGCGCGGCACCAATTCAAACGCCTTCGCCAGCAAAGCCGCATACTGAGCCCTAGTTAAACTATCGTCAGGTTTAAAAGTGCCGTTGGGAAACCCGCTAACAATATTCATCTTTGCCAAGCGATCGATAAAATCCTTGGCCAGCGTGCGTGCTGATGTCGCTGAACTTTACCCCCCAGGAGTCGGAGTTGGCCCCGCTGAGTCCAAATCAAATAAACCTTTCACCCGCGAAGAATTGAGCTGATTTCCCACCGCAGAAATCTTCACCCCAGTCGCGTTTTGCAAGTCGAATTCGCCGTTATTCTTAAAGATATTGCCGCCCAAATCTTGAGCGGTACCAATATCTGGCAGCGACTTCCCCACCGCAGTCAAACCATCTTCGGTATTTTTTTTAATGCGATTCTTGCGCCAAACCGGCTTAGATTCCCCCGCTAAAACTATACCAGAGCGATTTTCCCAAATTTGGTTATCAGCAATCAAAGGAGCCGACTGAGCTTGCAGAGAAATGCCGAAACCCGTCTTTTAAAAAATATTGCGCCGTATTACTCCCTTAGCACTCCCCGCCGTAATATCGAAGTCTTGCTGTCATGTACGATCGACCGAGATTCCCTGCCCAAAAACCTTAACCGCTTCCGCCAAATCAGTTTCACCCATTAAAATGCAGCGTCTTAGCAAATCGATATCCAGCGTTTCCAATCCTGACAGTTGACTCTGAATTACTTGCTCGTAGCCATCTTCGCCCAGATGATACAGCCGCAGCGTGCCATCTTCCCAAAACCAGATTTCAGGCACGCCCAAAGCTCGATATTTTGGCAACTTGCTCAGTCCACCGCTAGTATAAACCACCTCGATCGACAAATCGGGAATCAACTTAGGTTCTCCCAAACAAAACGATTTGTCTGCTTGAGTTGAAACTTCTCCCGTCTTCTCCTGCGTCATTGAACCAGAAGGGTAAAACTTAATACCTTGTTGCAGCAGAAAAGTGGTCACCAAGTAACCAATGATTTCAGAAAAATTTTCGTGTTGGAATCCCGGCATCAGAATCTCGATCGCCCCTGCAAAAAAAGACAACTTTATGCCAGGGGAATCTTCCGAAACCTTCTGGATTAACTTGAATTGCTCCCAAGTGCCGTTGAGCACCACTCGCCCATCGAGAATTTCCCGATCGAGAACTTGTCTCATTGACCCGCACCATTATCTCTTATCGGCATTATAACGCATTGGGCGATCGCTCCTACAGAATATCCATGCAGCAATTGTAGCTGAGGAATCCGAACAGTTCTTTCTAGTTCCCAGGCTCTTCCTGGGAACGCAGATCCCGAGGCTGGGCCTCGCCTTAATTCCCGGTCAATTTCACAATACAAGACGCATCCAAAACCACTACAATTTCATTCTGAAAAACCGCACAACTTGTCATTGCTGAAGCTAAGGCGGGAATTTTCCCTTGCTTGAGAGAAAGCCTCGCCTCAGGTATAGAATCAAATAGATTTAGCCAGCGATCATCCTTTATATACTCAAGAGTCAAAGCATTGCGAGCGAGCATCCAAAAATCAACTCCATAGCTATTAATGAAACTTTGCAATACAGCTCGATCGGGAGTGTATTGAGCGCGAATTAAATCGTTTAGTCGCTGCCGATATCTGCTGTAGTAACCTTTCTGATAAGGCACTGCATATTCCTTTGCCACCAGAACCGAACGCTGACTAAATGTTGGCAAATGATCCGTATCGGGATCGATCGAAGCAATCAGGATATCTTTAGGTTGTTGCTCAAAAAATTTGTACAAAGCGGGCATTTTACCTTCTACATACCCGACTGTGGGAAATTTTTTCGCAAAGCAGGGATAAAGCACCACTGCGACAGCAATTATCGCTGTCGTAATTAGTGCAACTAGACTTTTAAAATTAAATGTTGTTGCGGTTTTTGATGCCCAATGACCGACTCCATCGATAATTAAAGTTAGGGATATCGCAGTTATCAAAACAACAATAAATCGCAAGCTGTAGGCTGTATAGCGACCTGCTTGATACAGCTTAAAAATGGTAGCGTGAGCAGCAAAAAACATCGCCGAGGATGCTAAAAATAGCTGAAGCAAAAGCCAGATTTGGCGTTGAATCTGATTGGCTAAGGGAAAAGCCGATCGCAAAAACAGCAGTAGCGGAAATAACAATCCGACACAGTGAGTTACAGGCGTAAACAGCGACTTGGGAAACATCCCGCTGCCCCGCCCTGTCAACCAATAATCTTTGGGGTTTGGATGAAAAAAAGGATATCTGCCGTCTGGTGCAAATTCGCCCATTTGCTTCGCTTCTGCTGCGGTATAAGTTGGGCCAAATTCAGAGTTATCTAAGGCATAGGGCAGCATTACTAAAAAGATTACTCCCAAACCTGTAGTGCAAAATAGGTAATTAGTTCGATCGCCCGACAAGCCCAAACCGCCGTTTTCCCAGCATAGCAGCCGCAAAACTAAAATTCCAGCAGCAACCAAGGCGTAAGGAGGATAGAATAGTCCGATCAGGGCGATCGCTCCCAAACAAGGCAGCAAGGAACTGCGCGATAAATAATATAAAAAAGCAAGAAATATCGGATAGATAAAAGCTCTTGGCGTTGTGGAAGCCAAATCGTCGGTCATCCACATATGCTGATTTAGCAGCAAAGATGCAATAAATCCAGTCATCGGCACTGGCAGCATTTCTAGGCAAAGGCCAAAACAGTAATAAGTAGAGATTAAGCCGAGAAATAGCGGCAATATTTTGTGAAAAAATAGCGGGTGAATGCCAATTGTTGCGGCTAATTTGTAGAGCGTGCTGTATCCTGCGGGGGCGACAGATTGAAAATAATTAGCAATGAAATCGTTGGGGAATAATTCAGGATCGACAAACCGCACCATCCAGAAAACGTGCTGCCTCGCATCGTCTTGCACCATATACTCGGCGCTAAAGACTTGCTTGAGTCCTAAAATAGCATAAACTGTGGCAAATGTCAAGCTCAGAGCCAACCAAAATATTGTGTGCGATCGGGATGTGCGATCGACTGTAGCAGTTAGAAATTTGTGCAACCGAGCTATTAATACCATGTGAGATTTGAGATTTGAGATTTTAGAATTGAGAATGACTGATTTTCAAAAGTACGATTATATCATGCCCGCTCAATTACCCCTAATAAAAAGAGTTTGTCGTGATGACTAAAGTCCTCACGACAAACCGCTTTACTTTCAACTTCGCCCTATTTTAGATTATTTTCCCGGCCGCACACCCGCAATTTTAAGGCGAATCCGATACAGACTTGTATATGCCGTAATATAAAGCGTTTTGCGATCGCTTTCTCCCCAAGCCAAATTAGTCGCCGTCTCAGGCACAGAAATCTTCCCCAAAAGCTTGCCATCCGGCGATAAAATCCACACTCCCCCCGGTCCGGTGCTGTAAACATTCCCCTGTAAATCAACTTTTAGACCGTCGGGAACTCCGCCTTGACTGGCGTCTTTTAAATCCGCAAAAAGCCGCTCATTTGTAACAGTTCCGTCCGGTTTTACATCAAAAACAGCAATGTATTTCGCTTCCGAATTGTTGACATAAAGTTTTTGCTCGTCTGGTGAAAAGGCGATGCCATTCGGCAGCACCAAATCCTTAACCAGCAGAGTTAATTTTCCGTCGGATGCCAGCCTGTAAACACCGTAAAAACCCAATTCTTCCTGCTCTTTACTAACACCGTAGGACGGATCGGTAAAATAAATGCTGCCGTCGGATTTAACAACCAAATCGTTCGGACTGTTGAGTTTTTTTCCCTCGTATCTATCCGCCAATGTGATAACTTTGCCGTCCTTTTCAGTGCGGGATACGCGGCGATTTTCGTGTTCGGCAGTAAGTAAGCGGTTTTCTTTGTCTAAAGTATTCCCGTTGGCTTTTCCCGAAGGGCGGCGAAATACCTCAACTTGCTGATTTGATCCGAATTTATAGATAATATTGGCGGGAATATCGCTGAACAGCAAAAAGCCGTCTGGATGCCAAATCGGACCTTCTATAAATTGGAAATTGCCAGCTACTTTTTCTAATTTCGCACTGTCATCAAGAATATCTGGCACGGTGTTTTTTTTGTCCCTATTTTCCGTTTGGGCGGTCAATTTTGTTAAGTTCCCCCTAACTTTTTTGCTGGGGTTGCTGGCTGCTAAACTTAATACTATCAACAACAAACTAATTGTAGCAATTTTGATTGTCATGTTTGCTCATAACTAAATTACTTCCTTCCCACCATAAGATTACCTATCTCCTTCTTTACTTCTTCCTTTCTTCTTTCTTTGCTACAAGAGCGCTATCGCGCCCCTTTGCTA
>Ga0256856_1000111_pt1 | contig 10113 bp, 9 predicted proteins | sample BONt10_FD_181175 | JGI IMG/M metagenome (GOLD analysis project Ga0256856, IMG submission 181175) | Terrestrial sediment cell enrichment communities from Utah, United States - BONCAT_SYTO_Terrestrial_sediment - 10 | ecosystem: Environmental > Terrestrial > Deep subsurface > Rock core/Sediment... | reverse complement strand
GCGTCGGTGGCTTCAAGCCTGATAATTGTTAAAAATCTAAATCCTCTCATTCAAAATCGGTATAAATTGTGGATGAAATGTTGGAAAGAGCTTGGACACTCAAGCAAAATTTAATTGACTTTGTGCTGGATGCTGAGGGAGAGTTGGCGGTAGCTTTGGAAGCTTATGCAGCAGCTCGATCGACCGGCGAGCGCTACGACATTGCTCAGCAAAATCAAGTGATTGACAGTTTTACAGTCGAAGGTAAAGTCGGAGACAAAACGCCGATCGACCTATTTGTCGAAAGTCAGCCGGATTTAACCCATAACGATCGCAGCTTGCTGGAAAGTTGGGGGCACAGAAGCTTCACAGGCTTATTTGAAATCACTCAACTTTTCCCCGACAGGTTTGAACTGATGAACTGGCTGACGGCAAAGCACTACATTGTCAAGCCCAACAGTCCTAATTTGCTTGCAGAAATGTCTCGCTTTAAGTTAGGAGAAATCTTGCGGGCTCGGATTGCTCCCCTCACCGATGACTGGTGGATACTTTCGAGCTCTCCCATCCTGATGGGGAAATTGGGTAAGCCGAAGTTGGCGGTGGCGATTGGCAATTTCAAGCAAAATCACAAACAGAACCTGTACAGCGATGCGCCGGAATTGTTAGAGCAAGCTTGGCAGTCGGTAGAACACTACCACGAAGATTTTACTGAATTTTTTGGCAGTGATGAATTGACGCTATCGGGATATCACCTGAATAAACAGTTGGCCCAATTTCAGGAATTCATCACTAAAAAACGTCTAGCTGATATCGGCATGGATGAAAGTAAATCTCTGGCGGATCTCGTTGAAGATGCCGGAGTCGATCCAGAAGAAGTCAAAGCAGCCGCCATCGCGGCAGCAGGTGCCGATGCTAAAGCAGTTGAGGTAATGCTCGACAGCAATGCTAGTTCAAAAATGGTAATGCCGAAAGTCGAATTGCCTGATCGCTTCAAGAAAGCCGAACAGGTGACAGCACTTTCTCATCCTCGCTGGGGACAAACCTTTTTGTCTACTTACGCTCAATTTACCCAAATGCTAGCAGCAGAAGACTTTTCAACCGTTCCCGGTTACGAGAAGCTGGTGCGTAACTATCTAGAAGATCCTGCAATTAATGCCTGGATTTGGCAACGGTTAGCTAAAGTTAATCCAGCGAAATTAGAACAAATTTTGCAAACTGTATTGCAGCGGACTAATTTTCAGCTCGATCGCGATTTAGATGCCCTGCTGCAAGAGTTTAAAAAACCCTTAGAACCCGAACTCCCGGAAATTGCCAGTGTTCCCCTGCACCTGCACAACTTATTTCAGGAAGCTTTAGGCGAAGTTAATAAGTCCAAGTCCAAACCGCAGGAGAAAAAGAAAAGCTCTAAAGGCTTTAAATCCTGAGAAACTAAGTTCTTGACATACTCCTACAGGCTCTGCTATCGCATACAGTGTAGGCTGCTCACCAACTCCACCTCATAGAAACCTCACGGGAGATTGGAAACGAGCGTGGCTTTAGCCCTGGGAGAAAAAGGGACATGGGATACCAAGCGTGTCCCGTCAATACTCTTAAAATCCATAGTTCTACCCATCCTTTTGATGAACCGAAAAACAATATTTGTGATTGATTCCTTGAATTAAGCCCTGGGCTGATGACATATTAAAACTACCAGATGAGCGAACAGCAACCCTACCTGTATAAGTCCCAATCTTCTTGCCCGAAGTAACAACGGCTTTTACAATGTCGCCTGTCTGGAAACCCTTGACAAACTTGAATCTAGGAACATACCGAGAAGGAAATCCAAACTTATCTGTGCGACACATCTGCCTTGAATCCTGCCCCGTGGCTTTGATGTTTAGGGGCTGATTTGCTAGTACAGAAATAGAGGGCGTATCACCAGCGCAAGCAGCATCAAAGAAGTGAGTTTTTGGTAATTCCAACCGTATTCGGTTGAATTTGGTTAACCCACCAGAACCCGTGGCAATCACTTTACCTGTCTCTTTTAGGCGATTAAACAAAGCCCATCGGGTTGAATTGACACTTCTAGGCATCTTTTAATGGGCGCTTAGCCTGTACCAAGATTTTCTTCAAAACATCGGGCTTTTTTGCTAGGAATATCTTGATATCCTGAGTGCCTTTCTTGGTATTGCAAGGCTCACAAGCTAAACACAAATTAGATACCCTGTTAGTTCCACCCGACGCCCTAGGCTGAATATGCTCAACCTGTAGCGCTACATTTTCTACGCTACAGTAAGCACATCGTCTTTCCCATTTATTGAGCAGATACTCACGGACTTCGTAACCAGCTAACACACCCTGCTGATACTCGATACCTGAACTTTCTGGATTTTCTATCTGCTGTAGATCGAATCTGACTAATTCTTGAAATATCGTTCTGACTGGTGCAAGTCTTGATAGTTTGTTGACCCAAGTTAAGGTTGTTTCTACACGGTGTCGAAGACCTTGAGCTAACAAACCTTTGGGAGGTGTCCGGTTACAAAATCGCGCTTGACGATATCGTGTGTGCCGACTTCTGCGACCACGCCTTCGGGAACGACGCGAATCTAGCGATGCCTTAATTGCTTGAGAGCGATGGGTTAATTGGGCCACCCAAATTAGATCATAACCTAAAAGTATAGCTAATCCAGTAACTTTTGAACCGGGGTCAATCTTTAAGATCATGGGTCGCGGGTCTTCAGTTACCTCCTTCCTCAAAATTATTGTGAAAGGGTACAGCCTGAAAACTTTAGCTTTACCAACCTTTAACAGTTTACGTGCTAATGATGGTTTGCATGGTGTTAGTGGTTTGTGGTTAGTATCTAGAACAAAGACGTAGTTGGGTTTTAGGATAGACATTGTTGTGTCTCTTCGATTTCTCGTAATGTTAGCTTCGCCAAAGTTTTGAGGGCTTGCGCAGGTTTGCAGCACTGTTGAGCGTGACCTTAAAACTATTTAACTGCAAACGACAGAGCAGGAGACTAGCTACGCATCCAAGGAGTGTCGTAACCCCCGAAACCGAGTTAATTAAAACGATAGCTGGTAAGCACGGCTTCAGTTTGTTTGCTGAAGCCCCGTGTCTTTAGACCGGGGTTGCTTACAATAAACAATTAAACAAGCTCACAGCTAGCTGTGAGCTTATTGCCCGGTAATATTACTCAAATAGCTTTGCAGGTAGGACTTTAGTCTTTCTTCACCGCGATCGAAAGAACTGAAGTCCTCACTACAAACACCTTTTGTTAATCTTCAACTCGTCGGACAGCCATGCGTTGCAGCGGCAGGCTGAGTATGCTAGAAGCAGTCAATAAGTAAGAAAGAACAGTAGTCAGCTTCAAACTGAGCAATAACCAGCTATCCTCTGGTAGGTGAAGTTTCAGCCCGAAAACAGAGATGCAGTAGACTGTCCAGTAAGTAAAGCTCATCTTGATTAGGATTTCTTCGCTCAAAGTGCGATCGTCCGTTGGCTGCGAGTTGCGATTATCACCCAGCAGGACTAGACCCGCAATAGAAGCCACAAAAGAAACCATAACGAGATAGTCATGCCAGTTAAGCTCAACCATTTCTAAACTCCGCTTTTATCCGAATTTTTGGAATCAGACATCAGTCTAAAGGATAAGTTTTCTCGCTCAAAGCAATAGTTACAAATTGAAACAGCCGCAGTTACAAATCGCAATGAAAATTCACCGCAACCGCCAGCCACAGGCTCGTTTAGTCAGCCGCAAAGGACAATTCCCCTTAAATATTGTCAAGTTGGGAGTACCTCGCCTGCATTTTGCCGACCTCTACCACAGGCTGCTAATTCTTTCTTGGCCGCAATTTTTCCTGCTCATTTGTTTCTTCTATACAGTTACGAATTCTTTATTTGCCTTAGCTTACTTGGCGGGAGGAGATTGCATTGCTAACGCACGGCCGGGTTCTTTCCAAGATGCCTTTTATTTCAGCGTGCAAACAATGGCGACGATCGGCTACGGCGCCATGTATCCGCGCACGGATTACGCTAATACAATAGTCGCGATCCAAGCGCTTTTTGCTTTGTGGGGAGTCGCGATGATTACGGGACTGGCTTTTGCTAGATTTTCCCGACCAACAGCTAGAGTTATCTTCAGCCGCGTAGCTGTGATCGCTCCTTTCAACGGCGTTCCGACTCTGATGTACCGCGCCGCAAATCAGCGTTTCAACCAAATTTTAGAAGCGCAGCAGCGAGCTACTTTGATCCGCGACGAGGTAACATCGGAAGGAGTATTTATGCGGCGTTTTTACGATTTGCAATTGGTGCGGAGTGACTCTCCGATTTTTGCATTAACTTGGACGGTTATGCACGCCATTGAGGAGAGTAGTCCTTTGTACCAACTTACTGCCAAAGACTTGATGGAACAGCAAGCGGAAATTATAATTACGTTAACAGGAATTGACGAAACTGTTTCGCAAACTATTCACGCGCGACATTCTTTTGTGGCGTCGGAAATTCTGTGGAATATGCGGTTTGTAGATATTATTTTGAAATCGGCGACGGGAGGGCGGGTGGTTGATTATACTCGGTTTCACGATGTGAAGCCTGTTGAATGAAAGTTTTGAGTTACATTGTTCTCGGGTTTGGTGTGCAGTCCGCTAGGATTGGTAATTAAATATATTGAATACAATTTGGGATGGTAAGTGCTAAAATAGTTTGAGGATTGACCAAACCTATATTTGTTTACTACTTAGTACGAATAACGCATATGACACTAAAAGAATTACAACCGCAACTCCTTGCATTAACTTCCGAAGAAAAAGCTCAAGCTATACAATTACTAGCTCAAAGTTTAAGCAATTTTTGGTCGGGAATTCAAAAGACTCCTGGTGTAATGGGTGGCGAAGCCTGTATCAGACAAAGGCGGATTCCTGTTTGGCTGTTGATAAGTTATCGGCGTCAAGGTGCTAGCGATGCTCATATTTTAGAAGGTCATCCCGATCTCAGTGCTGCCGATTTAGTAAATGGTTTTGCTTATGCTGAGGCACACGTTGATGAGATAGACCGAGCAATTAGAGAACAAGAAGATGCATAAACTGTGGCGCGTATTTATGCAGATGAACAATACCCTCTTCCGGTCGTAAAAATACTGCGTAATTTTGGGCATGATGTCCTTACAGTTCAAGAAGCGGGGAAGACCAATCAAAAGATTCCTGATGAAGAAGTTCTAGCTTTTGCTGTTAGCACGAATCGCGCAATTGTGACACTAAACCGACCAGATTTTATTCGACTGCACAGGTTAAGTTCTGACCATAATGGGATTATTGTATGCACGAGCGATCAAAATTGGCAGCGGCTGGCGGCGCGGATTAATGAGGCTATTTCTAATCGGGAAACTTTGAGAGGTATGCTGATTCGAGTTAACCGTCCGTCGGACTGAATATAAGTGATAGAATACATCGAGTCTGAAATTCACTTATACTATGCGAATAATTCATACTGCTGACTGGCATTTAGGGCGACGTTTTCGAGGGATCGATCGCACTTCCGAAATTGCGATCGCCCTCGAACAGATTTTGAAGCAAGCAAAAGCCTTGGATGTCGATGCTGTGCTCGTCGCCGGCGACATTTTCGACGTGCCCAACCCCACCGCTTACGCCGAACGCATTGCTTATAACTTTTTCTGCGAACTCCAAGCAGCAGGAATTCCCGCAATTGCGATCGCCGGTAATCACGATTCGGCATCCCGCATCGACAGCATCGCGCAATTGCTTTCCCTCGCCGGTGTTCGCGCTTTAGGCAAACCCAGGCGATCGGCAGATGGCGGCACGATTACTCTTAATACAAAAAGCGGTAAACTTTGTGTGGGAGCGATGCCTTTTGCTTCCGAACAAAGACTGTTAGATGCTAATTCTCTATGGCAGTCGGGCGAGGCAGAACGTCGGAAAGATTACCGCGAAATTGTAGCAGATTTACTCGAAGATTTAACCAGGGATTTTAGAGACAATACTGTCAATTTTCTCATGGGACACATGAGCATTGACGGCGCTCGATTGGCAAAATCCGAAGTCGCTTATTACACGCGAGAAAAATACCTGCTGTCCTCGCAAACTCTGCCGCCGGAAGCTCAGTATGTTGCGCTCGGGCACATCCACATTCACCAGCGGATTTCTGAGACTTCTCCCGCTTATTATTCGGGTTCTTTGATTCAGTTAGATTTTGGAGAAGCGGAACAGGAAAAAGGATTTTGCTTGATAGAAGTTGAGCCGGGAAGTCAGGCAAAGGTGGAATTTAAGCCTGTGACTTGCCACAAGCCGTTAAAAGTGCTTAAATGTCATAACGACAATCTTGATGAAACTTTACAAGCTCATCAGTATCATCCGGGTTTTTTGAAAGTAATTGTCGAAATGGACAGCCCGCAAATCGGACTTGCCGATCGAGTTCGCCAAATCTGTTCTCAAGCCCTGTTAATTGAACCGCGCTATCCAGATGCAGCGCTAGAACCAACAGAAATAACTAATATCGATCCCAATAATTTCGATCCGGCAGCAGAGTTTTGCAACTATTATCAAAACCGATTGGGAACGACACCGAAACCGACAGTATTGGAGGAATTTCAAAATTTGTACAAGAAGTTTAAGGAAACAGTTAATAATTAAATACTGTGGTTCCTCCCCCTTATCTTACCTTCCAGGCTCCGTCTGGAAATATCCAGAGGCTCTGCCTCGCGCTTTAACTTCCAGGTTCCGTCTGGAAATATCCAGAGGTTCTGCCTCGCGCTTAAATAGGAAAATTGGAGGCAGAGCCTCCGGATATGCGTTACCAGGCTCTGCCTGGTAAAGAGTAAGAGAAATCCACCATCTAAAATCTAAAATCAGTATGCGTCCACTCGAACTTATTCTCGAAGGATTTACCAGCTTCCGCCAGGAACAGCGTTTAGATTTTTCTCAACTAGATTTGTTTGCAATTACTGGTGCTACAGGCGCGGGCAAATCTTCACTGCTAGATGCCATGACTTACGCTCTTTTTGGTACGACAACTCGCAGCGGCAAACAAGTAAGTGATTTGGTAAGTCAAGGTAGCGAAAATTTAAAAGTGCAGTTGCGTTTTTCTGTGGGTTCGGCACAGTATCGAGTGACGCGAAGGTGGCGTTTCCGTCCGAAAAATCCCGAAAATAAGGTGATTTTGGACAACTGGCAAAATGGCGAATGGGAAACTTTGGGGACGAGTATTGTTGCTGTTCAAAATACCATTGAACAGATTTTAGGAATGGATTTTGATACTTTTACGCGAGCAATTGTTCTGCCTCAAGGCAAGTTTGATGAGTTTATTAAAGGGGATACTTCAAAACGCCGGGAAATTTTGCGGCAGCTAGCGGGATTTGAGATTTTTGAGCAGATGCGGAAGGAAACAAATGAGCTGGCAAAGTTGCTGAAACAGGAACGGGAAATGGTGGAAAGGCAGCTAGCTGAGTTGGGTGCGCCGACGGCGGATGAGGTGGCTCAAAGACGATCGCAACTTTTGATTTTAGAGCAGCAGTTGCCTGAGTTCGATCGCGCAGTTATGAAAGCTCAGAAGGCTCTAGATGAAGAGGAACAGCTATTTTCGCAAATCGCTCGCTGGCAAGAGCTGCAACAAAAACTGGCTCAATTAAATGCTAATTCCGATGAAATGAAAATTTTAGCACAGCGTTTAGAAAAGGCGCAAGCTGCCAATCATTTACAGGGAGATTGGGCTTTAGTGCGATCGGCTCGCAGTCAGTATGAAACTGCCGAAAGTGCCTCGGTGGCAGCGCGAAAGCAGTTAGTTAAAGCTCGCTCTGAGCTGGCAGTAGAGCAGCAGCAACTTGACGCGGCAAAAGCCAAAGAAGAGACCTTAGCGCCACAAATTAAGGCTCGCGAAGATGCTCTGGCTGCTGCTAAAGTATATGAAGAACAGCGCGTTCAATTAGAAAAAGAAGTTGCGCTTGCCCAAAACAATCAACAGGAAAAACTCAGCGTTTTTCAAGCAGCAGATAAAGAAGTGGAAGCTGCTAACACTAAAATTAAAGGTGCGGGTTTTCGAGTTACTCAAATAGCGACCCAGCTCGCACAGTCTTCGCCGGGAGGAAAGCGTTTAGAGCAATTGCAGCAAATTGCACCCTTATTGATGGAATTTCAGCTAATTGCCAAGCAGGAAAAAACTCAGCAGCAACAGTTAGAGAAATCTATCGCAGAGAAGGAAAGCGCTCAACATAGTTATGTGGAGCTTGCCACTAATTTAGAAGCAGCCGAAATCAAGCTAAAAGAGTGCAGCAGCGAGTTAGAAACGGCCCAAACCGCTAATGCGGAAGCGGCACGTTTAGAGAGTGTTGCTGCTATCAGAATGTCGCTGAATTCTGGCGATACTTGCCCGGTGTGCGGAGGGGTGCATCCTGACAGCGAGAGCCTCCCTCCTTTGCCGAATTCTAATATTGTCGATGTCGCTGGTTTGCGGCGGAAATTGGCGGCTGCAAATCAGGTTTTTCAAGCTGCTCAAAGCTTGGCGGCTGAGGGAAAAAGTGCAGTTTCAGCCTGCCTGCAAAAAGAGTCGGAAGTTGCTCAAATGCTGGAATTAACCGCGAATAGACTAGCCGAATTGCAGCAGCATATCACTCAAGTTTTGGAAGATCCTCAGTGGGAAGTGTTGGAGTTGCACCAGGATCTGGCAAGACTTAAAGAGAGCGATCGCCAATACCGCGAAACCGAGCAGCAGTTCCAACTGGCATCATTGGAATATGAAAAATTTCAGGAAAGACTTAATTTTGCTGTGGCGACTCAAGCAGCTAAACAGCAAGAATATCAAGATGCGAGCGCCGAATTAGACCGCAGGCAGCAGCAGTTGCAAATTTGTTTAAATGCGCTTTATGAAATTACCGAATATCAACCTTATCCTAATTTAGTAAAAGCTTTAGAAGAAGACAAGCAAGCCTTGGCAAATCTGCTGAAAGTGGCAGAAAAATCTTATCAAACTGCTCAAAATACGGTTATTCAAGCAGCAGAGAGAGAGCAACAAGCTGGAGAGTTTTTTGGAGAAGCCCAGGCCAATAAACACCAGCTAAACCTGGATTGGTCAGCAAAATTAACAGCGGCTGATTTCACAGAAGAGACATTTTTAGCAGCGGTTGCGACAGTTAAGGAACAATCGGAATGGGAAAATGCTATTCGCTCTTACCGCGAATCAAAAATTCAGTTAGAGACGCGGGCGAAAGATTTGAGCGAGGAGCTCGCAGGCCGAACTACCGATGAGAATAATTTAGCACAAGTGCGATCGGCAAAACATACCGCCCAAGAAAACCTCAAACAAGCCAACAACAACCGCGCCGAACTTTTAGCTTGGATTCAAGTAGCAGCCCAAAATCTCGAACAAGCCGAAAGACTGTCACAGCAAATCACAAATTTCACAGAACAAGAGCAAACTTATCACACCTTAGCGCAGAATCTCAAATCCAACGAATTTCAATCCTACATTTTAGAACATTTAGAAGCAGAATTAGTCGGCAGCGCCACATTAATTTTGCAAGAGTTAACCGAAAATCGCTACAAACTAAGAAACCAAGACGGCGAATACTGGGTAGCAGATAATTGGAACGGCGGCGAAGCTAGACGAGTGCGGACTCTTTCCGGCGGCGAAACCTTTGCCACTTCCTTATCAATGGCTTTAGCTTTGTCAGAGAAACTTTCTCAAGGAGCTCACTTGGGCAGCTTGTTTCTCGATGAAGGATTTGGTACTTTAGATACCGACACTCTCGAAAGCGTTACTCAAATTTTAGAATCTTTGCGGCAGCGAGAAAGGCTGATTGGAGTGATTACCCACGTTCGAGAATTGGGCGAAAGATTGCCCGCACAAGTTAAAGTGTTTAAGTCGCCGCAAGGTTCTAAAATTGAAGTTGAAAGAGTTTAATTATAATATAATAAGACTTAGGCAAAAAGTAGTGCGACTCGCTTTGTAGCGCTATCGGTGTACAGTCAGCATCCTAACAAATATATGTATGGTGTGCACGGCGCAGTTAACTAAGCTGTTTTTTGATCTAGTAAAACCGTTTTTAAAATCATGTCAGCTAAAGATATCTTTCACAACACAGTACGTTCGGCTTTGGAGAAAGATGGATGGACAATTACTCACGATCCTCTGTTTCTAAAAGTAAC
>Ga0256856_1000110_pt1 | contig 10126 bp, 8 predicted proteins | sample BONt10_FD_181175 | JGI IMG/M metagenome (GOLD analysis project Ga0256856, IMG submission 181175) | Terrestrial sediment cell enrichment communities from Utah, United States - BONCAT_SYTO_Terrestrial_sediment - 10 | ecosystem: Environmental > Terrestrial > Deep subsurface > Rock core/Sediment... | reverse complement strand
ATCATATGATTAACCCAACTTAAAGGACGCTTAGGTTGATGTCCGATGGGATAAGCTTGAACACCAATTGCATCAGCAGTCTTTATAAATTTTGAAATTTGCTTGTCATGATATCCACTGATATATGTTATGTGATTCGGATCGGCAGTCTTGACTTCGCAATGTAAATGTAATACTTGTTCAGGAGTAAATTCACCACTATCCACATCATCGGCAATGCTCCAACCCAGAATAGCTGCTTTATTCTTAAAGTTATTGACGATCTTAAGTGTGTCAAACTTAGAGTGATTGAAGCTTAGGATATAAACACCTAATTTCTCTGCTTCATCAAGAATTTCTTCATAATCAGCCAGTGAATTTTCCACAGAGGTGTGAAAGGTGTTAAATCCTACAGCAGCGATAGTGCGCAGAGTGTTAATTTCTTTCCCAGCAGCAGAACCCAATGAAACGTGATAAAAACCAAAGGGAAAGAATGACTTGCCGTTAACCATCATAGTACCGTCAGCACGAACCTCAACTCTAGGATTTGTATTGGCAACAACAGGGACATCACCAGGACAGGATAAGCTGATCTTACCACTACTCCAGGAGGTGAAATAAAAAAATAGTGCTATCAACAAAACAGATAATACCATAATTGCTTTGCTAAGATACTTATTGTTTTTTTTTCTGTTATTCCTGCTCATTGATTAAGTTCCTCTGCGATCGTTTTACTAACCTGTTTGCAGCCTGTAATATCTGTATTGCTTCGCTCACTCATGGGGAGGAATAGTATTTTGCGTGCTACACGCACTGACTCTTGAACTTGAAGTATTAATAACTATGGCTAAAGCTTCTTTTCCTAACTGCCAACTTCCCGCCAATATGTTATTTTACCCAGCTTTGATTTTTTGAAAATCACCATTTAGTACGAAGGAATTAATTGCTTTTATTTCCGGTACTAAAGATTTGACTCCCTCCCACAAATCCGGGTGGTCTGGCAAATGCCAAGACGAATGGTGATAAGTGTAGTAGAGAATCCCTTTTGTCCCGGCAAGCAAAGCTTGATAGGTCATATTTCGCACTTTTTGAAAGGGGGGTGCTTGAGATCCATCGTATTTAGAAGAGTGCGACTGCCAATTATATGTTTGTAAATTAGCATAAGTGGAGCGATTGAATTGAGCAGCGGCTGCCCGCGCATCTAATATATCAGAATAAGTCGCAGGCAATTCTTCTAGTTTCCTCCATTTAATGGGATAAGACTGCCTCGCAATGACATCAGAACAATTCGCAAACTGCTTGATTTTATTTGAGTAGCCACTAACATAAGTGATGTGGTTTGGATCGGTTGTCTTCGCTTGCTGGTAAGATTTCAACAGATTATCTACACTCCATTTGCCGTTGTCAACATCGTCAGCCATACTCCAGCCGAGTACAGCAAGTTTTTGCTTAAAAGCGTTGATTAAATTCAGGAGTCCGATGGAATTTTGCTCTGTTAAAACATATACTCCCAGTCGCTCAGCTTCGTCTAAAAATTCTCCGTAATCATCTAGATTGGTAGCCGAAGCGTGAATTGTGTTAAATCCAGCAGCAGCGATGTCGCGGAGTGCCGACCTTCGCTCTTGGGCGGTCGATTTCCAGGAAACATGATAGAAACCGAAGGGAAAAAATGGTTGGTTGTCAATCACCGTAGTTCCGTCAACGCGAATCTCGACTATTCGCTGGTTTTTGGGAGTTAGAGTGACAGGTGTGGCAACAGCAGCAGGACAGTATGAGCCACCCTTTAAAATCTCAGAAGAAGCTAAAGCCAAAATAATTATCGATATTAAGAGAGATGCGAAGAGCATTAATAGTCGCAGTTTATTACTATTTTTTTTCGGGCTTATGTGATTCATGTCGGCTTTTTTTATTCGATGGGCTGATTGTAAAAATTAATTGTCAGCATAAGTATATTTTTAAAATGCTGTATTCTGCCTTCCTACTCCTGCATTTTGCCGGAGAGCGGTCTTGATATCACAATACCTATGGACAGCATATAGGCAAGTGTCATGGCAGTACCTAATGAGCCAAACATCACTTCAGCCATAGATAAAGACCAGAAGCATACTGTAATGAGGAAGGGAGCGATCGCAGCACAATCCTCTTTGGCATAAGTTTTGAAATAGGCGTAAGTATAGAAAAAACTCGCGATCGCAAAAGCGATTAGCAAATGTGCTGCTATAATTCCATTTTGTCCGATGACCTCAATAATGATGTTGTGTCCTCCCATCCCAAAGTTTAACTCAAAGTAATTGCTGCCGTGACCTAGTAAATCTGATTCATCTAATGTCTGTCCCCAGATAAGATCTCTCCCGCTCAAACCTTCCTTAGGTTCAAAGTTATTGTTAAGAGTCTTATTCATAGCCTCAATTTGTTCGCCTCTCAATAGCAAGACTGCCGTCACAGTCACAAGGGCGATTGCTATCATTTTTTTTACGGCTTTTTTATTTTTCACCAACTCGCCAAAAAACAAACAAAATATGATAAAAAATACAATCATTGAAGTCCGGGAGTTGGTTAAAACTATTAGCACAAAAATGCTCAACAAAGCAGCAGATATAGGCAATAAATACCACGCATTTTTTTTTGCTGACCAAGCACCAATCAACAAAATAAATAAACCTGCAGACATTGTTGCACAGTGAGATCCCATTTGATTTGAGTTGAGAAATACGCCACGATACAGCGTACCATTGCCGGGGGGATACAACACAAGAGGGGTAACAATATAGGGAAATTCACCGAGGACAAGTCCCATTCCCATTAGCAAGTTGGTATTTTTTTTCATCGCCTTTGGGACAGCATTAAACATAATGAACGGTACAGCAATCATTTGCCACAAGCCGTCCCTAAAAATAGTTGTGTTATTGTTAGCAAGTCCCGACATGACTAATCCGCAGCCGAATAGCATCCACAGCAAGAGGAGAGGTCGAGTTTGACGGTGGAAACCCCACTGTTTAAAGGGGTACATGAGGCTGAGAATTAGTAAACTTGACGCAACTAACAAATAGCGCAATTTGAGGACGGCTGGATCTAGGGGAATATTAGGACTGCCTAAGCTAACCAGAGATGTACCGCCAAATAGCACAGATAGCATGATAACTATAATGACTTGTCTGAGCATAAATTGAATAACTGGTTTAAGACGAACTATCCGATGGGATTGCTGTCAGGAGTTTGAGAGGTTAGCCTCGTAAACCTCTGTCAGCTTTTTGACGCTGGCTGCTATATTGAAAGGGCTGTTTTCAACGACAACTAAGGCATCTCTTTGGCTAATGGCTGATGCGTCGCTTCTTACTGACATAACCGCTTCTGCCCAAATTGATGCGGATTTTGACAGGGAAATTCGTTGCAGCAGAGGTCTGACTAAATCAGCTTCTTCTGGAACAACATCTGAGAAAATGCAGGGTAGTCCGGCTGCTTGTGCCTCGATCAAGACTAAGCCCAAACCTTCGTAAAGTGATGGCAAGACGAATGTATCCATAGCCCCAAGCATCAGTCTGGGTACATCTGGTCGTAGTCCTGCAAAGATGATATATTCGCTTAAGCCGATTTCGATCGCTTTCTGCTCAATCTGAGGACGCAGAGATCCATCACTTACCATGAGCAAGCGCATATTAGGTTGTTTTTTGGCAATCGCCGCTGCGACTTCTAATAAAAATAAATGATTCTTTGCTTCTTCAAATCTGCCGACGTGACCGACTACAAAGGCATCGGCAGGGATGCCGAATTCAGCGCGAATCGCAACAGAATCAACAACCTCGCGGAAGGGTGTCAGATCGACGCCACAGTAAAGAATTTGCCAACGCGAGTCCGTTTTCCAAGCTCGGTTGAATAATACTGTTGCTACTTTGTAGCTAGCTGCCAAGCCAAGTGTTGCATATCGATCAATTAACCATTTGGTTAAAGTTAGATACAAACGCCGATGTAATCCTGCTTTGGCATCAATTGCAGAGGTATCGCTATGGCGGTGGGCAATACGAATCGGTACTCCTGCTTGTTTCGCCAAATAGAGAACGTAACCGCTAAAGTGGTGGACATGACTGTGAACAATGTCATAGGGTCCGTATTCGCGTAGAATTCGTTTAAAGTTGCGACCGTAAAGCCAAGGTTTTGACGGAGAGAGGCACGGGATAATCTTGCTACCAAGAACACGAGCTTCGTCATCGTAAGGGTAGGGTTTCTCAGTGTGAACTAGAAAGTCCATCTGGAAGCGATCGCGATCGATATTTCCCAAAACGTGCATCAGCCAAGTTTCAATTCCGCCCCGATTCATGCCGCCGACGACATGAAGAATACGGATTGGACGCTGCTTAGTCGATATTTGATTTCGTTCCTTGATATCTCTTGAGTCTGTATAGTGCATGAACAATCACTCCCAAACTAAAAACTGCTTGAACGATCGCCCCAACGATCAGCGAGATCGCCGCCCCTCGCACTCCCTGTGTCGGAATTAACCAGAAACAAGCGATCGCACAACTCCCCGTTACCAAAACAAACAAAGGCATTTGCACCCGAAAGTATCTAGCGGCCGTCATCCCATAACCCAAAAAGGAAGAAACGTAACCCATACCCGCAGCCACCATCAGCCACGCGAACAAATCTGCCCGCTCAGCATACTCCGGCTTATAGAGTAAAGTTAGGATTTCCCGGCCGGCAACAACAGCGACAAAAACGCCTCCCGCACCTAACATCAAGCCAACCCCCACCAGCTTCAGCAAAAGTGTGCGAAAAGCAGTGCTATTTCCCGCCGCATAATATTTTGCCAGCCGCGGACTTGCAGACTCCGCAAGCGCACTCACTACCATCTGCCCAACCACCATCAGGTAAGACATTGCAGCGAAAATCCCCAGTTCTCGTTCGCCCAAATACCGCTCGATAAAGTATCGAGGAATGTTAGTATTCAGCGAAATCAACATCATCACAAAACCCAGAGGTAAAGCCAGCCAAAGTAACTTGCCCAAAGTTTTTCCCTCCCAGCGCGGGTACAAGGGATTTTGGCTTTTTGCAGGTTCAGCATCGGCAACTAATAAATCTTCTCCCTCTCTCCCATGCGAGGAATTCTTTAAAATTAATCTACCATTGCGAAGATCCCAGCCGAATAGAACTAAACCCCACGCAATTGCTAATCCGATCGCTCCCCCTACAACACTCCCAGTCAGCGAAACTCCGATGCCTAAAAGTAATAACGACAAAGGCCCTTTAATCATCAGGGCGATCGCAATCCGATCCATCCGTTCGTGTTGTTGAATCAGTCCGTAAAACACGTCGCTGATCGACTCAAATGCCTTCGCCAGTGCGAGCGCCAAAATCACCAGCGAAGTCTCCCACCGATATCCAGCTTTGAGCGTAATTCCCGCAATTATCAAGAGTGCTAACCCAGTTCCAATTAACCTCAGACCCAGATAATCACTGAAAACATAGTCCCCTTTCGCATCCGTCGCTTGGATACCTCGCAGTTGCAAATTAGTAAACATGATAACAGGTGCTGTCACCGCCAGACCCAAGGTAAATTGACCCACCATTTCAGGACTGCCTAATTTAGCAAGCACCACCAACATCCCCCACTGGGAAGCCGCATAAATGAGGTTCCCCGTGAAAGTCCAGGAAAAATTCCGGCGTAGTGTTAGTGGTTTCAACTGTTGCATTAGTAGCTAATTACCTGCTTGCTAATTTGTCTATTCAAAATCGTGTATTTCCATCAAATAATATTAACAAATGCCCCCTTAACTATTAACAGTTATATCCCCCATCAATTTTTCTACCTGAGAGCCTTCTACAGGCTTAGAGAAAAAGTCTCCCTGTCCGTAGAGGCATTTCAAAGCTTTGAGCTCAGCTATTTGCCAGCTCGTTTCCACTCCTGTTGCAATCATACCCATACCTAACTCCTCACTTATCGCCCTAATTTTCCGAATATTTTCTAAGTTCTGGTTGCTAGCATCCAGCCCGCTGACTAGAGAACTATCTAGCTTCAAACAGTCGAATCTCCCATACTTAAGCCGCGTCAATTGGTAAAGGTTAGTTAATGATACATCGCTAACACCGCAGTGGTCTATTTGTACTTGCAACTCTAAAGTTTTAATTTTGAGAAAAACAGACCCAGCCAACTCGGAATTTTCCGTCACAACATATTCAGGAATTTCTCACCTCAAACTCGAAGCATCGAGTTTTGTTTCCTTCAATATTTTGGGAATCGTCTCGATTAAGTCAGCGTGGAAAAACTGTTTTCTAGTCAGATTCACGCTGACTGTTAAAGGAGAGTCAAGATCAAATTGCGACTGCCAACTCCGCATCTGGCTGCAAGCTTGTCGCAGCACCCACTCGCCAATAGGAACAATCAAGCCGGTTTCTTCAGCCGCTGGTAGGAATTCGTCTGGCAAAAGCAAACCTCGATTCGGGTGCTGCCAGCGCAACAGCGCTTCAAAACCACTAATTCGATCGGTTTCCAGGCAGACGATCGGCTGATAGTACATCCGAAACTCGTCATTGGCAAGAGCCACCCGCAAATCCTTCTCTAACTGAACAGATGCTGCACTGCTAATCATTGCCGTATCGGTTGTTTCTTTGGCTGTATTTGCGTGCAAATTGGCTGTTGAATATCCTGGTATTTATTCAGGTACTAACTGCTGTAGCATTGAGACAATTAAATTGGCATCATTACGATCGCCCGCTTGACAAAGGGCTTCTACTTCCTCGTCAATATTTTCTTTCACTAGGCGGCTGGCATTGCCAAGACTGAGAATTTTTTCGTGTTGAGTGCGGTTGTATTTCTCGCCCGGAATAAACAGCTCTTCAAACAATTTTTCTCCCGGCCGCAGCCCTGTGAACTCGATTTCTATGTCTTTGCCCACTTCATATCCTGAGAGCCGAATCAAATCCTTTGCTAAATCACAAATTCTGACTGGTTCCCCCATCTCAAGCATGAATACTTCCCCGCCACTGCCCATGACTGCCGCCTGCAAAACCAGTTGAACTGCTTCGGGAATTGTCATGAAATAGCGAGTGATATCTGGATGGGTAATTGTGATCGGCCCGCCCTCAGCAATTTGTCGTTTGAAAGTAGGTACGACGCTACCGCGGCTGCCAAGAACATTACCGAAACGAACCACTACAAACGGGTTTTTGCTTTTTTTGGCTGCTTGCAGCACCAGCATTTCGGCAACTCTTTTGCTAGCTCCCATAATGCTAGTTGGATTCACCGCTTTGTCGGTGGAAATCATCACAAATTGTTCCACATGGTATTTCAATGCCAGATCCAGCAGATTTTTCGTCCCCCGCACATTGTTAGTAATCGCTTCCGGCGGGTTTAATTCCATCATGGGTACGTGTTTGTGAGCCGCCGCATGAAAAATGATGTCTGGTCTCTTTGTTAGAAAAACGTACTCTAACCGATCGCGAAAGCGAATATCGGCCATCAAGGCTGTCACGCGAGTAATATCTGTTTGGGTTTGGCTCTTTTTGTTGATTTCTGACAGGATTTTTCCTAGTTCTTATTGAATATTGAATACAGAATTTTCTCCGTGTCCGACGATGATAATTTCTGCGGGAGCGCACTTTAATATTTGCCGGCAAAGTTCGCTGCCGATGGAGCCACCGGCACCAGTAATTAGAACTTTCTTGCCTCCAATCAATCCCAAGACTTTCTCAACATCGGTTTCAATGGGTTCGCGGCGGAGCAAGTCCTCAATCTTTACTTCTCTGAGGCTACCTAAACTTACACGACCATTCATGATTTCATTGAGGCCGGGGAGGGTGCTGGTTGGAATTCCAATTGACTGGCAAATTTCTAGGATTTCCCTAATCTCTTTTCCCAGTGCTGAGGGGATGGCAATTATGACTTTGGCGATATTTAGCGATCGAACTACTTCGGGAATGCTACCACGATTGCCGACTAGAGTCGTCCGCGAATCTGCTTCCTGAATTTTTGGGGGTCGTCGTCAATGAAAGCGATTGGATGGAGTCCTACCTCCGGGCTCCTCTGCATCGAGAGCACCAGAGATGTGCCTGCACTGCCCGCACCGACTATCAGGATGCGTGAACCCTGCTGAACTTTCAACGGTTTTTGGTTCCATCTTTCGAGGGCTGGAATGCTGAAACGAATCGCCCCAACTAACAAAAAGCTGATCATAGCCTCTAGTAGCGGCAGCGATCGTGGCAGATTTGCGATCGGCGAATTATTTAGGTGGTAGAGTTTTTGAAACCAGATAGTTTCTACTCCTAGGGATATACCTATCAGCATCGCTATTTGTGCCATTTCTTCCAGACCGGCATACTGCCAGTAACGCTTGTATAAGCCACCGGCATAAAATACTATAAGTTTGACTGCTACAAATAATACTGTAATTACAGCCAGACTCTGTAAGTAGGGAGCCAGATTCAATATGCCATCCAAACGAATTTGCAGGGCCAATAACGGTGCGATCGCAAAACAAATTGCATCTATTATCAAAAAATGACGGGTTCTTAATCGCACCAACACTTTACTGAGTTTTTTTATGTTCTTATTCATGACACCCTATGCTACACCACAACTTTACCGCAACTAGATCTAGTACCTCATGCTGAGGTATTTTTTATACCACCCTGCCCGCTGAAATTAACCAGCCTTTTTATCGGGCATCACTCAAGTGATATTATCCTTAAGGAGAGATTATCAAGAAGATGTCCCATCTCTTAATTTCCTTTTTTAGATTTATTTGGTTGATTAAATTTTTAGATTCCAGCTTATTCCTGAGTTTATCAGACTCTACTGGTTCGATCTCTCATAACTATATAACGTTATAAGAATTTAATTATTGTTTAAATATTATTAACTAAAATATGTTTCTTTAGGGGAATGGCAAACAACATATGTGTTAAAACCATGACAGTGCTTGACTTAAATCATATAAGCGCTCTCCTCAATAATGTGTTTAAAATCCTAGGGCGTGTTTTCTTGCCTCGTTGTATCCTAGAAAATAGGCGAGCTCCGGCAGGGAGTCTTGAGGAATCGAGGAGACTTAAGTACGCAACCGTGGGATTCGTTAAAACGGCTACTTCCACCCCTCCAACCCAAAACCAGTAAGCCTGCGTCATGACCAGCGACAGGTTGTGAATGGCATCCAGAGGATACTCAGAACCGGGGCGTTATGGCAAGACCTGCGGTGAACGTTATAGCAAGTGGGAAAGCGTGGCAAGACGGTTTTATCGGTGGCAAAAAGCCGATATTTGCAAACAAGTCTTAGAAGGCCTACAAGCCGATGCGGACTAACTCCGAAAGCTAGACTGTCCGGTTCATTAGGTCGATCGAACCGTGATTCTTGCACACCAACACCCGGAGGGTGGAAAAAAGGGGGCAAATCACAGGAGAAACTAGGTCGTTCTCGTGGTAGTTTTAGTAGCAAAATACACAGCGGTTGTGAGGGTAAAGGTAAACCCATAACTTTTCTTCTGAGTCCAGGTCAACGTAACGAGTCAATTTTTTTAGAACAATTGATGGAACTCTTGAGCAGTAAGCGCATTCTGGTGCAGATAGATCGTCCGCGTCTACCCCCTGAAAGAGTGGTAGGAGACAAAGGCGATCGCACGTCGTCGCATCCGTAGTTATCTACGGCGAGGTATCAGTTTTACCATCCCACGACTTTCAAATGAACTACGTCGCGGTCTTTTTAGGCCTGAAATCTACCGTCAACGCAATATAGTTGAATGTGCTATCAACCGACTCAAGAACTGGAGACCTATTGCTACCCGATATGAGAAATTGCGTGCAAATTATACAGCCATGATTACGATGCCTGCATTCTGTTGTGGTTAGAGTTTGAAAACACGCCCTAGGGTGTTAGAGTTTAGAAAAAATCATTTTTCGGGAGTAACAGATGGAATCAACTGAAAGTGGTATCGGATTTCAGGAATACTGGCAGATTTTGAAGCGCAGGTGGCTGCCAGCCTTAGCTGTATTTGCCTCGGTTGTTGCACTCACCACCTATGCCACGCTGAAGGAAAAAGCAGTTTATGAAGCAGAAGGAAAGCTGTTATTTAAGAAAACAACTCCTGGATCTGCTTTAACAGAATTGGGCAAAGAAATCGGAGAGTTGACTCCTGCGGCGGAGCAAAGCAACCCTCTGACTAC
>Ga0256856_1000109_pt1 | contig 10145 bp, 6 predicted proteins | sample BONt10_FD_181175 | JGI IMG/M metagenome (GOLD analysis project Ga0256856, IMG submission 181175) | Terrestrial sediment cell enrichment communities from Utah, United States - BONCAT_SYTO_Terrestrial_sediment - 10 | ecosystem: Environmental > Terrestrial > Deep subsurface > Rock core/Sediment... | reverse complement strand
GTCAGGGATCAAAAGTGCGATCGCCTCTTAATTTCCCCTAAAATAACTTTTACTAGACCCCACATCTAAAATCTAAAATCCCAAATCTAAAATCGAAATGACTCATTCCACCGATATCGTCACCCTCGGTCGCTGGATGGCCGCCGACTTCAGCAACCAAGCCCAAGCCTTTGAAAACCCGCCCTTCTTCGCCCACATCCGCGTCTGCATGAGACCTTTGCCCGTCGAAGTTCTGGATGGGCTCAGCTTGTACCTAGAACAAGCCTACGATATTGAACTGAATGTACCGTACCGAGTCAGAGTTTTGAAATTAGTCCCGGTGGACGATCGCATCGACATCGAAAATTATGCCATAGAAAACGAAGAACAATTCTACGGCGCTTCCCGCGACCCGCAACGGCTGCAAGAAATCAAAAAAGCACAACTGACACTCCTCCCGGGCTGCACCTTTATTACGCAGTGGACGGGCAACAGCTTCAAAGGGTTTGTCGAACCCGGAAAAGGCTGCATGGTGGTCAGAAAGGGCAAAAAAACTTATCTAGACAGCGAATTCGAGATTGACCAAGACAAATTTATTAGCCACGATCGCGGACGGGACCCAGAAACCGACGCCCACGTCTGGGGAGCCCTGGCCGGCCCTTTTGAATTCACCCGCCGCGCCAGTTTCGCCGACGAAATTCCGGTTTAATGCAAAAAAACTGCGGGGTAAAGAACACCCTTGATTAAAGGTTCAGAATGTACCATCACAAAAAGTCCGCTAGTGTGGAACTCAGTCGCTTCAGCGCCCAGAGGAAACACGCCACGAGCGGTTAAAACCGCCGTTGCCTTTTCCATTTGTTCCCGCTAAAATAGCTATGTAACTAGCGGAAACTTAAATGCTACTCACTCAAACTAACCGTTTGAAACTGAATAGACAGGAAACGGAAATCGCTAAACAGCTTTGTAGGTTGAGCAAGAATATGTTCAACGTTGGTCTGTATAACGTCCGCCAATACTTCTTTCAGGAGAGAAAGCATCTTCGGTATGAGGGCAACTATCATCATTCCAAGGAGAATGAAAACTATGGATTGTTGGCAACAGATATTGCTCAACAAACACTGAAAATAGTTGACAGATCGTTTCGTTCGTTCTTCAAGTTGCTTCAGATGAAACAACGCGGAGAGTTAAGCGTGAAGGTCAACATTCCCCGCTACTTGCCCAAGGACGGCTACTTCCTGCTGGTTATCCCAATTAGACCGAGGGACTTGGAAAAATTGCCAAGGAAGAATTGGGAATTTACAGTACCCACGTCGCGGAAATTCCGGCGTGAGCAGGGCACGTTTTCTGTTACTATCCCTGAACGGTTGAGAGGCTTTGACATCAAAGAAATTCGGATTCTCCCTAAATTAGGTGGTCGATATTTTGATGTTGCCTACATCTACCAGGGGCAGGAAGAAAAGCAAGTTGAGCTGTCTGAGGAAATGCTTGGCATTGACCTTGGGTTGGATAACTTCGCTACCTGTGTCAGCACTACACGCGAATCTTTTATCCTGAATGGCCGCCAAATTAAATCTATTAATCAGTGGTACAACAAGGAAAATGCCCGACTCCAATCGATTAAGGATTTGAGTGGCATTAAAGGATTGACGCATCGCCAAGCGGCATTGCTGAACCGTCGCAATCACCAAGTCCAAGACTTTTTGAATAAGGCGACGCGATCCGTTTTTGATTGGTGCATTGAGCGTGGCATCAGCAAGATTGTTGTCGGTTACAACCCTGACCTGAAACAGTCGGTCAACATGGGCAAGCGCAACAATCAGAACTTTATTCAAATTCCGGTTTTTACCTTTAAGCGCAAGCTGGAAAGCCTCTGCCAACGGCACGGAATCGAAGTTATCGAACAGGAAGAATCCTACACCAGTAAAGCTAGTTCGCTGGATGGCGATCCCCTCCCTGTCTGGAATGCCGATCGCCCTGTCTCCCACAAATTCAGCGGCAAACGCATCAAACGAGGACTGTACCGCACCGCTAAAGGGTGGATAGTCAATGCTGATGCAAATGGCTCGTTGAATATTTTGCGGAAGCATACAAGTAAGCTGGATGAGTTTCTCGAACAGTTTAGAGGCTGCTTGGCACAGCCTTTAAGGGTTAATCTCCCTTAAGAATCTCCGTCTCTTTAGAGCGGAGAGTGTCAATACCTGGTACATTAACCCAGTATTGGCAAGCAAGATTCACCGTTGATTTATGAAAGTCCTGGTTATTGGTGGCGATGGCTATTGCGGTTGGGCAACCGCACTCTACCTTTCCAACAGAGGTTATGAAGTTGGCATCCTCGACAGCTTCGTGCGGCGGCACTGGGATCTGGAACTGTGCAGCGACACCCTCACTCCCATCGCACCGATTCAGCAACGACTCCAGCGATGGCAAGATTTAACGGGCAAGTCGATCGACTTGTTCGTCGGTGACATCACCAACTACGATTTTCTCAGCAAAAGCATGAGAAAATTTGCACCAGAGGCGATCGTCCATTTTGGCGAACAGCGTTCTGCCCCCTTCTCAATGATCGATCGCGAACACGCAGTCCTCACCCAAGTCAATAACGTCGTCGGGACACTCAATCTGCTGTACGCCATCCGCGAAGACTTCCCCGAGTGTCACCTAGTGAAATTGGGGACAATGGGCGAATACGGCACCCCGAATATTGACATTGAAGAAGGCTACATCACGATCGAACACAACGGCCGCAAGGATACACTACCCTATCCCAAACAACCAGGCAGTTTCTACCACCTGTCAAAAGTCCACGACTCCCACAACATCCATTTTGCTTGCAAAATCTGGGGTTTAAGAGCCACCGACTTAAATCAGGGCGTCGTCTACGGCGTGCTCACAGATGAAACAGGCATGGACGAACTGTTGATCAACCGTTTGGACTACGACGGAGTATTCGGTACAGCCTTGAACAGATTTTGCATCCAAGCTGCGATCGGTCATCCTCTGACAGTTTACGGCACTGGCGGACAAACCCGCAGCTTCTTAGACATTCGGGATACCGTGCGGTGCGTGGAATTGGCGATTGCCAACCCCGCCGAAGCCGGACAATTCCGCGTCTTCAACCAATTCACCGAACAATTCAGCGTCGGCGACTTAGCCTCATTGGTGCAAAAAGCAGGCACGGCTATGGGATTAAAAGTAGAAATCAACCACCTCGAAAATCCCAGAGTCGAGAAAGAAGAACATTATTTCAATGCCAAAAACACCAACTTGCTAGAGCTCGGCTTGCAACCGCACTACCTCTCAGATTCCCTGCTTGATTCTCTGCTGAATTTTGCCACAAAATATCAGCACCGCGTCGATAAAAATCAGATTTTGCCGAAGGTTTCTTGGAAGTAAGTTCTGGTATCTACCTGGGGGATAAGAGATTTTTTAACGAACCGCGAAGGCGCGAAGGGCGCGAAGTAAGAGAAAAGAAGGGAAGAGAGGAGAAGGGTTCGCAAGTTCTGAATGGATTTTGCTGTATATTAAGATGATCTATCTTTTTTATCTTTTGCTCTGTGTCCTCTGTGTCCTCTGCGGTTAATTAAAAAATTCCATAAGGTTTTTAATGCTCGCTTTTTGGGAATAAATGCCGTGGAAAGCCCAAGGATCATTCTGTTGCTTTTGGTTGTTGGGCCCTGATTTTGGACCCATGCAGTTTGTGCTTATTATTTAATACCGGAATGGGCTGCACTAACGGCGAGTAATCAAAATTACCGCGCCCGTTAGCGAAGCCCCATATGCTACTGGAACAGAAATATCAATTGCCAGAACAGCACAGGAAATTCACAGAATTAATTGCTTTGGCGAAGGTGTGGGATTGCTTTTAGGTGGGATAATTGTATCGATCGAAATTCATGGAGTTTGTATGTTCCAGAAACATCACGAGAGTAATTAGTTGTGGTGAAACTGCTAACAGAACCCTACTTAAACCAGGTAAGTAAATGGCCGAAAACAGGCCGTCACATTCTGGCACAATTTGATGAACATACCGTCGTAGTGTACCAAGCCTACCGTCCGGCGATCGGTCATTTTGCAGCGGAAAATGGTTATTTCGGCGGGGAATTCAGCCTGAATCGTATGAGTTGGATTAAGCCAAACTTTCTATGGATGATGTATCGATCGGCATGGGGTACTTCATCGGGTCAAGAAGTAATTCTTGCTATTTGGCTAAAGCGCTCGGCGTGGGACGAAATTTTAGCATCTGCTGTCCATTCTAATTTCGTTCCAGCAGTGTATGGAAGCGAAAAAGAATGGCAACAAGCTGTTAAAAATTCGGCTGTACGGCTGCAATGGGACCCGGATCATCACCCAAATGGATCGAAAATGGATCGGCGGGCAATTCAACTCGGTTTGCGCGGTAGTGTTTTAGCTAGTTACGCGCGAGAATGGATTGTTAAAATCGAGGATATTTCCCAATTCGTGCAGCAACAGCGTCAATATAACGGAGGCGATAGCACGCAATTACTGACTCCTTGTGAGACAGTGTATCCTGTCATTGACCCCGACATCTTCCAGAGGCTAGGATTATCGGCTCTATAAGAGACTTACTATGAAAATTGCTCTTTTCACTGAAACATTTCTGCCGAAAATAGACGGCATTGTTACCAGACTGATTCACACTGTAGATCACTTGCAGCGATCGGGCGAACAAGTTCTGATATTTTCTCCAGATTATGGGATTAAAGAATACAAAGGCGCCCGAGTTTACGGTGTGGAGGGTTTGCCTTTGCCCATGTACCCGGAACTGAAAATGGCACTTCCTTCTCCGGCTGTCGGTCGCCAATTACAACAGTTTAAACCGGATATTATTCACGTTGTTAATCCCGCTATTTTAGGATTGGGTGGTATATATTACGGCAAAAAGTTGAACATTCCGATTTTGGCTTCTTACCACACGCATTTGCCGAAATATTTGCACCATTACGGTTTTGGAGTCCTCGAACCTTTATTGTGGGAATTGCTCAAAGGTGCCCACAACCAAGCAGAACTGAATTTGTGTACTTCTACAGCAATGGTGGAGGAACTCAGAAGCCACGGGATCGATCGGGTAGATTTGTGGCAGCGGGGCGTGGATACTGAAATGTTTGTCCCGGAATTGGCAAGTCGAGAAATGCGATCGCGCCTTTCTGAAAATAACCCAGACAGTCCCCTGCTGCTGTACGTCGGCCGCCTGGGTGCAGAAAAAGAAATCGAACGCATCAAACCAGTCCTCGCAGCGATTCCGGACGCCCGCCTCGCCCTAGTGGGAGACGGCCCGCACCGGCAAACCCTCGAACAATATTTTGCCGGCACCCCCACTAATTTTGTCGGCTACCTCAAGGGGCAAGAACTCGCAACAGCTTACGCATCGGCCGACGCCTTCATTTTTCCCTCCCGCACCGAAACCCTGGGCTTAGTGCTCCTCGAAGCAATGGCTGCAGGGACGCCCGTAGTGGCGGCGCGCAGCGGCGGGATTCCCGATATCGTCACCGACGGCGTTAACGGATATTTATTTGACCCCGCCGACGAAGCAGGATCTCTAACCGCCACCCAGCGTCTGTTTGCCAATCCCGAAGAACGGGAAACCCTGCGCCAAAACGCTCGCCGAGAAGCCGAACGCTGGGGTTGGGCCGCCGCCGCTGCACAGCTGCAGCGCTATTATCAATCAGTGGTATTTGCCCAGTCTTTGCCCACAGCGGCCTAAATGTCCGGATCGGTAGCACCTTTAAACATCACCACCACCTTAGCTTCGCTGTTCGATCGTCCTTCGATCGTCAGTTGGTAGCCTTGTCGGGATGTCCTCAAAGACCGATCAAACTTTTTTGCTGCATAAATTGCCGTCGCTATCCTGCTGTTGCGTTTACCATTAAACTATGAGTAGCTCCCTCCGGAATGCCGATCGCGCGGATTTCATAGCGGCCTTTACCTGACCGGATACGGTCGCCGAGTGCGCTAAAACAGTCACACCGCGCTTTTGCCGACCACAGAGCCTCAAATGCACATTGCACTCTCGATCGAACTAAAGCCTGTCACCTAATTTTCAGGCCTTCAGTTTTGCGAACTCAAGTTCAGCTTGAATCGACCAAGTATCATCAGTCTCGAGCCAGAGTCCCATAGCCAAATACTTTGCTAAACTTATCTAAACCTATCCGTTGTCACAAGTTTATGTGAAAAGTCTCACCTTGCACCTGAATTAATTGGAGTATCCTAAATCTATGTTTGCCCTCAAGCGAGCGCTCAAATTGAATAAAAATGAAGCGACCTTAATGGTAAAACACGCGGGATTTAGACGGGTGGTCTTTAACATGGGTCTGAGCCTTCGGACTCAGATGTACGGCGAGGGTAAGTTTTCGGACTCAAAAGTGATTAATGAAATCAAGAAAATTTTGACCGATCACCTCAAGAAACAACCCGGATTTGCTGGGAGGAATCAATTGTCGAGCAGGGTGTATCAAAATGCCTTGATTGACTTAAAAGATGCGTTTAGTAGGTATCGTTGGGGGCAATCAGGTCATCCCACTTTTGCTAGTCGCCGCTCGGGTCAATCGTTTACGGTAGATTCGTCAAAGGGAAAAATTGTACTTGATGCGGGCTATACAATTAAGATTTCTACACTTGGAACGTTTAGACTTCACGAACCCTGGGACTGTGGCTTGGTTTCCCAGACTTTTACCATTTCAAAAGAAGGTAGTCGTTCGTTTGTTTCGTTCTCTGTTGATGCGGAACGTTTACCAGTCCAACAGCCTAAAAAAATCCTAGGTGTGGATCGGGGAATAAAATCCTTCGCCACCTTGAGCGAAGCCGAAGGATCAAACCATCAAGTTTTTGATGCGCCCAAGCCACTAAAACAAGCGAAAACCAAGCTGGCAACATTGCAACGCCAAGCATCAAGACAAGCGAGGGCTTCCAACAATCAGCGCAAAACCTACGCCCGCATCAGCCGCATTCACGCCGGAATATCTGGCGTTCGTAAGGACTTTTTGAACAAGTTAACAACTTATTTAGCCAAAAGTTTTAAGCTGATTAAGATTGAAGACTTGAACGTGAAAGGGAGGATGACAAATCATAAGCGGGCGCGAGCGATATCAGACCTTGGTTTTTACGAATTCAAGCGTCAACTGACGTATAATTGCCTTAGGTATATGGCGACAAGTGTGCTAGTCGATCAATGGTTTCCTAGTTCTTTGACTGGCTCAAACTGCGGTCAAAAGCAAGATCGGCAACTAAGTATTAGAACATATAATTGTCAGTCTGGTGGTGTGTCTATCGATCGGGATTTAAATGCCAGTATCAATATTTTGAAGAGGGAACCATCGGCAGCCAGGGGAATAGCCTACTAACCTTGGGATAGCCGACTCCCTCCACTACGTTGGGCCCAACAGCGTTGCCAGCGAACGTCAATTAGCTTTAGCTAAGTTTGAGTAAGTTTTACGAAGCAGGTTGTAAAAAAACGATGCCTCGATCGAGCATGTGTAACAAACAAACAGAAGTTGCGTGGGCCACTTTTGAACTCACGATTCATGAAAGCGACAAGCGAGTGTCGGCGCGTTTCCAAACAACTTAAATCGTTTGTACGGCCTCCGAATTAAGCGCCGATCGACCTGCGGGTCAGTCTACCCCTCTGAGAAAGCAGTTAATCATGACATTCTCCAATACTGGTAGCGTTCTGGCTACACTGACTCAAGTCAATTTTATGGGGGCATTGACCTCCCGTGTTAAGAGCCTGCCAGTTCCTGAATTAGTGTGCCTGCTCGACTTTATCACGGCTGAATTTCAGCAATTTATCCGGGCGATGGACCTGATTAACAATGAAGCACTCGAAACTCTCTTAGAGCAACTGTTAGATGCCTTCACTGTCAAAATAGGTCAAATTCTGCAAGCAGACCGGACAACAATTTTTTTGGTTGACTCGAACAAAAATCAACTGTGGCACAAAACAGTCGATGCACAGACGGGCGAAGATATAGAAGTACGTTTGCCGATGGATGTAGGCATTTTAGGCTACGTAGCAACAAGCGGAAAATCGATAAATGTCGCGTCGGCTCGATCGCACGAGCATTTTAATGCCGAAATAGACCAACCACCGGGCTACCAGATCGAGAGCATACTCTGTATGCCGATTTTTAGCAGCAAGAGCCAACAAGAACCCGTAGCGGTGGTCAGACTGTTAAATAAAGCTGGCGATGCCCCCTTTACCGAGGAAGACGAACAGCAGTTCCAGGCTTTTGCAGATTCGATCGGGATTATTCTCGAAAGCTGTCAGTCTTTCTACGTCGTCGCTCGCAACCAGCGAGGGGTTGCCGCACTCCTGAGAGCCACCACGACTTTGGGTCAAAGTCTTGACTTGGAAACAACTTTGCGCGCTGTCATGGATCAAGCTCGCGACTTGATGCAGGCCGATCGCAGCACGCTATTTTTGTTAAATCGGGAAACCAACGAACTCTGGACAAAAGTCGCCAAGGCCGACGGCAAAACGATCGTCGAAATCCGCATTCCTGCTAATAAGGGAATTGCTGGCTACGTGGCTTCGACCGGTCAACCTCTAAATATTACAGATGCTTACGACGATCCCCGCTTTGACCCCTCTACAGACCAGCAAACGGGATACCGCACTCGGACTGTCTTGTGTCTGCCGGTGCATAACGCTAAAGGTGAGCTGATCGGGGTGACTCAGCTAATTAATAAGAACCAAGGTACTTTCACCACTTCCGACGAAGAGTTTTTGCGAGCGTTTAATTCCCAAGCAGGGATGGCGCTGCAAAATTCTCAACTGTTTCAGAACGTGATGGTGGAAAAGCAGTATCAAAAAGATATGCTGCAAAGTCTTTCTGATGCAGTAATTTCCACCGATTTACAGGGACGAGTTGTAACAATTAACGAAGCTGCGCTGGAATTGTTAGGCTGTCCGGTAAATCAAGCTAAAAGCAAACACAATCCCCAGGTTTGGGAAGAAAAACTGATTGACCGCTATGTTTGGGAAGTTGTGCCGATCGAAAATTTGCAATTTAGACTCGAAGACAGTCTCCACAATGCCGCCAGACATTACGTTCCCGAACAAAGTTTAACTTTGGGACTGTTGGTGGAAAAAACCTGTTGTTCCGCAGAAACAGCAGCAGCAAAAACAGCAGAAGAAACAGGAGAAGAAACAGAAGAAGAAACTTACATTTTGGCCGTGCCCGATCGCACTGACCCGAATTTATATTACGCTTGGGGTGAAAACAGCGCGTGGACTGAGGAAGTAGCGCTGGCAGAATTAGCTAATGCCCAATCTCTATTTTCGCTGTCCAAAGCAGCCCTGTATCACCCTTATTGTCCACTGCCCATCCCCGCCTCTCGAATTAAACTAATTGAACGCAGTTTGAATTTGACTGTCAACCCCCTGATCAATCCAGAAGGCGGCGTGCGCGGCGGTTTAGTGGTACTCGAAGACATCAGCCACGAAAAGCGGATGAAAAATACCATGTACCGCTACCTGACTCCTGGAGTCGTAGATAAAGTGATGGCCTTGGGCGAAGGCGCCCTGATGGTGGGCGAACGCAAAGAAGTGACTATTTTATTTTCCGACATTCGCGGCTACACCTCGCTGACCGAAGATCTGGGAGCCTCCGATGTGGTATCCCTGCTGAACGACTATTTTGAGACGATGGTGGAGGCCGTTTTCCACCACGAAGGCACTTTAGACAAGTTTATCGGCGATGCTTTAATGGCGGTGTTCGGCGCGCCCCTGCCGCTGAATCCCCCGGAAAGTCACGGTTGGATGGCGGTGCAGTCGGCTTTAGATATGCGCCGGCGTTTGAAAGAGTTTAATGATTCTCGCCCCGGCGCAGATCCGTTTCGCTTCGGAATTGGGATTAGTTCCGGAGAGGTGGTTTCGGGAAATATTGGTTCCCAAAAGCGGATGGATTACACGGTAATCGGGGATGCGGTGAATTTGAGTTCGCGCTTGGAACAGCTTACAAAGGAGTACGGCTGCGATATAATTTTAAGCGAATTTACCTACAGTTTGTGCCGCGAAGGGATTTGGGTGCGAGAGTTGGACAAGGTGCGGGTTAAGGGCAAAAATCAGCCGGTCGGCATATACGAGTTGCTGCAAAATAGTTCTGAACCCATCGACGGGGAAACAGTTCGGTTTTTGGAACTTTACAGCA
>Ga0256856_1000108_pt1 | contig 10150 bp, 9 predicted proteins | sample BONt10_FD_181175 | JGI IMG/M metagenome (GOLD analysis project Ga0256856, IMG submission 181175) | Terrestrial sediment cell enrichment communities from Utah, United States - BONCAT_SYTO_Terrestrial_sediment - 10 | ecosystem: Environmental > Terrestrial > Deep subsurface > Rock core/Sediment... | reverse complement strand
AGGGTACGCATTCCTCCCCTTACAAAGGCTACAGATTGTAATATTGAAAAACCCGGTTGTGTTTGACAAACCGGGTTTTTAGGGGAGCGAGATCGCTTCAAAACTACTTTGTTTGAGCGTTAAATTCCTGCAATGTTTGATAGCCGCCAGCCGGATCGTATAGGTGACAGTTGTCGGCAATCCGCTTCATTAAAGACCAAGAAAATTCTGTTTCGTAGAGATGATCTTGCCAATTTTCCTTTAAGCTGCTGTGGGCGAGGCGCAAATTGTACCAGGGAATAGCAGTTGAAAGGTGGTGCGGAACGTGGACGTTAATGTCGTGGCACAGAAACTCTATCCAGCGGGGATAATCGCAGTGAACTGTTCCCGATAGTTGCGCTTGGGCTTCGTTCCATTCTTCGGGTTCTTTAAATGAAATATCTGGTGCTGTGTGATGGACGATCGTAAAAGTGCTCATCCAGAAATGGTAAATCATCCAGGGCACTAACCAAAATTTGACAAATCCCCAAATGCCTGTTGTTGCAATTAAAATCGGGAATCCGATCGCAGCACCGATTAAAACTACAAAAACTGAAAACCGCACTTGTTCTTGTTGCTGTTTGCCTTTGAAGCGCCACCACATAAAGTGTACTTTTGCCCAGTGGGCGATCGAGCCGATCCACCACATCCGACCGAATATTAAACTATAAGCTATTTGTAAAGGCTTGGACGCGCCAGCGTAGTCTTCTGCTGTCATCGGCTGCCAAGCATTATCCTCGCCCATTTTGTTGGTGTGCTTGTGGTGGTAATTGTGCCCGTGCCGCCATGCGTGAAACGGAAAAATTAACGGCAGAAATGCGAGATGTCCGACTAAATCGTTAACCCAGCGGCGGTTAGCAAATGACCGATGGCCGCAGTCGTGGCCGATCACAAAAAAACCGGTTAATCCGGTCCCTGTGAAAATCCACATCAGGGGCAGTAGATACCAAGGCGATACTGCTAAGCCCAAGTAACCAACAGCAACTAACAAAACGTTGACGATTACTTTTGTCCAAGCTTTGCGGGGGTTTTTGACGAATACTTCCCGCGGCAGGGTTTTGAGAATATCTTTGAGGCGCAGGTTGGAAGGGTCACTTGCGGATGTCAAATTTAGTGGTTTTTCGATCGATGCTGTCATAAATAGATTTCGATTCTCCGTATGCCATGAGGATGGCTTAACAAATTAGCGCCATAAAAAAGCGCAATAAAATGTCAGCTCGTTGCCAGCTTGTGGCAGACGAGTTGAGCAGTAGGCAAACGCGTTTTAGCAAATGCTAGCGATCGCTATCCGCAGTTAGGAATTTCTAGCACTTTTGGCAAAAAATACTGCGGGTAGCAAAACCTTTGTTTTTATAACACAGGGGCAGCACAGTTAGCATTAGCGGCTGTTGTCTGCTAATTGCTGTTGCTACCAGAATTCGGGCCCTGAGCCGGCAAGCCAGCGATCGAGCGTTGCTGTTTGAGGCTTTGCACTTGCAGCAGCAAGGAGTCGATTTCCGCTTGCAGGTGCAGGAACTTAACTTGCTGATCGGCTTGGTACGGGCACTTCACCGAATCAACTTTGCGGGCAAAACTGGTCGATCGAACCGAAGAACTAGCCATTTCGGAATTGCTAGCCTCGGTTTGAGGTCTCGAAAGAGTGGATGAACTATTTGACATCAGTAATTGTGTAGACATTTCTACTTACTCACACCATTAAGATACTTTAACCTGAACCGATCGTATTAAACATCAAATTAACCGATCGAGCTAAAATTAGTGTAAATTCCTCGGCCATTGCCTAAAACCATTGACATCGTGACCCTGATTCTACCTGCTACTGACTCTGCTGTTAACTCCGCTGCCCGCGCAGCCTCGCCGAAACGCTACGGCTGGCCGGGCTTGATCGAAGCTTATCGCCCCTACCTGCCGGTGACGGAAACCACGCCGGTAGTCACTCTCCAAGAGGGCAATACTCCCCTGATTCCAGCACCTGCGATCGCCTCACTCATCGGTCGAGACGTGCGCGTCCTGGTGAAATACGACGGCCTCAACCCCACTGGTAGTTTCAAAGACCGGGGGATGACAATGGCGATTTCCAAGGCCAAGGAAGCTGGTGCCGAAGCAGTAATTTGCGCCAGTACCGGCAATACTTCGGCCTCGGCCGCCGCCTACGCCCGACGCGGGGGAATGCGAGCTTTCGTGTTGATTCCCGAAGGTTACGTCGCTTTGGGCAAGTTGGCGCAAGCTTTGCTTTACGGTGCGGAAGTAATTTCGATTGGCGGAAATTTCGATCGAGCTTTAGAAATTGTCCGCGAAATGGCTGTCAATTATCCGGTGACATTGGTCAACTCCGTCAATCCTTACCGCTTGGAAGGTCAGAAAACCGGAGCTTTTGAAGTGGTGGACGCTTTAGGCGACGCCCCCGACTGGCTGTGCATTCCCGTAGGAAATGCCGGAAACATCACAGCATACTGGATGGGTTTTTGTCAATACCACCAAGCTAGAAAATGTTCGCGCTTGCCGCAGATGATGGGATTTCAAGCAGCCGGGGCTGCGCCTTTGGTAACGGGCCAAGCAGTGGCGAACCCAGAAACCCTGGCGACGGCAATTCGGATCGGCAACCCCGCTAGCTGGAAACAGGCGATCTCCGCTTCCGAAGCCAGCCGCGGCAGTTTTGCAGCAGTCACCGACGCCGAAATTCTCGACGCCTACCGTTTGTTAGCATCCGAGGAAGGGATTTTCTGCGAACCTGCGAGTGCAGCTTCTGTGGCTGGCTTGCTGAAGGTAAAAGACCAAGTTCCGACGGGAGGGACAGTGGTTTGCGTGCTGACTGGTAACGGTTTGAAAGACCCGGATACGGCAATTAATCACAGCAACAATCTATTTAAAAGCGGCATTGCTCCGACTTTGGATGCAGTGGCTGGGGCGATGGGGTTTTAGAAGTTATAGCGGTTCTCAAAAAAGTGAAATGGGAAATATGTAGGTTGGGTTGAGGTCACGAACCCTACGTTTCACGGAGCCCAACTCTTCATTTAAAATACTCAATATTTAGAATAGGGTGTTGGGTTTCCCTAGTTGAAGTTGTGACTAATGCTTGGAAATTCATATCATGTCCGCTCGAACTCCGACTACAAACATTTTTTATTACCGGTAATTGACCGGACATGATATGAATTGATGGTTGTCATTTAGCGGTTGGCAGTTGTCATTTGTAATCTGTTTGTCTTCTGGAGAATCTGCTCTCGGCGTCTAGTGGCAACTTGCTGCCAAGTGAACTCCAAAGCTCGCTTGCGGGCGGCGGCTCCCATCTTCGCGCGCAAATCAGGAGAATTAGATAGTTTTCGCAGTCCTTCAACCCAGGCGTCAGTATCGTAGGGCTCAAGAATTATGCCGTCAATGCCATCGCGCACAACACCGCCTCCTCCCACGGGCGAAGCGAGAATGGGCAAACCATGACCCATTGCCTCATAGATGACGAGTGCGCTACCTTCCTCCAGACTGGGAAAGGCAAAAAAGTCAGCTTGGCGATAAGCATGACTGTAGTCCAAAGCATAATCAAAGTGAACTACATCAGAACGTTTTAGCAAATGGCCGCAAGTTTGAGCGATCGCTGGTTCCAGGGATCCAAAAATTGTCAGCTTTCCCTTAATCCCAGCTTTTTCCCAAGCCTGCAAGAGCAAGTGAACCCCTTTGCGGACGCAGGCAGAACCTAGGAAAAGGACGTTAACTTCCTCTGAGGGCAGTTTGCTGAATTGATAATTTGGGAAGTGTTCTGGCGCCCAACCTTCAGTTGTTAACAGCAGTTTATCTTCAGAAACTCCGGCTTCTTGAAAAGATTTGACTACTGTCGGACTAGGACAAAATAGAAAGTCAACCACCTTAATTTTTTCTTCTTCGATATGAATTGTTTCTTCGGTAATTAGGTGTTGAGGTTCTACTCCTAAGGACAAGTAAGCACGATCGAGGATACTCTTAGCTTGCCTTTGATAGCTATTAACTCGCTCGTAAAAAATCGGCTTATTATGCTTGCTAACGCTCTTTACAGTCTCCTCTGAAATACCGGGCCACAAGTAGGCAGCATCAAAATCTTTGAAATCTTTGAGAAAACGCTTTTCTGCCTCATTTTTGGGCAAAGTAGGGAAACGGTAATATACTTTTGTCAGCAATGTCGGAATTGCTTCAACTATATAGGAGCCACGGCAGGGGCGATCGCAACTCGGGACAACCATGCGAGCCTTCAACTCAGAGTTTTGCCATTCTTTACAAACTGAAAAGAATACGTGAGAGATGGCTCGATCGTTGCAATGTATCGGGAATAGAGCACTCAGTTTTAACATTGAATTCACCTTCAAGCGGTTATTCTGCCAACGTTAGAGATAGTGTCTGTGCGTAATTTCTGATTTCACAGAAAATTCCGTACCCTGAGATTCATTGTTCGCTCAAACCCTAACATTTAAGTAAAACCACTCACCAGGGTGTGAAACCCTGCAGGGGTTACGTACCCGCTCGCTTTGTACCTTGCTCGTGGCGCGCCTTACGCCACGGGGTAAAAATTCCTCATGCAGCGTAATTCCCCACCAACTATGTATTTCCGCTGTCAAAGATTAAACGGTAGTCGATCGGCGGTTGAAACCACTTTTTTGACCCGTTATTCGAGTCAGAGGTCAAACTACATAAAGGGAGAAAAATTTTGAGAGTGTTCTATTGGTGCTTCCAAATTTGCGATCGTTTGCTGACTTAATTTAGAATCCTTAAAAGTTTATTAAATTTCCTTCAGGTCGCACGTCACGTCCGGTCGATCGACCATAACTCGGTCGGGGCGGGTCGATCGGACATAATATTAGTCTGGCTTTAAAACTTTGGCGGCTGCTTCGTAGCGCTGGATAATAGAAGCGCGATCGCATTCCTCGGTGATTTTTTCCAAACTGCCGCGCTCAATCATACCGGCATGACGCAAAAGTAGGGCGCGGTCTTTATTGGATCGGGTATAGGGAGCAATTTTAGCGATCGCTTCCAACAACCGAATTGTTACCGCCACGTCTGTATACCCGTACTGTCGAATCTGGTTAAAGGCACTATTAACTAACCCTTCAAAAGTGGCTACTTCAACGATAACGCGCAAATTATCTTCGCCGTCGTAGCGGTAGGGCGAGGGAAAATCTCGTTGCGCTATGCGAGACAATCCAGCACTCAATCTGTCAATACATCGAATAGCAGTAAAGGGATCGTTGATCCCAGGAGAAAGCGCGCGCAAGGCAATTTCAACTAATTGATTGATGGGAAACTCTGCATCCTGATACTCTGTTCGTTCCTTGCCGACAATAAACGCATCATTAATCAGTTGAGTAAGTTCCCGATCGACCCTTTCTCCCGGCAAAACCAGCGCTAAATCGCTGCCCTTAATTATAAACTTTCCCGGTCGAGTTTTCACACGTACAAGTAGATTGTACTTGCGGGTAATTTTCATTAATTCATCATCATCAATTGCTTGCAGATAACCATCCGCAGCGGCTTTAATAGGGCTTGCTTCTTCTTGAAAATTTGCTGGGATTTCTCCGACTTGCCACGATTTTTTTGCTGCACTGTGCCCGATTTGTTCGGGGAACAGCCTATCTATTGTTTTGTCTAAATCGCCGCTAACTTGAGTAATAACGTGGGAGGCTTGAATGATGGTTGATGCGTGATGGATAAAGTAAATTAGCACGCCCATACTGGCAATTGCCAGCACCGTACCGACTGTAACCGAGAGTTGCGGCACAAAAAAACTGTATCCATCTCCTTCACCATGAATAGTCCGCAGTACGAGCAAACAGTAAATAAACGTGGCAATGAAAGTGCCGAGCACGATTTGGTTGCCGGTATCCTGCATAAAATTTCGCAGCAATCGGGGGCCGAAATTTGAACTCGCCAACTGCAGCGCCACAATAGTAATGGAAAAAGCTGTAGCGACAACGCTAACCATTGAACCCGCAACCGATGAAAGCAGCGATCGCGCTCCATCTGTTCCACCGGTGTAAATCCACCACCAGTTAGGTGTACCGCCTGTGCGATCGACTGTTAGCATTACCCAGGCCAAAATAATTGAGATCGCTGCCATCAACGTCGGGATAAACCAGTAGCTAGAGTGCAGCGAATCCCAAAGTTTGCTCAACTTGACATATTTCATGACTTGTGATGCGGTTAAGATTTTCCGTTGTCGTCAATTTGCGATCGCCCTTGCGTCAGTTTTCGCAAAGAGCGCCCAAGACGACGAGGTTTCGGAACTTTACTTTTGCCCGCGGGCCATCCTTCGCGCTGCTGGGAGCGATCGCCATCGGTTTCTTCGGTTTGGTCGTGAAACAAAATTTGTCGCGTGGGATAAGGCAAATCGATGCCGTTTTCCACAAGCTTTTTTTTAATAGCACAAATTACCTTGTCGCGCGATCGCATATCGTCAATTCGGCGCGGCGGAGCAATCCACCACCGAACGCGAATCTTGACGCTACTTTCTGCTAGCTCAACCACCAGCACATCGGGTGCAGGATCTTTCAACACCTCATTTACGCTGTACAATGCTTCCAGCATTAACTGCTTGGCGCAATCAATATCGTCGCCGTAACCAATACTAAAATCGTATTCCGTGCGGCGTTTATCGAAAGCAGTATTCACTGTCACCGAATTCGTAAACAATTCGGCATTTGGAATGACAATCCGGCGACCATCATAGGTTAGGATTGTTGTAGCGCGCGTCTCAATATTTTCTACCGTTCCCTCAAAGTTTTTAAACACAATCTGGTCATCGATTCGGAACGGTTCCGTCAACAGAATTAGGATACCGGCTAAGAAGTTTTGCAAGATATCGCGAAAGGCAAAACCAATCGCCACCCCGCTAATTCCCAGCAGTTGCACCAAATCCCCAGCTTTAAATGTGGGAATTACAATCGAAAGAGCAACAAACAGACCAACTAGAACGATAATACCCTGTGCCAAGCGTCCTAACACCAGCCCCAAATTTCGAGCTTGGTGGTGGTGGCGGGTAAGCCGCCTGACCGTTCTCTTAATTGCCCTGCCCAAAAAGAAAAAGATTGCAAAGACAATTAACGCCAGCACAATATTGGGCAACAGGATAATCAAGCCGTCGATCATGCTCTCCATCTTTACCCAAACTGCGGATATCTCTGCCTTCATGAAGTTTCCTCGCCTATCAGTCGTTGTCGATAGTAGTAGAATGTAGCTCGATTAAGTTCTATCTAAAGACTGTAGGTTGGTACGACGCGAGGAATATTTTTGGGCCGTCCTCAAAATTTTGAATGCGGATTATAGGTTGGGATATAGTACAGCTACATCAATTAGTAGATTATCTGTAGATGGAGAATCATAAAGAAGCGGATGAATTAATGGCGCCTAATTGCAGAAAAAGGAAAAACAACGCATCGGTGACTAAATCCCACCTGCCGATAGTAATCGCCATGCCGACAATTCCTGAATTTTTAATTCCTAATTCCCAAACGGCGGTAGATCGAGTAACTGATTTTTAGAATGTGGAAGCGGGGCGGAAGTTCTGCCGGTTTGGGCGGAAGTTTGGCGAAGTTCCAGAGCAGTTTCTCCCGGATTTTCCGTGCGAGTAGGTACTATCTCTACAGAATATACTGTCTCTGTCTTTGCAGGGGAAGAAGTTTGTGCTTTGGTGAGTAAATCAACGGCATCTCCGAGAGCGCTAGTTAAATTTTTGCTAGTCTCGGCGTGACGGGCTTGTTCTTGTTTGAGGGCTTGAGTAAGTTGTTTAACTTGTTCGATCGCCCGATCGCGCTCTTGGAGAACTTCTGCTAACTTAGCTTTAAGTTCGCCTACTGTTTGCAGCTGTCCGACTTCCTGCTGGCGAGCAACTCCAGCATCATCCTCTTCGGGCACAATGGGGGAAAAACTTTGTAATTGCTCTATCTGCTTTTGCAGAGAAGCGATGCTTTGCTGAGTTAATTTGGCATCATTCCGCCGCTGCTCGGCTTCGGTATTGTAGAGTTGGCGCCACTGAGCAGCACTTTCACCGGCCTCATCTCGATCGCGCGAAACTTCTGTTAACTGCTGTTGCAGCCGCTTGATTTCATCTAACCACTGTCTGACATCCTGAGCCATATTGATTTTTGATTTTTGATTTTTGATTTTTGATTTTTGATTTTTGATTTTTGATTAAAAATGGCGCATTGGTAATGGCTTAATTAATTAACGCTCCTTATTTCCAGTTGCGCCCACGTACTGCATCCATTTTCCATTTTCCCCTTCCCCGTCTCCTGTGCGCTATGAACATTTTTTACTGGTTGCGCTACCTGATTTTAGCTTTGTTTAAGGCGCTTTTGAGACTGCTGCGAGTTCTCAAAAGAAAATTTGGTAGTTTTTGGCTTTTTTGTCGGTGTTTGACTTGGGGCACGCTCAAGGAAGTCGGCGCGAAGGCGGGAGAGCAGCGCTTGCCGGGGCTGGCGGCAGAAATGGCCTACCATTGTATGCTGGCGCTGTTTCCGGGGCTGTTGGCTATCTTATCTGCGATCGCTCTGTTTGAACCTTTGCAGTCAACACTTTATCAAATCGCCGGTCTTTTGGGGGAGGTAATACCCGATAACGTTCGGAATTTGATTCGCGGCTTAATCAAAGAAATTCTGTTAACTCGCAATAAAGGGCTGTTTTCGGTGAGTTTTTTGGTGTCGCTTTGGGTATTTTCTGGAGTAATGAGCGCGGCGATGGCTGCACTCGATCGCATCCATCAAATCCCGAGCGATCGAACTCGACCATTTTGGAAAGCCAAACTTATTTCTCTGGCGCTGAGTATCGGCACAATTATACTATTGATACTGGCATCAGGAGTAGTATTTGTCAGCGACTTAATTGTACAAGCTATTGCACGCCAGAGTTGCCTGCTGGAGTCCGTCGCCAATTGCGATTTAAAAGATGTCCAAAATTGCTTGCTGCTCGCCGACAAGTGTCCTTTGGAGTCGCAACTGTTAGGTGTTTGGTGGCTGTGGCGATGGCCGATTTCTTTGGGAATTGTATCACTTGCCTTTGCCTTTGTTTACCGCTACGGGCCGAGCCGCCGCCAAGCAGATATTCCTATTTTGTCGGGAGCTGTTTTTGCTGCTATTTTGTGGGCGCTGTTTTCAGCTTTATTTCGGTTTTATGTTTTGCATGTGGGCAATTTTAGTTGGGCTTACGGCACGATCGGAACTTTTATTGTGTTGCTGCTGTGGCTCGATCTTTCTTCTTTGGTGATGCTGATCGGCGCTCAGTTAAATGTGACCGTGGGAAAGGCTATCAAACAAGCTAAAATAAGGGGTAATGGGTAATTGGTAATTGGAAGTACGATCGCGTAGCCGCCGAAGTATTGGGAATTGGAGTCAGAGCAGACCGATTTGTATTCCCAGGATATACCTGGAAGGATGTAACAAATAACAACTCACAAATAACAACTAACAAATAACAACTAACTAATGACTATTGTTAATTGCCGGCAGCCGGCTCATCGGCGCAGTAAAGTGCTGAGGATACCCGCAACAAAAGAAAGCAAAATCAGTATCCAAATAACAGCACCGGGAATGAATGTCAAGAGGCCAACGCCTCTGAGAATCCAAACTAGCAAAGTGATACCCAGGATAGTCCAAAAGATGCGGGTAGAGAGTCGCATTTGAAATCTAGGAGAATTAGTCATGTTGAAAGTTAAAGTTTTGTCTGGATCAATCATAGCTGCTTTGCTGGCGATCAGCAGTTACCTCACCTTAATTTCGACTTCCGGTTCCGCTGTTGCGCCTGGGGGTACAAATGCGCTGGGAGAAGTGGCAAAGGCTGCTCAAAAAACACCTGCTGCAAGTTTAACAATTTCCGATCGCACAATTGGAGCGGCGAAGGTGGGGATGACTTTCGGAGAATTGAAAAAAGCTCTGGGTTCCACGGCTTTGTTTAAGGTAGAGTCTCCTTTTATGGTAGACTTTGATGCTGTGGCTGTCAGCCAGTCGGGAAAAGTGCAATATCGGATTATCTACGCTGCGGGTACAAAGCTGAAAGATACCGATGTTATTCAACTTTTGATGACTGAGAATTCTAATTATAAAACAGTTCAGGGCGTCGGGCCGGGAATGACTCTGAAACAAGCTGAGGCAATTTACGGCAAAGCTACTTTATCTTACAA
>Ga0256856_1000107_pt1 | contig 10174 bp, 5 predicted proteins | sample BONt10_FD_181175 | JGI IMG/M metagenome (GOLD analysis project Ga0256856, IMG submission 181175) | Terrestrial sediment cell enrichment communities from Utah, United States - BONCAT_SYTO_Terrestrial_sediment - 10 | ecosystem: Environmental > Terrestrial > Deep subsurface > Rock core/Sediment... | reverse complement strand
GGGTGGGAGGGCTGTACTCCATTTAGATGCAAAGCGCTGTAAAAACAGGTTTTAGCTGCCTTAAATTCGGGACGGCGATCGTGTTCTAAACGCAGTTTAAAATCCGGCTGAGTTTGTAACTTCAATTCCCTGACTAACTGTGTTTCGGGAGCACCTCTGTTTTGTAAAAAGAGTTTTTTAGGAGTGTAAAAGCAAAACTGAAATGCTCCCTCTGTTTCTGGGTCGAGAACTTCATCAATGGAAATTGGTTGCTGTTTGCCTTTGACAATTACTCTGTCTACAAAACGGATTTGATAGCGAGATGTCACTCATCTGAGCTATCCCAGATAAGTTTCACTATAAAAAGCGACTGTTAAAGCACTCCCCCCCACAGCTACAACTGGGGAATCGCAAGTTCAAACAACTTGCCAACCACTAATCCCCAATCAAACCATGCAAACCACAAACGCAATTCGCATGTTCATTATCTTCGGGCCGTTATTTTCCCCTACTGAAACGCAACGATGCGGTCTCCCAAAAGGAGGATGTCCGCGACCTCCAGCGACTGTTAAATGCCAACGGATCTTCCCTAAATACTGATGGAGCATTCGGCGCGAAAACCCAACACGCAGTCATCAACTTTCAAAAGCAACCACAAATCGTTGCTGATGGCATTGTCTGCCCGAAAACTTGGAATAAATTTGGCGTTCGTACAATTATATTTTAAAGTTTGTGCAACCATATTTTAAACAAAGTAGGCCGATCGAGTGCGCGCTCTATTTCTCCGTCGAAATTTCCACCCCTGACCACCCATCCGGCGCTCCGTACATTCGATACTTGCGAGAGCGTTTGAAATACAGCATTGCTACCCGATCGTCAGGATTGATTTGTAAAATATTCTGAAATACTTTTTGGGCGGCCACAAATTTTTGCTGGTAGTAAAAATTGAGAGCTTCTTGAAAAACCTCCGCAGTTTGCTGCTTGAGTACAATGCTCTGCTCTGTTTCTGTATCGTAAACTTCAAAAACCGACACAGCATTTCTCTTTCCTTTCACCGTTACTCGATCGACAAATCTGTAATTATATTTTTTTGGATCGTCGAGGCGATCAATAATTGCACCGCTAACTATAATTCCCGCGCCGTAAACCTTAGTCAATCCTTCCAAACGAGACGCAAGATTCACCGCATCAGCAATCACCGTACTTTCCATCCGTTCTCGCTCGCCAATGGTACCCAACATCAAATTGCCCGCGTGCAAACCAATGCCGATCGCGATCGGAAACAAACCATTTTTTTGTCGCTGCTGGTTGTAGATATTAACTTCTTTTTGCATATCAATTGCTGCTCGCACGCCATCAGATGAAGATTTAGGAAACAGTGCCATGACTGCATCCCCAATGTATTTATCAATAAACCCGTTATTTCTCCTGATTGCAGGGCTAACCTTTCCCAAGTAGGTATTAATAAATGCAAAATTTTCAGGCGGTGTCATATTTTCGGAAAGCGCCGTAAACGAGCGAATATCAGCAAACAGGACTGTCATATCTCTTTCCTGATTTTCGCCTAATTTTACGTCAATAATACTCGGCTTTTCCAGCAAGCTGATAAAATCGTGCGGCACAAACCTGCCGTAGGCTGCACTCAGTTTGGCAAGGCGAATTTGCGTGTTAATTCTCGCCAACAGTTCCTTTTTGATAAAAGGTTTAGTTACATAATCATTTGCTTCTAAGTTAAAAGCTTCTACCAAGTCGGTAGTTTGATTTTTTGCCGTCAGCATCAGAATCGGCATTTCTAAAGGCGAGTATTTTTTGCGGACTTCTCGACACACTTCATAACCAGTCATCTGCGGCATCATTACGTCGAGTAAAATTAAGTCTGGCTTAAATCCTGATTGGATCAGATTTAAAGCTTCTAAGCCGTTGCTTGCTTGAGTGATCTCGTATTTTTCTCGAGAAAGACTGTTGATGATGACATGAATATTAATCGGCTCATCATCAACTACCAAAATTTTTAATCTTTCACTTTCTCGAAAGTCGCTCTTGGCTAATACCTGAGAATTTATTAGAGATGATTCGGGGGCGAATTCAGGAGTGATTAAAATGCGATATCCCTCCGTTAAACGCGGCTGTCTGTTGCTAAATTCCGGCTGACTCTCAGATACGGGCAAAGTAAAGGTGAATTTGGAACCGACGCCTACAGTTGAAGATACCCAAATTTTACCTCCGTGCAATTCCACTAATTGCTGGGCAACAGTTAACCCTAAACCCGTGCCGCCATATTCTCTAGCAGTGGAACCGTCAGCTTGTTCAAAGGATTCAAAAATTCGCTCTAATTTATCTTCGGGGATGCCAATACCGGTGTCAGATACAGTAATGGCTAATTGGGAATTAGGCGGTGATTGTGCGTTGCCCGTTACCAATTCTGCTGAAACTTCAACTGTGCCGCTTTCGGTAAATTTAATCGCATTGCCGATTAAGTTGTAAAGTATTTGCTGCAAGCGATTCTCGTCGGCTGCTATTGGCGGCAATTCAGGAGCGACTGAGTTAATCAACTGCAAGCTTTTTTTACCTACTAATGGCTGAGACAAAGTGAGAATTACAGAGACTATTTCTCGCATACCGACGGGCTTAATTTGCAGTTGTATCGTTTTGTGTTTGAGCTGAGAAAAGTCCAGCAGATCGTTAATTAAAGAAGACAATCTTTTTCCAGACGATGAAATCAAAGCTAAGTTAAAAATTGTGGGTTCTGGCAGTTGTCCGGTAGCACCGTCTATTAAAGATTCTGCAATCCCAATAATGCCGTTGAGGGGAGTCCGGAGTTCGTGGGAAGTATTGGCTAAGAATTCGTCTTTTAGTTTGTCCAGTCGCTGCAATTCGGTATTTTTAGTTTCTAAGGCAGTAAAAGATGCTTGCAGTTGTGCTGCCATGCTGTTAAAAGCAGCCGCAAGTACCCCCAACTCGTCGGAGCGAGCGAGCTTTACAGTTTTGTCAAATTGTCCTTCAGACAAAGCGATTGCTGCATCTTTTAATTTTAAAATAGGTTTGATAATCCACCGAGAAGTGAAAATTCCTACCACAGTTGCCATGGCCAGAGCTGCCAGGGATAGCAACATTGTAGTTCGGTTGTTGGCATGGATTTGTTCCATAAAGTCGGCTTCGGGAACGACGACAACAATCAGCCAATCTAAACCTTTACCGTCTTGGAATGGCAGGACTTTTAAAAATTTATGCTCGCCGTTTATCTCAACATCTATTTGCTGCGCTTTTGTAATTTTCTGCAAGTTTTGAAAGTGACTTTCTAAATATTTAGCTGTAGTTTGCGTTACTGCATCGCTGCTTTCTGTAACTTTAAAAAGTTCTTTTTTACCGTTTTGGGTGCGGAAAGGTTTTTCGGGTGTGGAAGTTGCCAGCAGCGTGCCGTTTCTTTCGATAATAAAAGTTTGACCAGATTTGCCTATTTTGAGGCTGTTTAAAAATTGACCGATACTGTCGAGACGCAAAGCAGCAATTAATACTCCTTCTAGCTGTTTCTGGCTGTTGTAAACTGGTTGTAGCGCGCTGAGGATCAAGGTGGGTTCTAGGAAGGATACATAAACTGAACTCCAATTTGGTTTGGCTTCTAGAGCCGCATAGGCATAGGAAGGGTGCTGTCGGATGTCGAAGTTTTTGACCAAGGCTGCTACTGTCGTGCGATCGCCCCTATTATTAGTATTGTAAGAATAAAAATCAAAACCTGTAGATGGGCCCGATGCGTTAATCAATAAAGTGCCGTTCGACATCTTTTCGCCGGTGCGATATTCTCCATCTGGATTAGCGATCGACGTAAAATTGATATAAGGATATAATTGCACTTGCCGCCACAGAAACTTTTCCCAAGTTGACAAGTCTTTCATGTTCACAAAACCCAGTTTCACTGCATCCAGCTTGCTTTGATTGATTTGGTGCGGAGTTTGCAGATAAGTTCTCAAATTTTGCTCGATGCGATTGCTCACCTCCCCCATCAACTGACCGGCAAGGTCATTCACTGCTCTTTGAGAGTTCCTAAATGATAAATATCCCACAATACCCACCGCTGCAAATACTTGCAATACAAACGGAACTATGAGTATAGTTTGGAGGGTCGCTTTTCCTGAAAGTTTGGCCACCAAGCGCTTGAGAGAAAGAGTGGACATAACATTAATTTAGCTTGAAAGACACAGTTAATACTCGGAGCGAAGATTTACCGCTGGTAAGCATTCTAAACCATTTTGTACTTAAACAAAACTTACGCAAGAAAAGCCTGATTCTTGGTTTCTTCGTGAATCGCTGTCTAACCTGAGATTTCTCAGATAAACTGAGTTTATTTCTCGCATACCTTTCCGCAGTATATTCGAGTTTGAAGTCAAAAGCAGCGCACTCGACGGCGTATCTTTCAGGAAAACTCCCAATTTGGGAGCGGAATGCTTCAGCCTGAATGTATTATGACTCAGGCCAGGTACAAAAAACCGGATAAACACATAAAAAATTATGCCCTCAGGTTAATGCTACTTTTACTACTTTTCATCTAAATCTTCTATTCCCGACCATCCTTCTGGCACTCCATACAGTCGATTCTTCAGAGCGCGCTTGTAGTAAATTGCTGCTAACTTATCTTGAGGATTTCTTTCGCAAATCTTATTGAATATTCTTTGCGCTTTAGTAAAACTTTGCTCAAAATAAAGCTCCAGACCTCGTTGATATTCAGTAGCGGTTTCCTGTTTTAGTTCAATGCTTTGTTCTGTGTCTGCATCATAAATTTCAAACACCGACACGGCAGACTTTTTGCCTTTTACTGTGACTCGATCGACAAATCGGCACATATATTTTTCTCGCTGGCTCAAACGCTCTAAAATTGAGTCACTAACTAGAATTCCCGCCCCGTAAACCTTAGTCAATCCTTCCAAACGAGACGCGAGATTCACCGCATCAGCAATCACTGTACTTTCCATCCGTTCTTGCTCCCCAATCGTACCCAACATTAAAGTACCCGCGTGCAAACCGATGCCGATCGTAATCGGTGGGAAATTGCTTAGTTGTCGGTGCTGGTTGTAAATAATAACTTGTTTTTGCATTTCCACCGCCGCGCGAACCGCATCATCTGCCGACTCAGGAAATAGTGCCATAATCGCATCGCCAATATATTTATCGATGAAACCTTGGTGAGCGCGAATTACCGGACTCACTCGGCTGAGGTAGCTGTTGATAAAATTAAAGTTTTCTTGGGGAGTCATCGCTTCTGAGATAGTCGTAAAGGAGCGAATGTCAGAAAATAAAACTGTCATTTCTTTCTGAATTTGATCGCCTAGTCGGACATCAACAATACTTTCGTGTCCCAAAAATCGCAGAAAGTCGTGGGGGACAAATCTACCGTAAGCTGCATTAATTTTTGCCAGACGGATATGAGTTTTGATTCTGGCTAGCAATTCATTTTTGACAAACGGTTTAGTTAAAAAATCATTGGCTCCTGCATTGAAACCTTGCACTAAGTCAGATACTTGATTTTTGGCGGTTAGCATCACAATTGGCACTTCTATAGCCGTGAATTTCTCCCTGATTTTCTCGCAAACTTGGTAACCAGTCATCCGCGGCATCATCAGATCGAGCAAGATTAGATCTGGCTTGTACCCTCTGTCTAGAAGGGCTAAAGCTTCTCTACCGCTGCTAGCTTTGGCGAGGGCATAGTTTTCGAGAAGTAAATTGTTAGCCAATACCTGAATATTCACAGGTTCGTCATCTACAATCAATATTTTTACCCGACTATTTTCTTGGTCTTCTTCAGCGTCGAGCAAACTGTTATTATTAAAACTTTCTGCGAACGTTGCATTAGTTATTAACTGGCGATCGTTGGCTCTTGAAACTAAAGACTGCCGCACCGTTGCTGACAACGGCTTGCGCTCAACATACTGATTCTGAGAGATTGGCAAACTAAAGGTAAACTGCGAACCAATACCTACTTTTGAAGATACCTGAATTTCGCCGCCGTGCAGCTCGACTAACTTCTTTGTAACTGCCAAACCTAAACCTGTTCCTCCGTATTCTCTAGCCGTGGAACCGTCTGCTTGTTCAAAAGATTTAAAAATTTGTTCTAATTTATCTTCAGCAATCCCAATACCAGTATCCGATACCGTAATTTGCAGTTTTGACCTGACAATTAAAGATTGAAGCTGGCTTGTTACTGAACTTTCTTTGTCAGCCAACTCCGGCGATTCCAAGCTGATCGCATTCGCCGAAATTTCAACTGTGCCGCTGTCGGTAAATTTAATCGCATTTCCGATTAAGTTATAAAGAACTTGTTGCACCCGATTTTCATCGGCATCTACGAGGGGAATGTCGCCAGTGACTGAATTAATCAACTGCAAATTTTTTGTGCCAATTAGAGGTTGACAAAGAGTCACTACGATATCGACAATTTCTCGGATGCCAACAGGCTTGATTTGTAGTTCAATATTTTGGTGTTTCAGCTTCGAGAAATCGAGAATGTCGTTGATAAGATTGGACAGTCTTCTGCCGCTAAATGCAATAATTTCCAGATTGGAAATGGTCGGTTCTGGCAATTGTCCTGTAGCACCGTCGATTAAAGATTCAGTTAAACCAATAATGCCGTTAAGCGGGGTGCGGAGTTCGTGAGAAGTGTTGGCTAAAAATTCGTTTTTTAGTTTGTCCAGTCGCTGCAATTGGGCATTTTGATGCTCTAATTTTGTGAAAGATACTTCCAATTGACTGGCCATGGTGTTGAAAGCATTAGCTAATTTTCCCAGTTCGTTAGATGCCGCAATATTTACCCGAGTTTCAAACATTCCGCTACTCATTTTAGTAGCTGCAGATGTTAGGGATTTTAAAGGATTTGTAATCGATCGAGCAAAAGCCACTCCCCAGCCCACGGCGACGAGGGCGCTCGCGAGGGTAACTGCACCCATGACGTATATGAGCTTACGCACCGGAGCGTAAGCTTCCGCCGTAGGTAGCTCTACAACCACCATCCACTGCACCCTCCGCACGATCGCACCCGTACCCATTACTTCTTCCCCGCGCAAGCCTCGATAAACAATCGGAGATTGAATCCCCGAAGCTAAAGCTAATTTGGATAACTCTCGCACAAAGGATCGCCCTCTCAAATCTTGCAGTAAATACGGATTAATCTTGCTTCCGGTTTCCGAAATCACCACCGAGCGATGGTCAAGAACGTAGCTGTATCCAGTTTTTCCAACTTTCGATCGGGCGGCAATTTGAGTTAAAAAATTGAGACTAACTCTGGCAAATAATACTCCGGCAATTTGATTTTTATTGTCCCGAACAGGCACTGCTAAGTTAACAAAATTAACCCCTGTTTTTAGGTCTACATCTACTGGACTAACATAATTTTGACTTTGCCCAAATGTCTGCCAAAATACAGGTGTTTCTGCCGAAATACCTGCTAAACTTAAGCTAGTGATAGAGAATGATTCGTAAGGTGACATCGCCTGTACGACTTGACCTTTACTGTTAAAAATCCCGACCACTTCGTAGGCGCTGTTGCTGTTAACCAATCCTTCGAGAATGCTGCGCTGAGTTTCAGCATTAAATCCTGTTAAACCGCGCAATTCTGACAAATAATTGAGTTGGCGCTGCAAATTATCCAGAGCAGCACTAATTTGGACAGCAGCAGCTTGCGATCGCTCGTACTGAAGCTGTTTAGTCTGTTCTATTTGTCCCCGAAAGCTGAGGTAAGCTAAGGTACTTCCCGCCATCAAAACGCTTGCCACAACAATCGAGACAAAACCGTAACGCAGTTGATTGGCAATTGATGACATTTGATTCTGCCAGTTAACAGTTTGAACTCACTCTATAGGATACACCAAATTGCACATTTTTCATACGGGCGGAATCGCAACCGTTGATTTATCGTTACCTTTGCCTAAGTTCGGGTTTTATAAATCTAATTTTTGTTTCCAGATAACATCTTCAACCCAAATGCGCTCGGGAAGCAGTCCCAACCGAAAGAAAATTTCAGCAATCCGCTGCTGTTCTTCAACTGCCCTGTCTTGAATTGGCAGCAAATCGTAGCCGCGGCTTTTCGTTAACATGATAGCTGTGGTTATTTTCATTCCCGTTCGAGCGCTGATAAATTCCGCTGCTAGCTCGGGATTCTTAGTTATCCAAGTAGCCATCTGTCGCGTTTCTCCCATCACTATTTTAACAATCTCGGGAAAGTCGCTAGCAAAAGAGCGACTTGCCAAATAGAAGTTTCTATCATTCATCAGCCGATCGCTGTTAGCCAAGAAATGAGCAGGCATAGTTTCCTGTAACTGACCTAGAAACGGCTGCCAAATCGCCCAAGCATCAACCTCGCCTCTCACAAATGCTTCCTGAGCTTTTGGTGGAGGCAAATCGACGAATTGGGTATCTTTTAACTGCAAGCCGCCTTCCGTTAAGGCGCGAATTAACAAATAGTGACCTGCGGTTTTCTGAGTGGCTGCTATTTTCTTGCCTTTGAGATTTGCTAGAGTCCGAATTGGAGAATCTTCAGGAACTATGATGCCAATGCTTCCAGGTAAAGCTGAATCATTAGCAATATAAACAAAAGGTACGCCCTCTGATTGGGCAAAAATTGGCGCCGCAACTCCTGCATAACCCAGATCGATTTTTCCTTTTCCTATTGCTTCTAAAATTGGCGGCCCTGCGGTAAATTCCGTCCATTCTACAGACCACCCCATTTTTGCTAAACGGTTTTCCAAAGAGTTTTTAGCTTTTAGATAAAACAGCGCTCCGAAACGCTGATGGCCGATTCTTACAACTCTTGTTAAGTTTGAGGGTGCATTTTGGGTTTTTGCTGTAGAGTTATTTATTAGTTGTGTTTTGCAACTTGCCACAGCTAAACTCAAGCAAAAAACGAGCGTAAATAGCAGCGTATATCCCCAAGCCACACGCCGTTTAATAGTATTTTGACGGAAAAACGATAATTGGAACCTAGTCTTGATGTGGCTCATAAAATATCGGACAAGTAGGTTTTGCAGTCAGAAAATCTTCCGGAGGTTTTTTACAGGACTTATATTATGTCCGCTTACTTCCTGCTGTTAAAAAAGGTCAAATTAAAAATAATATTTTAGCGGGCTACCCCTGCAATTAGCCGCAAAATTAAGGTATATTATAGCAGATTTCAGGAAAGTGAGATTTGCTATGGCTGACTCTATTGCTCGCCGCTTGGAACAATACACGGTAAAACGATCGCAGGAAGTTTTAATCGTCAAGGCCCAAATAGACGGCGAATTCGATGAAATTGCTATTTTTAAAGGCTTTTCTAGCTCCCTGACGCGATCGACCGCCAGCGATCCAGAGGTTCCTGTTTTGCCTCTGGAAGCAAAAATTGTCAGTGTCGATCGGGTCCAGAGCCCCTACAACCCAAATAACCCCCGCTATCTTCAGCAGGGGTTATCTTGGGAAACAATGCAATCTCTATTGTCCGAGGCGGGAGTTTAGCAAAACAGTAGGGACAGCGCATTTCCCTTCTTCGTGTCAACAATCGTCTAAAACCCTTGATAAATATCGCTTTTACCTGAGTCTAGATCCCCCTCGCATCCCCCGCGTCCCGGGGACGAAAGAGAAGACTCTTCCCCCTCTTAAGAAGGGGGTTTAGGGGGGATCGAGACTTGGATACAAACCAGAGATACAAAAGCCGTGTTCCTACGCTTACAGCTAGAGCGTGCCGCCGGCAGCTTGGAAACGAGCTCTCGCGCGTTTGATTGCTTGCTTGGCTTGAATTTGCTCTTGCAAAGTGCCGCTAGTAGCCTTTTCCAAACGAGCTTCTGCTTCGGTGTAAGCAGTACGAGCAGCTTCTTTATCAATGGTTTCGCCTTTTTCAGCGCCGTTGACAAGAATAGTAACTTTGTTTTCTTGGATTTCTGCAAAGCCACCCATCAGAGCAATAGACACCCATTCCTTGCCGGGACGGACGCGCATCACTCCGGTATCCAAAGCTGTCAACATTGGAGCGTGACCGCTCAAGATACCCAATTGGCCTGTGGTGCTCGGCAGAATGACTTCTTCAGCATTAGAATCCCAAACTGTTTTGTCTGGGGCCACTACGCGCACAGTTAATGTCATAAATTGTCAGTTGTCAGTTGTCAGTTGTCCGTTGTCAGTTGTCAGTTGTCCGTTGTCAGTTGTCAGTTGTCAGTTGTCAGTTGTCAGTTGTCAGTTG
>Ga0256856_1000105_pt1 | contig 10219 bp, 6 predicted proteins | sample BONt10_FD_181175 | JGI IMG/M metagenome (GOLD analysis project Ga0256856, IMG submission 181175) | Terrestrial sediment cell enrichment communities from Utah, United States - BONCAT_SYTO_Terrestrial_sediment - 10 | ecosystem: Environmental > Terrestrial > Deep subsurface > Rock core/Sediment... | reverse complement strand
TCACGGATGAATCCGGGGGCTTGTACCCAGGCTGCTTTCTGTCATTAGTCATTAGTCAGAAGGAAGAGGGAATGAAGAGGGAAGGAAGAGGGAAGAAGGGCCCTGCTGCGGTGGCGTTCATCCGATTTGAGATTTGAGATTTGAGATTTGAGATTAAAGAATTGAAGAATTGAAGAAAGCGACCTCACCGCAGTTGTGTTTTTTGCTGTTCTGCTGAGAGTTTGAGAGCAAGAATGACCCGCCAATATTCCACACGGATGTTATCCAAATTCCGCGAAATTCTCGCTGGTGGCTGACGCTAACTGTCGGTCGCGGAGCTTTACTCAGAACTAGAATATATTGAGAAGAGATTGGCGGCGCTCTTTTGAGATATACTAAAGCTTGATAAACCCAGGCTGCGACATCGGCGCGGGTTGCGTTTCCGGCGGGATTTAATAAGTTTAAATTTGGATAGTTGACGACTATTTCGGATTGGGTGGCTAGGACGATCGCCTTTTTGGCATAGTTGGGAATTTCTGTAGTGTCTTGGTAGATGTTTGATAAGATAAGATTAGTTGTCGGTGCAAAATTTGCCCCAAAAATTCCACTAACTAAGGCAACTAAAGCCTCGGCTCTGGTAATCATATTTTCAGGTTTAAACAGGTTGTCGGGATAGCCGGAGATGAACCCTCTTTTAAATGCTGTTTGAATGGCGGCGGCGGCCCAGTGGGTGGCGGGAACATCGATAAAGGGAATGTAGGATCGTTTGTCGGGTATGGGAAAGGCTTTGCTGACAAGGGCGCCAAATTGGGCGCGGGTTAAGTTGGTGTTGGGACGAAAAGTGCGATCGGCAAATCCGCTGATAACTGCCCGTTCTACTAAGCCGTCCATGAATATTTTTGCCTAATGATTTTGAAGGTCGGAGAATCGGATGTTGCTGGAGACCATAGTTATATTGATTGATTTAAGATTAACGTCTTGAACCTTTTTTTACTGGAGGCGGAGCCTCGCGATCTGCGTTACCAGACACAGCCTGGTAACGATGAAAAAACGAAGAAATTCGCAGTAGGGTGCGTCAGCCTACCTCAAAACGAGATCAATGTGCTCCGTGCGCACCCTAGAGAGGTTCTGTGTAAGTTATGATTCAAATCCCGAAAAGCTTATAACAAACCTGCATTTTCCTACAAAAGCCGGATGGTATTGATGATTTTTTGTCCGTATAAGGGATCGGAATTCCAGCGGCCTGCAAGTTCGTTGACGGTGGGGGCGAGGCCGCGCTTGACAAAGCGAAAACGCACGTTTTCTTGAACTAAAGGTTGGTTGATTGGTTCTGTGCTGCCGTAAGCTTTAAGCTGCTGAATTTGCGCTCCTTATCCTGTCCGAGCGTCGGGAAATGAGATGCCGGAATTTGTAGGGCTGATGATTCCCATGTCGGCAAAGTTAAATTGTTCTGGTTTGACTGCACCGCCAAAGTTGAGATAATTTGTTTCTAAACACATTTGGCAACAAGCGAGGTCGTGGTTGACGCCTTCTGCGGCTGCTTCTTGCACGTAAATTTGAGGTAAATTGGGCAAGGCTGCCAGCGCTTTGCTGTTAGTTTTGGTGAGAAATATTGCCATGTGTTGGGCGGTAGTTAGACCGCGACCCCTGATTTTTCCAACGCCTGAGAGGATATCGTGGCGCGATCGCAGCGATACTGATGTTGTAGCCTGATCTCACGTTACGGAAATGTCGCGATCGCGCAAATCGATCGCCCGCACAAATACCACTCCATTCTAGGTGATGCGGCGATCTACTGCCTCTGGTTTGATGTTGAGAACGTCTAGAACTTCGGAAGGGAAAAAGGCATTTCCGTTCACCAAAATGCCTTTTTCTTTGTGCGGCGCACCGTTGATTTGGATATTAATTAAGGGATAAACTATAGGTTTTGGTGCAGGTGTCGGCAAGGGTTTCAAATCCGTATTTTTTAACCAAGCTTGGAGTCCGTCAGCGAGTCCGAGGGCGACATCGCGGCGACGAGTTTGAAGAATTCGCAAGTCGTCGGGATTAGTCAAAAAACCGACTTCTATATAACAGGGAAGGAATTGTCACGCGCCGACAGAATCCGAGGCTACCAACACCGACTTCAGTATCTGCTTTTGCGCCGCGATTCGGTATTTCTGGGTACCAGCCCAACAATCCATTTAAGATTAAATCCACCTCTGATTTTCCCTTGGGGTTGCTGCTAATATAAAACCGGCTGGCACCGCGAACTTGGGGATTTGAAAAAGCGTCGGCTTGCATTTCTCTTGCTACATCTTCCGGGCAGCAGCGGTTGTTGATCCAAGCAATACTTTCTACCAAACTCAGACAAACTCAGAATATCCGGCACGAAGAAAGTGTCTATGCCTCGCTGCCACAATTCGGCTACTAATAAATCCCGAGTTAGCATCATTTCTTGGGCTTCGGTTGTGCCAAATGCGATCGCCCCCGAGTCCCGCCAGGTTCCTTCAAACCCGCCGTTTCCGGCTGGAACAAAAATAGAACCCATTTAATAAAACCCTCAACCTTGCAGTTACTTGAGTGTCTGCTTTTTACTATGGGGTTTTATTTTACCGCAAAGGCGTATATTTTATTATTGCATAACAAGTTTGTAGTTGCGCTCTTGGTGGGGGTTTTAATCCATCAGGACAACTACAAACTTATTTATCCGCTTGCTGATTACATTTTTACAGCGGGGCTAGTCGAAGGTTTAGGCGACTTAATTTCCTGGGAAACCGCACGGGCTCGGTAGAGTTTCGCAACGGCTTGCTCGCACTTAGACAAATCCGATTCTATCTCTGTCAAAATGGAAGTTGATACGGGATCTGTGAACTTCATCCGCAGGTTGTTAATATCAACAACACCGGTTTGCAAATCACCCAGAGTGCTCCGCAGCAAGAACGTTTCATCGGTTCCTTGCATCGACGCTTTTAATTTAGCGTATTTGTCAGCAATTTGGGCGGGAATTGAGGGTTTTTCGCCGAAATAGTTGAGGCGGTTTTCGAGAGCGAGGATGTGGTGCTGTTTATTTTGAATGATTTCTGCAAGCAACGATCGCAACTCGCTGTCTTGGGTTTTTTCCGCATAATTTTGAAAGGCTTCGCAAGAATAGCGTTCCCCTGCGAGGGCGGTATTCAAACCTTTAACAATGTCGCCTTGTGTTGAGCCACCCCAACCATTAGCTAATTTCCACCATTCTGCATTTGTGTCAGTTTCTTCTGGCAAACCGACTTCTTTTCCGCCGTAACCGAGGCGAGCCAGAATTGCGGTAGTAAATATTGCTAAATCTCCCGGTTGGCGGGAAGTGATCAAGTTGCCGTCAACTACTAAAGGTTCGTTGATATAGTGAGCTCCGGCATTGCTCATGTCTTTTTTAATTGACAAGAAACCTGTGGCTTTTTTGTCTTTTAACAAGTCGGCTTCAATCAAAACTTGCGGGCCGTGGCAAACAGCAGCGACGATTTTTCCTTGCTCAAATGCTTCTCGTACAAACCTTACTGTATTGGGATTAGTCCGCATTAGATCGGGAGCCATACCCCCGGGAATTATCACTGCATCAAATTCTGCAGGCACTGCTTCAGTGGTAGTTCCGTCAGCTTGCATGGCAAGTTTTCCGTGTTTGCCTGCATACTTTTCGTTTGTCCGGGAACCGAGGACAACTACTTCAAATCCTGCTTGTTTTAAGGCATTGTAAGGAACTAGAAATTCCGAATCTTCAACTGCATTTTCGATGAGTATGGCAACTCGTTTTGTTTGGGCTTTGTTATCGGCTGTCATTATCACTTTCCTTCAAGGTACCATTTTGTATCAACTTAATTCATTTGTTGCTGTTTTCGCCTCTTGCTAAAGTGATAAATTAGTGGTGGAAAAATGTGCGTTTGTGAGTCTTTGGAGGTAGTCGTAAAGTGTCCTTCGGCGCACCCTACAATTAGATGTTTTGTGCAACTTGTGCGATCGCCTCAATGCACGTAAGAGGCTCCATTAATATCGATCGTAGTCCCGGTAGCGTGCGCAGCCAAACCCGACGCTAAAAACGCGATAACATTGGCAACATCTTGAGGAGGAGCGATTTTGCCGATCGGGATATCGCGAATAAGATCAGCTTCGCCGAACTTTTGAATAAACTGATTAGACATTTCTGTACTGACAAATCCCGGTGCAACTGTAAAAGCCAAAATATTATCAGCCGCAAACCCTCTAGCAATGCTGCGAGTTAAAGCCACAATAGCACCTTTTGACGCAGCGTAGTGCAGATAATTCGGGTCATCGCCGCGAAAAGCAGCGCGACTTGCTATATTAATAATTGTACCTCCACTGCGAGTTTTAAAATAAATAATTGCTTCCCGGCACAAGTCGGCAACTGCAACTAAATTAACTTGTAGAGTTTGCTGCCAAGCTGACGACCAAATATCGAACTCGTCCTCTATACCTGCTGACTGCATAATTCCAGCATTGTTAACTATAACATCAATATGACCGCGCCATTTTAAAGCATCTCGCCACAAAATCGAGGCCGCGTTTTCCAGCATCAAATCTGCTGCTAATAAATAACATCGATCGCGCGCCACACTTGCTGCTACCGCTTCAGCTTCAGTTTGACTGCGACAGTAATGCAAAATCACCTCAGCCCCAGCATTAACCAAAGTCCGCACCGTCACTGCACCAATCCCCTTCGAGCCGCCAGTTACTAAAATTACCTTTCCGGTTAAATCAATCATTTCTCTATCTCTATCTCTAGCTTTTCTCTTTCTCTGCGCCCTCTGCGCCCTCTGCGGTTAATAAAAAAATAAATCCCCTTCAAAAACAAAATAGAATTGCTGTATCATATAGCGCATTCCATCTAAATGTGACGCAGGAAATTGAGTCAGCCTTGTAGCAGCGGGCGATCGACTCTTGGAGGCCGACCAACTGGGCGCAGATCCTCGGCAATGGGCCCGCTGCCTGAGTGCGATCGACCCGCTTTACCTCATTAAAGCCTTATTTTTTGATGTTTCTTTATTCGAGATACAGCCACTCCTTACAGCACTATAGCTTCTTTGTCCTTAAACTCGATAACTAAACGGGATTCGGGAGCAGAGGCAGAATTAACTCCATAATTTGGTCATACTTAAAGTTATTGACCGAATCAATTAGCGCACTAGAAAGGGTTGGTTTAGATGCGGGAACTTGTTTAATCAACTCGTTCATGACTTCGGTATCAAGATCGTAGGCAGCTTGAAACATTTCTTCTAACCACTCAGAGGACATCACGGCTATATCTTCTGGAGATAAAGTGTCAACACCTAGTTTTTGGGGATCTTTTCCTACAACTGTATAGATGTACTGTACTCCCAAGTATTGAGCGAGTTTGTCAAAGATGAGCCTTTCCTGAAAGGGCTTGGTGATAAAGTCGTCACACCCAGCCATAAGAACTTTCTCTCGATCTTCTTGAAAAACACTGGCAGTTAAAGCAATAATCACAGTCTCTTGTCCCTGAGGGTGTTCTCTAATGCGTTTGGTAGCTGTGTAGCCATCCATGATGGGCATTCGTAGATCCATCCAAATCAGTTGTGGGGACCAACTTTCCCACATTTCTAGTGCTTCAACTCCCTGTGTTGCTTCGCGCACCTCAAAACCGACTGAGGTAAGGAGTTTGACCAATAAGCGACGATTTTCCTCTAAATCTTCAACAACAAGGATGCGGTAAGTTGGTTGTCCTGCAGCTATACCAATCACTCTTTGTTTAGGCAATTCTGAGGCAAGGCAGAGTGCTTGAGGTAAGTTTACCCCAAGTTCAAAGTAAAAAATGCTGCCCCGATTCAATGTGCTTTGAACCTGAATCTGACTACCCATGAGTTGGACAAATCTTTGGCTGATAGCTAGACCTAGACCAGTACCTTGATTCAATTTATTCCCAGCTTCAGCTTGCACAAACGCCTTAAATAAGCTGTCAACTTCTGTTGGATCAATTCCCACTCCAGTATCCTCAACTTCAAAACATAGGCGACAGGACGTTTGGTCGCTCTGTTCCGCTCCTACTCGTAAGGTGACGCTTCCTTGATTAGTAAACTTAATCGCATTACCGAGCAGATTGACTAAGACTTGATACAGTTTTTTTTCATCGGTATGCACAAATAGAGGAAGATTGGGGTCTCGCTCGACAATTAGTTTCAATCCTTTCGATTTGGCTTTAAATTGCAACATTTCTTCAATACAACTCAGCATTTTTTTTAAATCGAAGTCAGAAAGATAGAGTGTCATCTGTCCGCTCTCTATTTTGGATAAATCTAAAATGTCGTTAATCAATTCCAATAAATGTTCGCCGCTACGATTGACGATCGCCAGATCGTTTTGGAGTTCCGGAGTCAGAACAGGATCGTAACTCATCAATTGCGTAAATCCCAAAATAGCATTGAGAGGAGTACGGAGTTCGTGGCTCATATTGGACAGGAACATACTTTTGGCTCGGTTTGCTGTTTCTGCTGCTTCTTTAGCTTGCTCGAGTTCCAACTCGGCTTGTTTGCGATCGTTAATGTCAATTAAATATCCCAACATTTCCACTGGTCTACCTGCAGGATCTCGAATTAGTCTCAGTTGACCGAGTATCCAGCGATAAACCCCATCTGAGCGACGAAGACGGTATTCATGGAAATAAAAATCATTGACGAATAGATTGCCTAAGCCATTAAGCACTCGTTCTCGATCGTCTGGGTGTAAGTTATGCACCCAAAATTCACCATCTCCTAAAAACGCCATGCTTTCATAGCCCAATACATCTTTGACATTTTCGCTGATGAACGTTGCTTCATAATCGCCATAAGGTTTACAGCTAAAAATAACGACAGGACTGTAGTTGAGGAGAAAGTTGAGGCGATTTGTGGTAGCTTGCAAGGCTTGTTCAGCTTGTTTCAGCTCTGTCACATCGTCCAGAACGGAAACATATACAGTTCCGTATTCAGGATGCTCAAACATGGATGTATGAACCCTGCACCAAAAAAGTCTTCCATCTTTTTTCTTATTGTAGACTTCATATTTTGCTTCTCCGTTCTGATTGATTTGACTGACAAGATCTAGAACGCTTGCGTCTGGTGTAATCTCTGTATCGACATAATTCAAGACACCGACGGGTTGACCTGCTAGTTCGCCCTCTGTGTAGCCAAACATAGCGTCTAATTTGGGATTGGTGTAGACGATATTGAGATCTGAGGCTTTGATTAAACACACTCCACCTGCCATGTTATGCATAATAACACTCTGAAGCTCTAGCGTCTTTTGAGCTTCTTTTCGAGCGGTAATTTCTTGGATCTGACCAATAAAATGCAGTGGATTTCCCTGTTCATCTTTTACTAGCGAGCCATCAAGAAGAATCCAAACCATATGTCCTTGTTTATGGAAATACCTTTTTTCCATTTGGTAAGTTGAAATTGTTCCTGCTAATAGCTGATGTACATAACTAAGATCCAGGTCTAAATCGTCAGGATGGGTAATGTCTTGGAAAGTTAACCCTAACAACTCTTCTGAGGAGTAGCCAATAATCTGACATAAGGCAGGATTGACTTTAACCCAGTACCCATCAAGTGAAACGATCGCCATTCCAATGGACGCATTTTCAAACGCATTGCGAAACTGCTCTTCACTGTTTCGTAAAGCCACCTCAATTTGTTTGCGTTCGTTTTCAGCCCGCTTGCGCTCATTGATCTCCTTCTCTAAGGCTAGATTTGCCACAATAAGTTGAGCTGAACTAGGTAAAGCTAAGGCTGATGGAATTAAAAACACTAGCTCAAATGCAGTATATATAGAAATCAGAGCAGTAATAGCTTTAAGTCCTCCCGAAAGCCAATAAGTAGGAAACCAAAGCGTCCAAATTTCCATGAGATGAGTTGTACCGCAGGCAATTATGAAGGCGCCAAACAGAAAAAATACTTTCTGAAATGGAGTATCTTGGCGCTGTCGCACAAAGTAGATTACCATGATGGGGATGGAATAATAAGCTAAAGCTATTAAACCATCGGATAAAATATGTAATCCTACTAAGTTTGTTTGCCAGAGATAGCAGTGACCGTGAGGAATGAATCCTGCAATTTCAAAAATTTGTGCAATCATACCTAACCTGAATAATTCATGAGTGCTGAAGTGCTTAGCGATTGAGTTCTGCCATTGCCCGCTTTCCGGTCGAAGTCCTACCGGGAAAACCACTTTATGAGTAGGGAGATGTCAAATTGCCAACCCAGCAGCAGGAGACATCCGATCGCAATGAGGAGTAGACTTGCCCTGTAAGAAATGTGGTTGTTCATCAATCGGCTGCTGGGGAAAAAAGGTTCTCAGCCATGTTACGCGAAACGAAGAAGGGCAACTACGGGCGGATGATTCCTACCTGAACAAGTCAGATTTTGTAGGGGCTGTGCCACCGTGCCAGTCGAAGTCTGCGATCGCAGGACTTCTTTCTACGGCAAGTGAGTTGAGAACCTAATAATTCAAGTATACTCTTGTTCATAGGGTTATAGTGGTCTACCAGAAAAGTATGGAAATCAGTAGGAGTGTCGATAGAACTAGCGATGGGGTTAGCGATCCAGCTACCAACTACCGAGGCAATATTTTAATTGTTGACGATCTGCCTTATAACCTGCGTCTTCTCAGCCGTACTTTGAGGACACATGGTTATCAAGTTCGCGGTGCCACAACAGGCGCAATGGCTATCCGGGCCGCCCAATCGCCATGGGCGGAACTAATTTTACTCGACGTTCAATTGCCCGATATTGATGGCTATGAAGTTTGTAAACAATTAAAATCTGACGAGCAAACATCAGGCATTCCGATAATTTTTTTGAGTGCTCTCAATGAAACTTTCAATAAGGTTCAGGGGCTTGCTGTTGGTGGGGTAGATTATATTGCTAAGCCATTTCAAGTCGAAGAAGTATTAGCTCGTGTCGAAACTCACCTAACGATCCGACGGTTGCAACAAAGCCTCCAAGAGCAGAATTTACGTCTCTTGATAGAAATCGAAGAACGCCAACGTCTCGAAGAGTCCCTCTTTGCCGAAAAAGAACTAGCTCAAGTGACGCTCCAATCGATTGGTGATGCAGTTATTACTACCAATGCTCAAGGTAATGTGCGATATTTCAATCCTATCGCTGAGCAACTGACAGGCTGGAAGGCTCATGAGGCTCAGGGACTACCCCTGTCTGCAGTCTTTGTAATTGTCCATGAAGTAACGCGAAAGCCAGTAGAGAATCCGATCGGCAAGGCTCTGTTGGAGAAGCCAATTGTGGGCTTAGCTAAGGATACTATTCTCATTGCGCGCGATGGGACGCAGTATGCGATTGAGGACTCAGCAGCACCGATTCGAGACCGCCAAGGTCAAATTATCGGGGCAGTCATCGTCTTTCATGATGTTACCGAATCGCGCAATCTTGCTCGTCAACTCTCTTGGCAAGCCACTCACGATCCTCTGACGGGTTTAATCAACCGTCGAGGATTTGAGCAGCGACTAATTGAGGCGATGGCCTCTTGTCAAGATAGCAATCAGCAGCACGCTCTCTGTTATTTAGATTTAGATAAGTTCAAACTCGTTAACGATACCGCAGGTCATGCTGCTGGCGATGAGCTACTGCGCCAAATCACTACACTTTTACAAAAGGGAGTTAGTGCTAATGACACACTGGCTCGCTTGGGAGGTGATGAATTTGGTCTTTTGCTTACTGAATGTCCCCTCTCTCAAGCAGCTAAGATTGCCGAACAACTCAAAGACCTAGTGCATCAGTTTAGGTTTATTTGGGATAGCAAAACCTTTATCATCGGGGTCAGTATTGGAGTTGTTGCCCTTAACCACACCAGCAAAGATTTGATGGAGGTTATGGGGGCGGCTGATGCAGCTTGTTATGTCGCCAAAGGCAAAGGTCGCAACTGTGTTCATGTTTTTTACGGTCTAGATGATGAGGAACTAATTAGACAACGTGGTGAGAGGCACGTGGTTTCTTAAGTCAGCCGAGCGTTGGAAACCAATCGTTTTTGTCTCTACTCCCAAAAGATTGTCTCTATTACCTCTAACCCATCAGTAGAGCATTATGAAATTTTGCTAAGAATGCTAGACGAAAATGGAGAAATAGTGGCTCCAAATGACTTTATTCCCGCCGCCGAGCGTTATGGCTTGATAACCCAGATCGATTGTTGGGTAATAGAAACTTTTTTCTCTAATTATCATAAATTATCTGTGCAACAATTTATTAGTAAAGGCTTGTAT
>Ga0256856_1000104_pt1 | contig 10271 bp, 9 predicted proteins | sample BONt10_FD_181175 | JGI IMG/M metagenome (GOLD analysis project Ga0256856, IMG submission 181175) | Terrestrial sediment cell enrichment communities from Utah, United States - BONCAT_SYTO_Terrestrial_sediment - 10 | ecosystem: Environmental > Terrestrial > Deep subsurface > Rock core/Sediment... | reverse complement strand
GAAGTAGGGTTCAGCTTGTGGTAGATATTATGCTATAAAATACAAACAATTGAACCGAGTTGCAAGCAATGACTGAAAGCGGAAGAAGAGGCATTATTTCGCGGCGCAATTTAATGTTGAGGGCTGGTGCAGGGATTCTGGCGGCAAGCTTGGCACCTACGCTTTTACAAGCCGAAGACGCCAAGGCAGAGGCAATCTCTGGCATTACTCCCGGCGGCGCTCTCAAGAAATTGATGGCGGGGAATCAACGCTACATTCAACAAAAGCGGACATTTCCCGACCAAGCTCGATCGCGAGTTGTAGAAGTAGCAAACGGTCAACATCCGTTTGCAACAATCCTGGCTTGTTCTGATTCGCGCGTTGCTCCGGAAATTATTTTCGACCAAGGATTGGGGGATTTATTTGATATCCGAGTAGCTGGAAATTTTCTCGACGATGTGGTTCTCGGTAATATAGAATATGCCGCACTAGAATTAGGCGTTCCGCTATTAGTAATTCTGGGTCACGAACGCTGCGGTGCTGTTAAAGCAGCTTTAGATGGCAAAGCTGTTCCGGGTCACATTAGCACTTTGGTGGCGGCGATTAAACCGGCAGTTGATGCCACAAAAAATCACGGGGGCGATGGCTGGGATAACGCAGTCCGAGCTAATGTGAAAATGAATGTAAATAAGTTAAAATCCTCGTCGCCTCTTTTAGCAGCAGCCGTCAAAGCGCGCCAGCTTAAAGTTGTTGGTGCCCGCTACGATTTGGATAGCGGCAAAGTAGAGATAATTGCTTGATTTTGCTGGTAATTTTCAGAATTTGTAAGGTAGTGCCAAGAGTGTCTACCCCTTGGGGATCGAGGGGCAACCATCGGGGATTGCCCCTACAAATTACTTGGTAACGAGAAAGTAGATATGCAAGTTTAGATTAAACCCATTTCTTGCAGTCCCCGGCGCAGGCGTTCTGCTTCAAATGGGCGGCGCTGTTCGTGAAGGGCGATCGCTCTTTTGAATTCTGCTAAACTTTCTGGCATTTTGCCAATTTTCAACAGCGCTACTGCCAAGTTTTGATGAGCTTCCGCGTGTTCGGGATTGATTTTAATGGCTTGTCGGTAATAGGCGATCGCATCTGCTAACTTTCCGGCTGCCTTCAGGGTGAGTCCCAAATTGTAGTGACCTACTCCAAAATAGGGGTCAATTTTCAAAGCTGCTTTGTAAGCTTTTTCTGCAGATTTCAAATCTCCTTCATCTTTGAGCAAATTGCCCAAATTATTGTAAGCGCCCAACTTGAGCGCGGGGAGCACATCTGTATTAATTGCCGCTTGATAGTGTTCTTTTGCTTTAACAAATTGCTGCTGCTGGCTATAAGCAATTCCCAAATGATAGTTGAGTTCGTAAACAATAGAATCATCAATTTTCGCAGCAGTCAAGCCCCTGGTTAATAAATTAATTCCCCGGCTAATTTGCCCGGTTTCTACATACAAAGCGCCTAATTTGCTACAAGCATAAGCATCGTTTGGATAATAAGCAAGATAGCGTTCCATTGCTGCTTGAGCTTTTTGGAATTTACCTTTTGCTGCGATCGCATCTTTTTGATAACCAGAGTGCCAAATCGCCACTGAGGGGAGAGAAGCTATTTTCCATTTTGGTTCCCTGTGCAAAATCTCAGCCACGCTGTCGTCTACCATTGCGTGGTAAGGGCGAGAAAAGCGGATATCGAGGCGATTGCGAAACAAGCGCGATACTAGGGAATAGGGAGATTGAGAGGCATCGATTTCTTGACGGATGAGATTGATTAGCAGCAGCCGATCGCTCCCAATTGCCTGCTTTATTTGAGGTACAATCTCCGGTACCAAAACCTCATCGGCATCCAACACCAAAATCCAGTCGCCTTGGGCGTGCTTCAGACTCTCGTTGCGCGCCGCTGCGAAGTCGTCGCACCATTCAAAGTCATAAACCCTGGCGCCGAATTCTCGGGCAATTTCACGAGTGCGATCGCGCGATCCCGTATCCAGCACCACCATTTCGTCAACAACACCCTTAACGCTGTCCAAAGTCCGCGACAGTGTTGCCTCTTCATTCTTCACAATCATGCACAGAGTCAGATCCATCGGGCGCAAACTTTCCTCGTTTCACAGAAATATTGTAATTTTTTTAACCAGTAAAACACACAAAGTCCCAGAAAAAATTCTCCTATTTCCCTTTTGCTTTGAGCATAAGTACCTTTTTTCTCTAGAAAAATCGGGTTAACTCTTGTGAGAGATTAGAAAGCCTCAAACTCGGACGATTCCTGAGAATTCCTACCACTTTCGGTTCCTCCCTACGGTAGAGGTAAGGGCCGGATCGGGGTTGTTATTCTAAGAACATAAGACAAGGCACTAAGAAAGTTAAGCATTCAGGAGAAAAAGAAATGGGAATTATTGCTTGGATCGTTTTAGGGCTGATTGCCGGTGCGATCGCCAAAGCCATTTATCCGGGAACTCAAGGTGGCGGTTTTCTGGCAACAACAGGCTTAGGAATTGTGGGCGCCGTAGTGGGAGGTTTTCTAGCTGACGCCTTGCGGATAGGGGGACCTAGCGTCGCAGGATTTAGTTTATGGAGCATAGCTTTAGCCGTCGTAGGTGCGCTCGTGGTACTTTTCATCTGGGGATTGTTAACTCAGCGTGCTGCATAACAAATATTGCCAATTCGGAGCCGATAGACGTTTAGGGTATTCAGAAACCCGGTTTCTTCAAGAAACCGGGTTTATCATTTGTTTGTAGGCCCAGGCAGCCTACTGATACCAAATCCGCCTTAAAAACCCCGATCCGACTCGGCGGTTGAAACCGCTCAACAGTCAAACTTTCCTCCGAACAGAGGGGGACTGAAGAATAAAGGGTTGACAATCCCGGATTGGGTATCAATTCATTAATCAATCCGCAAATTGAAAGGCAAGCGAACATAAATCCCCTGCGGGTCGTTCATGGACTTGATAACACCCAATTCCTCCTGCATTTTCTTCACTTCAGCAGTCAGCGGGTCGAGTTTGGCGGCTGGTTTCAAAACGCGAACCCCTGAAAGTCTTGCCAAAATTTGCTCCTCGAAACTGCGGCGTTTTGGATATTCTTCCAATTGCCAATTGTCGCCGAGTTTAGCTTGCTTCGCCGCCTCTGCGACAGCATCTTCAAAGCCGCCAATTTCATCGACTAAACCCAACTGTTTCGCGGCCGTACCAGACCACACCCTGCCTTGAGCAATTTCTTGTACCTTGTTTTTCGGCAGTTTGCGGGAGTCGGCGACTTTAGTAATAAATCGATCGTAAATGCGATCGACTATCCTCTGAATATTCGCCAATTCTTGAGGATTTTTCGGGCGGGAAACCGTGTTAATATCCGCAAAGCGGGCGGTTTTCACAACGTCCCAAGTCAGGCCGTTGTTAGCAGCCAACTTTTCGGCATTGAACAGCATTCCAAAAACGCCGATGGAACCGGTAATCGTATTGGGTTCGGCAAAAATGCGGTTGGAACCCATCGAAATCCAATAGCCGCCGGATGCTGCTAAATTGCCCATCGAAACGATCACTGGTTTCTTTTTGCCCGTCAGCATAACTTCGCGCCCAATGACTTCGGCCGCTGTCGCGCTGCCTCCGGGACTGTTGACGCGCAAAACTACTGCTTTTACGTCGTCATCTTCTCGGATTTTCCGCATTTCTTTAGCGATGCGATCGCCTCCTACTTCAGTCGGGCCCCCTTCGCCGTCTACAATTTCTCCCTCGGCGTAAAGTACAGCAATTTGGTTTTTCTTGTTAGCCAGAGTTGATTTTTTATTCTCAGCAACTCTCGCGTAGTTTTTTAAACTAATTTGCTTGAAAGATTTGTTTTCGCGATCGGTTCCTGTGAGTTTTTTAAGTTCCGTCGCAATTTCGTCAAAGTATACAACTTTATCAACTAACTTGCTTTTAAGAGCTTCGTCAGCCATCAAAATTGCGCCCTTATCTGCAACCGCTTGCAGTTGTGGAACGGTCACTTTGCGGTTGGGTCCGACAGTTGTCAGGTATTCTCCCCACATATCTCCGAGCAACTTTTGAGTTTGCTGGCGATTTTCGGGACTCATTTTTGTGAGCAAAAACGGCTCAACGGCTGACTTGTATTTGCCGACGCGAGTCACTTGTACTCCCAAACCGTATTTCTCCAAAGCACCGGTGAAAAACATTGCCTGACTGCTAAAACCGTTGATTTCTAGAGTTCCGTAAGGATTGACAGCAATTGTATTGGCAACTGAACCGAGGTAATAATCTCGCTCATTCCAGTCCGTTTGGTAAGCAAAAATGGGTTTTTTGGCATCTCGGAAACGCTGTAAGGCCGATCGAACTTCTTTGAGATTGGCAAACCCGCTGCTGCTCGAATCCGAGCTGCCTTCGAGATAAATGCCAACGATTTTCGGGTCTTTTTTCGCAGATTCGATCGTGTCTAAAACAGTCCGCAGCGTCACAGCATTGCCGGAATCGTCCGAAAGCACATCTTGAATCGCTGCGCTAGTGCTGCGGATCGGTTTGCTGTCAGTGATATTTAAAGAAAGGTCTAATACCAATACAGACTTATCTTTAACTTGCGGGCCTGAATCTTTAGACGACGATGCCGCCAGAGCAATTAGCAGTACCAGTCCCCCCAATCCGATGCTGCCCAGCAGCAACAATCCTAGGAAGGTTCCCAGCAAACTTGCACAGGTATATTTTAGGAAATCTTTCATTAGAGAATTGGTAATTGGTAATTAGTGATTAGTTATTAGTCATTAGTCATTAGTTAGAGCAAATCCAGTTAAAGCGGAATGATACCGAGCGTGTGATCGGGAGGCTTGCACTGCACTCGGAAAAATATTATTCCCCTGCCAGCGGAAACGATCTTATTGGTAATTCCTGCAACTAAAATTTAGCAATTATCCGCTGTCGTTAGTTATTAGCTAATGACTTTTGACTGCTGACTAATGACTTTTGACTGCTGACTCACTTTTATCTTAACCTTTCCAAAACCCCAGAATGTTTTAACTCATCCAAGTTAGCGCAGCCCGTACAGAACATCACGGTAGCGATTTCTGCAATTAACACCTCAGCTAGGAGGGCTGCTGCTGATTCCGATTCCGCTGCAGCTTGTAGAAACGGCCGCGCCAGTCCCGCAATATCCGCGCCAAGGGCGAGAGCCTTGGCTGCATCCAATCCGTTTTGCAAGCCTCCAGAGGCAATCAGGGGAACATCCGGCGCTACGGCGCGGGTGCTGACAATGCACTCGGCTGTCGGTATTCCCCAGTCGGCAAAGGTTGCGCCTAACCTGCGCTGCTTGCTATCTTTAGCTCGCTCTCCTTCTATTTTCGCCCAAGAAGTGCCTCCGGCTCCGGCAATGTCGATCGCAGCTACCCCGGCGGCGAGCAATTTCTTTGCCATGTTTCCTGAAATACCGTTGCCGACTTCTTTAGCAATAACTGGTATTGGTAATTTATCGCACAATTTGGCAATTTTATCTAGCAGTCCTTTAAAGTTAGTATCGCCTTCGGTTTGAATGCACTCTTGCAGCGGATTGAGGTGCAAAATTAGGGCATCTGCTTCGAGAATATCAATAATTTTTTGGCACTCTTCCAAACCGTAATTGTAGTTTAATTGAACCGCTCCGATATTGGCAAATAGCAGAATATCTGGAGCGCGGCGCCGGACGGCAAATGTAGGCGCCAGTTGAGGATTTTCTACGGCGATTCGCTGGGAACCGACTCCCATTGCCAGTTTGTATTCTTGAGCGACATCGGCGAGGCGATAATTGATTGTCTGGGCTAATTCTGTGCCACCGGTCATCGAGGAAATTAGCAGGGGAACGGCTAATTTTTTGCCGAGAAATGTGGAGGTTAAATCGATTTCGGTGCGATCGAGTTCTGGCAAACAGCAGTGAGCAAAACGGTAGCGTTCTAGTCCGCTGGTAGTTTCCCGAAATTGTACGTCTTCTTCGAGGCAGATCCGCAGGTGGTCTGCTTTGCGGGTTTCGGTTTGCGAGGGCGAGGTTAGCGGCGAGTTCACTGTGGCTATTTGGGGAAAGAGTTTTGAGTTGGGAATATAGCAATTTTATTTCATTTTTGAGATTTTTTTTTATGAACCGCAGAGAGCGCAGAGGGCGCTGAGGAGAAGAAAAGAGAGATGTTGGCAAATCCTGCAAGGGTTGCTATGTTGAGCTGTCCCGCATAGAAGTTGTATTTTTCGGGCGGGCGATCCACCCACCCCACAAGATTTTCATCAAACTTGACTATAAAATTTAGAGGCACCTCACTTTATCCAGGAACACTCACCGGCATTCCGTTATCTGAAGGTTTTAAGTTCAGTAAAAAAGGAACTGCTTTTTGCACCCATGCTTGGGGAGACTGGTAATTTGCCGCATCTTCGCCGAAACAAATGTCCAGCATATCTGTGTGGATTATCCCCGGACTCAAAGGAACCGCTGCCATACCTGCGGGCAATTCTTGAGCAAGCGATTGCGTAAGTCCTTCTATTGCCCACTTAGAAGCGCAATAGGGCGCGACTTCCGGCGAAGTTGACCTTCCCCACACAGAACTAAAGTTGACAATTATGCCGCTTTTTCGAGCAATCATTGCCGGGACAAAGTGGCGAATTACATTAGCTGTACCTTTAATATTAACATCAATTAGCTGCGAAAATTCTTCGTTACTAACCTTCCAAAGAGGCGCGGGATTGTTGGCTAAAGCTGCGTTATTAATCAGCAAATCTGGCGGCGAGTAATTTGCCAGCACTTCTGTTGCCCAAGCTTTTACTTGCTCGTCGTTGGCGACATCCAAACAAGTAAAATGGTGGGGCGTACTATATTTTTGTTTGAGCTTTTCCACCGCTTCGGAAGAACGGGCGCATCCCAAAACGGTATGTCCCAATTCAATAAAGCTTTCGGTCATGGCAAGACCAAGACCGCGACTGACTCCGGTAATTACAATTAATTTTGTCATTAATTTGGTTAATTTTGACGTTAAGTAATACAATACATCTTGACGGGTCAATTGACAAATCGATCGCAGGGGGAAAGCATGAAAGTAAAAGCAGCAGTTGCTCGCAGTGCCGGCAAACCTTTGAGCATTGAAACGGTTGACCTAGATGGGCCCAGCGCTGGAGAGGTGTTGGTGGAAATTAAAGCCACCGGTGTTTGTCACACTGACGCTTACACTCTTTCCGGCGCCGATCCCGAAGGTTTGTTTCCTGCTATCTTAGGCCACGAGGGAGCCGGGATTGTGGCAGAAGTTGGGGCGGGAGTAACGAGCGTCAAAGTGGGCGATCGGGTAATTCCTCTCTACATTCCCGAATGCCGCAACTGCGAATATTGTTTGAGCCGCAAAACAAATCTCTGTCAAGCAATTCGCGTGACTCAAGGCCAGGGAGTAATGCCCGACGGCACGAGCAGGTTTTCCATAGATGGGCAGAAACTTTATCATTACATGGGAACTTCTACCTTCGCTAATTATACAGTATTGCCGGAAATTGCAGTAGCAAAAATTCGCGAAGATGCTCCTTTTGATAAAGTTTGTTTGATCGGCTGCGGCGTAACAACTGGCATCGGCGCTGTCATAAATACTGCGAAAGTAGAGCCTGGTTCTAATGTGGTTGTTTTCGGTTTGGGCGGGGTGGGTTTGAATGTAATTCAAGCGGCTCGCATGGTGGGAGCTAACATGATTGTCGGCGTAGACTTGAATCCCAATAAGCGAGAGATGGCCCAAAAATTCGGCATGACTCACTTTGTCAATCCTCGCGAAGTGGAAGGCGATTTAGTGCCTTATTTGGTAGATTTAACCAAAGGCGGAGCGGATTACAGTTTTGAATGTATCGGCAACATTAATGTGATGCGGCAAGCTCTGGAATGCTGCCACAAAGGTTGGGGCGTGAGCGTAATTGTCGGGGTAGCGGGAGCCGGTCAAGAAATTAGCACCCGCCCGTTTCAGCTAGTAACTGGCCGGGTTTGGAAAGGGACGGCTTTTGGGGGGGCTAAAGGCAGAACTGATGTTCCTAAGATTGTTGATTGGTACATGGACGGTAAAATTGATATTGACAGTCTGGTAACTCAGGTAATGCCGATCGACAAAATTAATGAAGCCTTTGATTTGATGCACAAAGGTGAAGCAATTCGCACAGTTTTGAGTTTTTGAGTTTTTGGAGGTGAAGGAAGAAGTTCGGCAACGGATTTTGTAACGGATGTAACGGATAGAACAAAGCTTAATCCCCAATTCCCAATTCCCAATTCCCAATTCCCAATTCCCAATTCCCAATTATGCTCTCTGAATCCCTAAAACTGCACAAAGAACATAAAAGCTTCGGTGGCAAACTAGGATTTTACAGCCATCAATCCTCAACCTGCAACAGCGAGATGAAATTCGCTGTTTATCAGCCGCCGCAAGCTTTATCTCAACCCGTACCAGTTTTGTATTTTCTATCAGGTTTAGCCTGCACAGAAGAGAACTTTATGGCAAAAGCGGGGGCGCAACAATTTGCGGCAAAATACGGGTTAATGCTGGTTGCGCCCGACACTAGCCCGCGCAATACTGGTATTCCTGGGGAAGATGACGATTGGGATTTAGGAAGTGGTGCGGGTTTTTATGTTGATGCGACAGCCGCACCTTGGAATGCTCACTATCGAATGTACAGTTATGTGGTTGATGAATTACCGAATTTAATCGCCGAAAATTTTCCAGCGCTACCGGAAAAACAGGGAATTTTCGGTCATTCGATGGGCGGACACGGGGCTTTAATTTGTGCTTTGAAAAATGGATCTCGCTATCTTTCAGTTTCCGCTTTTGCGCCTATTTCCGCGCCAATGCGCTGCCCTTGGGGACAAAAAGCTTTTGCAAACTACCTCGGCAGCGACAAAGAGTTTTGGAGGGCTTGGGATGCTAGCGAATTGGTGCTTGAGGCTCAATACAACCGTCCGATTCTGATTGACTGCGGCACGGCTGATTCGTTTCTTGCTGACGGGCAGTTGTTGCCGGAAGTGTTCGCGGAGGCTTGTGAAAAAGCGGGACAGCCGCTAACTTTAAGGATGCAGGAAGGTTACGATCACAGCTATTATTCGATCGCGAGTTTTATCGAGGATCACATTCGCCATCACGCGGCTGTTTTGTGCGGGTAGTTCCTAGCAGGAAGCAGGCAAGATGCCTGCTTCACAACAACTGGTTCTTAGGCTCTGCCTGGGAACCGATATCGGGAGGCTCTGCCTCTAGTGGCTGTCCTGAAATGTGGAGGCAGAGCCTGGTAACGCGTGAACGAGTGAACTCGCTTCTACGAGCACAGGTATTTTCGGTTAATTAAGATTAATCGGAAATACCCATTCTTTATAATTGCTGTCGCGATTTTCGATAACCTCCGTCAGTTTGTGCAAAATCTTTTCGGTGATGGGTCGGTTTTTGGGCAAGTGATAGTTTTCCACTCGATTAATTGGCGTAATTTTGGCTGCGGTTCCGCAGAGGAAAATCTCGTCTGCAATCAACAATTCTGATTTGTCAACTGGTCTTTCTATGACTTCAATTCCTAGGTCTCGGGCGATTGTGATTACGCTGTCTCTGGTAATTCCTTCGAGAATATCTTGCTCGAAACCGGGAGTAACTAATTTACCGTTTCTGGCGACAAATATGTTCATTCCTGAAGCTTCGCTGACTTTTCCCTGAGTGTTCATCATAATTGCTTCGTCGAAGCCGGATTCTACTGCTTCGGTTTTGGCTAAAGCTGAGGTGATGTAGGCGCCGCTAATTTTACCTCTTAAGGGCAAACTGCGGTCTTCTTGGCGGTACCAAGAGCTAATTCTACAGTTGACTCCTTCTTTGGGCAAATAGTCTGAAAGTTCTAATCCGTAGACAAAAAAGTCTGTGTCTACGTTGTGCAGTCTGGGGGCAATTCCTAAACTGGATGTGTAGATAAAAGGGCGGATATAAAATGATTTTGTTGGCTGGTTTTTTTTGACAAAATCAATAATTATTTGTTGGATTTTGCTGGCTGGCAAATCGCAGTGCAGGAAGCTGGCACTTTGACTTAATCTTTGACAGTGGCGGTCTAATCTAAATAGCAAGATTCGATCGGCATTTTGGGGGTCGGGAATTCCCCGCAACCCGCCTAAAACTCCGGTTCCGTAGTGCAGTGCGTGGGTGGCTATGGAAATTTTGGCGTCGGTAAATGGGAGAAATTGGTTTTGAAAGTAGGCAATGGGCAGAAAACTATCCATGATTCAAGCTGGCGATGAGTAATGAGTGCGCGAGGAATGGTGAATTTGGTTATGTTACCATAAGTTATAC
>Ga0256856_1000103_pt1 | contig 10311 bp, 9 predicted proteins | sample BONt10_FD_181175 | JGI IMG/M metagenome (GOLD analysis project Ga0256856, IMG submission 181175) | Terrestrial sediment cell enrichment communities from Utah, United States - BONCAT_SYTO_Terrestrial_sediment - 10 | ecosystem: Environmental > Terrestrial > Deep subsurface > Rock core/Sediment... | reverse complement strand
ATATAATAATAAAGTAGTTACCCAACGAGAGAAAAAAACAATGGCTGCAAACCAGCCAGATATCGATATTGCCCCCTTTATCGACTACGGCCTGATTGACCCCACCGCCACGCCTGAGCAAGTAGAAAACTGCTGCCAACAAGCAGATAGATTTGGCTTTGTCACAGTTTGCGTGTATCCCGGCTACGTCCGACAAGCAGTCGAGCTGCTGCACGGCAAGCGCCCGAAAGTCTGTACTGTCATAGGTTTTCCAACTGGTGCAACGACATCAACTGCGAAGATCTACGAAGCCCTAGAAGCAGCAGATAATGGAGCGGTAGAGTTAGATGTTTCGGTTAATTTAGGATTGCTGAAAGCAGGCAAAATCGACGAATTCCACCGGGAATTAGCCCAAATTTGCGAAGAAACCAATCTCACCATCAAAGCAATTATCGAAAGTTCGCTGCTTTCGGATGCCGAAAAACAATTAGCGGCCCAGATTTGCATGGAAGCCGGCGCCGCCTACATCAAAACCAACACGGGCTTTTTTGGTCCGGCGAAAGTTGACGATGTGCGACTGCTGAAGGAAGTTACGAAGGGACGGATGGGGATTAAAGCGGCCGGCGGAATTCGCACTCACGAACAAGCTTTAGATTTGATCGTCGCTGGTGCAACTCGTTTGGGGACTTCCCGCGGCCCGGAATTAATCCGCGAGCGGGATAATTTAGACAAGAGTTAATAGTTATTGCTTATTGGTTAGTTGTTATTGGAGGCAGAGGCTCCGGGTATGTATTCCCAGGATCTGCCTCCGAACAAGGCTAAGATTGTCCCAATTGTTGGCCGTCAACAGTTCGTGGAGTGGCTGAATCAGACTTAATAACTCCCGTTACAAGTATTAGGGTATACATTTATGGATATTAAATGGCGATCCGAATTTGTTTCGGCCTTTAACATTTTTCGTTGTCTTATTTTACTATCTCTACTGTTATTCAACAGTAGTTGTTCATTTGCGTCTCTTCAACGTAAAGGAGATCGAGGAGATTGCTCAGATGTTAGTGATGGGGTTTCCGATAAGGAATTACATTTTTTAAGGTTGGAAGACGAAAGAAATGTCGATGAGTTAAAAGCTTCTCTAAAGAGTTGGGATGGTACAACTCGTTATAAAGCCCTTTGGCTTCTGATTTCTAAAATAGAGCCACATACAATATTGACTACTCTCATGACAATGGTTCAAGACGAAGATCCGAGGGTACGAGAAACCAGTATCGACGGACTGGCTATGGCAGCCACATCTCAAAAAACACTAATTTCTCAAATTCTTCCCATCTTAACTCAAGCAATGCAGGATAAAGATCCAGGAGTACGTGTAGCTAGTGCTGGTGGACTAACTCAAATTACCCTACGTCAAAAGACATTAATTCCTCAAGTCTTCCCTTTGCTCAAGAATGGATTGAAGGATCGAAGCGCTTGCGTCCGTGCCAGATCTGCAGGGTTTTTCGAGTTTCTTATAAGGGGGTCAAATGCTTACACGAACGAGTTAAAATTAGTTATTCCAGATTTGATTGTAGTGGCATCCAGAGATTCAAGTGCTTGGGCTCGTCAGAATGCTCTGTCTAGTTTGGGTGAAGCAAATGTAGCTTCCGAAGAAATAGTTCCTGTCCTAGTTAGGTTTTTGAAGCAGGATCCAGATGCACGTATGCGTAGCGTAGCTGCCTTTGGATTGAGTAACAACGCAACGCCAGAGTCTACTAAATTACTAATTGAAGCCATTAGCGACCCAGACGATAGAGTTCGTACTGCAGCAGTACAGGGTGTGCTACGAATAGAACCAAACTCATTAATAAACCAAAGTAATTTGAAGAAGTTATCTGACCAAGGATTAAAAACGGCTATCTGGATGCTGGAGAACCGAAGAGAAGAGCAAGGTTGGAGGGATGGGGCAAAAAACTATATTCCATCCATCCTTAAGGCCCTAATAGCTGAGAGAAATTCACGCTTACAAAAATAATTGATGCCACCGCTCGATTGGAATTGGCTCTCAATTACTCATCAGAAAAATGGGTGTGAAACCCCGTCCTTCTAGGACGGCTTTACAATTAATTTGCAATGCGCCACGAGTTGTAAGACAAAAACTTACAATCCGCAGACAACGCATTTTGACACAACCGTTTGCCAGTACCTAAGCTGTGCAAACTAATTGTTTTCCGAGTTGGGTCTTTCTTCGTAGGCGACTCTTGCGGGCCACCTACGTAGCAAAACCCATACTTTCGGTGTTTGACGATTGAACCGCGTTTGAATCCCGCACTCAAAGTGCCGCCATACCTCGAACGGATGTGACCCGGAGCGTGTTGCAATCGGTGTAACTGGCTTGGCGTGAAACTCAAGAGGAATTACTTCTATCAATGCAGTGTTATCGGGTTTAAAATGCCCCCCAACGCACCAGTTAGCTAGCACCCAAGAATCAACGCAGTGTGCCTCAAATTTGTTTGATAGCTTCTGCTTTGACTTGAGGAGTTCACTCAATTGACGTAATTCATAAGTATCATTGCCCGTCTTAGTTTCTACACGAGCGATTTTCTCAAGCTCTGCATAGAACCATTGCTTGCCTACTCCTAGCGGACTAAACGATACATTCCACTTGCGTGCGTTTTTCCAGGTTCGGGCTTTGATATCTTCTACAACGAAAGTTGATATTGGGAACATCAAAGTCAGCCATTTAGCTATCCTTAATTTCCACTGCCACCTCGCCTTAGTTGATGGAGGCAGTCGATATTTGTTGACGAGTCGGTTGGCTCGGTTTTTGCGGCATGGCGTGTTGCGAAAACGCCTGGCGCGCCGCATATTTCGCCTGATCTCAACATGGTCTTTCACCCAATCAACAGCATGGGTTTGAATGTTGAGATAAGTATGCGCTTTGGATTTAACCGTAAACGCTTCTCGCTTCGATCCGGGATCGATACCAACTGCAATTGGTTGGCGGTGCGTGTTGGATGGTTCTATGTTGAGTCGAACGCAAAACACTCCTTTTTTCCAAAATGGTGTCGCCTTGCCAGACTTAATCCAACGCTTTGCCCTGCTTGGAGTTGTCGGCATTAAGGGTCTGTTTTCGCTATCTAAGACTGGAACAAACATTTACGGTAAGTCCTATTTCTAGGTTTGTATTTCCCTTCGCCACTGGCACATCCGAGGGGTTAAAAACTAGGGAGGTATTCTTAACGTCAGTTGGGATACCACTCCCAGAGGGCTCAGTTTGTCTTGAAGACGCAGGCTAGACACTGTTTTAGTCTTGAATTAAGAAGCGGGTGTTGCTCCCTCTTTCAAGCCCCATCCCTTTTAGGGTGGGGTTAGTGACCACATTTCTTTTTCTATTCCTACCAAACTCACTACTAACTTACATTGAAGATTGGTCAATAAGCTCTCTGTACCTTCCCCAACCGAGAACTAGGAGGGCTAGCGGCAAAGTTGAGCGGCGACGAGGGGACTAAAATGCTTAGTGCGATCGCTTTGGAATGACTGTCCAAGGCCGTGTTAGGTCCAGCCCGTCGGTTCAGCGATTATATGATGAAGATTGCCAAGTGCGCTTTCATGGTGGTGCCGGCGGGAACTTCACCAAATGGCACATCAAGGACAACAGTCAACTGTCAACCGTCAACTAACAAATGACTCGAACTTACAAAGCAACTGGAATCAATCTCAAGAGTGCGCCGATGGGTGAATCCGATCGAGTGCTGACAGTTTTGACGCGGGAATTCGGCTTAATTCGAGCCGTAGCACCGGGTGTTCGCAAACAGCGATCGACCATTGGCGGTAGAAGCGAATTATTTGTGGTCAACGAATTGCTAATTGCCAAAGGCCGATCGCTCGACAAAATTACCCAAGCCGACACGGTACAATCTCATCCGGGTTTGAGCCGCAACCTCGGGAAACTCGCAGCGGCGCAATATCTGGCCGAATTGGCGATCGCAAGTGCCCTTTCCGACGAGCCCCAAGAAGAACTCTTTTGGTTGCTGGGCGAACATTTGAGCCGTTTGGAGCGTTTGTCCGATCGCACAGAAATCCAATCCGCCGCCGTGCTTGTCGCCCACCTCACCCACGGCATTTTTCACCTGCTAGCCTTAGCCGGCCTCGCGCCCCAAGTCCAAGTCTGCTGCGCCACCAGACACCCGCTCATCCCAAATTTCACCGATCCGAACTGGCAAACCGGGTTTAGTATACCCTCTGGCGGAACTTTCAGCTTGTCGGAACTAGCTAACCTAGAGGCAGAACTCTCTTCAGAAATCGGTAGCTTGTACAAATCCGCCTCCCGTTCCCGCCAAATGAATAGCAGCAAACACTTGACAAATTTCCATATTAATGGTAAAGAATTAGCAGCGCTGCAACAGTTGGCTAGTCCAGAACTAGGAGAGGGGATTGCCGATCGAACAACTTGGGTATCAGTAGAAAATATATTGCGGCAATATGCCCAGTATCATTTAGGTTGCACGATTAGATCGGGAAGCTCGATCGATACCTACTTAGAGAGTTTTGAGTTTTAAATTTTGAGTGTTGACTTAAAGAGGTGAACGAACGATCGTACATCGCACCCCCAGCCTGGGGGATAGCCGAACCTGCCGGCAATTTGAGGTAAATTCTCAAGGTTGTTGCGACATCAGATAATAGATAGAGATAAAGTTACGAGATTATTAATAAACTTAGGGGTTAACACCTCAATTTGAAATTCACATCCCCCCAACCTCCAGCCTCCCAGGCGATCCACCCCAAATCCTATGATGCGACTGTCCGATTCTGATTTGACAATATCTGTTTTAGCAGTGACCCACCACAAAATGGAAGAACGAGAAAATTTTCCCGATTTTCGCTCGGAACCCGCCTTGGCCGATCGAGAATGGAGCAACGTCCAAGACCCAGAAATGGATAAATATCCCACAACGCCAGAAACAGAGTTAAGCAACGGCAAAAGCCAAGAACCCGAAGCAATCCCCCCGCTGGCAACAGCAGACCCAGCAGCCGGGAGCTTGGAAGCAGTAGCCGAAACTCCCGAAAAAGAAACAGGATTTCTGCCAGTTCTGAAAAACCGAAATTTTCTAGCATTGTGGAGCGGGCAAGTTTTTTCCCAACTAGCAGATAAAGTTTATCTCGTACTGACGATCGCCCTCGTGGCCAGCCGCTTTCAAGCGCCAGATCAAACCATCAGCAGGTGGGTATCGGCAATCATGATCGCCTTTACCATTCCCGCAGTGCTGTTCGGGGCCGCAGCGGGCGTGTATGTCGATAGGTGGTCGAAAAAAGCAGTGCTCGTAGCCACAAACCTGCTGCGGGGAACCTTCGTTTTAACATTGCCCGTGCTGCTGTGGCTCTCTGACGGGTGGGAACTAGGTCAACTGCCGCTCGGATTCTGCTTGCTGCTGCTAGTGACATTCCTAGTCTCGACTCTAACTCAATTTTTCGCCCCAGCAGAACAGTCAGTGATTCCCCTAATTGTGGAACGCCGCCACCTGCTCTCGGCAAACTCCCTGTACACCACAACCATGATGGGTTCGGTGATTATTGGCTTTGCAGTCGGAGAACCCTTACTAGCTTTAGCCGACACCCTATTTACCAACCTCGGCGGCGGACTGGGAATCGGCAAAGAATTAGTAGTAGGCGGAAGTTACGCCTTCGCCGGAGTGCTGTTGCTGTCGATGAAAACAGGCGAAAAAAACGATGCCGAACACGAACCGCCACACCCCCTAGCAGATTTGCAAGACGGCCTGCGTTACATCAAGCATCAACCGAAAGTCCGCAATGCTTTAATTCAACTAATTATTCTCTTTTCCATTTTTGCAGCCTTGGCAGTTCTAGCGGTGCGGCTGGCAGAAATCCTCCCCGGTATGAAAGCGTCGCAATTTGGCTTTTTGCTGGCTGCGGTGGGCGTCGGCATGGCTGGTGGGGCGACGACAGTCGGCTATCTAGGCCACAAATTTTCTCACTCCCAACTGAGTTTAATCGGATCTATCGGCATGGCACTTGCTTTGATGGGCCTGTCTGCATTTACACAGCATTTGTGGATCTCGGTGCTGTTCATTACCCTGTTGGGTTTATTTGCCTCATTGGTGGGAGTGCCGATGCAGACTACAATTCAAGCAGAAACCCCAGAAGAAATGCGGGGAAAAGTCTTCGGGCTGCAAAACAATGCGACTAATATCGCTTTGAGTTTACCGTTGGCTTTGGCCGGGGTAGCGGAAACATTTCTGGGTTTGCCGACAGTATTTTTGGGCTTAGCAGGATTAGCGATCGCTGGCGGTGTCTTAACCTGGTATATTTCCCGTAGCAGAAATAGCAAAGTCGATCGAATCTAAAAAATAACAAACTCTGATTTACTGGAATGCACATCGCTTGGCTAGGAAAAAAATCACCTTTTTGCGGTAACGTCACTTACTCCAGGGAAGTCACCAACGCACTATTAGACCGGGGATACCAGGTCAGTTTCCTGCACTTTGCCCAAGAAGCGGGCCCACTCGACAGGAACAATACGGCGTGGAGCATGGCAAATGGTTCATGGGGAAAAGCAATTGCTCAAACCTCATATACCAATTCGCTCTCGCCCGCGAGTTGCAACGAAGTGTCTTTACCCTGTCACTACAAATCGCAAATTTATACGATTCCCACTCTCAAGTCCCGCACAGTGCTGATGAAATCTCTGCGGCGGCTCAAACCCGATGTTGTTCACGCTTCCCTGACGCTTTCGCCTCTAGACTTTTTGCTGCCGGAAATTTGTCAAGAATTGAATTTGCCTCTGGTGGCGACTTTTCACCCGCCGTTCGATCGCAAATTGCGGAATTTGACATCGGGAACCCAACACCTGATGTATCAACTTTATGCTCCGTTTTTGGCTAACTACGACTCGACGATCGTATTTTCTTACATTCAGCGAGATATTTTGGTGCGCTTGGGAGTGCCGGGAGAACGGGTAGCGGTGATTCCCAACGGAGTAGACGCGGTGAAGTATTCGCCCGGGCCTTCGGGGTTGAAGTCGCAATTAAAAGCCGATCGAGTTTTTGTTTACCAAGGCCGCATTGCCCCGGAGAAAAATGTCGAAGCCCTGCTCAAGGCCTGGAAACAGTGCAATTTTGGTCCGGGCAACGTGTTGGCGATCGTAGGCGACGGGCCCCTAGCCGCGTCGCTGCAACTGTCTTACGGCGAAGAGGAGGGCATTGTGTGGCTCGGATTTGTCGCCGAGGAGGAACGCCGGATCGAAATTCTGCGGGGTGCAGACGTATTTATTTTGCCTTCTTTGGTGGAGGGACTGTCCCTGTCGCTGCTAGAAGCGATGGCCTGCGGTTTGGCTTGTTTGGCCACCGATGCCGGTGCTGACGGCGAGGCCTTGGAGGAAGGCGCGGGGATAGTTTTGAACACTCAGCGGGTGCGGAGTCAGTTGCAAACCTTGCTGCCGCTGTTTTGCGACCATCCTGAGTTGGGAATGCTGCTTGGTCAAAAAGCACGCAAACGGGCGATCGAGCGGTACACTCTCAGTCAGAATATTACTGAGTTGGAAAAGCTTTATGCAGAAATTTTGCAAAAGCAGCGCGTGCCAGTTCGCGGTTTAGCATGATTCAGCAGGAATAAGGAACTCCGAACCAGTTGAAATTAATCCGTGTATCCGTGTCAAAATTCGTGTCGTGCCTTCCTTATTCCTTTGCAAATGACTTACCGAAATCCCGTTCCTACAGTTGATATTATCATCGAATTAGCCGATCGCCCCCATCGGCCGATCATACTCATCGAACGCCGCAATATTCCCTACGGCTGGGCACTTCCCGGCGGTTTTGTCGATTACGGGGAATCGGTAGAAACGGCGGCCAAACGCGAAGCTTTAGAAGAAACGAGTTTGAATGTAGAATTAATCGAGCAATTTTACGTTTATTCTGACCCAAATCGCGACGCCCGCAAACACACTATCAGTATTGTATTCTTGGCTTCTGCAACGGGCGAACCTCAAGCCGCCGACGATGCTAAAAATTTACAGATTTTTGAATCTTGGCAGATTCCCCATCAATTATGTTTCGATCACGAGATCATTTTACGAGATTATTGGCGTTACCGTCATTATGGATTGCGTCCGCGTTTGTAGGGTGAGGATTTTTTAACCGCAGATGCACGCGGATTAACGCAGATTGATTGCTATGATTTATCTGTGATTTATCTGTGTTAATCTGCGGTTAAATTCATTAAACTAAATTCTATGCCAAGCTTGACAATATTAGGCGGAGGTGCTTGGGGTTCGGCACTGGCAAATCTGGGAGGCAAAAAAGGCGAGCAAGTTAATTTGTGGTCGCGCAGCAGTTCTTTTAATCTAGAATCAGTTATAACTGGTGCGGATGTTGTTGTTTCGGCGGTTTCGATGAAAGGAGTTGGAGCAACGGTCGATCGGCTGCTGGCGTTAGAGTTAAGTCCCGGTACGATTATAGTTACTGTTACCAAAGGTTTAGACCCCGCGAGTACGCGCACTCCGTCTCAAATTTGGCAAAATGCGTTTCCTAACAATTCAATAGTGGTACTTTCGGGCCCTAATCTTTCCGAGGAAATTCAGCAGGGGTTGCCGGCTGCAACGGTAGCGGCGAGTTGGGATTTAGCTGCGGCCAAGCAAGTACAAAATATTTACAGTTCTGATATTTTTCGGGTTTATGTGAATGAAGACCCGCTAGGGACTGAGTTAGGTGGAACTTTGAAAAATGTATTTGCGATCGCCGCTGGTGTTTGCGACGGTTTACAATTAGGAACTAATGCTAAATCTGCTTTGCTGACTCGCGCTTTGCCGGAAATGATTCGGGTGGGAGTTCGTTTGGGAGCTCGCGCAGAAACTTTTTACGGTTTGTCTGGTTTAGGAGATTTGCTCGCTACTTGCAACAGTCCTTTATCGCGCAATTATCGGGTTGGTTTCGGATTAGCTAAAGGCAAATCATTAGATCAAATTTTGCAGGAATTGCAGAGCACTGCTGAGGGAGTCAATACTACTAATGTGTTGATTGATTTGGCCAATCAACGCGCCATTGAAGTGCCTGTTTCTCGTCAAGTTTATCGCTTATTAAATGGTGAAATTACTCCTGAACAAGCTGTTTTATCGCTGATGGAACGAGCTTTGAAACCGGAGATTTTATAACCTGTACCACTACATAGGTAAGGACTTAAGCAAAGCCTAAGTCCCTACCCGTAGCTGAAGTTTCCAGAAGTGGTGTCACGAGTTGCTAGTTATGAATTAAGAGTTGTAAGCGACATTGGTTGAGCGGTCAGATTGATGTTTTGATCGCTCCGTAGAGAAAGAGTTTAAGGAAGTGAAGATGAGTTGTGCATCCAATACTCTTTAACTCATCGCTGCTAATACTTAACTCATAACTCATAAGTCATAACTTGCAGAGCGAGTTGCACCAGCTTTACATCTTGCCTTGCTGCATTACCTGTTGAAGGTGTTGCCGAATTTCCTGCGCCTGCTCCATGTCAGCTTGCTGCAATTTTTGAAACAGCTCAACACAAGGCTGAGAACCCATTTCCTGAGCATCTTTCATGTAAGTATCGTAGGCTTTCAAAGCTTCAGACTTGTGTTGCAAAACTGTTAACAAATCATACTCGAGGTTGCTGACGACGGTATTTCCGTTAGTGCTCATAAACTCACCATCTGCTAGGATTTGTCCCAAGTTTGACCGATCCGGGGATGACTATTCATCTGTCTAGAAGGGTAGATAATTTCTACTTTCCACCGTAATAAAACGCAACTTCTTTATCTTTCAGCGGTGCGAAGTCAGCAGCAACGAGCATTTTATCGAGCTCGTTTTGAGGCAGATGTTTGACACCGATTCGGACAATGCGCGATCGCATTGTATTGGACACGCCACTGCGCTGTCTGCCGGCTTCTAATCCCATCACTTGCTTGTAGAGGTCTAATTTTGCCTTGGGAATCGGAGTACCGTCAAAGTCGATTCCTGAGGCAATCGCAACATCGATCGCATCTGCACCCGTTGTAGATTGAGCCGCTGAGTTTGTTTCTGAAGACATTGTGCAAATTAAATAAAAAGGACGATCGTCATAAAAAGTAGTTTAGTCCTAAAAGTGCCAAAGTTGAGCACCAAACTCGAGCACAGCTCAAAACAACGTAAACTCGTGAAACAAGCTAAACAGTCCGCCCCACAGTGTTCGATTAAGGACAGTTTGGCCGGGGGGCGAGATCCTTGAGCATTTCTTCAAACAACGGATTGCCAAAACTCATCAATTGCAGTGAAGCATTTTCGTCTAGCAGATTTACGGGCATGATTTTTTCGATGAATAGTTTGGGGCGTTTTTTGATACAGTCACTTATTT
>Ga0256856_1000102_pt1 | contig 10332 bp, 3 predicted proteins | sample BONt10_FD_181175 | JGI IMG/M metagenome (GOLD analysis project Ga0256856, IMG submission 181175) | Terrestrial sediment cell enrichment communities from Utah, United States - BONCAT_SYTO_Terrestrial_sediment - 10 | ecosystem: Environmental > Terrestrial > Deep subsurface > Rock core/Sediment... | reverse complement strand
AATAGCATGAGTATCATCCCAATTGAGGAGGACGCGAGAAATTAAGTAAAGATCCCCATCAGGGAGAACCGCATCAAAAAAGTTTCCTCCAACTATTTGACACCTATCTGCAACTCCAGCCCCTTCCAAAACCCGCTGCGCACCAACAACCACATCTTCGCGATCGAACAAAATAGCTTGCATCTTGGGATTCGCATTCAAAATAACAGCCGTTAGAGTTCCCATGCCCCCTCCCACATCCACAAGTGTCTTAACTTCTGAAAAATCATAAGCTTCAAGAAGCGGAAGCAGCCACTCTCTTGTCGTCTCCTTCATCCACTCATTAAAATTTACACTCGCCTCCGAATCTTGCTTTAAATAACTATAAAAATCCCTATTAAAAGTATGATTAAATGCAGTTTCTCCAGTCTTTATACCGTATAGTAAATTGCCCCACGCCTGATATACCTCATCACCCATCGCCATAACAGTACCCCGTAAAGAATCAGAAGTACCAGTCAGGAGATGTTTTCCCAGAGAATTTAAGCAAAACTTCTCATTATCTTCCAGAGAAAATACACCAACGCTTACTAGCATACGCATCAGGTGATAAATACCATGAGAATTTACACCAGCAGCTTTTGCAAGTTCATCAGCAGTCTTAGAACTATCACTCAGAATATCTGCCATTCCCAGTTTAGCCGCTACAAAAAGAGCCTGGGATATTTTAAACCCATACATCATTTCTAGTAGCACTGAGGATGAGCTTTCACCTTCGGATTGGGTATTTTCTGCGTATAAAGTCATGGGGATTCCTTTGAAAGTTATCTATTTAAGAATTAAAGAGGCAGTATCCAAAAATATAGAGATTACTGTCGTCTCCACATTTAGCAACACTGACTCAACACACAAACTGTTAGGTCAAAAGTGCGCTTCAGCGCAACAAAGCACCTCTCTCGTCTCAATTAGCTGCCTTGCCTCATCAAGGTATACTCTAAGTTGTTCAGCCATAACCTGAACATGAGGCGGATAATTCATAGTGATATGATTCCCCGGCACTTCTCCTACCTCTACACCGACCGCAGCAACCTGCATCCAGGGCAATTCGGGATTTTTAGGATTAACTTCATTTTGTTCCTTAGCACGGAAAAAGATGATTCGACCCGGATAATTTTGGGGTATATAATTTCGCATTGCTTGGGCGTGTACTTTAAACAGATGAAGAAACTCGCGAATCTGAGGTAATCCAAAATCTGGAGGAACTACCCTATTAGCAATCTTTACTTGCTCCAAAAAGTAGAGAAGTTGCTCCTCTGGTTCAAGTTTTTGAAGAACCTCCATAGAAAGAGACATATTGAAACCAACGCCTAGTAAATATACCAAAATAGCTGTATCATCTTCCATCGCTAAAACGGGCATTTGACCAGGCCCAGGAGTATCTATTAAAGTTAGCAGTGCTATCTTTTCACCTTGGGCATTGAGTTGCTGCGCCATCTCAAAAGCAACAGTTCCTCCAAAGGAAGAACCACCCAAAAAATATGGACCTTCAGGTTGTTGAACGCGCACTGCTTCAATATAGCGAGCAGCCATCTCCTCAACTTTAGTAAAAGACTCTGTTTCCAGAACTGAAGCCTCCGCTTGTATACCAAAAACAGGCTGATCTGAACCTAGATAACGCGCTAAATCCCGATAAATATAAACGTGACCCCCTACCGGATGGACTAAGAACAAAGGTTGTTTAAAACTACCGCGCTGAATTTCTACTAACAAAGATTCAGAAGCTGGCTGTAGTCGCTGGTTAGAATTATCCGATAAGTCGGAATTGTCTTTAATTAATGCAGCCAAAGCAGCAATACTCGATGATTGCAATAGGCTATGGGGAGACAAAGATTTTTGCAGTGTTTCGTTTACTTTAGTTATTAGTTGAACTGCTAATAATGAGTCTCCCCCTAAATCAAAAAAATCATCATAAATTCCTACTTGATTGATACCTAAAAATTCTTGCCAGATACTAGCAATAGTTTGCTCAATTTCATCTCTAGGAGCAATATAGGTATTGTGTAAATTCGGCCTAGAGTGATGTGGTGTTGAATCTACTGGTTGGGAATTTTCATCTGGTAAAGATGCAATTTTAATCGGTTGCTCAATTCCTGGTGCTTCAATCCAGTAACGTTGGCGCTCAAACGGATATGTTGGCAATGGGAGACGATAACGCTGCTCCGAAGCATAAAATTTAGACCAATCTATTTGTACTCCTCCTAACCAGAGTTTACCCAATGTAGTAAGTAAGAAAGCTACATCTGAATTTTGGTCTTGTGGATGGCGCAATGAAGAAAGTACAATCTGCTCAGCCCCCTTATTAGGATGCTGTTTTGCTAGCGTGTTCAACGTCCGTCCGGGTCCCACTTCTAGCAATATTTGATTTGGGTCTTTTAATAGCTTTTGTAAGCCTTCTGCAAAGCGTACTGTTTGCCGCAAATGTTGAGCATAATAACTCGGATTTGTCGCCTCCGTTGCTGTAATCCAATTACCAGTAACGTTAGACAAATATGGAATTTTAGGCGCTTTCAGCTTAACTTTTTTCACCTGTTCGGTGAATGGTTCTAAAATTGGCTCCATCATCTGTGAATGGAAGGCATGAGAAGTGTGCAATCGGCGACACTCTACACCTTTTTCGAGTAGTTTTTGTGCCAATTCATCTACGGCATTAGTAGCACCTGAAAGCACGCTCATAGATGCTCCGTTAATCACAGCTAAATCGAGTTTATTGCCCAAAAATTCTTGCACTTGCTGTTCTGGAAGTGGAACTGCAAGCATGGAACCACTCGGCAGTTGTTGCATTAATTTACCTCGTGCAGCTACCAAGGATAAGCCATCTTCTAAGGAGAAAACACCAGCCAAACAAGCTGCTACATATTCACCAATGCTATGACCAATCATCGCTTTGGGATTCACTCCCCAAGACATCCACAATTTAGCTAAAGCGTACTCGATCGCAAACAGTGCTGGCTGTGTAATCGCAGTCTGTTTTAATTGGTTTGTAGCGGCTTGTGCTTGTGCTTCATTTGGATAAAGTACGTGGCGTAGATCAATTCCCAAGTGAGGTTTAAGAATTTCCGAACAGATATCGATCTGTTCGCGAAATGTTGTTTCAACTTGGTAGAGTTCCAAGCTCATATTAATGTACTGCGAACCCTGTCCTGAAAACATAAATACGACAGGTCGATTTTTGGACTCTTGTAAGTTGGTAAAAACTCGTTTGGGATCGAGATTGTCGAGAGCGATCGCGCCCTCTTGAATGTCATTACAAACTACTATCCGTCGATGGCTGAAAGCTCTTCTACCAACTTGAAGCGTATAAGCAACATCAGCAAGATTTTCATCGGGATGCTGCTTTAAATAGTTGCTCAAATTTACCGTTGCACAATCAAGTGCAGAGCTAGTTTTTGCAGATAAAACCAACACTTGTGATGGTCGGGATTCTCCAGATTTTTCTACACTAGGTGCTTCTTCTAGCACCACATGAGCATTAGTTCCACCGATGCCAAAGGAACTAACTCCAGCACGGCGCGGCGTTTTACCTGCTTTCCATTCGGAAAGTTTAGTATTAACGTAAAAGGGACTGTTGGCAAAATCAATCTTGGGATTAGCTTGTTCAAAATGCAAGCTAGGTGGTATTAATTGGTGTTTGAGAGCTTGGACAGTTTTGATTAACCCAGTGACACCAGCCGCAGTATCCAAATGCCCGATATTGGTTTTTGCCGAACCGATCGCACAAAAGCCTTTTTTCTTAGTTTCAAGTGAGAAAGCTTGCGTCAGCCCAGCGATTTCGATCGGATCGCCCAGAGGTGTTCCGGTTCCGTGAGCTTCTATATAGGTGACGGTTTCAGGGGGAATTTCTGCGATCGCCAGAGCATCTGCGATCGCCTGCGCCTGACCATCTATACTGGGAGCTGTGTAGCCAATTTTGGCACCATCATTATTGAGCGCAGAACCTTTAATCACCGCATAAATATAATCTCCGTCTGCGATCGCCTCCTCTAATCTTTTCAAAACCACAATTCCTACACCGCTACCGCTAACAGTTCCCTGTGCCTTAGCATCAAAGGCTCTACAGTGTCCGTCGGGTGAAAAAATCATTCCCTCCTTATAAAAATATCCTGTCTTTTGGTTAACGCCTATAGAAACGCCACCAGCCAAAGCCATATCGCATTGGTAAGTCAGCAAGCTTTGGCAAGCCATGCTAATAGCAACCAATGAAGTAGAACAGGCTGTTTGCACAGTAATACTCGGCCCTTTCAAGTTTAATTTGTAAGAAACGCGAGTTGCTAGGAAATCTTTCTCATTGGCGATCGCAAGTTGGAAATCTCCAACTGATTCTCTAAGCTGATGATTAGGATAAAGGTTATTCAAAAAATAAGTATTGAAAGTCCCAGCGCCTGCGTAAACCCCTATCGAACCTGCGTAAGTTTCTGAGTTGTAGCCAGCATTTTCTAGAGCCTGCCAAGCTGACTCCAAGAAAAAGCGGTGTTGTGGATCTGTGATTTCCGCTTCTCTAGGATTAAACCCAAAGAATGAAGCATCAAATAACTCAATATCTTCTAGTACCCCTCTTGCTTTTACATAGCGGGGGTCACGCACCACTGACTCGTCAATGCCTAAAGATTCTAGTTCTTCTTCAGAGAAGAAATAAATAGATTCCACACCATCGCGTAGGTTTTGCCAGAACTCATCAACATTTTTAGCACCAGGAAAGCGACCTGCCATGCCGACGATAGCGATACCTTCTATAGACTCGGAAGTTTCAGAGTTATACATTTTTTTTCTTTCCTTGCGAGCGCTGTTTTTGCTTTTGGCGATTGATTGCGTCTTTTTGTTTCTTAACGCGCTCTTGACTTTGCCCTAAAGAGGATTTTTCCTCGGGTTCCTCACTTAAATATTTTGCCAAAGAGCTGATGGTTGGATACTTAAAGATTTCACTGATTGAAACCTCTCTGTCCACCACTTCGCGCAGTTTACTCTGAGCCTGAGCTATCAGTAATGAATTACCGCCTAGAGCGAAGAAACTATCCTCTACACCTACTTTTTCTAAGTGTAATACCTGTTGCCAAACGGTAGCGATAATTTGCTCTAGCTCAGTTTGGGGTGCAACATAAGTTGTTTCCAACTGTGGGTTAAGAGCGTCTGGAACTGGTAGTGCCAGAAGGTCTACTTTGCCATTGGGTGTTAGGGGAAAATGATTCAAAAACACAAAGCTCGAGGGCACCATATAGTTGGGCAGCTTCTGCTGGAGAACATTACGTAAACTCCCGACCGCTGTGCGTTGCAAAAATTTCCAGAAACCCTGAGTTTCCAGAAGATACGCTATGCTGTGTTGAAAAATATCTTGTTCCCTCGCACCCAGAGCAAACTCAATCCCTGCTTGGTTTCCCCGGCACCAAGTGACTCTTCCCGCCAACCACCGCTCTTCACCGGAACCAGGCAGATGCATTCGCAGGCGGACGGTTTGACCGGGCTCACAAGTATCTGGTACGCCCACTAGGCCGACGCCAGCTAATGACATGTCTTCTGTGCGCAGTTTCACCGCCGGGTTCCCGTCAAATTCTGCCAGACAATCACTTTTGAAGGGAGTACGTTCTGGTATGAGGTTGGAAACGATATAAGCAGCTACTAGGCACTGATTACCGGACGCATCTTCCCGCTTCATAACGACGCACTCCCGCACATCCGGGTGTTGGCTCAATACCGCCTGGATCTCGCCGAGTTCGATGTCCCATAAATTATCATCTACACCAACTTTTGCTGGGTGTAATACTTGTTGCCAAGCTGTAGCGATCGCTTCTTCGATCTCTGTCTGGGGTGCGACATAATCCAACTGTGCGTTAAAACTATCTGGCTGTGGCAGCGCCTTGCGGTCTATTTTGCCGTTCGGTGTCAGTGGCAAGGCCTTCAAAAACACAAAGCTGGAGGGCATCATATAGTTGGGCAGTTTCTGCTGGAGAAGATTGCGTAAACTCCCGACGGCTGTGCGTTGCAAAACTTTCAAGAAGCCATGCGTTTCCAGAAGATACTCTATGGTGTGTTGAAAAATATCTTGTTCGATCGCACCCAGAGCCAGCTCAATCCCTGCTTGGTTTCTCCGACACCAAGCTACAGTTCCCTCCAACCATAGATCCCGATCGCATTCAGGCAGATGCAGGCACAGGCGGACCGTTTGACCGGGCCCACAAGTATCTGGTACGCCCAGGAGGCCGACCCCACCTAATGAGATGTCTTCTGTGCGAAGTTTCACCGCCGGGTTCCCGTCAAATTCTGCCAGACACTCACTTTTGAAGGGAGTACGTTCTGGTGTGAGGTTGGAAACAATATAAGCTACTAGGCGCTGATTGCCCCACGCATCCTCCCGCTTCATAACGACGGACTCTCGCACATCCGGGTGTTGGCTCAATACCGCCTCGATTTCCCCGAGTTCGATGCGGAAGCCGCGAATTTTCACTTGCTGGTCGATGCGACCCAGGAATTCGATATTGCCGTCGGATAGGTAGCGGGCTAGGTCGCCTGTTTTGTAGAGGCGCGAGCTCGGTTCGTCGCTAAAGGGATTGAGGATAAAGCGTTCCGCAGTTAGTTCGGGCCGGTTGAGGTAGCCCCGTGCTAAACCAGCACCGCCAATGTATAACTCTCCGGGAATGCCGATCGGAACAGCTTGCAGTTGAGCATCTAGAATATAGACCTGTATATTGGCAATAGGCCGACCGATGGGCGGTGACTCGCTGCTATCGCTACATTCGGCAATGGTTGCACAGACGGTGGATTCCGTTGGCCCATAAGCATTAAAAAAGCGACGACCTGATGACCATTTAGCCACAAGATCGGCGGAAACAGCTTCTCCCCCAACAATGATTGTCCCCAAGGTAGGAAGCTCTTCCAAGGGAAGAACTCGCAAGACTGCTGCTGGTAATTCAATGTCAGTAATAGCTCGATCGCGCAACAGCTCAATCAAACCAGAACCTGCCAAAAGAGCATTATTGCTTGCGATACACAGAGTTGCTCCCGAACACAAGGCAATAACCCAATCGGAAGTTGCAACATCAAAGCTCAAGGAAGCAAACTGGAGGACTCGACTGGAGAGATTTACGTCAAATATCTCAATCTGTGCTTTGGCGAGGTTGCATAGTCCTCGGTGTGCCACCAGTACGCCTTTTGGTCTGCCTGTAGACCCGGAAGTGTAAATCACATAAGCCAGGTTCTCAGGAGTGAAGCTGCATTTAGGGTTTTCCTCACTCTGTCGCTCAATGATTTCCCAGTCTGTGTCTAGGCAAACGATACGTCCTTGATATTTGGGAATAGATTCGACCAACCGCGCTTGAGTCAGCAGCACTCCTACTTGGGAATCTTCTAGCATGAAAGCCAAACGTTCTGGGGGATAAGCCGGGTCTAGCGGTACATAAGCCCCACCAGCTTTGAGAATGCCCAGCAGGCCTACTACCATTTCTAGCGATCGCTCTACACAGAGCCCCACCAGTACCTCTGCACCCACACCCAAATTGCGAAGATGATGCGCTAACTGATTAGCTCGTTGGTTCAGTTCTTTATAGGTAAGTTGTTGCTCTTCAAAAACTACTGCCACCGCATCAGGTGTCTGCTCCACAATCGCCTCAAATAACTGATGGATACACTTATCCTTGGGGTAATCTGCCTGAGTATCATTCCACTCCACCAAGATTTTGTGACGCTCCGGATCAGATAGCAGGGGAATTTCGGTAACGCAACAGGCAGGGTCGGTGACAATACCTCGCAAAAAAATAGTAAACTGGTCTTGCATCCTGCCAATGCTGTCACCATCCAACGCCGAGGTGTTATAGAACCAAAAGCATTCTTTCCCATATGACGCAATAACTAGAGTCAGCTCATTCCCAGGCTCTGCTTGGTAGTTATCCAGCTTTTCTACCCGCTCTACGACCACCGGAAACATTTGCCCACACTCAGTCTGCGACAATGAACGAAGAGCCGGATACCGACACACGACATCACGCCCATAAGTCAAGTGAAGTTTGGTTAACTCCACCTGTTTCTTAAAAGCTTCAAAAACTTCCTCAAAACTTTGCTCGTACCCTATATTTACGCGACAAGGAACATGGGAGGCAAAAAGGTTTTCCAGTCCTACCATCTCCTGCTGTAACTTTACATCTCTAAATCCGATATCAAAACATTCAGTTCCTCCGATACGAGCCAGATAAGTGGTAAAAGCAGCTTCCAGAAATTCGCCCAGGTTCCATGCTGGATGGCGTTTTTCCAGAAAGGTAGTGATCTCTAGTGAGATGGGTATCTCTACACTCGCGTACTGCTTCGACTTTAAGTGCGATACTGTCCTCTGTGCATAGGGAATCGTGATGGGCTGTAACGTCTTCAGTCTCTCTACCCAGAAAGCCTCGTGCTTAGCGATTAACGCATCAAACCTCTCAATGCGCCCCACCCGATCCGGCTCGATGTCTTTAAACTGATATCCAACTTGCAGTCCAAATCTCGCGACCAAATCAGGAATCGGTAGCACTTGACCACCCATAGTTAGCACCTGGCGCAGCGCTACGGAGTAATCTGCTGTAGAAACTTTAAGAAAACTGGATTCAATCGCAGTTACCGTTCCTGGAGGAGACTTAGGCCCGTCACCTAATACTTCGAGCTTAGAAACTACGATCGAGTTGTTCCCTATGACCAACTTGGGCAGACCTAATGGATTGGGGTATGGACCAAAGTCCAAAGCCCTAACGAAGGCATCTATATCATGGGCACAACAATTGAATGAGAGTACACCTCCAGCACGAGGTCTTTTGTAGCGCCCAAAATAAGTTCGCTCATCTAAGTTTGGCTTTCTCACCAAGGCTTGATTACTTGAGAGTTCGTCAATTAACTGAGCAAATGAACAAATGGCAGCCTCATAACACTTCCCATTGAGGGTAAAAGCGGTCTCGTCTGAGGTAATTTCGACGGAAATCTGCTTGAGGATATTACCCGCGTCAACCATAGCGCTCATCACATGCCAGGTAACCCCATGAGTCTTCTCCCCATGCATCAAAGCCCAAGAGGTAGCATTCACTCCCGCATACCTTGGCAGGAGGGCGTCATGGTAGTTGATGGCCTCAATGCGCGGCAACTCCAAAATTTCTTTGGGTAAGACGGAGTTGTTGACAATGCTGAACAGGTAATCAAAAGGCTGCTGACTTAAAAATGCTACGAGATTATCTGTTGGCTGGATGTGAGGTATATCCTTTCTTTTCGCCCAGCTACTTATCGAGGCATCAGAGGAGATGACGCCTAAAATCTTATGACCCCGCTCTAAAAGAAGTTCAGCACATTGGATAGGTAAAGTTCCTTCTCCAATAAGAAAGCAACTAAATTGATTCTGAATATACATATTTTTATTGCTTATAGTTTGAGCAAATCAATTCAACAATGTTTGCCACAGGGTCTTTCCACTGCGAAATAAAATCACTTCATTCCGTATTAAGGAGGACGCGAGAGAGTAAGTAAAGAGCGCGCTCCCGGCGAAGAGAATCAAAAAACTTTTCTCCCACTATTTGACACCTATCTACAACTCCCGCCACTTACAAAACCTGATTTGCACCTACAACAAAGTCTTACCGAGCGAACAAAATGGCTGGCATGTTGAGATTGTTATTAAAAATAAAAGCTGTTAAGGTACCAATGTTCCATCCGACATCCACAAGTGTTATAACTTCTGAAAAATCGTCAGCTTCAAAAAGCGGAAGAATCCACTCCCTTGTCGTCTCCTTCATCCACTCATTGAAATTTATGGCCGCCTCAGAATTATGCTTAAAGTAGCTATATACACTGATCTTGAAAATATTGTCAAATGAGGATTCTCCTGTCTTTACACTAGAGAGTAAATTACCCCATACCTCATACCCTTCATCAGCATTTCCCAGAATTGTACCTTATAAAGAATCAGAAGTACCAATTAGCAGGTATTTCCCCAGAGGATTTAACTGAAACTTGTCATTCTTTTGGGCCGAAAAAACACCTATCCTTACCAGCAGGAACATCAGGTGATACATACTACGAGAATTTACACTCGTAGCTTTGGCAAGTTCATCGGCAGTTTTAGGACTGTTACTCAGAATATCGGCAATTCCCAGTTTAGCCGCCACAAAAAGAGCCTGGGTTCTTTTATACCCATAAATTATTTTTAGTGTGGCGCTGACGATGAGCTTTCACCTTCAGGTTGGGCATTATCTGTATATAAACCCATGTGGTTTTCTGGGAAGTGCGATTCGTTTAATCTAGCAGAGTTTTATTTTTGATATACATACCCCTCACCGCTCTCACCCCTGACAC
>Ga0256856_1000101_pt1 | contig 10359 bp, 6 predicted proteins | sample BONt10_FD_181175 | JGI IMG/M metagenome (GOLD analysis project Ga0256856, IMG submission 181175) | Terrestrial sediment cell enrichment communities from Utah, United States - BONCAT_SYTO_Terrestrial_sediment - 10 | ecosystem: Environmental > Terrestrial > Deep subsurface > Rock core/Sediment... | reverse complement strand
ATTTGGGTTCGCTCGGTATTGAGCAAAATCAACTCAAATTAAAATAAATATTTAAGTCTCTACTGAGGACTTTAGTCCTCAAAGGCAAGGCTTGGATAGCCCGAGCTGTCAAGGTTTAGTCAACGTGTTCGCGTCGTAACCGTCGAGCATTATTCTTGAGATGTTATTTATTATTAATTGTCTATCCCATGAAGAAGATTTATCGATCGCCCGCAGCAGAGATTTCAAGTGTTTGAGCCACTTTTTCACCACCTTGACCAATCGAGATTGGATGAGGACTAACAATTTACAGCGTATTCCCGCTTTATGAAGTAGGGACAACCAGCGGGCTCCGTGAACCCGTTGTTGTCAATACAGGACTCTTAGAAAGCGTACAGCAAATCATTCGAGAAAACGGGAGTGCAATTAAAGCTATGGTTGCAAACCTCGCCCAATCTACAGTACGCTAATTATTAACAAGCCTGGGCTTTACCCGCCTGAGCAATCGATGCTGTGAAATTGACGGCTTTTCGGTTATGATAGGCTTTCACATCAAAGGTACAGGCTTTCGGGGCTGCATGAACTACGTGCTGGGCAAAAAAGACGCCACTCTAATGGGCGGTACTATGTGCGGACAAACTCCTGAAGAACTGGATGCTTTTTACTCGAATTCACACTAATAAGGATGTTTTAGGAAAATGGCTAAGTATGTTTATATTTTGACGTGGTGCGATCGCCTTGAGAACTTGTATGGAACCACACTGGTTTTCAAAACATTGCGAGTTGGTTTTCCGACTGCTGAAATTCATGTCGTGGACAACGCTAGCTTACCTGCTGTTCGACCTGTACTGAGACAGTACGCACAGGAATGCAATGCTAACTTTACTCAACTCGAACAAGGAATAGCTCATCACCAATTTATCCAGCAGATCTTGAACGAACAACTTGAGGGTTCCGCAATTTTTGTCGATCCAGATATATGTTTTTGGGAGAATGTAGAAGGATGGAGTTTTGAACAACTTATGGCAGGGCGACTAATTCCCAAGTATGCCTGCGAGTATACTGGTTGCATTACGCATCTTCGACTGCATACTTCTTTCTTGTGGATATCCAATGTGTGCGTTTTGCGCGAGCAGTTAAAAAATCTGCGTTCTCAGTACATTGAGTTCGAGCCTTTCCGTCCAGTGATGTTTAAAGCAGAGGACATTTGGCAACGCTTTGATACTGGCGGAACTCTGTACGCTGCCCTATCAGAGCAAATGTATGCCTTTACGGAAAAAGAACTCCAAGCTTATGACCATCTCTTTTGCGGAACTCACTTCCAAAGGGTTGCCTCAAAACTCAATCCTTACTATGCCTTCATGCTTATAGGACTACACAAAGCGGTTCAGCAGGATCACACCAAACTAAAGGATGCTTGGAAAATGCAAGATGATTACTTTAACTCTCTAGCAGTTTGAGAATTAGTGCTAAGCCGATGGTTGAAAAGTTAAACTCTTTTTACTCGATTCCTCCTAGTTTTCTTAAAAAAGGGGAATTAGGCTCAAACTTCCTTTTTTAAAAGAGATTTAGAGAGATTTCAGCAGAACTTACATAGATGCACTATCGGTAGGCTGCATTGCAAAACAGCGTACTCTATAAAGTGCGTTTAACGGCTTCTTTTACCTCAGTCCGGCTCCTCTAACCTTAACGAGCAATTTAGAAAAAAATGTCTAAGTTTGAAAACCGCGCATCCCCACGCACAACACCAGCTACACCATCTGCCGAGCCATCAACTGGGCGAACAGCCCCTCCTGAGAAGCCAGTTCCTCAAAACTGCCCTGCTGCACGAGCCGACCGGCTTTGAGTACATAGATGCGGTGAGCATTGCGGATTGTACTCAGCCGATGGGCAATCACTATCCGGGTAACTTGCTGCTTATCTAAACTTTCACTAACAATTGCCTGGGTTCTGTTATCTAGAGCGCTGGTAGCCTCATCAAATAGCAAAATGCGGGGTTTCAATGCCAGAGCACGAGCAATGAGCAGCCGCTGCCGTTGTCCCCCAGAGAGATTGCCACCGCCTTCACTAATCACAGTATGCATTTTCATTGGCATGGCTGCGATCTCATCAGCTAACCCAGCCATACGAGCGGCTTCCCAGGCTTCATCCTGTGTAATCTGAGCACCGCAAGCGATATTCTCGAAAATGGAAGTTGATATAAGCCGACCATTTGGTAAGACGACGCCCATCTGTCTGCGTAGTGCCTCAACATCTAAGCTAGACAGGTCTTGACCATCGTAGTAAATCGCACCAGCCTCGGGAATTTCAAACCCCAGTAGTAATCGGAAGATGGTCGATTTACCACTTCCAGAGGCTCCTACAAGTGCAATAAACTCCCCAGGCTCCGCATAAATACTTACCTCATCCAGGGTCAGCGGTCCATCACTCCGGTAGCGGAAGGTAACATGCTCCACAACAATTCTGCCTATGAGCTTGCCAGGATTCGCTTTACTTAGATCTACTTCCGGTAGGGTTCTCAGAATTGGCTGGGTGCGTTTCCACTCAGGGATTACTTGCATAGCTTCAGTAGCTGTATTGCTCAGGTCTGTGGCTCCTCTAATAAAGTTGCCAAAGGCTGTGTTGAAAGCCAGGAAAGTGCCAAGAGATAGTCCGGTAGCTTCTGAAGTCTGAGTCTGGTCGAACAGGCTAATAGTAAACCAGAAGAGTACTCCAGAAGTCAGCGTGGGCATTACTGTATTGAACAGCGCAACACCATCTTCAACTTGCTGCTTACTGAGTTCGAGCTTAACTTGCTGACTGTAGTTTTTACTCCAAAAGGCGAAGGCACGCTCCTCAGCACCAGCAACACGCAATTTGGAAATCCCATTGACTAACTGCACCGTCTGTCCAAAGATATTTCCCCGTACTTCCAGTAGCGGACGAACCTTTCCCAGGACAAGTACACCAAAGACTGTGGTGACTGCGATCGCGACTATTGCGACACCAACAGCAACTAGGGCTAATTTGACGTTGTAGTAAAACAACTGCCCCAAGTAAAACAGTGCGAAGAGGCTGCTAATGAGATTTATCAGAGTCTTGCCACTAAGTTGGCGACGGATTGTACTAATTGATGATACGCGGGATTGAAGGTCACCTGTTGTGTACTTCCGGAAAAAGGATATCGGCAGCTTCAGCAGCCGATCCCATACTGCAGCCTGAGTAGAAGCGTCCCCAGCCGTTTCTATCCGCAGCATAGCAAACCCCTGAGCTAGTTGAAATAGCGCCGCCCCCAAGGCAGCAACCAACAGCCCCAATCCAACTTGCAGCAATAGCCCCCTGTCGCTATCTGGAATCGCGTTGTCAATTATAATCGCAGTAGCTTGGGGGGTGAGCATTCCTAGAAGTGTGACAGCAATGCCAGTAAATAAAATGACAAGCAAGTCCCTCGCACGTCCTTTGAGTGCGAACCGGAGTAGACCCAAAGCTGTGAGGGCTTTATCGGGTAAAGACCGATAAAATATGTAGGCAACCGGAACCAGTGTCGAGGCTCTATGCTCATCTACAGGAACGCGGGTTTGCTCGACAGGGTCAAAGATTTCATAGCGAGTCGCAGAAACTGGCAGCAGCGCTACTGGTTGGTTGTCCTGCTGCGTGTAGGCGACTAGGGGACCACAATCCTTTTCCCACCAGTTGTCCCGTAACAGAACCTGCCGCATTCGGATGCGTGAAGCTCGTACAATTGCCTCTAATGGCTCCTTTACCCGCTTGAGGTCTTCTGACCTAGCCGGGGGTTGGATTTTCACCCCCATAACCCTTCCCACCGCACCAGCAGCGACCAACAAAGGCGAGCCTTCTAGGATAAAGTCCTCGTCTTGGGAATTCAGGCTCGATGCTAGTTCCCCTAGAGCCTCGGCTGTGACTTGACGATTGAGGCGTTGGCGATCGCGCAACCGCTGCAGTTCTTCCTCTGCTTCCCGCTGATCTAAAAGGTCAATGCACCGCATGAGTTGAGTGTGAAGCTGGGACAACCCCCCAAACAGGATATCTAGGTTCCGGAAATCGGTTGTGGTTTCAGTGACAAGCTGAACTCCTTCCACGGCTTCTAGCCACATTCTGTCACTGAGGGGAAAAGTTCCTACTGCGGTTGTCAGAGTCAGTTCTTCAAACCCCATCCAACGGACAGTCCCTTGCTGAATCTGGACCCAACAAATAACACCTGATTCAGGCTGGAAAGTCTGACCATTGCTCAGAGAAAATCGTGCCCCTCCCTCAGCCCTCACCTGAATCGCTGGCGTTGCAATATCAGAGAGTACTGTACCGAGTTGCCCAAGCCAACCTTCTACCCAGGCGATCGCTCTAGCATCGACCTTGGCTACTAACTCGCGGAAACATTCCTGATTAACCTGGAATACTTCTGTCTCCCCGATCGGCACTGCCAAAATTTGGCGGTCTTCATTAAAATCGTTGACACATATGCCAAAAAATGCATTTCCCTCGCTAATACTGAAGAGATAACGGCGAGTCCCCTCTATAACACTATCTTTAACTGTGACGGCAAACAACGCCATAGAGCCAGACTGAACCAACCAAACCTTCTGCGGGTCATCCAGCAGTATCGGCTCATTGCCCTTAACTCGGTACAGTTGACCTTGTAAGTCTTTAAAATTAGCTTGATTAACCATCTTTATGCTTCCTGGAGTGCTTCACCTTCAGTGCTGATCAACTGCGAGTACACACCTTCCACTTGCCACAATTCTTGGTGGGTGCCTCGTTGTACCACCTTTCCTCGTTCCAGGACGATGATTTCATCACAGTCCCGAATCGTGCTTAATCGGTGTGCCACAATTAAGCAGGCACATCCCCGTCGCCGCAGATTCTCGTCAATTATTTTTTCCGTCTCGGCATCCAGGGCGCTGGTGGCTTCATCCATGATGAGTATGGAGGGGTTGTTCACCAAGGCTCGGGCTATTTCCAGCCGTTGTCGCTGACCCCCACTCAAATTGGCAGCACCTTCTATCAGCTCTGCATCATATCCCCCAGACATTGAGACAATCACATCGTTAATCGCCGCATCCTGGCAAGCTTGCATCAGGTTTTTATCCGGTACTGTGGCATCCCATAGAGTTAAATTTTCCCTAACGGTTCCGCCAAACAGCAGAATATCTTGCTCCACCATGGCGATCGAGTTAGTGAGTACCTGATGCGGAATCTGGTCCGTGGGTTGACCATCAAAACGAATTTCTCCCACCCAAGGTTCATAAAGTCCGCTTACCACTTTGACAATGGTGGACTTGCCACAACCGCTGCTACCTACCAAGGCTACTCGTTCTCCGGGTTTAATGGAAAGGTTAAAGTTTTCAATCAGGGGAGGCTCTTGGCGGCTATAGCCAAATGTGACGTTTCGCAACTCGACATATCCTTGCAGACGTGAGGAGGCAAATTCAATTGTTCCATTCTGCTCTTTCTGAATTCTGCCTTCTACTTGCGGATCGATCGGGTTTCGCAATACGTCATCCAAGCGAATCAAATTGCCCTCCAGTTCTTGAAGGGTACTACCGAAACTGACGAGATTGTTGACAGGCTGCTGGAAGCTCTGCATCATACCTTGAAAGCCTACAAGCATGCCGATGCTGAGATGCCCATCCATCACCCGCAAACCGCCCACAGCTAACAAGAGCATAGACGAAAGGGCGGACAAAAGCGTGGGTAATACTGAGAAGGTCTGGTTCGTAACCTGCAATTCCTGCTGAGAATTGATAGCTTTGGTGTAGTAACCTGACCACCGGGAAAAGAACTCCGACTCTAACCCAGATGCCTTAATAGTTTCTATATTTTGGAGAGCGGCAATGGACACGCCCGCAGCTTTGCCATAGTCTTGTATCAATCGCTGATTAGCGTCTACTCGCTGACGGGAGATTAACTGCAAGGTTAAGATATTCACGACACCAAAGCTGACTACAATCAACGTCAGTACCCAGTCATACTGGAGCATGACTAGGGCGTAAAAAAACACCATGACCGCATCAATGGAGGTAGTCACCAAGCGCCCCGATAGGACATCAGCGACTTGGTCGTTGAGACTGGCGCGATGGCTGATTTCTCCGGCAAATCGTTGGGCGTAAAAACTAACAGGTAGGCGCAGGATGTGCCAGAGAAAGCGGCTGGACATCCCTACAGCCAGCTTGATCTTCATACGGCGCAGGTAACGCAATCGCAGTAGCGTCAGCCACCCTTGGAGTACGGCTGTAATCGCCATTCCCAGGAGCAGAGGACGCAGCCACTGTTCCCGTTGCTGCACTAGGATTTCGTCTACAAATACCTGGCTGAACACGGGTACCGCCAGCCCGACCAGGGCCAAGAAAAATCCTGCAATTACGCAGTAAATCAAGGCACCAGTAGTGCCCTGTAGCCGTTCCCACAGCGATAGAATCAGGCTAGGCTTGCGACCCCCTTTCTTGAACTCCAAGCTGGGTTCCAGGACCAGCACCACTCCGGTATACCCCTCGTCAAATTCCTGTAAGGAAACAGTTCGAGGCCCACTGGCTGGGTCATTGAGATAAACCCGCTGTTTGCGAAATCCCTCCACGACTAGGAAATGGTTGAAGTTCCAGAAGACAATATAGGGAGGGCGCAAGTTTTGCAGTTGTTCCAGTCCCTTCTTATAACCTTTCCCTTGCAGTCCATAGCCTCTGGCAGCTTTCACGATGTTGGAAGCCTTGCTGCCATTGCGGGAAACTCCGCACTCTCGACGAAGTTCTAGCAGGGGTACAATCTGACCGTAGTAACCCAAAATAATTCCTAAGGCAGCGGCACCACATTCTACTGCCTCCATTTGGAGGAGTGTGGGGGTTTTTACCTGCCGCCCACTTTGGCTTTTGAGCAGTTTTTGTAGCTGCTGCCAAGCATTAATTAGTGGCACTAATAAAGGATTAGTTGATTCCACTGACCGACCTCAGGATAGGGAAAACATACGTGATGGGAGCCCGTTCTTCCACCTTGACTCGAACAGTAGTGGTAGTTCCTGAAGAGATTTTCAAGTTCGGTCCCCTGGAAGAAGACCACTTGTAGCCGCTAAAACTAGTGGGATCCAGCCCTAGGTCAGTTTCTACTTGTATTACTCCGTCCTCCTTGTCAGACACCAGACCTTCTACTATTTCTGGGTTGCCCACCACACTAGCGGCTGCTTCCTGTGTGACTGGAAATGATGAGACAGTCGTGACGCTGCCCAGGATGCCGCCGAAGCGTTCCCGCTTGACGGTATTGGGCGTAATTTGGAGCTTCATACCCGGTTGAATTTTCTTACCGTCCCCAACCGGAAAATAAGTTATACCAACCAGCTTGCTGGATGCATTCTCCTCCTCTATATTCCCCAAGCGGGTTCCCGCATCGACGACTTGGCCAGGCGTAACAGTGATTTCTAGAATGCGTCCGCTGTGTTGACTGATAATCTGGCTGGTATTGCCTAGGTCCAGTTCCAGTTTGCCAATCTCTCGCTTAACTTCTTGAATCTCTTTTTTCCGTACAGTTGAAGTTTCTAAATCTTGTTGAGCCTGGGTAGCTTGTTTGCTGTCGAGTTCTTTCAATTGAGATTGGAGCTCGGAGATTGTACTGAGGTTTTCACGATAAGCCTTTTCTTGTTCAGCTTCTTTAACATCTAGTTCCTTCAACTGGGCTTGGAGGTCACCAATTTTTTCGAGGTTTTCCAGGTATTCCTGTTTTGCCTTCAGCGCATCATCACTTGTAATCGCTCCTTCTTTCTCGAAAAGCTGTCTGCGGATTTCCATTCTCTGCTTGAAAAGGCCAGTCAAAGCTTGGGTTTGCTGGAGGCGCTCTTGCAAGCCTTGGCGTTCCTGCCCAATAGAGACATTGCCTTTCGCTTTAAGGACAGGGGTCAGGACTTGAAGTTCGCGAATGCGTTGCTGAAGGTACTTGCGCTGCTGTTGCATCGACTGTTTCTCCTCTTCGAGCCGTATACCTTGGAGCGAACCGGCTGCTTGGTTTTGTGAGTTTAGTTCCACCAGTTTTGCCCGCTGCTGTTGCAGTTGCTTTTGGAGTTCAGCTTGGTTCATCGTTCCCAGTACCTGACCTTTTTTGACGACATCCCCAACTTTGACATTTAGAGTCATTAACTGCCCTGAGCTTGTCGATTGCAGCGGTACAACTTTGCGCGGATAAATTAGTACCCCTTTACCCTCCACGGTAATGGGAATGCGGCCATAAACACTCCAGATCCCAGCTATCACTACTAAAAAACCCAAAGACGTTAGAGTTAGCCAGCTTTTGGGACTGACTACCTGCATTAGTTGGTCTAGTCTTTCTGGAGAAGATAAACGCTCGATTGATTCTTTTCGGAATAGACTGCGCTTTTGATTTAACATCTACTATCACGCTCGTGTTACTAAATTAATTTAATAATTGGGCTACTGGCAACGGATTTCTTATCCTTATTATTGGGATTTTGAGTTATGGCTAGCTGTTGAGACGGTTCCTATCTCAAGAATTTAAAAGTACCTTTGGTTTCCCCAATAGAAATCAAATAAGGAGCCCACCGATGTTTTACAAAGTTCACCATAGACTCATGAGCTACTGGAACAGTCCAAATTCCGTGGGAAATCTTTGCTTGCAATTGAAGTTTAGCAGCTTCAGCATATAGGGAAATAATCCGCCCCATTTTCTGCAAATCCTTCCTCACAAAACTACAGGTGTAGCGGATGGTGTCTGGGGAAAAGCGATGGTTAATCACCCATCCTACTACCTGCCCTTGATAACGCAAACCTAAGCTATTTAGGGGTTCCAAATGCTTTTCGTATTGGAAGGGGATTAGGTCTTCAGGAATCCACGGCTGAGTTTCCTGCTGCTGTTGGATTGCTTGCCGCTCTTCTTGAGTGATTTCCAACCAAGGGAATATGCTGTATGAGGAAGGAAGGCGACTGTATCTCTTCATCCAAGGCGCTTCTATTACTGCCTCTACTTGGCCTTTGCATATCAGCATCCGGGATCCGGGAGGTGCCCAGTTGCATTTCTGGAGCAGATGTTCCAGAGCAGGCGTTGTGGACTTTCCAGCCATGTAGGACAGCTTAGCTTTTGTACATCCTCTCTGGGATAGCTCTTCTTCTAAACGGGTAAGTAGAGCTGTTCCGATTCCAGCACAACGCTGTGCGGGTTCAACAAATATGGAGAGAACCTCGGCAAAGCTATCATCCTCCCGAATTTCAGCGAGGGCTAAACCAACGGGTTGCTCTAGGTAAGAAGCCGCGAGCGCAATAACAGACTTTTGTGAATCTATACTCCGTAGCAGATACCGGAAGGCCGGGAAGGTCAATTTCTCATACTTGACTGCTGTTGAGTCATTCAAAACATTGATTGTATACATTTTCTGTGTGTATAAAATAAATGTGGATTCACTAATACGTTAATAGAAGCAGTAAATCACTTAGTTGAGGCAACTTTGAAAGTTAGCCTTTTTGAAGTCAATCAGCCAAACTATTCTGGGATGGTGGCTGCGATTCCCAGCTTCATGCTCAACCGTATCATCAAAAATCAAGCACTTGCCTTCCGTCCAGTTCTTCGTTTGACTGCCCACTCGGATGCCACAACCATTGGGAACAATTAAACCCAAATGACAACGGAGTACAGTTTTTGAGTATCCCTCATGAGGGACAATATGAGTTTCTGGTGCTAGGGAAGAAAAGCCTGCTGTGGTTATTCCAGGAATAGACTCTACTAACTTCGTTGTTTCTGGGCACAAGCTGCAGTTATCCTCTAGTTTCTTCCCAAAAGCATACAAACCAAAAACATTCCAGCCGTGGTTATAAAGAAACTTTTCTGACCAAAGCATAAAGTTTTTTGGTTGCAGCCGGGTTAACTCTTCTTTAATAACTAGCCACTTTGACTCAAGACTCTCTGTAAATTCAAAACCAGTAGTCGCGTAAAACATTTCTCTTTCCTAGCCTGACCTTGATCTGAAAACTCATCAAGTCAAATCATTAGTTTGCAGTTAAGGTAATGAGTAAATTACTTGGTGAAAATTACCAATAAATAAATTACCCATTACCCGATCGCTATTTCCGCGAGGCTATACTAGAGCTGGTCACCCGTTATCTTGGCAAAAGGAGTAAAAGGTTTGCCCTAGCAAAGAGAACCCGGCCAACACTTCGAAGTTATGGTACAAATCGTGGTAAGGGCTCCCGGGCAGGGTTTCCCCCCAGCTACGGCTTCCAGCTCCTCGTTGCTGAGTTCGGCATTTTCCTCCTGACTCTTCTGATTTAGAAAAGCGTCAACATCCTTAACACTGAAGGTGTAGCCATTTTCTTGACCTAGCTGCACTGCTAGTTCATTAAAGCTTTCCTTATCTTTAGCTGCCCCTAGCTGCTCTTGCAGTTGTTGATTAGTTTGTAC
>Ga0256856_1000100_pt1 | contig 10413 bp, 5 predicted proteins | sample BONt10_FD_181175 | JGI IMG/M metagenome (GOLD analysis project Ga0256856, IMG submission 181175) | Terrestrial sediment cell enrichment communities from Utah, United States - BONCAT_SYTO_Terrestrial_sediment - 10 | ecosystem: Environmental > Terrestrial > Deep subsurface > Rock core/Sediment... | reverse complement strand
GTATATATCCCTTCGCCACTGATATCCCTTGAGGTTACAGACTAGGGAGGCATCTAGTAACGTCGTTTAGAGTACCACCACCAGATAGTTCAGTTCGTCTGAAAAACTTAGGCTAGACACTGTTTTAGTCTCAGATTAAGAAGTTGGTGAGTCTTCCTCTTCCAAGCCTCCGTGCTTTAGCCGGAGGTCAGTGACAGCATACTTCACTGTCTCTACTTCCCAGTCCCGACCAAAGTTAGTATTTTACATTTTTTTGACATTCTTGGACGCAAGGATAGTCAGAAACCTGGTTTTTTCAAGGAAATACACAGGTTGCCACCTGCATATCCGATCGAAAACCCGGTTTCTTTAGTCTTGATGAGTCCAGGACTCTTTGAGCAACTTTGAGCATCCGGGCTGTTGCTCAAAGTTGCTCAAAGTTCAATATTCTTGTGGCGCGAATAGCCTGCCCCTGAAAGACCGATCGCCTGCTGCTGCAAGAAAAGAGTTGGAGCGGCACTAGCTGTTAAGCTTTGCTTTCACCATCTCTTGAATTCTGTTACCGTCTGCTTTGCCCTTAAGCTGCTGCATTGCCTTGCCCATCACCTTGCCCATTTCTTTTGCAGAAGTAGCGCCAACCGAGGCAATCACTTCGTCAACGACTTGACTCACCTCTTCGTCTGACATCTGCGGCGGCAAATACTCTTCAACAATTCCCAACTCCGCCTCCTCTTGTGCCACTAAATCGAAGCGGCCGCCTTTGCGGTATTGTTCGATCGAATCCCGGCGCTGTTTCGCTATTTGCATCAAAATTTCCATTTCTTGAGCTTCTGTCAGCGTGTCTTGCCCGGAGGGACGGAGGCTGACTTCTTTTTCGAGAATAAATTTCTTGATGCTGCGAACTGTTTCCAAGCGAACTTTGTCCTTGGACTTCATGGCTGCTTTGATTTCTGCGTCAATGCGTTCTCTTAAGCTCATCAATTTCTACCTTGCTTTGCCGTACTCAAAAATCAGGAGTGCGATCCGGATTCTTAACTTTTTTTACAGTGTTTTTCAAGTTTATTGCCTGTTGGTGGCATTTTTATTGCCTTGATCCCGGGCTCGGGCTAGATGCCTTCGGGCTTCGACCGAATTTTGGGCTGCTGCACTTCGGGCAGAGCCCCAAATTGACTCCTATTGAGTTCACCTAACTTAACACTTGTGGCAGCCCCAAAAGTTAAATCTCTTAAAGAATTGGCTAAATATTTCTAGTTTCAGATGGTAAGATAGCGGTGGAATAAACGTCCTGCAAGAGGCCTGCTGTGATCCGTTCTGCTACTTTACCGCTTCCGCTTCCCGAGCCGCCGGTTTCCGCTCATGACCGTCTGCGGCTGTTCTCCGGTTCTGCTAATATTCCCCTCGCCCAAGAGGTGGCTCGCTATCTGGGGATAGATTTGGGGCCGATGGTTCGCAAGCGGTTCGCTGATGGGGAACTCTACGTTCAAATTCAAGAATCGATTCGGGGTTGCGATGTTTACTTGATTCAGCCAACTTGTGGCCCAGTGAACGATCGCCTCATGGAATTGTTAATTATGATCGATGCTTGTCGGCGCGCTTCGGCCAGACAAATTACTGCCGTCATTCCCTATTACGGATATGCTAGGGCTGACCGCAAAACGGCCGGCAGAGAGTCGATTACTGCGAAGTTGGTCGCTAATTTGATTACTGAAGCTGGGGCAGGTCGCGTTTTGGCGATGGATTTGCACTCGGCTCAGATTCAAGGTTATTTTGACATTCCTTTCGACCACGTTTACGGTTCGCCGGTGCTTTTGGATTATCTGGCGAGCAAGCAATTGACGGATATTGTTGTGGTTTCACCGGATGTTGGCGGAGTCGCTAGGGCGAGAGCTTTTGCCAAAAAGCTTGGCGATGCTCCCCTGGCAATTATTGACAAGCGCCGTCAAGCTCACAACGTGGCAGAAGTGATGAATCTTATCGGTGATGTCAGGGGCAAAACTGCTGTGTTGGTAGACGACATGATCGATACTGCCGGCACGATTTGTGAGGGGGCGAGATTGTTGCGTCGCGAGGGTGCGAGGCAGGTTTATGCTTGTGCTACTCATGCGGTGTTTTCGCCTCCGGCGATCGAGCGTTTGTCTAGCGGGGTGTTGGAAGAGGTAATTGTTACGAATACAATTCCTGTCCTTGAAGAGAACCGTTTTGAGCAGTTGACAGTGCTTTCGGTAGCGAATTTGCTCGGAGAAACTATTTGGCGGATTCACGAAGATAGTTCCGTTAGCAGTATGTTTCGCTAGACAGGAAAGGCGCTTTTTGAATGTTTGTTTTAGGGTGCGTTACACTTGGTTAATGCACCATTTTTTGTGCGGATATTGCGATCGTTTCCCGCAAGTAATATCAAATCCGGTAGCATCGGAATTAATATTACCCGCAGTCAGGACACGGCGCGGTGCCGTTTCCCGAAAATTAATCGGGCGATAGTTACATCTGGTGCGATCGCCCTCGGGCGATTATTTTGGCGTAGGGAAAGGCTAGTGCCGTGTCCAGAGCTTCTATCATTCCGGTCTAACCGGAATTGATATAATATCAAGTTCGTCGCTAAAATAAGGGTTATAAGTTTGGAGTGAGGACTAAAGTCCTCATAAAATTCGCTCGGACTTTAGTCCTCACTACGAACCAATTTGACGATCGGCGATCGATCGCACTTGGTACCACCGGAACAAGAGAGGGTAAAATTCAATCTTGTTGTCTAAAGAGGGCGAGTTTTTTATATTCTAGATAAGTCTCATCAAAATAAGGAGCCAATAGGGAAAAAGCATGAAACATTCACTTGTACGAACAGTTGCCGCACTGGCAGGTTCAGCAATTTTAACACTCGGGGCGATCGGTTCGGCTAAAGCACTTAGTTTTGACGAAACCGAAATTACCCAAGACCGAGTAATTGTCATCGCCCAACCCCGCCCTTTCGGCGGCTACCAATTGCTAATTTTAGAACAGGTATCTGACAAGCGGCAGTGCTGGAGCGAAAGCGGCTCTAATCCCGTGAAAGTTGATCCGTTATTAGTTACTTTTGACTTCACCGGTATTTGTGGCCGCGCAACTGACAGCAACGGCTTTTCTATTCGTATGGCCGGCACCGATTTAGCATTAAAATACGCCCTAACTTTGGAAACTGTTAATGGCAATGTTCTTCTAATGGGAACTCCGGTAGATTACGTAGGTAAATCGGTGATTATTGGTCGCACAAACGGCGATGTTAACGAATTCATGAAAATCACTCTCGATCCTGCTTGGCGCTTGAGTAAAAGAGCTTACCAAGGCCGCACATTAGGCCACTTTTATTTCACTACCCAGGAACCCGCGCCGGTAGAAATTGGCAATACCAGAGCCAATACCGGAGCCAATACCCGAGGCAATACCGGAGGCAATACCGAAGCACTACCGCAAAAAATACCGCAGGAAATACCGCAGGAAATACCTACGGTAATACCGCAGGAAATACCTACGGTAATACCGCAGGAAATACCGTAGGCAATACCGCAGGCAGCACAGGCTCTTCTACATCCGGAGATAGCTACCGATAATATCTACGCTTCCAAAATTAAAGAAGCTGTGAGCCTTGGGTTTGTAGCCGGGTTTTCTCAAAATAATACCTTTCGACCGCAACTTGCTGTTACCTGAGAGCAATTGGTATCTTTAGTATTGGAATCCTCTCAAGGAATACAAGGTGCTAATATCACATTTCCTAGCCATGTTTCTATCCGTCTCTATAGCGAGGTTGATATTTCCCGCTGGAGTGCCGGAAAAGTTCTATTTGCGCGGGAAAACAAGATAGTTAGCGGCTATAAAGATGGAACTTTTAAACCTACGCAGCCCGTCACTCGCGTTGAATTAATCGGGGTGCTGCCAAGAGCGGCGGAATTTCGTTTGTCGGCGCGGGGAATTCAGCCGAATTTAGTTGCTAGAGAGCCGTCTAAAACTTTTTCAGACACTCAGAATTATGGGGCTGCTTCTATTATTACTCAAACGAAATTGGCAATCGGTTTGCTCCGAATGATTCTGCAAAACCCAATTACGCGGCGGCGGCTACTTTGCAGATGCTGAAATGCGTTAAAACTCAGTAGTTGAAAGTCGCTCGGGCGGGTTTTGTACATAAATTGTCTGCTTGATGTTCAGATTTTCCGCTAAACCCCCCCTACGATCCTCGAATAAAAAACTCATCAATCGGGCAGGATTTTAATTTTGAACAGTTTTTTTCAAGCCCATCCTACTAATCAAATGCGCTTCTTTTTCAAGGGCTGTTTCCCCGTTGGAGATTTTATATATTTTGACACGAATTCCTGTGGGGAATCCACAGACTCAGCAATTAAGAGCCGCAAAAATTCTGCCCAGGATTCGCCGTTCAGCAGCGTTACAGCAGCGGTGCGATCGACAATGGCGATGCCCCCCACCACCTGCTGCCACCCCTCCCGCAACGGCTCAATATTCGCGTCTTCTGCGGAAATTTGACTCAATAAACCAAGTGCTTCGCCCAAACAATCCGACAGCGGAGATATTTTTTTTGACCTCAAACCCTGGCATACTAATTTCAGCCAAATTGGATAAAGTTCTAGCCAATTTTCCTGCTGCAACTGTTGCAATGCTTCCGCTTCCATCCCCAAAGCACCCCACAAACAAAAAGACTTTTCAGCAGCAATAACATCTCGGTTTGCAACTGCTTCTTTCCACACTTGCAGGGCGCGAGATTGAAAGCGATTCGCCATATATTCGCCAGCTTCTCGCACTAAATCGGGAATCGTAACTTTATAAGTAGTTTCGCCTCGCGGCAGTCTATCTCCGCGATAAGAAAGCCAGTTGTGAGAACCGGATAAGTGAATTTTACCGTCCACAATTACTTCCTTCGCGTGGGAATTTCCCAGCCAAAATATCTGTACGGCTGATAAACCTTCTGGTGTTTTAACTTGACGGAGTTTGTCTTCAAGTTCCGGCGAGACGGGCCTATCTTCTTCTTCCTGTTGGCGGGCAATTCCGTGGCCAATCAGAGTCCACACGCCGCGATCGGCTAGATTTTGAAGTATTTTAATAAATTCGCTGTCGGCTACTTCTGGAGTCACCCAAGGGGAATAAATAAAGATGTTTTGCTGGGCAGATTTGAGGGTTTTTATGAAATCTGGTCGAATTTCGCTGTCGCGCAATAACACAACTGTGCCGGTGTCTGCAGCGGCTTGGGAACTATTTTGAGCGGGATTTGTGCTATTTTCTTTGACTGTTTCCAGGGCTTTTTCCTGGATTGTTTGGAGTCTGGCTGCAACTTCTTGATTTTTATGGGCGAGGATTGCGGCTTGTTCTTGCAAGATGACATCTTCGGTTAATTGGCACAAGTCATTTAAGGAAAGTTTTTTTTGAGATTCGAGCTCGTTTAGAAAGTTTGAGGCTGTTTCTAGTATTTGTTTTCCCTGTCGGACTTGAATAGTAGTTTTATTTTCGATCGCATCTAACAACACAAAAATCGAGACTGTTTGCCAAATATCTAAATCGTCGCCGATGACATCGCATTTAGACACAATTTTACCGTTTTCGGGGACGTGAATTCCTAAGCCGGAAGCTTGAATTAACGGCTGGATTTCTGCTATACTTAAATCCGCAAGGTCAGTAAATTTATGTTCGAGCGATACTAAATCTGCTAAATCTGGCAAGTTGACAGATTCTGCAGCTAAAGCATCGAACTTGAAGGTAAGAGTTTGATTTAAAGGATCGGAAATGGCGTAAATTGATTGAATTTGCGATCGACTAACCGCACCTTTATCGAAAAAATCTCTACCTTGCGGGGCGATCGCAATTTGCCCATTTTCAGCCACCTCCAAGCTTCCCAAACTAACCAGAGTCGCCGCCGTACTCTTCACAAAAATCTCGTCTAACCCCAGCAAATCCGCCAACTCCTTCAAAGTTGGCGCAGGTTCAAACTCAACGCCCGCCCGCAAAATGAACTCTTCCAACACGTTAAACTCGCGCGGTTCGCAAGTAGCCACCTCCAGCGGAGTTTGCCGGATTGCGAAGCGGAATTGACGCGCCGCCAACACTGACAAACCCGGATTTTGTTCCTCAATCTGTTCGGCTAGCGAACTTAAATTCGAGTCTATTGGTTTAGTTGAGGACGCTAGAAACATCTACAAAACCTCCGCAGTGACGCACCGTGTTTGAAACTTCCTGATACATTTTTCCCACTGTACCTGTTTGTCCGGTAAATAAATCGTGGCAGCCGACAACAATCAGCAATTCTTGAGCGCGGGAAAATGCCACATTCACCCGTTCCGGTTCCTTAGCAAATCCAATATCGCCCCTATTATTATTGCACACTGTGCTAACAATAATTACAGGTCTTTCCATCCCTTGGAATATGTCAACCGTACCAGTGCGGATGCTCAAAGCAGGAAATCTTTCGGATTCGATTCTGTCTTTAATTCCATTCAATTGAGCACCGTAAAAAGTGATAATCCCTATTTCTTTCGGCGGTTCGCCGTCGGCAACTTTGGGTTGCCAAGCTGTCTCCATTTGTTCGCACAAACGCTCGATCAGGTCAATTTCCTTGACATTCAACCGCGAAGTACCCTGTTTTTCCTCTTCAAACCCTTGTGCGACGGGCGTTTTAACCCACAGGATATGATTGTTTTCTTGAATGATTCTACCTGCGAGGTTGTGGGCGCGTTTGGTGTCTGGTTCCTGAATGCCACAGTTGAGTTTTTGCTGGTAAAACTGATTGATGGCGCCCATGATTTGCGGGTGCATTCGGTATTGAGTAGTCAGCATTTTTTTGATGCTGTCGCTGGCATTTTCAAACAATACTTTGAACAAAGATTCTTTTATGAAGCTAAGTTCGTCTCCGGTACAGCCGATGTCTTCGGCAATATCATCGATCGTACTTTGATTAAACATCGGCGGCAATTGCCTGTGATCGCCCACTAATACTAACTTTCTGCCTTTCAAAGCGGGGATTAACAACTCTGGCGGAGTGCATTTGCTAACTTCGTCAATGATGACTGCATCAAAGCTGGGAAAGTTTTTAGTAAAATCGAAACTGGCAGCTTGCACGCAAGTAATGCCGATCACGTTAGCATTGTCAATATAAATTTGCTTTAAATCGCTCTGGTCTTTTTCTGATGGATTGCGGAGTTTTTGAATCCAATCTGTCACAAAGTTTTGAGAGCGATTTAGTGCTATTTCTTCTTGTTCTAATTTCCGCTGCCAAGTTTGGAAGAGACGCTTAATTTTGCTTAAAAAAGCTCCGCTGAATAATCCTGTATTCGGAACTTCTGGCTGGTATTGAGTCGGGATAGTTTGCCATGCTGACTCCCACCAATTTCTCTCAACAAGTAATGCTGCTGTCGGTTGTTGCTGTTGCAGTTGAGCGGTAATTTCCCTCAATTCTGTTTGAAGTTGTGCGAGTTGCTGCTGCGCAGTTGCGGCGGCAATTTGCAGCGGGGATAAATGCTCCTCAAGAGTGTTTTTGATTGTCTCCAAAACCCCAAAAGGGTCTAGCTCAGCAATTGATTTTTCAAGCTGAATCGCGCTTGCTTTCCAAGCCTCAACTTGCTTGACAAACTGCTGCGGTTGCTCCCAAATATTGGATTTTTGGGCGAGATATTGTTCGGCTAAAATCCGCAACTTTTCAGGGGCGTTTGGCTGTTGGACAATTGCTTGCAACAAATTAGTAACTTCGCTAATTTTTAAGTTGGCCTCTTGCTGCGCTGTTTCTACCTGAAGTTTAGCAGCGGATATTTCCTGCTGGTTTAAGGTTTGACCGATTTTATCTAATAACTGTTGCTGTTTTATAAGCTGCTGTTCGGTTTCGGTTTTCAGGGGAACCACGCACTGACGCGCATTTGCGAGGATACTGTGCAGCAATTCTTTGACTAGGCGATCGAAGGTAGCCTGGATCAGATTTGGCTGCAAGGATTTACTGTAAAATTGTTGAATGCTACCTAAGAAAGTGCGAGCTTTTTCGATGATAAATTTGCGCTGACTCGGGCTGACTTGGGAATAGCTGGCGAAGTCTTTGGCTAGCTGCTGCCATTGCGTGCGATCGCCCGCAGAGAGTACGATCGGCGTTTGACTCAAATTTAGGTGCAGAAACTCGCTAAACCGGAACTGTTGCCCTTGTATGTCCTTAAAACCTGCGCTTTCTTCGTGGGATATCGCCTTTTGCAACCGATCCAAATCCGGCAAATTGACTTTGCATTTGGGCGGCACGATCGGCAATTTGAGCGATCGGGCAATTTTCAGCAATCCTGCGGGCAATTCTACCATATCATCCGTGAGCATTGCGCCCGTTTCCCAGCAAGTTTTCACAACTTCATAGAGTTTCGTATCCGCCGTCTCGATCCACTGTGCAACGGCGACGACAACGGCTGCAATTTCCGCTTTTCGCAGTTCCAAATTCTTGATTTTCTGTTCGAGATTTTGGCGGTGTGTCTGATTTTGTCGATCGCCCAATTCGAGTTGATTCAAAGCCTCAGACATCTGGCGGGAAACCCGCAACGACTCCGCCACCGCCGACATAGCGTGACAAACATCATCAGCGCGATCGAAAGCCGTCTTAAATTCCGATATTTGCGCTGCTACAGTTTCCTGCAGCCAAACGGCAATCCCAAACGCGCCACAAGCAGGGCGATCGAAGCCAATTTGAGTAGCATTGCTAGCGGCAATCCGAACATTTGCCATCAAGTTTTCTACTAAAACATTGCCTTCTGAATATGGTTTTAGCCGGGGCATAAACTCCACAATTTCGGGAGATTCCCAGTTAACATTCGGTGCCGCCAAGAGATTGTCTAACCCCACAAATAAAGATTCAATTTCCCTTTTTTGTGCTAAGATTTCTTGATATGCTGTTTCTTGGTGCTGGCAGTTAGCCTCGATATTAGCCTTGCTACTATGTAGGTGTTTTTGTCGCTGAGAGAATTCTGTTTCTGCTGCAAAGTAGGCAGCAAATCGCTCAGATTCTGCCAGCAACTGCCGCAAAGATTTTACATTAGCCTGGCGCTGCACCAGCTTTTGTTCGCAGTCAGTCGCCGTATTTTGCAGCCAAGTGCCGATCGCATTTTCCTCCAAAAACGGCTGCCCTTCTTCCTGCACCTTATGAGCTTTTCCCTTCCGCAAAGCCCGAATTGCCGGATTGTGAACTAACCGACTCAAAGCATTGTCTACAGCCAAATTTGCTTGCGAAGCAATGAGCGTTTTGCCGCCCTGACGGGCTATTTGATAGCAAATCTCCGCAATCACAGTCGTTTTGCCCGTTCCCGGCGGCCCTTGAATCAAAATTAAATCCCGCGCCGAAAGCACCGTTTCTACGGCGGCGATTTGGTCGTCATTAGCATTGCGATTTAATAACTTTTCCCGCTCCAATTTAATCAATTTTTCCGGCTTTCTCGCCTGAGAAGAGTCGAAGAAAAACTCACTCAAATAGGGATTTTGAGCGCGGCCATCTGTCAGCATTTTTAAAGCTTTTTTCTTGCGATCGATCTGAGAGATATCGCCCGCCGCCTCAAAATACAAGAATCCTTGTTGAGGCAGTTGATATCTGCCGCCCGCCATGCGATAGCCTAAATCAACATCTAACTTAATGCGTAATTTACCATGTTCAAAGTCAATTTCAGCGATGCTGCCTAAAGTCTCTCCGTCTCGGCTGCTTCTGCTTCCGGGCGGCGAATCAAACAGAATAATTTCTTCATTTCTGGCTTTGTTCAACCTTTCGCGAAAGTCGCCCAATTCTAAGGAATTTTCATCATAGCCGTCAAGAGTTGCGGAATTACGATCGATTTCAAAAGTGACTATTTTAAAACCTGAACCGTAATTGTGCCCTCGGAAAGGCACGCAAAATTGACGCGCTTCCGCAATCCGTTGTTCCACATTTAAAAAAGTCTGCCAAACTTTTAGCTGTTCCGCAGTCGGTATGTGTCTGTCGTCCCAAAATGGCATTTGTTGGACGCGGGCGATCGACTTTACAGGAATCGGCGATCTACTCTTAGCCAAAAGTCGCAACAGAACCGGCAAAGCATACCCATCTTTCCTCCCTCTGGGAACCGCCACCAAACCAGCATCCAGCAGTTTTAAACCGCCGATTCCGTCTTCAAAGCGTACAGTTGCTAGTAAGCGTAAAGTGCGATCGGCTTTTTGCAACAATTGAGGTAATTCAAAATCATCTCCATCCGTAGCAAGCAGCAATTCCCAGATTTCTTCTTCTGAAAATCTCTGATTTACCTTTTGGCGGCGCACGTAAAACAGATTGTGCGATTTCCCCGCTATCTCCGACATCAGAATTTCCGCACGTTCTCGGCATTCCCAATCGCAATATTTTGCTAAAGCCGCTTCCCCTTCAACATCGCGAATAAACTTATTAATTGTGCGATCGCCACTAAATTTATATCCCCAATCTTCTGCTAC
>Ga0256856_1000099_pt1 | contig 10425 bp, 2 predicted proteins | sample BONt10_FD_181175 | JGI IMG/M metagenome (GOLD analysis project Ga0256856, IMG submission 181175) | Terrestrial sediment cell enrichment communities from Utah, United States - BONCAT_SYTO_Terrestrial_sediment - 10 | ecosystem: Environmental > Terrestrial > Deep subsurface > Rock core/Sediment... | reverse complement strand
CTCCAGAGCTGCGGTGTTAATTTCTTGCCTGCCGATCGAAGTTAGCATGACTAACGGCAACTTTTGGCAATCAGGATATCGGCGAATTTGCGCAGCTAAAGCCAGCCCGTCCATTTCCGGCATTTGCATATCCAAAACTGCCAAGTCAAACACCTCTTTAGCAGCGAGCCAATCTAAAGCCAAACGAGCCGAAGCTGAAGCCCTAGGCACCATTCCCCAAGATTGAGCTTGGAGAGTCAAAATTTGGCGGTTGGTAGCATTGTCATCGACAATTAAGACTCGCTTGCCAGCTAATTCAGGTTGAGAATTGCTCAAGTTAGCTGGCAAGGAACTGTTGCAGCCAGAAACGATCGTGCTGAAATAAAAAGTAGAGCCGACGGAATTGGCATTTTGGCCGCTCGGCTTGTTGCTGAGTACAGATTTGCTAGAGCTATATTTTTCGGCAATTTCGCAAGATTCTCCCCATCCCAAATCAAAAGGTGCCGATCTAAAATCTGCCGGAGGATTACCCGCCAGATTACCCATACTTTCCACCCACATCCTGCCGCCCATCATTTCGGCCAAACGCTTGCTAATTGCCAAACCCAATCCGGTACCGCCGTACTGCCGGTTCGTTGAAGAATCTACCTGGCTGAAAGATTTAAATAGCCGATCCATGCGATCGCTCGGAATGCCGATACCGGTATCTTTAACCGCAAATTGTATTTCGTATGTTTGGTTAATTGCTAGCGGTTCGCCATTAATTGCTGGCGGTTCTTTAGCGTTTGCCGCCGGCGCTGAAATCTTTTTGGCAGTCACCGAAACCACCACTTCTCCAGCATCGGTAAATTTCACAGCATTGCTGAGCAAGTTGATTAAAATTTGCCTCAAGCGGGTGCTGTCGCCGATCGCCGTTGCGGGTACTGCACGATCTATCAAGTAACCCACTTCCAGTTTTTTTTGTGCCGCCTTGGCAGCTACCAAGTCTAGAGATTCCTCAATGCAAGTGCGGAGGTCAAACGGATGTTCCTCCAAGTCCAATTTGCCCGACTCTATTTTCGAGAAATCTAGAATATCGTTGATCAGCGTCAGCAAGGCATCGCCGCTGCTGCGGATTGTTTCTACAAAATCGCGCTGTTCCCGAGTTAAGCGGGTATCCAGGAGCAAACCGGTCATGCCGATGACTCCATTCATCGGAGTGCGAATTTCGTGGCTCATGGTGGCTAAAAATTCGCTTTTGGCTCTTGTAGCCGCCAGTGCTTGATCGCGAGCTTTTGCCAAATCTATGTCTGTTTGCTGGCGTTCGAGTTCGCTTCCCACCCACTGAGCCATCAGTTTCACCAACTCTATGTCTACAACTCGGAACGGTTCTGTCGCAGGATTCGGAGAAAAAAAGCACAGAGTGCCGTAAACTTCACCTGACACCGTGACGGGAATGCCCATGTAAGCTTCGATTTTGAAGGCTGGATCCTCCGTGTTGAAGGACAAACCCGAAAATCTCACCGACTCAAAGTAGATCGGTTCTTTTGCCATTGCCGTAGCCACGCAGAAGGTTTTTTCCAGCTCATAGATTTGTTCTTTGACGATCGACCCGTCGGGACACTCAACAGCCATTATTTGATAGTTGTCGCCTTGAATGCAGGACAAAATTCCCGCGGACAGGCCTAAATACCGGCATCCCATTGCCAGCAGTTCTTGGAGGCGCAAATCAAAGGTAGAGAGGTGGTTGAGGGGGTCTGTACGGGGAGCCGAAGTCACTTGGTACAAAGCTTTAATTGCAGCTTCGCTTTCTCGCAGTTCTTGTTCTGTTTGCTTGCGCACGGTGATGTCCCGGGAAATGCCGATAATTTCTTGCACGGCGCCGGTTTGGGGATCGCGGATTGTGCGGCTGGTGGTTTCAAACCAAATGTATTGGCCATCTTTGTGGCGGATGCGGTAGCTGACGGTGTAAGTAACTGGCAGCGCCAGGACTTTTGAGTGAGCTTTGGCGATGATTTCTAAATCGTCGGGGTGAAAATAATCGTTGGGGACCCGGCCGACGAGTTCCGAAGGTTCGTATCCCAGCAAAGCGCGGCTGGCGGGCGAGACGTAAATAAATATGCCTTCGGGGTTGTGTCTGGTGATCATGTCGGTTGAGTTTTCTGCCATCAACCGATAGCGGTCTTCAGTTTCATTACGTTCGAATTGAGAATTGCTCAATGCTTCTAGCATTCGGTTGATGGTGTCGGCTAAGCTTGCGAGTTCATCTCCTCCCGCCATATGAACCCGCAAGTCTAGGTCACCCCTGGCTGCGATGTTGCTGACGCTGGTGCTCAAGGAAGCCAATCTCGCCAAGACTAATTTTTCTAGCAACAGCAGGGTGATCGCGCTAAATATTAAACCTACTCCCAGTGTTGATAAGGTAAACAGCTCCAAGGTAGCCTGACCTTGGCGGTAGATGATGCGCTCTGTCTCTACTCGCACCTGCAGCGCTAGGTTGCCGTGGATGTCGCGAATCAGGGCGTATCCTGCGACTAAGGTGTCGCTGAGCGGCTTTACTAAAATTTCTACTGATTTGAGGTTGGAAATTTTGAGTTTGATATTTTCCAAATCCTGTTTAGATCGACTCGCCATCGCCTTGGCGCCGGGCCCGGAGTAGTTCCCGGCTCCCACTTTAAAATCTAAACTCGGCAATGTAAAATCCACTGACAGGTGAGTCCGTTCTGAAAGTAAAGCGATTTCCCTGCTGTCGAGGTAGCGTCCCAGGATCAGCGTCCCGCGCGCCGGGCCTTCGGCGTTGCTGTTGAATATCGGCCTTGAAGCAATCAGCAGCGTGGCTTCTGGCAAGGTGAGGACGGCTGTTTTGGCCGCTCTGCGAGATCCTCCTAATGTCGAGGAGTCTAGCAGCGCATCGGTCAAGTGCTGTTTTAAGCTTTCGGGAATCGGGATTTCAGTTTGGGATTTCAGGTCGAAACCTTTGCTGAATATCGTGTTACCGCTGGAGTCCAGCAGCACCAATAAGTTTAGTCTCAAGTAAACAAATGTCGAATCGACGAAATTTGACTTGACAAAGTTTTCGTCCTGTGTATAGACGAAAGAATAAGTATCGTCCCACTCGGCGTAATCTTGGGCGCTGGTGTTTAAACTCGACAAGTCCTCATCTAATGCGTCCAAAGCCCGCGCAACATCCTGGCGGACGTACTGTGCCTCCAGGTTGTGAAAATCGTGCAGCAAAATGGTTGATGCAGTGGCATAGAGAACCATAATCAGGCTGATCAGCGCTGCACCGATTATTAATAGTGTTTTTTTTCGGAGTTGCATGGCGTCGCCCTCCTCACGGTGCTACTAGGCAACTAGCCCGGAGAGGTTTAAGACGTAGGTTGTTTAGCATTGGCGATCGCAGGGCCTGCGTGTTTTGACTTTTCTGGGCTGACGAAAGCAAAGCCCTTGGTATTTCCAAGGTATTCGGTATTTTGCCCCCTACAGTCAGTGTAGTATTTTCACGGCTTTAGTTTCCTATTATCCACAACCTATGACCTACAAGTTATGACATGACGATCGGCCTTTTCAAAAGAAACGGGCGATCAAACTCAAAACCGTGCGCGTTGGATACTGACGCTGCCAGGGCGGCGGGCGGTTGGGGGAACAGGTGTGCTGGGTTGAGATCCCTACCTATTACTATACCTAAAAAATATTTTTGAGACAGCGGACTGGCGCGTCGAGTTTGGCGCGCCAAAAGGTTCTCATTCCAGGAGCATTTTTGATTTTTGTCGTTCTATAGCAATCCTTGCAATAATTGTGGAATGGGTCGAAAAGCCAATGAAAGCGTCGAAGCCTGAACCAGGTTGATAACTGACGAAAAAATTGCTTGCTTCAGAGCCAATTAATATCCGCAGACTTGGGCTTTACATCCGGAAATAAAATATAAAATCAAAAAATGATGCTTTTCACTTTTCTATTTGGAAGGAATCAAAACTGCTAACTAAGATGTATAAATTCACAGTTGGCACCATCCTCAATAAACCCCTAGGAGCGGGTTTACCAATAACCTTAAACAGTACCAACAAATTAAATAAACCCGTTCCCACTCCCGAGAAAATCCTTTACTAACATTAGTGCCCGATCGAGCGTATAAACTCACATCAGGCACTATCTGCAATCCGATCGCAACTTGAGTCTTTTTTATCGGATGACGGCTAAAGCACCGGCGCCTGCAGCAGCAGCGGCCGAGGAGAGAGCGGTGAAAAACAGCCACCAAGAGGCAACTTCTGCTGCTTTCCGGGTTTCTTCGGCTTGTTTTTCGGCTTGCATTTTGATGCTTTCGAGGCGAAGCTGCGCCTCTTGCTGCAAGCGTTCTGCTCTTTGCAAGACGCTGTTGCGGCTTCTTTCAATTTGGTCGATCAAGCGGTTGGCATCTGCTTCGGAAATGTCCTCCCGGGAACTGATTAGTGCTACTAAAGTATCGCGGTTGAAATGACTCAGCCGATCGCGCAAAGCGTCAAATCCGGCTTGCGGGTCGTCAAATAACTTCCGCACGTCGCGCGTAATGCCTTCGTAGTTGAGTTCTGGGCGATCAAGCGAATTGAGGTAATCCCGAACTTTTCCGAGAATCCCGTCAATTACCGACTGAATACGCTCCTGTATTTTCTGAATTTGCAGTTGGAACTCGTCGCGCACCGACAAAATCCCATCGACAATGCGATTGGCTTCTGCTTCAGAAATATCCGGCCGCTGAGACAGCAGAGAAACAACTGTAGCTCGATCGATGTGTGACAGGCGCTCGCCCAAACTGTAAGCGCCGACTTTCGGGTCGTGTAGCAGCAGTTGCAAGTCGCGCTTGATGGCTTCGGGATTTAATTCATCCTTACCCGTATTGCGCAAATAATCTTCTAAAACACTCTGAAAATCCTGCACTTGGGTTTGCACCCGCTTTGCCAAACGGCGCGGCGCTTTCACAATCGAGCCAAGAGTATCCTGCACTTGGTCGATAATTTGATTAACTTGTTCCTCGCTCAAATCTTGTCTCTGAGAAAGCAGTTTTACCAAAGTATCGCGATCGACTTGAGACAGGCGGCCGCGCAGCGCTAAAGCTCCTTCTTTGGGATTTTCCAGCAGTTTTGTCAAATCCCGCTTAATCCCTTCTGGATTGAGTTCTGATTTGCCAGTATTGCGCAGGTAATCTGCAAGGGCAGTGGTGCTTTGGTCGTACTGATCCTTAGCTTTTTGGGCCAACTTTTGCGGCGCCTGCAGCGCGCTGTGCCAACTTTCTTCGGCGCTGTCGATAAGCTGATTTACTTGGTCTTCGCTGAGGTCTTTCCGCTGAGATAGCAATTTTACCAAAGTATCGCGATCGAACTTAGAAGCTCTAGATCTCAGAGCCCACATTCCCGCTTCCGGGTTGTCCAGCAGCGTTTTCAAATCGCGCTTGATGCCTTCGGGATTGAGTTCTTCTTTGCCCGTAGACTTCAAGTATTCTTGTACTCTTTGCCACTGGTTGTCTACTCGGACTTGCGCTGCTTCTTGCAGGCCTTTAGCATCTGCTAAAACTACATCTCGCGTCCTTTCCAACTCTTGAACAATATGTTCTACTTCCTGAAATCCGAAGTTGTCGCGGCCTCTGAGAATTTCCACGAAACGGTCGTGGGTGTAAGGAGCAAGCCGATCGCGCAACTGTTCGTAACTAGCATCGGAATCCTCTAAGATTTTTTTGAAATCGCTCCCGATATTTGCTGCTGTCAGTTCCTCTTTCGCCGTCAGCTTCAAATAAGTTTCCACCCGCCACTGCAAATCGCGAGCTTTTTCTTGCTCCTCGGCAAAGCTCACGGTTTGTAAAACTCGGTGTCTAATTGCTTCTAATTCCTGGGAAATTTCTTTAATTTTGTCTTGGGTAAAAACGCCTCGACTGGCCAGGATTTCCGCAAAATTCGCCTGTTTTAGTTTTTCTAATTCGCGGCGCACCGTTCCCGGATCTGCCGTAGGATCGTAGAGCACGTCACGAAATTCGCGCTCGATCGCTTGCGGGTTCATCTGCCACGAATAAGTATTGAGCAAGTAGTTTTCTACGTCAGCGCGAATTGGGCTGTAAGTTTGTGGTTCGCCTTTTACTTGAGCAGTAATTTTATCCGTTTGCAGGCTAACTTTGTCTTTAGCTGCTTTGAGCTGACCGACTACTTTTTCCACATCCAAGTCGGAAATATCCGTGCGACCCAATACTATTCCCATTAAAGCATTGACTGCCATTGTCGTTGCTTGGGACATCATGCTCGGGCTTTGTCCGGAATTTTGACCGCCCAGATTACCGAGGACTTTTTCTACCCTACTTGTTAGTGTATCTGAAACCAAATCTCCGGGTTTTGCAGATTTAAGATAGTCTACTAATTGGGCGATGCCGTCTGATTGCTGCCCTTGTTTTCCTACTTGTTTCCAAGCATCTTGGAGTTGGTCTACAATGCGGTTTACGTCGCGTTTTGATAAGTCCGATCGCGAACTTACTAAATCTACCAGAGTTTGCCGATCGAGATTCGGCAAATTTTCGCCAGCAATTGCTTTGAGTTGGGGATCGTTGAGCAATTTTTCAAATTCGCTGCGCATCCCTTTGATGTCTAATTCCGGCGGTTTGAGGCTTTGGATGTAATCTTCGACGTTTTCGCGCAAGCTTGTGGGGTCGATCGCGCTACCCAGTTCGTGGCCCACTGCTGCTGCTGCTGCTTTGGCTGTGGCGACTACTTGGTTGCTGGCTGCTTTTGCGCCGATGGCCGAGGCTGCGGTGCCGACAATCGCTTGAAAGCCTGATGTCGCGGTGTTGACGACGGAACCAATCAGGGAACCGACGGTGGTAGAGCTCACCCAGACGAGCATTGAGAAATAGGTTGCCCACACGACTAAACCGACGATCGCACCTAAACCGGGACTGGTAATCAAGCTGAGCTTAACTGCCAGCAAGCAAGCAAAGAATAGGGCGATGGTGACGGTGATTAGCGTCCAAGTACCTACCTTTCGACCGATGTGGCGGACTGGCGAGCTGCCGCTATCCGACTGGTGGTCACCGTCCTCATGGGATTGTCCCATATAGGAAAGGCCTGCAGCTACTGATAAATTTGTTAGCAACAGTTGGAAAGCGCAGGCGAGCACGACTCCAGCTATCAAGGCGATAAAAAATTGTGGCCCGGAATAGAGGAGTGCTGCGTCTTCTACTCTGTTTGTAGTAGTCTCCTGTACTCGCACTTGGGCCAGCCAGAACCCCATGTTATACAGTTGTGGATTTATTGGCAAATTTTGATACATAGTATATTCCTCGTTAAGGGGTGGGTGCGCGCGATCGATCTTTGGCGCGAGTTAACCAATGTATAGTTTTAGACTCATGCCCCCAATGGCAAGCATCCCCTTATTGACGAGCTAAAGCATCCCCCTACAGTTGGAATTGTAGAAATATGTCTGCGGCCGGCTGTCACTTTAGGAATATTTGTGGTATGTAAATTGCCAGTTGTTAAGTTGTTAGTTCTTAATTATGAGTAAAATGCGCTGCAGCGCACCCTATATTGATAGTAGTAAGGGTAAGTCTGATTAAAATAATCGCAGATGAAAATCTTTGGTAGAGCGATATTAAGAGTCAACACAGAAGCCCAGACAAATTGTTCACAATTCATCTACCCATGCCATAGCAAATTAGCCTTCAAGGAATTCGATCGTGCAGCGAGAAAGTCATGCAATTATTATTGGCGGCAGTTTAGCAGGACTGTTGGCTGCTAGAGTATTAGCAAAACACTTCGATCGAGTAAGTATTGTTGAACGAGATTTTTTTCCAGAAAAACCCGCACCTCGCCCCGGGATTCCTCAATCTCGTCATCTTCACATCCTTTTTAATCGAGGAAAAATGATCCTAGAACAGTTGTTTCCCGGCTGGGAAAACGAACTGGTAGCTGCTGGTGCTCCTAGTTTAGATCCAAGGTCGATCGGGTGGTTTAGTCCGGCAGGTTGGGCCCCACAATTTAGCCCGGATATAAATGATTTAATTATGTTCAGTCGGGATTTACTTGATTGGCAAATTCGCCGCCGCTTGGCTGAAAATACGAACGTGCATTTCCTCGAAGGAGGCACAGTAACGGGGTTTCTGGCCAATGCCTCGCGCGCGGAGATTGCTGGCGTATCGGTGCGTTTTCGCGATCGCCACAACCCTGGTAACACCCATGCAGAGAATTTGTATGCAGAGTTAGTAGTCGATGCTGGTGGCAAAGTTTCCAAAACACCTAAATGGTTGAAAAGTTGGGGCTGGGAACCTCCGCAAGAAACCGTTATCAAGGCTTTTGTCGGCTATGCCACCCGCATCTATAAATGCAGCGGTAAATTGTCAGACACAGCGCCAGTATTTGTATCACCAGCACCGCCATTTCGCACCCGTGGTGGTGCAATTTTCCCGATCGAAGGCAATCGCTGGCTGGTGGGTCTCGCCGGGGGCGATCGCGATTATCCCCCCACAGACGAAGCAGGTTTTGTAGAATTTGCCCGCAGTCTGCCAACCCCGACAATTTATCATGCGATTAAAGACGCAGAAGCCATCACACCAGTTTATAGCTATCGAGGTACAGAAAACCGTTTGCGCCACTACGATCGCCTCTCCCGTTATCCTGAAAATTTGGCAGTTATCGGTCATGCAGTTTGCGCTTTCAACCCAGTTTATGGCCAAGGAATGACGGTTGCTGCACTGGATGCTCAGATGCTAGATAAAAGTTTGCAAAAGCAAAGAGAGCGGTATCCAGAAGGCGATTTAACAGGCTTTGCACGACAATTTCAAAAAAAACTAGCAAAATTACACACTATTCCTTGGACGTTTGCCATCAGTCAGGATTCCCGCTATCCGGGAAGTGAAGGTGCAAAACTAAACCTCGCTACGCGGCTGACAATTTATTACATGGATCTGGTGTTAAAAGTGCTGGTCTCAGATGCTAAAGTTTGTCAAGCTTTTTTGGAAGTTCTGCACATGATTGAGTCGCCGGCTGTACTTTTTCATCCCAGTATTGCGGTTAAGGCGATCGGGAAATTAGCCACCGTCCGGCATTCGGCATTCGGCAGAGCGCAGAATTAATAGAAAGAGTTTACACGGAATCAGCTTATTTTTTCCAATTCTATAGTCCTGGACGCATGGGGGCCAAGAAACCGGGTTTTTTTACGAAAAGACGCGTCGCAGGCCGCACACGGGCGTAAAAAACCCGGTTTCGAGAAGTCGGAGTGCGTCCAGGACGGCTGATATTATGTCCGCTATAACCTGCACGATCAAATTGGTTTGTAGTGAGGAATGATATCAATTCCGGTTACACCGTTCGGGATGGGGAGTGGTCCGTGGGGAGTGGTCCGTTGGGAAAGGGGGAATTATTGACCTTGACTTTATCATTCCCATCCAACCGGAAACGATATGAAGTCCTCACTACTTGCCTGATCACGGTTATTTTAGCGGACACGATCTCAGACAATTCGGAAATCGTTAGCAGCAATTAAGCTGGCATTGACTCCAGTTAACGAAGCAATTACTTCTCCACTTCCTTTCAACTTAATCAGCGCGCTGTTATTGTTCTGACTTATTTCTAACTGGTTAAAAGTCAGACCCCCCGACAATCCTATGAAATCCTGACCTTTAACAAAATCTGAGATAATATCGAATCCGCTGACGACTCCTAAGACAAAAGTGTCCTTGCCGAAACCTCCGATGAGGCTGTCATTCCCTAAATCTCCCGACAAGAAATCATCGCCAACACAGCCGAATAAGGTATCATTATCTTCACCGCCGTAAATTGTATCGTTTCCTTCGCAGCCGTCGATTAAGTCTTTATTCTCGTTGCCGCTTAGGAAGTCATCTCCTGCACCGCCGCACAAAGTATCGTCTTCGAGTTGTCCGCAGAGAGTATCATTGCCTTCGCTGCCTAAAATTAAATCCTGAGCTTTTCCGCCGAATATGATATCTTTTCCTTTGCCACCGTCGATAAAATCATTACCTCGATTGCCAAAGATTAAGTCATTATCTTCTTGGCCGTTAATTGCATCGTCGCCCTGATTCCCAAAAATCCGGTCTTCACCAAAACCACCAAGAAGGATGTCGTTTCCTTTGCCGCCAAATAAGAGGTCGTCTCCCTTGTTGCCGTCAATGAAGTCATTGTCTTCATTGCCGTTGAAGATATCCTTAAATTCGGCACCAAATAGGTTGTCGTTGCCAGTTAAAGCATCGAAGATATTGGGACTGTTGCTGCCAAAATAGGCGTCATTACTGGGAGTGCCAATTAGAAGACCGGGACGATCATTGATAATATTATCAATTTGTTGGTTGGGTTTGTTGAGATTGGGATACTCAATTTGAGCGCAAATGCAGTCTGTATCGGGAATGTTAACAGGCGTCGGCGTGGGTACCGGTTCCGGAGTTGGGGTTGATATCGGTTCCGGAGTTGGGGTTGGTACCGGTTCCGGAGTTGGGGTTGGTAC
>Ga0256856_1000098_pt1 | contig 10458 bp, 10 predicted proteins | sample BONt10_FD_181175 | JGI IMG/M metagenome (GOLD analysis project Ga0256856, IMG submission 181175) | Terrestrial sediment cell enrichment communities from Utah, United States - BONCAT_SYTO_Terrestrial_sediment - 10 | ecosystem: Environmental > Terrestrial > Deep subsurface > Rock core/Sediment... | reverse complement strand
CAATTAGGACATTCCATACTTTGATCTCAGAAATTTATGTGGATTTAATCTATTAAACCATTACTGTGCATCACTACCTATAAAAAAACAGCCGATCCAGATACCAGACTTCTTTAAGAATTCGGGTATCTAACAGAATCGTTAACTTCAAACCTCGCACATAATATTATTACTCAAATTTACCCATTGCTCCACGCTTAAATCTTCAGCGCGAGATTGAGGATTTATCTGTAACTCTTCTAGCAATTGAACGAGTTTATCTAAATCCACAGCCCCTTTCAAATTATTTCGCAGCATCTTGCGCTTGCTCCCAAATCCCAACTTAACTAAATTCTCCAAATAGCGCGGATTAACCGCCGCAGTTTCTATCTGTCTGGGAAGCAGCCGCACCACGGCGGAATCGACTTTTGGCGGCGGAAAAAAGTCTTTAGAGGGCACATCGCAAATTAACTCGCATTCTGCTAAATACTGCACCCGCACCGACAAAGCGCCAAAAGCTGTCGAACCCGGTTTAGCGTAAAGTCTTTGGGCCACTTCTTTCTGCACTAAGAGTACGATCGAATCGAAGGGTTTAGCAGCAGGAACAGATATCGTTCCCAGCAGTTTTTGCAGGATCGGGCCGGTAATATTATAAGGAATATTGGCAACAACTTTATTGGGATTTTGGAATTTGGGAAAGGCTGTTAGTTCAGCCTCTAAGTCCATTTCCAGGATGTCGCCTTGTAGCAGTAAAAAATTGTCGGTTTTGCCGAGTTGTTTGGCTAGCTTGAGACACAAATCTCGATCGATCTCCACAGCAACAACAGACTCAGCCGCAGGCAGCAAACGCCGAGTCAAAATCCCCGTACCCGGCCCAATTTCCAGGACGCGATCGCCATCCAAAGAAGCCGCTTTCACAATCTTATCTAAGGCTTTCTCGCTTTTGAGCCAATGTTGAGCAAACTGTTTCCGGGGTCTGGTCGATCGCATTTTTTGAATTGTTGGAGAAATCTTAGCCTGTCATTCTATCACAGCTCAATATCTTTTTCTAACCTAGGGTCATGTTTATTTTTGTTAACAGGGGTTGAATTAACAAAAAAGATTCGGCACAATAAAAGGATAAACGATAAAAAATAAATTAATTTCTTCCCAATTACCAATTCCCCAAAAATGAAATTCCAACGAGTATTTGGTACCTTACCCCAAACCACAGCCAGCGCGCCCGGAAGAGTAAACCTGCTGGGCGAACACACAGACTACAACGATGGATTTGTACTTCCAACTGCGATTCCCCAGTGCACAACAGTAGAAATCGGCTTCAGCAGCGACGCTCTACACCATTTTTATTCAGAAGAATATGACGAACTCATAAATTATTCAGACGAGGATGCCATACCGCAACAATTCGTCAGTTATATCTGTGGCTGCCTGAGACTTTTAGAAAAAGAAGGATACAAAGTACCGCCAATAAATCTCTACATTACCTCGAGTGTGCCGATCGGAGCCGGTTTGTCCAGCAGCGCCGCTTTAGAAATAGCAACCCTCAGAGGACTGCGCGCGCTGCTGGATCTCCCCCTAGAAGATGTGCGACTAGCTCAAATCGGACAGCAAGCCGAAATCCAGTATGCCGGCTTGAACTGTGGCATCATGGATCAAATGGCGTCGAGTTTAGCAGATACCAACACGATGCTATTTATCGACACCCGCAGCCTCGAATGCCGCGCGATACCTTTTCCCACAAGCACAGAAATTTTAATAATTGACAGTGGCGAAAGCCACAAACTAGCAGCAGGAAGCGGCTACAACCAGCGGCGCGCCGAGTGCGAGGAATCCGCCCGGATATTGGGAGTTAAGGCTCTCAGGGATATCGTCGATCCCCAAGCTGTCGAAGTATTGCCAGAACCCCTCCGGAGGCGAGCGCGCCATGTTGTTACCGAAAACAACCGCGTGCTCGAAGCGGTAAAATCTTTGCCAGCAGAGCGTTTTGGCGAGTTAATGAATGCTTCCCACGCCAGTCAGCGCGACGACTACGAAGTTTCGGTGCCGGCAGTAGACGCGCTGGCGGCAATCTTGCAGTCAATCCCCGGAGTCTTTGGCGCAAGGCTGACGGGCGGAGGTTTTGGCGGTGCTTGCGTAGCGCTGGTTGAGAGTGGGAAAGCGGGTGTTATCGCATCAGAGGCGATCGATCGCTACCAGGGCGCGGGTTATACCGGCCGCGTTTTGGTTCCCGAAGTTAAAGTTAATTCTTAACGCCAGAACTATCTCCCGGCAGGGAAGGCCAGCGCACAGTGACGATCGTAGAATCCTCCTCGGCTGACCAATAATGAGGCACTCCCGGCAGCCAGAGAGCATAATCTCCTTCGCGAGACAGCAAGATTTCTTGCTCGGGAAATTGCAGGCGAAACCGCCCTTTTACCAGGATAGAAAGGGTGGTTGCTTTGGTATTTACAGCCCACTCTGTTCTACAATCTCCGGCTTGGTGAACGCCCCATTTCACCTCTAAAACTGAAGTTGATCGCGGGTCGTCTTCAGGCGTCATAAAGTGACCAGCAAACCAACCGCCCCGACTTGCACCTTCAGCGCCGGCATTTCCAAAAACCACTTGAGATGACATCAGTTAATCAGGTAAAAAAATAGGTTGACAACACAAACTTTATCGTTGGCATCACGCTGCCTGCATCAATCAAGTGGAGAATTTCGGTTAATCGATTTGACATTTGAGATTTGAGATTTGAGAATCGACCCCACGGATGAATCTGGGGGGCAAGTGATGACGATTCGGAGATTTTTTCTCCCTCCGTCCTGAGTCTGCTTTCGGAATGAATCCGGGGGCTTTGTACCCTGGCTGCTTTTGGTCAGGTGTTGCACTCGGTTTGACCCAAACTACCGCACTGCGAACCTCGTAGCCAACGGCATTTACAGAAGACGGTGCACTCACAATTGAAACCAGAATGCCACCCGGTTTCAGCGTTCTCCACGATCGTTGCTGCACCTCAGGGTCTCGTGTATCTATCACCACATCAGCATTGTGAACCACATCCTCAAAGCGCGTAGTCTGGTAATCAATGACGCGATCAACCCCTAGTTTTTACACACACTCAGCATTACCTCCGGAACCGATTCCATCAACTGTGTAGCTACTTCTACATACAGTTTATTAAAAACTTAGGTTATTAATCATGACTGAATCGAATCTCAATCTGTCTCAAGGTTCCGATGATATGCCATTCTCGGCCCCAAATATTGAACAGGCTCTCGATATCCTCACCGCTGAAGCGGCTAACTTGAGTGATACACAAAACCAAAAAACCGCGCTGGCGAATGTGAAGCTGCTGCGCGATTTGATAGGTCAAACTCGCGTCGCTCCGATGTCCATGCCCGCGCCCATGATGGAGGCAGCAGCTGTTGGAGACACCGCCGCTCGCGCGATGGATGTGGCGAAGCAGGTTCAGAACTTAGGCTTTGTCGAGTTTACGGCGGGTTTGATTAATGGCACTTTTGACGCGATCATTGGTGCAACGATTAAACAAATGAAAGCCTATGCCGAACTTGTGGCAGATCTCGCGAAAACTCTGAGCCAATTCCAGGCCGAAAACATATCGGATGCTCAGGTGAATGCCCACTTGTCAAATCGTTACCCCGATGGCCAAGGCGGCACGTCTGTTCGATCGAATTATACCTTTAAAGACACGACTGCCAATCCAGCCGAGGGCGTCGAAGCCAAAACTGCGAGTGAGAAGATGCAGGCTGTTGTTGAGGCCTTAATCTCAGAAACGGCTGGGCTCAAGGCACCCGCTGTTCCGTTGACTCGTACCAGCTTAGGCATTGCTCAGGGGGATACGCCCATCACCTTTACAGACGCGCAAGTTGCTATGATTCGCAGGGCGATCGGGCTAACTTTGGCCTCGAATATGATGGATCATCTGCGCGCAATGGCCCGCGAAGGGATGGCTCGCATCGTTATTACAGAAGGCTCGATCCGCACCAAGCTGACTTTCAATGTCAATAGCACCGAAGTCCAAGCCACCCAAAAAGCCAAATATGACAGGGAGAGTTTTGGAGCCAACATCCGAGGCAGTGCCGGCTGGGGCTGGGGTCGTGTGTCCGCTGGCGCGAGCTACTCTAATCTGAATGTGAATACGGTGAACGAAAGCAGTTTTGATTCCCTGACAATGAGCACTGAAATGATTGGTGAAGTGAATCTTAAATTCAAGACAGAAACTTTCCCTGCGATCGTCACTGAAGGCGCGTAATTAATCGAGCCCTCTCATCTCCTTAAAAAGGGAGAACCAGAAAAACCTGTTCAAAGTCCCCCTTTTTAAGGGGGATTTAGGGGCTCGTCCCTGCAATCCACGCTCGATTGGATATTCATTCCCATGGCACAGACTACCCTCGGCGATTTGCTGATCACGATACGTCAAGAAATAGCTCAGACGATCGACCAAACTCAAGACCTGACTCAAGATGTAGCTACCCAAACTCGGATTTACGTCAGTGAGGTCGATCTCGATATTCCGGCCTACGTGCGGTTCGATCGATCACCCAATCCCGAAACCAATCCTTCTCACGTCACAATAGATCTCCCCAACCTCCGAGAAACGCCCCCTGCTGGTCGATTAGGCCGTTTGCGAGTGACTTTTGCCTATGATAAAACGAGCGATCGGAGCTAAATATTATGAACAATAAATCTAATGATTTAGTAACCATGGCTGAGGATAAGCGCGAAACACTCATCAATACAGAATGGCGGCTTGCCGATATGGTGGATGCGATCGCATCCGAAATCGATCGTGCAGAAGATACCCTAGCACTGAAGTCTTATGCACGCGGTATGTCATTTGCAATTAAACAACTTAGCTTAGATTTGCAAGTAGCCGTGCGACGTGATGGTGACGGCCACATCAAATTCCGCACTGTTGAACCCAACGCAACAGGAAGCACAACGCTGAAACTAGACTTTGCCCAAATCCTGCAAAGCCAAGTCAGCGCTAATCGACGTAAACTTGATGAAGATGCCGATCGCCGTCCCGTTGAGGCGCTGGGCTTGAGCTCAGAAGAAATCCGCCGCTTGAATGCGATTGCGATTTATTCGATCGATGATTTACGTCGCTATACCCAAACTGCCGCCATGATCGGCGAAGTCAGTCGTAAAACTAGCATTGATGATGCGCGCTTACGCCAAGTTTTGGGATTGCCTTATCTCGAAGCACTCAAGCCCGCTCGGGGCTTACCGGGCAGCATAATCTTGCTTGAAGGCGGCAACTTTGGAGCCGTGCAGCCGAGTCAAGCTAGCGTTTATTTTCAAGGTGTGGCTGTCTCGATCGTCGCCTGGAGCAATGCACGTATTCAAGTCCAAATCCCCGCTAATGCAACCGGAAGCGGTGTGATTTTTTTGGTCATTAACGATCAAATTAGCAACACGATCGATTGGGAAGTCGTCACAGTTGATTTAATTGTCAAAGACATTAGGATTACGCCCAGCAATCCCAAGGCAAATGAGGAAATCACGCTAACAGCCAGCTTAGCTAACCAAGGTTCTGGCGAAGCGAGTGCCTTTACAGTGCAGTGGTCGATCGATGGTCAGAGGCAAACTCCGCAACCCCACGGCGTGCTGCCACCCAACCAAGCGTCGCAAGAAAGCAGCTTAGTCTGGAAAATACGACTGACGGCTGGCGAACACCAACTGACTTTTACGGCGGATCCGGATCGAAAACTTGCGGATGTCGATCGAGCCAATAGCACCTTTACTAAAACCATTACCGTCGCAGCAGTTCAAAAAAGTGTGAACTTAGCTGATTACTCTATCATTGACTCACTCGATCCGTTTACGAGTCAACAGCCGTGGGAACTACGTCAAGATGTCTTGAATTTAGTGTATCGCGGCTTGATGCGATTTGACCCTAACTATGGCGCGCTGTTGCCGGATTTGGGCCGCCCTATTAAAAAAGATCGGTGGAGCGAGGAGAGTATTTCACGCATCAAACCGATCGGATCCGATGATCCGATCTGGTCCCCTGATCCGGAGCCGGGGATTTTGCGCTATCAGTTACGTCAAGATGTGCGTTTCCACGATGGGTCAGCCCTCACCGCCGCAGATGTTGTATTTTCCTACAACCGCGCGAGGCAATCCTCCACTTGGTCTGAGTTGCTTAACGGAATCGAGGCCATTGAAACTCCCGATAGCTATACCGTTGTCTTTACCTTGTCCGACCAACTTGCCTCCACGTTCAATACCTTGTCCAGAAAACCTGCCCCCATGCTCAATCCACAAATTTGGACTTTGCCGATCGTGCCTGCTAGACTCTACGAATCCGAGCCCAAGCGCTACCTCACCAATCCCGTCGGTTGCGGTCCTTTTATCGCAGAGTTAAACCAAAGCGGGAAACCCGGTATTGTGCAACTCAAAGCGTTCGATCAATATTACCTGGGCACACCGCGTTTACAAAACTTGTCGATCGCATTGCAACCAGATATAAATGTCTCGATCCAACGGCTAGTTGCAGGTGAATTAAATGCGATCGTGCTGCCAGAGTCAGAGGATGTCGAGTTAGCTAAAAAACTCAAATCACTCGAAGACAAGTACCAAATAATTCGCACGACAACAGGAAAAAGAAGAGTGGTACATGTGCAGGAGCGATCGTTACGTGAACGGTTGCCAAACAACTATGAAACTGATTGGAATGCACACTTATGGTACATCTAGAGGTGTTTAAAACGTTTGAAAGCCCCTGGATGTCAATAACAACTTTTCTTTTCTTCAGCATTCACAGGGGCTCACTTAACTGATTACTTGCGGCCCGAAGATTGGCCTTCGGTCGTAGCTATTTCCCCAGCTTCCATAAACTGCTTAAAGCGGCGCAAATCATCTGCAATTTGCTGTTCGGGAGCTTCGCCAAATAGTTTAGCAGCGCCAGCAGCAATTGCACCGCCCGGAGGGTTGTATTCGATGACAACTTTTACCTCTGTACCGCGTCCTGCCGGTGCCGGTTGAAAGCGCACAAAACCTGAATTCTCAACATCAGCCCCTTCAACAGACGCCCAAGCAATTAAGCGATTTTCTTCTTCGCGGACAATCTCTGCATCCCATTCCACACTATTGCCCATCGGCGCGCTGGCAATCCAGTGAGAACGTTTTTCATCTATTACCGTAACGTGTTTGAGATGCTTCATAAACCGAGGCAAATTTTCAAAATTGCGCCATAAACGGTACAATTCATCAGCCGGTTTGTCGATCGTCACCGTCTTTTCAACTTTAATGCTTTGATTCGGATCAGCAGCCGACTGCAAACCCTCCACAACCCCCAGCCCGCGAGCCGCTAAACCGCCGCCCGCAACCGCCAGCAAAGCACCTCTCAAAGAACGCTGCGACAAACCAAAAAGCACCAGCGCCCCGCCGCCAATTAAAGATGCCCAGCGTTCGGTATCGCCGCTGCTAGTTTGGTTTTGTTTGTCGGAATTTGTGATTGAACTAGATTCCATTGCTTTAAACCTGGTAAATTAATAGCGGAAAATAGCAGCTAAAGGCGCCTCCTCCGGTACTTGTTCGGGCGGCACCGCGTAAACAGTTCCGCCGTTGAGAATAGTTTGAATTGCTGCAGCATTCAACAAATCTTCGTCGCCCAATTCTGCTTCGGGGTGGATTTGCACCGCATTCGTATCGGGATTAAAAGTACCCCACTGCTGAACGCCAAGAGCAACAAACAGTCGATCGACCCGTCCAAAATAAGCAGCCGAAACAGCTTCTTTCAAATCAGCAGAAATTTTATCGCTTCCTGTCAGATCGTGGTATTGTGCGATCGCCTCTGACTGAGCCTGCAAAAACAAAGGTTCCACCAGCGGCAAAGCTTCAGCCCGCACCTCTTCCGGCTTGAGAACTTTCTGATTGCCTGTAATTCCTTCTTCAACTAAATGCGGGTAGGTATTGGCTTCTCGGTAAAGCGGGAGCAAATACTCAACTCCAGCTAACACTAAAGGAGCTTTTTTATTGCGCAAATATTCGTGCAACGCCGCATCGATTATGTGGAAATACTGCAATATTTCCTGCTGGGGTTCATCTCGATCCGGACTTCCTTGACCGTGAAAACTTCCCGGCTGCTGAAAAGAATTATTAGTGCCTCCTTTTGAAGTAGCAATCCGAAACTGACCATCTTTAGCAGTCGGGTCATATTGCAGAGCCTCCTCAAGGCTTTTCGGCAAGTTTTCAACTTCAACTTCCCGAGCACTGTAAGCCGTACACTGAATCAGCCTCACTTCCTTTTTACTGAGGGCTAAAACATAAAATAAATTATTTCCTGTCAGCATAGGCATCAGCGGTTTGACGTGAAAATTGTCGCTCACAACCACTAATTCATCAAAATTCACCGGACAGGTATAGTAGCGGAAAAATCCCGAACCGACAAAAATCGCCAGCAGGTTGCTTTGATTTTCCCAAAAGTTTTCCTGGTCAACTTCTGCTCGGACTGGCTCTAGCAATTCCCCAGCTTCTTTTTTGTCAAATCCGTACTCTACTATTTTGTCTTCAGCCTCTCTGATTAAATTTTTGAACCGAATCGGGTTTTGTTGAATTTCTGTTCCTTGAGCCACTGGCATATAAATTGAGACGCACAATCCAGGAGATTGTTGTACCAGCGCTTTGAGTTCCTCTACAGATATTAAGTTCATCGCTGAAACTCCTCTTTCTTCTAAGGGGTTATGTAATGAAAACAACCGATTCTTTAAAATGTATCTCTCCTGAGGTGGCCCTGCGTCTGCCTAAAGTAATGATCGGCTGCTGTAGAGCATTTCATCTCCGAACTAAAACCGGGTTTGCAGCGGCTGTTCTAATCGAACTGCTTATCACCTAAGATAGACGCCGCTAACTCGGCCGCTACTTTACCATAATTTAGTTTAGTCGGGTTCCACTACTCGTTATATATATATGATGAAAACAAAAATGTTTCTGTGGTTGCTGTGGGCAACATTTATTGCCTACACCTTGCTGCTAGCTCCTCTCGATCAGCCCGGAACGCTAACAGTTATTGAAAAACTGCTCAAGTTGCAGCTAGAAGGAATTAACCCCTACCTTGTCACCATATTCGCTCTCATGGGAGTGTGGCCGATGGTCTACGCTTGCCTCCTATTTATTGATGAGAGAACCCAAAATATATCCGCTGGGCCTGCTTTCATCGCTTCCAACGGCGCCGGTATCATCGGCTTAATTCCCTACTTACTCCTCCGCCAGCCCCAGCCACAATTTTCCGGCCGCAAAGATATGTTGATCAAAATATCAGACTCCCGCTGGACAGGCATTGTACTTTTACTAACTACTATCTGGCTGTTAGCTTGGGCTTGGTTAAATGGAGATTGGGGAGATTATGTCAGGCAGTGGCAATCAATTCCTTTTGTGCATTTAATAACTTGGGATTGTTGCTTGATGGCTGTAATATTTCCCTCACTTTTGGGAGACGACATGGCACGCCGTGGACTCTCGGACGATCGCATTTTTTGGGCAGTGTCTCTAGTTCCGCTGTTAGGGCCGCTAGTTTATCTTTGTCTGCGCCCCCCTCTGCCAGAATCTGCAACCGACATCCCCACTTTCCCACTGACAGCCCGAAATTGAAACATTGAAAAATTTGGTAGTGTTCAAGTTGATGGGCGATCGGCTGTATGAAGGCATGAATATTCAAGGGGCAACGGGATTGACGATCGCTCAAAAAGCGACCTTGAAATCGTTAGGGGCATTAGCATAATCATCAATACCAATCTGCGATCGGCGCTTGGCAGCAGCGCTTCACGAGTGCAAGTCCATTCCTTGGGGGGAGACATTGGCAAGATTTTGAGCAACTTGTCATTGACCTTTGAAGAAGTAGATCCGTGAAGTTGTGCGGAGGCAAGTAGCCTCGAACCCTCACCAAAAACCTTGATTCCGTCCGTACCAACGCAGTATTGGGCTGCTGGCAAGGGGAGGAAATGAATAGACCACTCCGGTTAACAGTTCGTTAAGTAAGTAGCCAATTCCTCAGAAATCACGAAACGAAGTGTATTGTTGTAAGTGATTTCATAAATTAGTCCATGATTTTCTAAAATTCTTAGTTTACTCCTCAGCCAATCATGATCTTCAAAAAAATACTGAAGAATGAAGTTGTTTTCGTCTCCGCGGTCATCTGCACCTTTGCGCATAATAATGAACTCACGGGCAACTGGATACTCCCGTAAATCTTTTTTCATCTCTGCTAAAAGTTCAGGAATCAGATTCTCGATATCTGTAAATATACTTTCCGATGGTTTAGATAACACAAAGCTTGGTTTAGATAACACAAAGCTTGGTTTAGCTGCATTTTCGCGGGGAATACTGAGTTTCAAAAGAACTTTGTTGATTGATTCAAGTGCTTTTACCATTTTTGCAGGGTTATCGTTTGCACTGGTAATTGCTGAAACAGACCCAGAAACTTCAATTTTGGTTTGATAAACATAAGAGTTTCCGGCGAGATCGTAATACTC
>Ga0256856_1000097_pt1 | contig 10477 bp, 6 predicted proteins | sample BONt10_FD_181175 | JGI IMG/M metagenome (GOLD analysis project Ga0256856, IMG submission 181175) | Terrestrial sediment cell enrichment communities from Utah, United States - BONCAT_SYTO_Terrestrial_sediment - 10 | ecosystem: Environmental > Terrestrial > Deep subsurface > Rock core/Sediment... | reverse complement strand
GGGCCGGCTGCGGGCTGCTGTCTCTGTCTCTAAAATTGTTGCGAACCGGCTGCGGGCTGCTGTCTCTGTCTCTAAAATTGTTGCCCCGGGATTCCTGCGGGCTGCTGTCTCTGTCTCTGTCTTGGTAATAATTCCCCCGGGATTCCTGCAGGCTGCTGTCTCTGTCTTTGAAATGATTATTTCTGCGAATATGCGGTTGGCTGTCGGCATCGACTCGACCTTTGAAAATTGCTCGCACTGGCATTTCTCGGGATTGGGGGGCGAAGGTCGAGCGCTTTTGAGGCGCGTCTACTCCCCGAGTGTCGGGACGGGGCTTGCGCTCAAAGCGGGCAGAGGACGGTTGTGAGTCCTGACGGCGGCCTTCGCTTTTGAATGGCTTGCTGTCGGAATTCGATCGCGAGGAGTTTGGTCTGGTAAATTTTCTCATGGGTTTCTTGTGGGAGTCAAAGCGATTTTTGATTTTCGATTTTTGATTTTCGAAGCAGAAGAATTGACGGATCAATCGGGCGGGCTGTGAGATTTTAGATTGGCTGGGGAGGAAGCATCGATAGAAGAATTGAAGAATTGACGGATCAATCGGGCGGGCTGTGAGATTTTAGATTGGCCCGGCCCTGAGCAAGGATTTTGCTGAGAAGAAAGTTGCTAATTAATGGCTGATCTATCCTGTTTTCCCGATCGAGATTTTTGCTGTTTTAAGTTGGCCGCCGTGCAAGGGTTGTTAATTAATCCCTCCTCCTTCCCAACTCTTAACTGCTAAATCCTTTAAGTCTCAAGTTCTAAAAGTGCCAGAATCTCGGTCAATCTTTCGGGATCAGTGAGGTACAAATATCCGATCAAAGTTTCTAAGCTGCTGGCTTGTTGGTATATCTCTGGATCTGCTCGCTTGGAACGGCTCGCTGCGGCATTGCGGCCGCGCTTGACAATTGCTAATTCTGTACTGTTTAAGTAAGGAGAGATCGATCGTAAGTGACGCGCTTGAGTTTCGGCTCGTACTTGCCCCACCACCAATTCATGATAAGCTTGCAATCTTCTGGGCGGCATTAAATACCAACTCCGAATGTAGAGTTCGTATACTGCATCTCCCAAATATGCCCAGGCTGCGGGCGAAATTCTTTCTATTTCTGCTGGTGTAGCCCTCGCAGGATGCACTCGATTTAAACTGATATCCGTCAGACTCAGTTTGAGCCCGTCATCTGCGATCGGCAACATACTTTTTTAAATAAAACTTCCGCACAGCTTGGTTTTTCTAGTCATTTACTTATTTCGTCTTTCGTCACTTCAGCAATTATAGCTTTCACAGGAGTGTTCGCTCTCTGATCACGAAGCGAGATATATAGGCAAAGCTTTGCGCGACTCTCGCACTCCTAAAAAAGGCTTTTTACACTCCAGAAGGATGCTCTACTTCTTATACCATTTTTCCGCGTTTTTGCCACACATATTTTACTGCCCATCCACCATCCGATCAAAGCATCGGGGAAAATAGGGGCAAGACTTGTCGCAGCTTCTGGGAAAATCGCTATTGTTTTAGCAGCACAACCATAAAAATTTGCTATCCAGCGTTGAGAACCGGATAGCTAATTTAATCCACTTTGGCGTCAAGCATCCTTGACGTTTTTTACCGCCTCATCAACAGAAGGCTGCAAAGACAAAAATTTCTCTAAGCGAACCAGTTTAACAGTCTGAGTTACGCGGGGATTTGAGACAATTTGCAATGTCCCCTCCAAGGTTTGGGCTTTTTTGACAAGTTGCACAAGTGCACCCAAGCCTGAACTGTCCACAAAGTCTATCTGAGACAAGTCCAAAATTACGTGTTTTGGACCCTCGTCAATACATTTGCTCAGTACCTTCCGAAAAGTTGCCTCAGAAAAAGCGTCCAGCAGGCCAGTCAGGCGAAATAACTGATAGTTATTCTTGACTTCGCGAGTGCCTCTGAGGCTAACGGTCAGGGTCAATGACTCAGGAATGACACCCTCCTAGCTAGATATGGCTTAAAGTCGAGGCTTCATTATATGAGTTTTTTGGTCTTTTGTCTACAGTTTTTTTTTGTCAGTGGTTTTTAGTTTTTTTGAGGCAGCAGTCATTAGCGGACTGCTGACTGCTGACTGCTGACGAATGACTACTTACTGCTGGCTACTTTCTGATTGTCTCGCATTGACTGCACGAATCGATCGAACAAATAGTCAGCATCATGCGGGCCGGGACTGGCTTCTGGGTGGTACTGGACTGAGAACAGTGGCAGGGTTTTGTGCTTCAATCCGGCTACGGTGCGATCGTTCAAATTGAGATGAGTAATTTCTACTTCCGGGATTAGGGAATCGGGGTTGATCGCAAAACCATGATTTTGGCTAGTAATTTCTACTTGCTGAGTTAAACCCGCTGGATGATTCAATCCCCGGTGGCCGAACTTAAGTTTAAAAGTTTCTGCACCCAAGGAAAGTCCCAAAATCTGGTGTCCCATGCAGATGCCGAATACCGGTTTGTCCGACTTTAACAAAGCTTTCGCAGTCGCGATCCCTTCCGTTACCGCCGAGGGATCTCCCGGGCCGTTGGACAGAAAAATGCCGTCCGGGTTGTATTTGAGGATTTCCTCTGGCGGCGTGTGGGCCGGTACAACGATGACCCGACACCCGTAACTCGCCAGACGCCGCAGGATGTTGCGCTTGATCCCAAAGTCTAGCGCCACCACCGTCCACATTTCGCCTTCTTCAGGTTTGACTGTAGGGCTGAACTCCCAAACCGAGTCCGTCGTTTCAGACCACTCGTAAACCTTGCGGGTAGTGACTTCCTGAACCAGATTCAGCCCGTCCATGCTGGGGGCATCTTGCACTTGCTCCAAAAGTTCCGCCTGGTCTAGAATCAAGGTCGAAATGCCGCCGTTGATCGCTCCCACCGTGCGAATTTTGCGAGTGAGGGCCCGGGTGTCGATGCCGTAAATTCCGGGGATATCGTACTGTTTGAGGTAGTCTTGCAGAGATTGCGAGCAGCGCCAGTTGCTGGGGCGGCTGCATACGTTCCGGGCGATCGCACCCCGAATTTGCGGGCGCGAGGATTCTTCATCTTCGAGATTTACCCCGGTATTGCCCAATTCTGGATAAGTAAAAGTGACAATTTGACCGCAATAGCTGGGATCTGTCAAGACTTCTTGGTAGCCCGTCATTCCGGTATTGAATACTACCTCCCCGACGACGGTAGCGTTAGCGCCAAAGGACCAGCCGCGGTAAGCAGTACCGTCAGCCAGGACTAGGAGAGCGGGTTGTGCAGTTGAAAGTGACATGGCATCCTTAATTACTTTCGTTTGGTTTAATTCTTACCACTGCCTGGGATTTGATGCTAGCCGATAATATACAGATATTATTTTAATTTGTGCAAGGGTTCGGGAAAGGAAGGCACTTATGCACTTATGCCGGAGGTCGGAGGCACTTATGCAACAGGTAATCAAAAAGCAACAAGTGCAAATTCTCCCACTCCCCAATCTCGGCATTTCCTACTCTCTCCATCTCCCCCGGCGCCAGCAATTTATCTGCCTGCAGCTTATGAGGACGGGTCCAAAGTCTAAATCTATACCAAAAGGCAGTTCTCCCTGGTACGATCAACCTAAAGCGTTTAACCAAACTATGGCTAGCAAAACTCCCTTGCCTTTACTCTCAAACTTATACCAGCATCTACAGAACCCTCAAAAACGGAGCCAACCGTTACTGGTTTTAACAACAGTTATTTCTCTGAGCAGTTCAATTTTAGTAGGGACTGTTGCCAACTCCTCGCGAGCAGTGGCTCAAGAAAGTGAGGGATGCTTCATGCGCAGTTCGTCAGGCCGAACCCTCAACCTCAGCCAATCAGTCTGCGGTTTTCTCCCCGAAGGAGCGACTCCCGCCACGAGGGCCAAGTCTGGAGTATTTCAGGCAAAAATTAAACGCAGAAAGGCTAATATCCCGGTCATAGAAGTCACATTTAACGGCAAACAAAAGTTCGAGATGATGGTAGATTCGGGAGCTAGTGGCACAGTAATTACACCAGCAATGGCTAAAGCCTTGGGCGTTGTTGAGCAGGGAACAGTGGAAGCACAAACTCCGAACGGAGTGGCTACTTTTTCCGTCGGTCGCGTGACTTCTATGGAAGCAGGTGGTCTGGCGATTAACAATCTAGTTGTGGCCGTCTCGCCGTCGCTAGATATCGGACTGCTAGGACAGGACTTTTTTGGCCATAAAGACATAACTATTAAGCGAGATGTGATTGAATTTCGAGCGCGGTCTTAAAAAAAACGAAGGAGGAAGAGGGAAGAAGTAAAGAAAGATTTAGAATTAAAGAATTTTTTTTGTGGGTCAGTGAAAACAAAAAATTCCTTCTTCCTTCTTCCTTCTTCCTTCTTCCTTCTTCCTTCTTCCTTCTTCCTTCTATCCTTTACATCCGTTACATCCGTTACATAATCCGTTGCCGAACTTCCTTCATTTCAAAAACTCAATCAACTGTTGCAGCTTCAACCAAGATTCGCCGCTCAATAAAATGTCCTTAGCCAGAGAAACTCCTGCTGCATGAGAACCCATAGGAATTGCGCCTCCCACCTGAAAAGCCAAAGACGCATTCAAAGCTACAACATCCATTTGTGCGGGCGTACCTTTGCCTTGCAAAACGTTCCGCAAAATCTCGGCGTTTTCCTCAACATTTCCGCCTTTTAACGAGCCGATCGCACTTGGTGTCAATCCTACCTTTTCCGGGTCTAAAGTAGAGAGTTCCACTTGGCCATCCGACAAAACCGCCAAATCAGTCACATCTCCCAAACCCGCCTCGTCCAATTTTTCTCTGCCGTGAACGATTACCGCCAACTCAGTCCCCAACTCGCCCAAAGCTTGGGCAATAGTTGATACCAGACTGGGATCGAACACCCCAATTACCTGCCCTGTAGGGCGCAGAGGATTGACGAGGGGGCCTAAAACGTTAAAAACAGTCCGCACCTTCAAAGTGCGCCGGAGCGACGCTACAGCCTTAAGTGCTGGATGCCAGCCGGGAGCAAATAAAAAGGTGATACCCACGGAGTCTACCGCAGCTCTCACCTTTGCGGCATCGGCGTTGAGGTTGACTCCGAGTGCTTCCAACACGTCAGCAGATCCCACTTTGCTCGATGCCGATCGATTTCCGTGTTTCGCGACTCGAACGTTGCCCGCGGCGGCCACAAAAGCTACAGCAGTGGAAATGTTAAACGTGGAAGCGCCGTCGCCGCCGGTGCCGCAAGTATCAATTAATTTGAGATTGGAGATTGAGGATGTGGGATTGAAAACGCTCTTTGACTCGCCTGCTTGGGACTGAGAATGCAATACCTGAGCCATTCCTGCCAATTCTTGGGCAGAGATGCCTTTGGCTTGGATGGCAGCTAAAATTGCTCCTGAGAGGACGGGGGGAATAGCTTCTGCTAGCCATCCCTGCATTAAGTCGGCTGCTTGGGCGCGTGAGAGAGATTGTCTGTCTAACAGTTGTTCCAGCAGGGCCGGCCACAGAGGAGAATCCGCCGTCAGGGTTGAAGCAGGAGATAACTCTGGCGTTGCTAGTAGAGGAGAATCTGTCATGTATTACTTCTAGTCAAATTTAGCCCGATCGAGCTTTTAGGCCAAACCGAGAATCGATCGGGATTTTACCAGACTTGCCGACCAAATGAGAGCGCGCCCGGGCCCGTATTTTTGCCCAAAAGCCAGCACCGCTATAGAATTTGTCCGCCCGCAGCAGCCGAATATGAATTTTTTGATACAACAATTATCCTCTTGTTGTGCCAACTTTACATAGAAACCCCCGATCTTACTTACAAGTGCAAGCAGTCTGCTGTATTATCTATCCGCAATAATACTTAACAGTAACTCAGAGCACCCAAAGACCGATAAAAGTTTCCGACAGGAGTTGTGGAGGCCCAAAAATTTTAGACCTTAGAAGAGTCCCAGATTCATCTGTGGAGTCAATTCTTTAATCTAAAATCTAAAATCTCAAATCGACTGACAGCACCGACAGTCAGCGTTTAGCTCATGGATGCGGGTTAGTTGCCTCAAGAGGGTAAGAGTCGATCGCACTCTCACCCAAAGCCTAAAAATAGACTCTTGCTGTTGTAGAAGTTGCTACCTTTTATTATTGTAACAACAGCCTTGCCACTAACTTATTTCACGGTCTTCAACTGGTAATATATTTCAGGGAGATTTCCAGGAGCGGGTTTTGCTCGAACACCTGCACCGCAGGCCGTTCGATTTGCCAATGATCTCGTGACAGCCAGTCAAGCCTCAAAGAAAGACAGACCAGATCAACTAAACTTTCATCAGCAACAACTAACAACTAACAGCCCAGTAGGACAGATGAATAAACACACACGTGTCCGGCAGCGATACAGCACCTTTGAGCCTAATTAACGCCTCAAATTTAACAGGCGGTAGACCAAAAATATTCAACTCAAACACAAGGGCAGGGTATTCAAAAGTGGCAAATCAAAAATTAGAAAATAAAGTGATCGAATGCCTGAATGTCGCGGAGGCACTGTATCAAATGGAAGCAAAATATTATAGTATGTTTGAAAATGCTGTGTCGGGCATTTTTCAAACAAGCCAAGACGGTCGCTACATCAGCGCTAACCCAGCTTTGGCTCGCATCTACGGATATAATTCCGCCGAAGAATTGATGGGCATTCTGACTGATATCAGCCATCAGCTTTATGTCAACCCCGAACGGCGCGATCAGTTTGTTTCTGCTTTGCAAGAACAGGGCATTGTATCGGATTTTGAGTCGCAGATTTATCGCCGAGACGGAACAATAATTTGGATCGCTGAAAATGCGCGGGCTGTGTGCGATGAAGCGGGGAAATTGCTCTACTATGAAGGTTTTGTTGAAGATATCACCCAGCGCAAGCAGGCAGAATCAGGACTTCGAGAAAGCGAAGAACGCCTGCGCTTAATAATTGAAGGCGTTAAGGATTATGCTATATTTATGTTAGATCCTGAGGGGTATGTAGCTAGCTGGAATTCTGGTGCCCAACGCATTTTGGGATACACAGCTCATGAAATAGTCGGCAATAAGTCGGATTGTTTTTTCACCAAAGAAGATATTGCAATCGGCAAGCCCCAAGAAAAATTACTCATGGCGGCGGCAGAAGGTCGATACGAAAATGAAGGCTGGCGGCTTCGCAAAGACGGCTCGCGATTTTGGGCGAATATTATTGTTACTGCTTTGCGCGATGAAAGCGGAGAGTTGCAGGGCTTTTCTCAAGTAATGCAAGATATTACCGAGCCAAAGCGGGCGGCAGAGGAAAAGATGCAGTTGATTGCTTCTTTGCAGGCGTCGGAAAAAAAGTTTCGCACTTTGTACGAATCGACTAGCGATGCGGTTATGCTGCTAGATGAACAGGGTTTTTTGGATTGCAATCCAGCAACTTTAGAGTTATTTGGATGCAGGACTCAATCGGAGTTTTGCGGCAAGCATCCTTCGGAATTCAGCCCGCCGTTGCAGCCGGACGGACAAGATTCTATGAGTCTTTCTCAAGAGCGAATTAATACGGCTCTGCGATCGGGCAATTGCCGTTTTGACTGGCGGCACTGCCGTTTGGATGGTTCCGAGTTTCCGGCGGAAGTGCTGCTAACTTCTATGGATATCGGCGGCAAAATGGGGCTGCAAGCCGTGGTGCGCGATATCACTTATCGGGTGGAGGCCCAGGAGGCCCTGAAGCAGGCTAATGAGATATTGGAATGCCGGGTTAAAGAGCGGACAAGTCAGTTGGAAGAGGCTATTAAAAAGTTGAGTTTATCGGAAGAAAAGTTTTCTAAGGCTTTTCGGTCGAGCCCCGATCCGATGATTATTACTACTTTTGCTGAGGGCCGTTTTATTGAAGTTAATGATAGTTTTCTGTCGATGACTGGTTACGCTTTAGAAGAAACGCTCGGCAATACAGTACCGGGGTTAAATATGTGGGTAAGGTCTCAAGACCGACATAAATTTAGGCAAAGTTTGCACCAAGAAGGTCTTGTTCGCAATCAGGAATGCGAGTTTCGGATGAAGTCGGGCTCGGTGGTGGTGTGTTTGGTTTCAGCGGAATTGATTAATTTGGACGGCGAACTCTGTATGCTGGGGGTGATGACGGATATTACCGATCGCAAACACGCCGAAGAAGCCCTACGGGAAAGCCAGCGGGCTTTGGCGACGCTGATGAGCAATTTGCCGGGGATGGCCTACCGTTTTCGCAACGATGCCGATCGCAGTATGGAGTTTGTCAGCGAAGGTTGCTATCAGTTAGCCGGCTATTCTCCTGAAGAATTTATCGGCACTCGGGAAGTTTCTATCTCGGAATTGACTCACCCAGACGATCGCGATAGTTTGTGGAATGCCGTGCAAGTTGCCTTGCAAGAAAATCGACCCTATCAGCTAAATTACCGAATTACTTCTAAAAACGGCGAATTAAAATGGGTTTGGGAGCAAGGTTTGGGGGTGTTTTCCGACTCGGGAGAATTGATAGCTTTGGAAGGGTTAATTACTGATATTTCCGAGCTCAAACGCAGTGAAGAAGCTTTGCTGCGATCGCAAACAGAGTTAACCCAACAAAAACTTCAGCTTGAAAATACTTTGCACGAGTTGCAGCAAACTCAAGCGGTATTGATTCACACTGAGAAAATGTCTACACTCGGTCAAATGATAGCTGGTGTTGCTCACGAAATTAACAATCCCGTTAGCAGCGTCTGCGGCAATCTCGTCCACGTCGGCCACTACACGGAAGATTTGCTGAGTTTGATCGATATGTACCAGAAGCACTGCCCGCAGCCGCCGCCAGCAATTCAAGATAAAATTCAGGATATCGAATTAGAGTTTCTGCTAGAAGATTTGCCGAAAGCGATGTCTTCGATGCAGGTTGGGACCGATCGCATTCGGGAAATCGTGCGATCGCTCAGAATTTTCTCCCGCAAAGATGATTCTCAAATGAGCAAAGTTAACCTGCACGAAGGGATTGAAGGAACGCTGCTGATCCTGCAAAGCCGTCTGAAAGCCAGAGGCAACTATCCCGAAATTGTGGTAATTAAGGACTATGGAAATTTGCCTTTGGTTGAGTGTTATGCCGGGAAAGTCAATCAGGTATTTATGAATTTGATCGGAAATGCAATCGACGCGATCGAGGAATACAACGAAGGGCGTTCACTTGCCGAAGTCGAAGCTAACCGCAGCAAGATTAAAATTAGGACAGAAGTCCAAAACTCCAATGCTGTAATTAGGATTTCTGACAATGGCCCCGGTATGCCAGAAGAAGTTTGCCAGCAGTTATTCCAGGCTTTTTTTACCACCAAACCCGCCGACAAAGGCACTGGTTTAGGCTTGTCAATTTCCTACAAAGTTGTCCAAGAACACGGTGGCAAACTGAGCTGCGTGTCGGCACCGGGCCACGGAGCCGAGTTTATCATAGAAATACCGATCGAACAACCGTAAAGTGCGATCGGGGCGATCGTATCGGGATAACGAGTCGCGGTTTGTACTGAGGACTAAAGTCCTCATAAAACTCGCTCGGACTAAAGCGGTAAGGTGCGGTGTGCATGGAACCCTACATATAGAAGTTTTGCGTAAGTTCTGTATTGCTGAAACCCTGGCTTTTCTTGCTTCTTGCTCCTTCCTTCTTCCCACTTCCATCCGACTTCCATCCGTTACATCCGTTATATCGTTTCCGGTTGCATGGGAATGATATCAAATCCGCGCTTCCGGAGTCGGGCGTAAAATCGAATCAAGCTCGCAACAAATAATTCGCGCAATTTTCATTTTTTTGACTCACCGTCAACAGTCAACAGTCAACAGTCAACAATAATTCCGGGGCAACCGGAATCGATATTACATCCTCAGAAAGCGAATCCGTTGCCGAACTTCCTTGTTCCTTAATTACACCTTTCCCAATAAATTCGAGCCACCTTATCCCCCGGATTTTGCCGCAAACAATCCGCAAAAAGTCCCGCAGCTTGCCTAAAACTCTTCATATTGTACAAAGACAAAGCCTCAGTAAATAGTTGCAGAGTCGCTAACTTCCCCGCTTTAACTTCCGCCAAATCCGCATCAAAAACTTCATAAACAGTCACCCATTCAGACTTACCCTTAACCTGAACTTTATCAATTACCCTAATTGCATAATCAGCAGGATTTGTCAAGCGCTCGAAAGTCTGCTGAGTAATTAACAGCGACACCCCGTAATTCTTCGTCAAACTTTCAATCCGAGAAGCCAAATTAACCGCATCGCTAATCACAGTACCGTCCATCCGGCTTTTTCCGCCCACTATACCCAGAATCAAAGAACCAGTATTGATTCCCACCCCAATCTCAACTGGCACATAACCCAAAGAAACGCGAGCTCCATTGTATTCAGCAAGAGTTTGCAGCATGGCAATTCCCGCTTTCACAGCATCATCCGCCCCCTCGCTAAACAAAGCCATAATTGCATCGCCCATATATTTATCAATAAACCCCTGATTTTCCACAATCAGCGGTTCCATTC
>Ga0256856_1000096_pt1 | contig 10524 bp, 4 predicted proteins | sample BONt10_FD_181175 | JGI IMG/M metagenome (GOLD analysis project Ga0256856, IMG submission 181175) | Terrestrial sediment cell enrichment communities from Utah, United States - BONCAT_SYTO_Terrestrial_sediment - 10 | ecosystem: Environmental > Terrestrial > Deep subsurface > Rock core/Sediment... | reverse complement strand
ACCACTGGGCGATCGGGGCTAGGCTCATCCTGCGGTCAGAATTTGAAGCAGAATATGCTCAAAACTTCGCCTAGCGAAAGGGGTGCACCTGCCACATCGTTTCGGCTGGCGTTGGAGGTGTTAATTATTAAGGAAAAACTCGGAATTAGCGACCCTTGAAACAGTAGAACAAATTCGCGACAACCCCTATTTACAATACTCGATCTGCTAGGATACCTACAGCAACGAACTGCCATTTGACCCATCCATCACTGCTCGTTCACGCTTAGGCAAAGAATCAGCGTCAGCCCAGTCAATCGATTTTAGATTTTAGATTTTAGATTTTAGATTGACCCCACGGATAAATGCGGGGGCTTGAGGATTTTTGATTTTCGATTTGGGATTGATTCCACGGATAAATCCGGGGGCTTGTACCATCAAGAAATTCGCTTGTTAACAAAGTGAATCAAAAAATGGTATTGTTTGGATGTCGGAGTTGAAAGCAGTTATTAAGAACTTTGAATAATCACCATGCGCGGAGTAAATTTAAGGGAATTGGAGAAGTAATTGCTTGGTTGATAGCAGTCACCCCCAGCTTAATTGGTGTTGACGATTTCCTAACTATTTGAGGCTAAATACTCTAATTCAGGTGCAAGAACACAAGATTACAATCGCACCGATCGCCCTTATGACCGCTGAAAATGCTAGAAAATTGTAGGGCGCCCGCAGTAAGGTAGGCGCAGATTTTAGTAGCGATAGATCACAAGAGTGGAGATTTCGTTAGAGGTGCGGTGGGGCGATGGGCTGACACTTGTATTGTTGGGATTGGCTAGAGTTGCTATAATTTGGTAAAGAATCGCGTAAATAATTTTTAATCGGTACTTATTAACTGTTACTTAAATAAACAGTTACTATTCCTTAACTTTAGGCGAGTAGTATCGGTTTTTGGGAGTAATAACGATCGCCAACTAGGGAAAAAAATATTATGGCAGCAAAATTAGTGATTTCCGGCTACATGGCAAATCCAGCCGGTACAGATAGCCCTTACGAGTATTTGCAGGTAATTGCTACAGAGGATCTCGACTTTGCAGCGACTCCATACACGGTGGTGTGGGCAAATAATGGAACTGCAAATCCCAACGGATGGGTTAGCGGGACTGCTTTAACTTACGGTTTCAGCATTAATTCAGGTACTCTCACTCAGGGACAAGTTGCTTATGTAGGGGGTTCTGGCAAATTAATTAACGGTGCCGCCACTACAGATATTTCTGCGGCAAATTGGCTGAAAACTATCAATACAGGCACAACTGCGGGTGATGGTTTTGGATCTCTGAACACTTCCGGGGTGCTAGGGAATGGAGGCACTAATGCTGACGGTATTGCGATTTTTGACGTTCCGGTTGCCAGCATTACTAGCACAACTGTTCCGATTGATGCTGTATTTTTTGGCACGGGTGTAGGGAGTGCAAATCCTGCTACTGGCGGTTATGTATTGCCAACAAATGATCTCTACAACAATGCACAGGGAACTTTTGGGGATGGAACTAATACAACTCTTTTTCCCGATCCAGCAGGCGGGGCGTTTACTAAGTTAACTGGAACTTACAATGCCGGTACGGGTACTTGGACGACTCCGCGCACAGCTACGAGGGTGACTAATCCTACTGCACTAACAGATATTGCTGCTGCAGTGACGATCGCCACTACAACTCCTTTACCCGACTTAACCATCACCAGCAGCGCCCCTGCTAATGCAACCGTTAACACTCCCTTCAACTACACGCTGACCTTAGCCAACAGCGGTACTGCTGCTGCGACAGGAGTTAGCGCTAACTTCACTCTGCCGGAGGGGGTGACATACAATTCGGCTAGCGCTGCCGGTTATACAGTCACTCAAGCGGGTGGAGTCGTTACTTTTTCAGGAGGTGCGATCGATCCAGGCGGCAGTGCTATTCTGACTGTGAATGTTACTCCGACTGCTGCGGGTACTGTCACCAGCGCTGTTGGGGCCTCCGTTGCCGATCCGGGAAATACGATCGCCGAAAGCAACGAAACCAACAATTCCTCTACTGCGACTGTCACTACAACTGTTGCAACGACTGCTAACACTCCTCCAACGATCGCACCGAGTGCAGCTTCTACATTTTTAACAGTTCCTAGCTTGTCTGGGGTCATCAACGACCCCACCGATCCGGCGAAAAACTTCGGTGTCAACTTTACTTTAGCCGATGCGGAGACTGCTGCCGACAGTCTGACATTAACCGCAACCAGCAGCAACACTGCTGTCGTTCCCAACGCCAATCTAGCCCTCAGCGGTACCGGTGCAAACCGCAATCTGAAAATTACTCCTGCAGGTGTCGGCTATGCTGATGTGACTGTCACCGTTAGCGACGGAACAAGCACAACATCTACCGTCCTCAACTACGCTGCTTCTGCTGCTTCGGGCACTCCTGCGATCAGTCGCTTTCTCACGGGGACAAGCGATGCGAGTACGGCAATCGCGATCGACTCCAACTATATGGTAGTCGCCGACGACGAAGACCAAATTATTCGTTTGTACGATCGGGCCAATTCCGGCTTACCAGTCAAAACCTTTGATTTTACCAACTCTCTCGGCTTGAGTGACTTATCCGGCGGTGTTCCCAGAGAAGTTGACATCGAAGCTTCAACCCGCGCAGGCAACCGAATTTACTGGCTGGGTTCCCACAGCAACGCCAGCGGCGGCAATTTGCGCCCCAACCGTTACCGCTTGTTTGCGACGGATATCTCCGGAACCGGTGCGGCAACAACTCTCGCTTACACCGGCCAGTACAACAACCTGCGAAGTGATTTGATTGCGTGGGGAGATACTAACGGTTTCAACTTTACGGATAGCGCGGCCGCGGGCAAAGTGCCGGAAGCAGCAACCCTCGACGGTTTCAATATTGAAGGCTTGACATTTGCCCCGGACAACACTACTGCTTACGTTGCATTCCGGGCACCGCAAGTTCCGACAACCGATCGCACTAAAGCTGTGATCGCACCCATTACTAACTTTGCCAGCTTGGTAACGGGGACGGCTACCAGCGCTACCATCGGATCTCCGATTCAATTAGATTTGGGCGGCCGCGGAATTCGCAGTATCGATCGCAATGCTAGCAACCAATACCTAATTGTCGCCGGCCCTGCTGACAGCGCTACGGGTACGGCCCCGAAAGACTTCCGGCTGTATACTTGGACTGGAAATGCTGCTGATACACCGATCGTGCGATCGGCGAACTTGACTGCTTTGAATGCAGGCGGCAGTTTTGAGTCAATTGTGGAAGTGCCGAGTTCCTTAACCGACAGCAGTCAGATTCAGCTATTAGTTGATAACGGCGACAATGTGTGGTACGGCGACAACATTATCTCGAAAGAATTGCCGCAGGACAACTTCCAGAAATTCCGCAGCGAAACGGTAACTTTAGGTAATTCTCCGGTTCGCATCCGCAACATTCAAGGCGCAAGTCACACTTCATCTTTAGCGACTCAAACTGTTAGCAATGTTCCGGGTGTAGTGACAGCGGTAATTAGCGCTGGCGGTGGTCGCGGTTTTTATATGCAAGACCCGACTCCCGACACGGGGGCGAATCCAGATTCTACATCGGAAGCGATTTTTGTGTTCCTGGGAAATTCTGCGATCGCGAATCCGACAGTCGGACAATCGGTACAGGTAACTGGTCGAGTTGACGAATTCCGCCCCGCTAACAACGCCAGCAATCTTACCACTACCCAAATTAATGCTACGGTTTCTGGGGCTGCTGTGGGGGCGATCGCATCTCTCGGTACAGTTACTCCAACTATTATCGGCAACGGCGGCCGCACTCAACCGACAACCTTCATTCAAAATGATTTCACTGCTGCGGGCAATGTAGAAACTGGCGGCGATTTCGATCCGACAACTGAAGGCATCGACTTCTATGAAAGCTTAGAAGGAATGCTGGTACAAGTCAACAATCCAGTAGTTGTCGGCCCCACAAATAACTTGGGCGAATTCTACGTTTTGCCAGATAACGGTGCAAATGCTACGGGCAGAACTAATCGCGGTGGGATTGCCGTTTCTGCTACTGATTTTAATCCCGAACGCATTCAAATTGACGACACCTTGCTCAATCCTCCCAGCGGTGGCAGCCGATCGCCTGTTACCAACGTCGGCGACACATTGAGTGCAGTCTCAGGCATCGTCGGTTACAGTTTCAGCAATTACGAGGTTTTAAATACCGCTCAAATTCCTCAATCCAGCGTCACTTCTGGCGGCTTGGCTAAAGAAGTTACAAACCTAACTGGAAATGCCAATCAACTGACAGTCGGCAACTTCAACGTCGAGAATTTAGACCCAAGCGATACCGCCAAATTCCCAGCCCTAGCCAGCCGAATTGTCAGCAACCTGCAAAGTCCTGACATTATTAATTTGGAGGAAATTCAAGACAACAACGGGGCGATTAATGACACTACTGTTGCGGCTGATATAACTTACAATACCTTAATTTCCGCCATTCAAGCAGCGGGCGGTCCGACCTATGAATTCCGGCAAATTAACCCTGTAAACAACCAAGACGGCGGCGAACCGGGTGGCAATATTCGAGTCGGATTTTTGTTCAATCCCAGCCGCGTTACTTTTGTCGATCGCCCAGGCGGAAGTCCCACAACCCCAACAACAGTTAACAGCGTCAGTGGCGCCCCCGAACTGTCAGCAAGTCCGGGCAGAATTGACCCGACTAATGCAGCATTTAATAACAGCCGCAAGCCTCTAGTCGGTGAATTTATATTCAACGGGCAGCAAGTATTTGTGATTGCCAATCACTTCAACTCAAAAGGCGGCGACCAACCGCTTTTCGGTCCCAGTCAACCACCTGTGCTCAGCAGCGAAACTCAGCGCCGCCAACAAGCACAAATTGTCAACAATTTTGTCGATAGCATTTTGGCAGTAGATGCCAATGCGAATGTGATTGTTGCTGGAGATTTAAACGATTTCCAATTTTCCGAACCCCTGAATGTAATTCGGGGAATTCCAGGCGGTATCGGCACACCTGTGCTGCAAAACTTAATCGAAACTCTGCCTGAAAATGAGCGCTACACTTATAATTTTCAAGGCAACGCGCAGGTTCTCGACCACATTTTAGCTAGCAATAATTTAGCTGAAAATTTAGCCGGATTTGATGTTGTTCATATCAACTCTGAGTTTGCCGACCAAGACAGCGACCACGATCCGAGTGTAGCCCGGTTTAACATTGCCTTACCGACGGTAACTATTACTGCGACAGACGCAGCAGCAGCCGAATCTGGTACAAATCCGGGTACTTTCCGCATCGCGCGATCGGGCAGTACCAGCCTGCCGCTGACAGTAAATTATACAACTGCTAGCGGTACGGGCTTTGCCACCAGCAATGATTACACGCCGAATTTAACGGGTAGCATTATCATTCCGGCAGGTCAATCTTTCGCAGATGTTACTATTACCCCCATTGACGACAGCCTTGTGGAAGGTAGCGAGGCCCTGAAGCTGACTTTAGTGGGTGGGGCTGCTTACAATTTGGGGACTGCTGGTAGTGAAACTGCTTCAGTGGCGATCGCCGATAACGACATAGTAGCGCCGGGAATTTTTAATTTCAGTAGCGCCACTTACAGCGTTAATGAAAACGGCACAACCCAAACAATTGCAGTTAATCGTACAGGTGAAACCAATGTCTCGGCCTCTGTGAGTTACGAAACTGCTGACGGTAGCGCCACCGCCGGAAGTGATTACACTGCTACGTCGGGGACGCTAAACTTTCTCTCTGGCGAAACTAGCAAAACTTTCACTATTCCTATCAGTCAGGACACCTTAGTAGAAGAGAATGAAACTGTCAATCTCAGTTTGACAAATGCCACAAATAATGCTAGTTTGGGAAATCAAAATACGGCGATTTTGACGATCGTAGATACAACGCCCACGCCCACTCCCACACCAACTCCCACACCAACTCCCACACCAACGCCCGTACCCGATCCAAACTGCATTGGCGATCGCATTGAACGACCAAACCTCGATCGACCAAATCCAGTCGATAATATTATCAACGGCAGTTCTGGCATCCTAATTGGCACTTCCCAAAATGACGGTTATTTGGGCAGCAACAGTCCCAATATATTCGATGCCAAAGCAGGTAACGACAACCTAATTGGTGGCAACAGCCCAGACATTTTTAACGGCAATGAAGGCAACGATTTCCTCAACGGAAAGGGCGGCTATGACTTGCTTATTGGCGGCAAAGGTAACGACATCGTACTAGGCGGCGGAAGCGACGATATCATCTTCGGAAATAATGGGAACGATTCGATTAACGGTGAAGATGGCAATGACTTCATTTATGGCAATGAAGGCGCCAACTTTATTGATGGTGGCAAAGGCAGCGATACCCTCATCGGCGGTCCAGATAACGATGTCATAGTCGGAAGTCAAGGCAATGATTCTATCTTCGGACAATCAGGAAATGACACCCTGTGCGGCGATGCTGGCAATGATTTACTCGGTGGCAATGAGAATAATGATTTGATAGATGGGGGTGCTGGAAATGATACAATTTATGGGGGTGGAAACAACGACACTATCCTCGGTTGTACGGGCAATGATTTATTGTTCGGAGATTTAGGAGAGGACAGCTTGATTGGCGGGATTGGGAATGACACGTTTGCGATCGCAAGTAATCTCGGACTTGATATTATTTCCGATTTTGTTAAAGGCGAAGATGTGTTAGGATTGTCTCCAGGTTTGAGTTTTAATCAATTGGAAATTAGTCAGAGTAATAACAATACTTTGATTAAAGTGAATGGAATTGCGATCGCCTCTTTAATCGGAGTCAACGCTTCGCTAATTAATGTTAACGATTTCCGAACAGTTTAAGCACAGTAGTGTTGACTGTTGACTGTTGACTGTTGGCGGTACGACTCTCAATCGAAAAACTGATATCAATGATGGTGCAACCGGAATTGATATAATTCATCTGCGTTAATCTGTGTTTATCTGCCTGTATCTGCGGTTAAAAAAAGAGAATTTATTAACCGCAGATGACAATGGATTGACGCTGATTCACGCAGATGCAGAGAAGAGAGATAGGAATAATTCCGATGCTAACAGATTTGATATGACGGGGTGATAAGCTGCTGTGCATCTAATTTGACAGTCAATTTTTCTACAATTCTTGTGGAATGGGCAGGAGAGCCCGTCTCTTTATTCAATTTAGATGCGTAGCAGCTTAGACTGTTAACTGTTGACTCGATGTTATAATATCGCGGCAAAAAATCCCATCCTAAACCTCGGATGCCCGCAATTGTCCGCAGGCGGCATCTGCTTCTAAGCCGCGAGAATACCGCACGCTAACTGCAATGTTCTTTTCCTTCAAAACCGAAACAAAAATGTTAATTCGATTGGGAGTGGGTCGCTGATAATCAGCTTCCTGAATCGGATTGTAAGGAATCAAATTGACGTGACACTGAAAACCGCGCAAGAGAGTTGCTAACTCGGCTGCGTGTTCTGGCAAGTCATTGACATTAGCTAAAAGCACGTATTCAAAACTCAATCTCCGCCCAGTCGATCGCACATATTCCCGACATTCTGCGATTAAGTCACCCAAAACATAAGGGCGGGCGCTAGGAATTAACTCTTCGCGCAATCTTTGATTGGAAGCGTGGAGGCTGACGGCGAGGGTAACTTGCAGTTGATGTTCGGCTAGTTGGCTGATGCGATTGCGAATTCCTACAGTGGAAATGGTGATGTTTCGCTGTCCAATTCCTACGTCTTGATTCAAACACTTGACAGCAGCTACAACATTATCGAAATTCAGCAGAGGTTCGCCCATTCCCATAAATACGATGTGGCTGACTCTGCGGCCGAAATCTTGCTGTACAGTCAAGACTTGATCGACGATTTCGTGTTTTTCTAAATTGCGCTTGAAACCGCCTTTTCCGGTAGCGCAAAAGTCGCAGGCCATCGCGCAGCCAACTTGGGATGAGACGCACACAGTCAGCCGCTTTTCGGTGGGAATGCCTACTGTTTCAATGATTTGACCGTCTGCTAATTTTAAGAGATACTTTACGGTGGCGTCTGGTGCGACCGATCGATAGTGAATAGTCGATCGCCCGATCGGAATTTTAGCAACAGTCTCGCGCCACTGTTTCGAGAATACAGAAATGTCAGAGATCGATCGTGCACCTTTCTCATAAATCCACTGGTACAACTGCTTTCCGCGATAAGCCGGTTGTCCCTGCTGCTGAACCCACTCCGTTAACTCAGCTAAACTCGCCCCCAGCAAGGGCGGAATTTTACCCGACTCAACAGCCAAAGCAGCAGTCTTGCGAGACTGATTCGCACCCTTGGAATTACCAGAAGAGTACACCTGAGAAACGGAAGTAGGAGACATAGGTCATCAGAAAATTTAAAGCCACCCTCTATCTTAAAACTTCTCGACCAAAGCTGCCGCCGATCGGTGACGAAATTGGCGAAAATAGACTTGGTAAATATTTTCTAGCACTTAACTTGATGAGGATGACAACTGCTTGCGTAGCTTTCCGCATGGCACCTCTATATACCTATACATTGCATAGGCTAATATCAGGGAAATCAGCATACTTATCGCTCCTTGCAAAGCCACAGAAATTTGAGGTAAATAAAAATCAACAGCCCTAATTACAGTATGGTGTACTAAATAAAGCGAGTATGAAAGCAAACCAATAAACCGCATCCACTTCCAATTGAGGATTTGAAATACTCCCCAATCGGGAAAACGGATAGCAGCAATAAAAAGACCATGTAGTGCAATACCTTGAATTGTGTAACGCAATGTACTATCAAATTCAATAGAACCAGATATAAACGAGAAAAGAATTACAGTAATTCCTGCTGGTAGTACGAAATACTTCCACAGTCTATCAGAGCCATAGGGAGTATCTAATACTGGGTTGCCATTCACCGCTAATGCACAGCCAAACAATATACTATCTATTCTCGTATCTGATGAAAAAATGATCCTATTTGGCTCGGCTCCCCTGCCAAACACTAGAACACATCTCCAAATTAGAATAGCTAAGCAAAGTCCCCAAATAATTAACATTTGCCTTTGGGGACTCACACGCATTTTGAGTAAACTTATGTAGAGAAAAGGGAAAAGACAGTAGAAGTGTTCCTCCACCGCCAGAGACCAATATACACCGCTACCAGCAGCTACTCCACTACGCTCGACAAAAGTTGCATAATAGTTATAATAATGGAGAGCCTGGCTTAAAAAACCTGCTAGTTTAATTTCTCCTTCAAGTACACCTATCAATGTCAAGATAGTTACTACGAATAAGACCAGATAAAAGCTAGGGAAAATTCGCACAATGCGTCGCAAATAAAAATTTTTGAAATTAATGAATTGGTTTTGTTCATATTCACGTCTCAGCAAAGTTGTGATCAAATATCCGCTTAAAAAGAAAAACACTGTTACACCAAACGCTCCAGGGACAATACGATCGGCCCCTGCATGATCTAAAAAGACAATGAGAAAAGCAATCGTCCTAATTCCGTCCAAGGAAGGAATGTAAAATTTGGATGGTGTCATATTTTTTTTTTAAATAATATTATTTTTTTGATGAATGCATATTAACACCCATAGTTTTTGTATGTCAAGCCCCACTGACGCTTACAGCCTATCCCCGGTTTATGAAGTGCAGTATGAAGACGGCAGTGCCTTGTCCCGACAGGAATCGATCGATAAGCGGGTGTACTTTATAACCCTGCAACCTGCTGTATATTGCTGGAGGTATTTCAAGGTAATTCTGTGATTCTGAGTGTAGCCTTTGAGTCCGTCGTCCCACGTCAACAAGGTTGCAATAACAGAAATCTCGACAACAAAGTTAATTTTTGGCAAAATTCCCCAAAAATTGCGTATAAATGACCGCAGCCACCTAAAATAAACTCTGTAGTTTGTTGGGTATGCAAATTAGACAGCTTTCCATCACAATTAATCCAACCTTTATGGTGCTAAATATTCTGGCGCTGCCCTTAGCGTTTCAATTTACATCCCCAGGCCCGATTATCTTTCAACTCGGCCCCCTAGCCATCCGCTGGTACGGGCTGTTGATAGCTTCGGCCGTCTTGATAGGGGTCAGTCTGTCCCAATACTTGGCCCAAAAACGCCGCGTCAACCCGGAATTGCTGGGCGATTTGGCAATCTGGCTGGTTCTGGGCGCTATTCCCTGCGCTCGAATTTATTACGTGGCTTTCGAGTGGCAGCAATACGCCCAGAGGCCAGAGGATATTATTGCGATTTGGAAAGGCGGAATTGCCATTCACGGGGCGATTTTGGGCGGCACGATCGCAGCTTTAATTTTTGCGAAAATTCAGCGAGTTTCTTTTTGGCAATTGGCAGATTTAATCGCGCCTTCGGCAATTCTCGGTCAGGCGATCGGACGCTGGGGAAATTTCTTTAACTCCGAAGCTTTTGGCAGTCCAACGGATTTGCCATGGAAACTCTATATTCCCCCAAACAGCCGCCCGCCCGCCTACGC
>Ga0256856_1000095_pt1 | contig 10525 bp, 6 predicted proteins | sample BONt10_FD_181175 | JGI IMG/M metagenome (GOLD analysis project Ga0256856, IMG submission 181175) | Terrestrial sediment cell enrichment communities from Utah, United States - BONCAT_SYTO_Terrestrial_sediment - 10 | ecosystem: Environmental > Terrestrial > Deep subsurface > Rock core/Sediment... | reverse complement strand
GCATAGAGGTACTGGAATCATAATGAATCCTCCTGTATTTATTGTTTTAAGCACTGCATAGCCCTTAACTGAACCGTATTGGATTTAACTTGTGCGATAACTTCTTGAGTTATGGTGTCGGGTTCAAACCAGAGAGGTTTCGGTGTATCCTGTTTTCCTTTGGGTGGCTGACGATTTTATTTGTCAAAATTCCACTGGTCTCCGACAGGTTTATTGCCATCCATTAAAACTTGGAAACGCTGGCGGCTGGCTCGATAGAAGTCGTCCATTAACAAACGTTTGCGACTTGACGGCCAATCTTTGAATTCTGTTTCTGTCCAAAGGAATTGATTGTTGGGAATTAGGGTTGTTTGGCAGGGGAGTTGCAAGTTTTGAACGAGCTGTAAAAAAGGTCGATCGTTCGGAGCCATCACGCGCACTTCGGTGATCTTGTGAGCTTGTATCCAAGCTTTGAGAGGTGCTTCAAAGTCCCCCGATGTTGTGTAAGTGACTTGGCAGCCCCCGCCGCGCAACTCTTCAGGGAAGTGCTCTGCCGGCCAAATTAATACTAATTTTTGTCGGTGGTAGCGACGCTGTTGAACGTGCTGCCAAGATTCAATTAAAATTACGGGTAGGGAAGATTTATCATCTGTGCGGTTGAGAGCAGCTTGGTTCTGCCAAAGTTGATCGCCTAATATCCAAACGCCAACAGTCATTTTACTTTTTTTACCATGAAACTTATCTTTTACTTTTTATGAGGGCGGGTTGTCTATCCAGAAAAATGAATTGGCTGAAAACTCAAAACTCAAAACTCATAATTTTTCCGCTTCTGGCGAGAACGTACTACAGCATAACATTGATTTCCAAAGATAGGGACACCGACCAGCAAATTTAAATTTTAGGTCGGTGTATCCTTGAGATGTTAATAACTTGGTCAGCGTCTGTACTGAAAAAAATTTAATGTGACCGTTATCCCAAAGTACGGTAAAATGTTTATCGAGTTGACCACAAACAGCTAAAGCCAGGTTTTTTAAATACCCGTGATAGGGTGTGGAAATAATTAGTTTTCCTCCCGGCTTGAGGCATTTTTTTGCAGTTTTTGCTAGTTCTTTAGGATAAAGCAAGTGTTCGATTACTTCAATAGCTAAGACAACATCAAATGAGTGCAGCATATCGGTATCGGGGATGTCGTAAATATCTGCTTGGATAAACTGACACTCGGGGAAACTTTGACGGGAGATGGCAATTCCGGGTGCAGAAGTGTCAACGCCGACAACTTCGCAGCCGTGCTCGGCGATGACGTGACTGAGGCTGCCATTGCCGCAGCCGAGATCCAAAACTCGGAGTTTTGTCTGGCTGGCCTCCTGAAGTGTCGCCAGCATTTCTAAAAGGGGAGATACCAAATAAGCGTGATGATATCTGGGACGGTTGTTTGTGTAATAATACGTATAATTGCTAAAGTTTTTTTTCATCGATTAAGCTATGGAGATTATTGCCGAGACCGCCAATTTACGGAGGGTGGGTGTACTGTTTGGGCCAATGTTTGCTACCTTAGGGTTGTCAGAGTCGATCTGCTGCTCGATCATCTCATTCTTTGTGTTTGATAGGTGAAGTATTGTTGTCACCGAATCAATCGGATGCTCAAAAGAAATCTTTCACAGGGTGCCAAATCTCGAATCGCCCATTCCATCGGCTATCTCTGGCCCATCTCAAGAAGGCATTCGGAAAGAAAAAGTCCGATCGAGCAAGAATTCTCTCCGTACACTAGGGGGAGACCGAACTTTTTGCCTCTTAACTTCGGCCGAGTGCATCTATGCGATTCTAGCTTCAACCAACTGCGGTATGTCCACCCGAGGCTTTTTTGCAGCCTGAAAAATTGGCTCTTGGGCGATCGGGTGCAAGTCGCTCCCAGAATTGAGGATGGAAGTGTGACCGAAATCACAGGCATGTGCCGATACCAATTGCTTAGCATCTTTAAGCCCACACACTTAGAATCGAGATTACTACAGTGGCTTCTATAATTGTGTTTAAATCTTGTTCTGAAGCTGTGTTGTCCCGTCAGCAGAGCACCCTAGACAGATTCACGCTTTGGGTCTGGTTTATTTCACTTTAATAGTCGCTGTTGGGTGTTGCACCTTAATTTAGATATTTCTTATGGTTAAGTTAGGTCAATCCTCCTTTCGCCGTATTTTACTGTCGCGGATTTTATTGCTCAGCGTACCTGTTCTACTGGTGGGGGAGTATGTTACCTATCGCAAGGCACGCTCGACGCTTCTGGAAACTGCTCGTCAAAACTTGACAGAAAGTGCAGTCAGAAAAGCAGAAACTATTGAACAGTGGGCGAAATCGCTGAAGTCGAATCTGATCGGCGCTTCGGAAAGCTCGATGTTGCAGTCTGTAGATCCGCAGGATTATCAAAAGTTTATCGCGCAATTAGGGCAGCGGTTGCCAGCGCAGGTTGATTGCTTGCAATTGACTAATTTACAGACAAATCAAGTGATAGCAAGCACTTGCGGGCAGCAGCCGATTCAGTCGCTGCCCGCAAAATTTTGGCCGCCAGTACAGCAGCAGCAAACGCTGCTGGACGACAAGAGCGTTTACATCAGTCTGTCGTTGCCTCACCAGCGACAGGGGAAAGCAAACGACCAAAATGTGGCTTTGGCTGCTGAGGATTTTCCAGGTGCGGGTAAAGAAGGCAGCGATAGCCAAGCGAGTTTGGTGTTGAGCGCTCCTGTTTACATTGGTCAGGGCAACAGCAGGCAGTTGAGTTATGCGTTGAGTTTACAGTCAGCCCTGCCGGTGCAAACCAGCGCTCCCAGGGGGTCTCTAGCCGGCTATACGGTGGCGATCGACCAAGATGGGACGATTTTGGCGCACCCGAATATCAACCGCGTGGGCCGGAATATCGACGCCGAGGCAGATGCCGATCGACTAAAAAGTATTGTCAGAAGGGCGATCGCCGGCGGACAAGCTTTTCTCCACCTATTTTCCTTTGAAAAAAATGGTGTAGAGTTGCTAGCAGGATACGCTGCTATCCCGAGTCCTTCAACTCAACAAGAGAACAGCAAGTGGATTATTTTAGCTGTCTCTCGTTTAGATTACGCTCTGTCAGGTTTGGAAGAAATTCAGCAAGTTTTATTTAATTTAATTGTCGGTTTGGTTGCTGCTAGTATCATCGCGACTTTATATCTGTCTCGCGACTTGGCGCGTCCTTTGGAAAAACTGAGAGACTACGCGCTGAAAGTAGATACGGAAGCGCCGCAGGCCGTGCCGCAAAATTTCCAAATTAGGGAATTCAATCAACTATCAGAAGCACTCAACAGCATGGTGCAGCACCTCAGATCCAGGGCAAAAGCATTGGAAGTCGCAACCAAGGAAGCGCAAGTTGCCAATCAGTTAAAAGATGAAATTTTGGGCAATATTTCTCACGAATTGAGAACGCCGCTCAACGGGATTATGGGTTACATTCAAATTGTGCTGGACGACTTATGCGATGACCGAGATGAAGAAATGAAAAATTTGCAGGAGGCCCACGACTTGTCAATGAAATTGCTAAATATTATTAATGATATTTTGGATATTGCTAAAATAGAAGCCGGCATGTTCTGCATAAACTTAGAAGTAGTTGATATTACCCAGGTACTTCAAGACGCGATTGATTTGCAAGCACGTAAAATCGAGGAAAAAGGTTTGAAGTTAAGTTGGCTTGAACCTCACGATCCGATTATTGTTCATGCCGATCCGGAGAAGCTAAAAGAGGTGTTTGTGAACGTTTTGAGCAATGCCGTTAAGTTTACAGATTCTGGCAGCATTAGTATATCTGTGCGGCTAGAATCGAGGAATAATTCTGCTAGTTTAAACGGCAGTGCGGAAAGTACGACTGGCCAGGGCGGTCAAAGCGATTGGGTGGTGGTGACAATTAAAGATACGGGAATTGGTATCGATCCCGAGCAGCAGCAGAAATTGTTTCAACCTTTTGTGATGGTTGATGGTTCTAGAACTCGCAGGTATGGCGGTAACGGTTTGGGCTTGGCTATCTCCCGAAGGATAATGGAATATATGATCGGAAGCGTTACCCTGCACAGCGCGGGTGAGAATCAAGGTACTGCGGTGATGATTTCTTTGCCTGTCAATCAGCAGTCAAGTTTTTATTTTCCCAGCCAGGACTTGGTAACGGAAAATGGAAATGTCAAAAGTTTATGAGTGATTTTCTCAATCTAAAATCTCAAACCTAAAATCTAAAATGGTATGAGGGGCTGTCCGCCGAGTTCGAGGGATTTGCTCAAAGTGCTCAGAATGCGGATTAATTCGACGGAGGCCGAGCCGGAAGAGGTAGGACAGGGGGTATTAGTTTGCACGCAGTTGAGGAAGCGATCGCACACTCGCTGCAGCGGTTCTGCCGATTCTAAATTCAACACTTCGCGGTGTCTGAGGCTATGAGGCTGCGGTGCGATCGCACTTTCAAAAGAGTTATTTTCTTCGCGCCCGCAATCTGAAGTGCCGCGCTGCACAATCAGGGGAGTTTCTGGCGACATTTCATCAAAAATCAAGGTTCCCAAACTGCCAACAACTGTTAAGCGCCGTTGTTTGTCGGCATTTAGCCAGCACAGGTGAATAAATGCTTGAAATCCGTCGGGATAGGTGAGGGTTACCAAAACTAAATCTGCTAGTCCTTCTGCAGGATTAACAGTCAGCAGTGAAGGAGCAAATTGATTTTCTATTTCTGTTGCTGCTTCTTTATTTATTCTTTCTTCCTTCTTTCGACGGACATCGGACGACTTCCATCGGACTTCTTCCTTCGGAAATACAGTGCCCATCGCCCTTACTAGAATTGGCGTTTGTTCCAGCCAAGTATTGAAAATAGCGATATCGTGAACGGCCAAGTCCCAAAGGGCATCAACGTCGTGCCGCACCGGTTCAAAATGGGTGCGCTGGGCGTAACCGTAGCGCAATTTTCCGAGTTGATGCTGTTGAATAATTCTTTTGCCTCGATCGACTGCAGGATGAAATAGATAAGTGTGGTCAACGAAGAGTTGGCGCTGGTGTTTTTCGGCTAATTGACAGAGTTCTATTGCTTCAGTGAGGTTGAGGGCGAGGGGTTTTTCTGCTAAGACGTGGTAGCCTTGTTGCAGGGCTGCTGCTGCGAGGGTGTAGTGTGTGGAAGCTGGAGTGGCGATCGCCACAGCTTCGAGTCCCGGCAATGCTTGCACTTGAGACCAATCGGCAGCTAGAATCACCGAGGCATCTAGATTAAAGTGTTTTTGGACGGCCACCAATGAATCTCGATTCGGGTCTACGACCGCTAAAACTTGACTGTTGGGATGGTTGAGAAAGTTGCGAATTAGGTTAACTCCCCAGCGGCCCGCACCCAATACAGCTATTCCGATTTTCATTGATTATAATTTTAAAAATCGCACAGCAATTATAGCATATTGCTAATTTTTTAGGGCTTTTTTACACTAAAAAATGCAAGTTCCCAAGGAGCAATCAGCAACTATCAATTATCAATTACCAACTAATTTATTGAAAGCTGCCTGAGCCGCTGCTTGTTCGGCCGCTTTGATCGATCGACCTTTTCCATCTGCTACCAACTTTCCCTGAATCAGAACTTCTGCGGTAAAACGATCCTCTGATCCCTGTACTGTCCCGGTTTCTTGCACGCTATATTTGGGCAAAGTTTTGTATTTGCCTTGAGTCAATTCTTGGAGAGCAGCTTTGTAGTTTTGGCGGGCTGGATCGCTGCGGATTTCCGCCGCTAGGCGTTGAAAGTGAGAATCTAGCCAAGGGCGAATTAATTCTAAGGTCTGGGTACTCAAATAAAGCGCAGCCAGTACCGCTTCCAAAGCATCGGCCAGCCGGGGCTCAGCGCCTGTTTTGTCCGAGGCGGCGCTGGTGGAAACAATTAAATATCGATCGAACCCGTAACTTTCAGCGATTTTAGCAAGAATGCGATCGCTCACCAAGATCGATCGAATAGCAGCAAATTCCCCCACTGTACAGTCGGGATAAATCTCAAACAACAATTCCGACGCCGCCAGCCGCACAACTGCATCCCCGACAAACTCTAGTTGCTCGTAATTTGCTTTAGCTGACGCGCTCGCATGAGTCAAAGCTAAATCGAGGAGATGCCATTTTATCGAAGCATCCTTCAGCAGTCCCAATTTTTGAATTAATGTTTCAAGTTGCTTTTGGCGACCCGGATAAATCAGATTCATACGGCAGAAAAAAGAAGGAAGAAGGAAGAAGGCAGAAGGAAGAAGGCAGAAGGAAGAAGGAAGAAGGAAGAAAGAAGAAAGAAGAAGGCAGAAGGAAGAAGCAATTGACCGCATCAAGAAAGTGCCATTAAGAACATCCTCACCCTCAGGGCGGTTGTTATTTTAATAAAAAGCTTTGCCTTGACACAATAAATATTTCTTAGGGTGCTTATGGTCAGCTCTGTCAAGATGGTGAAGAAGTGCCTCAAACGCTGGAAATCTGCTTCGGGCGATCGATAAATCTTCTTCTGTTTATAGACTATTAGCAATAAATAACATCTCAAGAATAAAGCTCAACGGTTACGATGACGCCAACAGGTTGACTACACCTTGACAGGTCTGGCCATAAGCACCTTACCCAAAATTGAGGGGGGGAAAAAGTCGGACATAAGCCGGGTTCTGTTCTCTCAACTGCAAGCAGTTTTCGAGGGCAGTTATCTATCTGGGACGCCTGTTACCAGACGCCTCAAGCGGTACCAAAAAACGGAACCGGTAAAAAACCAACCATAGTTCCTCCGACCTTGCTCCCAACTGGGGTTTACCTAGCCAGCACCTCTCGATGCTGCTGGTGCGCTCTTACCGCACCTTTGCACCCTTACCCCCTAACACTTTGCGATTTTCGATGCTCGCTTTTTGATGCAATCTCAAATCTCACATCTCAAATCTCAAATCGGGGGGCGGTATCTTTCTGTGGCACTATCCTCACGATCGCTCGCACTGGGCGTTACCCAGCAAGTTTGGTTTTTCGGGAGCCCGGACTTTCCTCAGACCAGCTTTCGCTAATCCGCAACCGCCTGCGCCTACTTTTTCCCCAAATTTATTGTACGCGATCGTTCGTCCATCAATTTGGGATTTTAGATTTCCGATTTTAACTTGTCGCGCACTTAATTTTGACATTTGTGTTTATTCAAACTCTTGTGCAGTGGGCAGGAAAGCCCGCCAAATAATTAAATTTCAATGCAACTGGGCTTAAATTCTCTCACGGATGAATCGGGAGGATTAAAAATTTGGGATTTATGATGCAAGGATTTATGACACGGCTTCAACTAGGGGCAGGAAACCTTTTTACCTAACAGAATTTTGAAGTCTTCAATCCTCAATCCAAAATCTCACATCTCAAATCTTAAATTTGGTTACTTTACAGAGTCATCTTTGACAGTAGAAAAGTTTTCAAACCAGCCGCGCCGCCAGAAAAAGTAAACTAAACCCGAGGCGATCGCTACCATCAGCGCCCAACAAAGCGGATAGCCAAAATACCAATTCAGTTCCGGCATATTCCAAGGAGATTTCTCTGTATTGAAATTCATCCCGTATACTCCCGCCACAAAAGTTAGAGGAATAAAAATACTAGAAATCACTGTCAGCAGTTTCATAATTTCATTCATTTTATTGCCAACCGATGACAGATAAACATCCATTAAACCCGAAGACAACTCTCGATAGGTTTCCACCATATCCATCACCTGCACCGTGTGATCGTAACAGTCGCGCAGGTAAATTCGCACCTCGGGACTAATCAAATCACTGCTATCTCGAATCAAAACATTAATTGCATCCCGCTGCGGCCAAATTGCGCGGCGCAGCGTCAGCAATTCTCGCCGGATTTTATAAATTTTTTCCAGGGTTCTGCGGGTGGGGTTCTCCACCACTTCATCCTCTAGTTCTTCTATGCGCTCTCCGTAGACTTCTAATACTGGGAAGAATCCATCTATAATCGAATCTAACAGAGTATAAGCCAGATAATCTGCTCCGTGTTTCCGAATATTTCCTTGTCCTTTACGAATGCGCTCGCGCACGGGGCCAAAGCAATCATAGTCCGGTTCTTCCTGAACTGTTAACAGGTAATGTTTACCCAAAATTAAACTAACTTGTTCTTTATGAAAGTTATCTGAATTCGGCTTAAGTATCACCATCCAGGCAATGATTAAAAGGTGATCTTCGTAATCTACCACTTTAGGGCGCTGTGGTACATTAACCACATCTTCTTGAGCCATAAGATGCAAATTAAACACTTTACCCAGGTGGCGCCAAGTTTCTTTGTTTCCTAATCCCAACATATCAACCCAAGAAACAGATGCTGTCTCTAAATAGGGAGAAGCTTCTTGAGGATTTGCCAAGTTGGCGCGAGTAGCTGCTGTGTCGCAATAGTCAATTAATACAATCTCCGGAGGCGGCGCATCGGGTTCTAAGTCGAGAGTTCCTGGCGGCGCCCCCGGATCATCATAAAAATAGTCAACGTAGGAATCATCCTCATCATCATCATCATCATTAATGGGTTTTGCAACTGCACTAGAAGTATTTATGCCTTTGTATACCATGTTGATATTCCTGACTTTTAGTAGCTTTAATTAGGTTATCATTTTATCGTACAACTACCCATTACCCATTACCTATGACTAATGACCCATTACCTCTGCCGAATTGGAATCTCGATCGCGAATTCAGTTCCCCCGGACGGCACGTCCTTGCAGCGCAGCGTGCCCCCGTGTCTTTCCACCACAATCTGATAGGAGATAGACAGTCCTAAACCCGTACCTTTGCCCACGGGTTTAGTAGTAAAAAACGGGTCAAATATCCGAGATTTAACAGACTCTGCCATTCCCGACCCGTTATCTGAAATTGCTATCACAACCCGATTGTTCTCCAAAACCTCCGTGCGAATGCTAATCCCCGGCAATGGGTCGTCACTTAAAGGTAAAGTCGCAAAATCTTGCTGTTGGACATCCGAAGAACTCGCCAATTCTAACTTCCTCTTCCTGACATCTGCTAAAGCATCAATAGCATTATTTAAAATATTCATAAACACTTGATTTAACTGTCCGACGTAGCACTGTACTAGGGGCAGTTTCCCATATTTTTTAACTATTTCAATCTGGCGGTTTCTGCCATTTTCTTTAAGTCTGTGCTGCAAAATTAACAGAGTACTGTCTATTCCTTCGTGGATATCAACACGCTTAATATCTGATTCTTCCAGGCGGGAAAAGTTGCGCAAAGACAGGACTATTTGGCGAATCCGATCGGCTCCCGTTTGAATTGAAGTCAGCAAATTCGGGAAATCCTCTTTCATAAACTCGAATTCTATTTTCTCCGCCAACTCCGCTATAACAGCAACAGGTTTCGGGTAATGTGCTTCGTACAAACTGCACAGTTCCAGCAAGTTTTTGGCATACTCGCTAGCGTAAGTGATATTACCGTAGATAAAACTGACAGGATTATTAATTTCGTGAGCAATTCCCGCGACTAGCTGTCCCAAACCAGACATTTTTTCCGCGTGAATTAGTTGAGCTTGAGTCGTTCCTAATTGTTTTAATGTTTGCTCTAGCTGGCGATTTTTATATTTTAATTGAGATTCGGCTTGTTTGCGCTGGGTAATATTACGGGCGATAGCGATGGCTTGATTCGAGTTAAAAGGCAGCAATCTCGCTTCATAAGTTTGTTCTCCTGTCGGCAGGGCTAGCGAATACTCGATATTAATTGGAGTTCGGTTTTCGGAAACTTCAATCATTGCCATCACGAATTTGATGGCGGCGGTTTTCGGCAATATATCGGTCATTCGTTTGCCCACCAAATACTCGGGGTTCAGGTACAAATCCGATGAATTTCCTGACAAGTAATCCAAAATAATGCCGTCAGCATTGATTCGGAAATACAAATCGGGCAATGCCTGAAAAACAGCTTCCAACTCGGAAGTTTTTTGGCGCAATGCTTCTTCGGCGCAGTACCTATCGCTAATATCAAAAATCACCCCGTCCAAACAGCCAACGTTCCCATCTGCGTCGAACACAGGAGAACCTTTATCCCACACCCATTTAACCGTGCCGTCTGCTGCTAGCAAGCGGTATTCCAAGCTATAAGACTGTTTGTTTTCTATTCCTTGCCGAATAGTTGCTTCTACTTTTGCCAAATCTTCCGGGTAAATAATGCTCGCAAAAGTCCGGCATCCCTTGTCCAAAAGCGAAATAAAATCCGCAGCAGGGTAGCCAGTTAGTAAGTAAACGGCATCGCTAATGAAATTTGTCGAAAAATCGCACTTCCAGCGATAAACTACTCCGGGAATATTAGCTACCAAAGACCGAAATCTTGATTCACTTCTACGCAAAGCTGCTTCCGCTTCATGTCGTTCTGTAATATCGTGAGCGAAAGCTAGCACTGCAAATACATTACCTTCATGGTCGCGCAGAGGGACTTTTTGGGTATCAAAAATATGTACTGAACCGTCAGCCGTAGTTGCCTGCTCGCAGGGATTGTGGATGATTTCGCCTGCCAGTACAGCCGAGTCGTCTGCACGGAAT
>Ga0256856_1000094_pt1 | contig 10560 bp, 6 predicted proteins | sample BONt10_FD_181175 | JGI IMG/M metagenome (GOLD analysis project Ga0256856, IMG submission 181175) | Terrestrial sediment cell enrichment communities from Utah, United States - BONCAT_SYTO_Terrestrial_sediment - 10 | ecosystem: Environmental > Terrestrial > Deep subsurface > Rock core/Sediment... | reverse complement strand
ACTGAACCCTCACGCCGAAGTCTAAAATCTAAAATCTAAAATCTAAAATCTAAAATGGTATAATCCCCTTTCAGCAGATTGAAGGCTACTAGGGAGGTCATGATGTCGGACTGGAAAGAAATTGGCGGCGGAGTTACAGCACCCAGAGGGTATCGAGCATCGGGAATTACAGCGGGTTTGAAGCCTTCAGGCTTGCCGGATTTAAGTTTAATTTTGTCAGAGGTGGACGCGATCGCCGCGGGAGTCTTCACCACATCCACTGTCCGGGCTGCTTGCGTGGACTACTGCCGCCAGCGTTTGCAAGCTAAATCTAGCGCGAAAGCAATTTTGTGCAATGCCGGACAAGCTAATGCTGCTACTGGCGAGCAAGGTTGGGCAGATGCCCTCGAAAGTGCCAATTTGTTGGGAAAAGCGCTGAATATTCCTCCAGAATCAATTCTTTTGGCCTCCACTGGCGTCATCGGACAGCGGATTAAAATGGAGCCGCTGAGGGCGGGGATTCCGCGATTAGTTGCTGAGGCATCGGCAACTGGTTCCGATGCGGCTGCTAAGGCTATTTGTACGACTGATTTAGTGCCGAAAACGATCGCCCTGGAAACCATGTTTGGCGATCGGCCCGTGCGTATCGGCGGGATTTGCAAAGGTTCGGGAATGATTCACCCGAATATGGCAACAATGCTAGCATTTGTAACTTGCGATGCAGCAGTGTCGTCGCATTTGTGGCAAGAAATGGTGAGTCGGGCGGCTAACAGAAGTTTCAATCAAATTACTGTTGACGGAGATACCAGTACCAACGACTCGCTAATTGCTTTGGCGAACGGTCAATCCCGCACGCCCGCAATTACAGAAATGGGGGCGGATGCTGAAAAACTAGAGGCGATGCTGACATCCGTTTGCGTGCATTTGGCAAAGGCGATCGCCCGTGACGGCGAAGGTGCAACTTGTTTGGTGGAAGTGCAAGTTAGCGGCGCGCTGGATGAAGTTTCTGCGAGTAAAATTGCCAAAACAATTGTCGGTTCTTCTTTGGTGAAAGCTGCTATTTTCGGACGCGATCCGAATTGGGGGAGAATTGCGGCGGCGGCTGGGCGCGCTGGTGTACCTTTCGATCAAGAGAATCTGCGGATTCAATTAGGGGATTTTTTGATGATGGAAAACGGGCAACCGAAGGAGTTCGATCGCGCTGCTGCGAGTAATTATATGAAAGCGGCTGCGGAGGGGGAATATTTGAAGGCTGATACGGTTTTAATTCAGGTTAGTGTCGGGAATGGCAGCGGTTTTGCGAAGGCTTGGGGATGCGATTTGAGTTACGACTACGTGAAGATTAATGCGGAGTATACGACTTAATTGTCATTTTCTAGTTTGCATATCGTTTGTAGTAAAGACTTTAGTCCTTAGATTCCCAAATCTGTAAGAAAGGACTGAAGTCGTTTCTCGAAACCGAGATCGCTTGTATGACTGGACTTGATAATCGGCTGAAACCGAACGTGTTGCTCTGCAGCCATTAATTGATTGATAGTATAAATTATGCCGTCCAAGGAACCGTCGGAAAAACATCGAGAATGGGAATTCCGTTTCAAAAATTGAGCCATTCTCTAGCGCCCCAAGTTGGCGCCTCGACAATGCCGATTTGTTTTACGTTTGGACCCGTGCCTAAAGCAGGCCGAACCCATTTAAATGCGAGTCCAGCCTGGGTAACAACACTTTTACGAAATTGTCAAGAGAAATTAAGATGTGCTTACCTTGCGATCGCCACCCTCTCTAATTAATCACCTGTCGCTGCGATCGACAACTTTCCGTTGCTGTTTGCGTTTCACCAGCGCCCCTGCTACCACACCAGCGAATACACTTAACGACGAAGCGGGTTCGGGAACAGGTGTAGAGGCAGCAACTTTGTATGCATGGTTGTCACTCTCGAATGCAATCGAGGTATCGCTTAAAACTACTTTGTTAAAAAACTCTCCCGGTTCGGCGAAGAAATTAGCGTAAACCGCAGCATTGGTGGTGACGTTGCCGACAATAGCATCACCACTAAACGATTGAAGGAGGGTATCACCGTTGAAGAAACTAATGGTGTTATTTGGGCTAGGTGTGCCCCAATACAATCCAAAGTAATCAAGTGGATTAGCAAAGGCGATAGTAACTGGACTGGTTCCTCTTGCATCGCCCAATATGGAAACTGCCAGGTATCTCGTGTTGTCATCAGCCGAAATAATAGAGCTAACACTGTTGCCTGAAACAACCGCAGGACCCGGACCTGGAGCAGAGTAAATAGCGAAACCGCTGGTTGGCGCACCCGACTCGAAATCGATTGTCGTTACCCCAGGCACGCTGGAGAATTGCCCTTGTCCGGCAACAGGTGTGCCCCCAAATGTCAGCGTAATAGCGTCGGCTGGATCGGAAATCACACTAAAAACTGCTGCTCCCATGATTAAGGCTGACAATTTCTTTATAGAAGTCATGTGACTAATTACTCCCAAAATCTGAATGTTGACAGTAGACTATCTCAACGAATTGTTACCAAATCTTACTTACCTGGAGATAGCTGCCCCTGATTTAGTTAGACACAGATGTATAAGCATCGGGTAGGCTAGAGTGCAATGAATAAATCCTGCTGAACTTTGCCAACCTCATCTTTTGATGCCGTTCAGAATAACACAAATTTAGTAGCTTTGAAGTTTTTGTAAAGAAACTTAACATAAGCACCGAGGAAGATGATGGGTGAGCGCTCTGCCGTTATTGAGGGTGAAGGTTTGTTGTCGATTCGATTTTAGATTTGGGATTCAAGCAATTAGCAAAACTATTTTACCGGTTACTGAGCCTGTTTCTAACAGTTCGTGAGCGGCTTGAGCTTGTTCGAGAGGGAAAGTTTGGCTGACGTGAATTTTGAGCAAATTGCGATCGCACAAACGAGCACACTGCTGCAAAATACGAGCCTGCTGTTCCTGTTCCTCCACCAAACTTTGCAGCATCGGTGTTAACATTAATTCCAGACTAATTCGCAGATTGCGCATTCTCGCTGTTTTCAAATTGCCCAAAGCCGGATCGGGTTCCAAAATTGTTACCAAGTCTCCATAAATCTTCACAGCCGGAATAGTTTGGTAAAAAGTTTCTCCCCCGACTGTATCGAAAGCCAAGTCAACTCCTTGTCCTTGAGTCCAAGTCAAAACCTCATCGACAACATCAGTATTTTTGTATAAAATAACTGAATCTGCACCTAACTGCTTGACAAAATTCGCTTTTTCCTCAGAACTGACAGTAGTGCAAACCTCAGCACCCTGCAACTTCGCCAACTGTACCGCGACGTGGCCGACACCGCCGGCACCAGCTTGAATCAGCACTGTTTGGCCAGCTTGCAAGCGCCCTCGATCGTACAGCGATTCCCATGCTGTAATTAAAACTAACGGTGCCCCCGCCGCCTCAGCAAAACTTAAATCAGCAGGCTTGATGGCGAGAAAGCGTTGGTCTACAACGGCTTCCTCAGCATAAGTACCCCTCGACCCGCCCAAACCGCCATTACAGAAAAAAACCTCGTCTCCCACTTGGAAACTTTGCACACCAGCACCGACAGCCTCTACGACACCAGCACCGTCGCACCCCAAAACGTGAGGAGTTTTCTCCGGGTAAAAAGTGCCGCGCGATCGCAACTTAGTATCTATCGGATTGATACCGGCCGCTCGCAACCGCACCAAAACTTCTGTTTCTGTTTGTATAGTAGGGGTCGGGATATCTTGCAGTTTCAATACCGACGGGCTTCCGGGGGTTTCAAAAACGATTGCTTTCATCAGGGGTGTTAATTCTCTTATCGCCTTCACGGAGATCCTACCTTGTATTCGTTACCCATCCGTGAGGATACTTAGTGATTTTTAACTTACTCGCGGGAAGTCCCGCGCTGTACCCGATAGGGTGATCGTCGGGATCAAAGCAGCGCTGTTGACGACACTCCTGTGACAAATGCCGAAGGCGAGGTTCGGGGAGGTCGAGGAAACAGCCAATTATCTATGTGGCACAACAGCTTGCAATAGATAATATTTATGATTAACTGAGAGAATGAAAAACGTTGTCAAGGTACGAATTTATCGGACTGTTGAGCAGAAAGAATCGCTATCGAAAGCGTTTGGCTGTGCAAGATGGTTCTGGAATAATTCACTCAAGGCAACAAACGAGCTGTACAAAGAGACGGTTAAAGGCTGATCTCAGATTGGGATGAACACTCGTTTGCCCTCTCTCAACAAGGAATATGAGTGGTTGGGTGAAACTTACAGCCAAGTGCTGCAAAGTGTCTCTCTCAATCTTTCCAGAGCCTTTGTCAATTTCTTTGAAGGTCGCGCATCTTACCCAAACTTCAAGAGCAAGCATGACAAGCAGTCCATTCAATATCCTCTAAACGTCAAGTTACCGGAAATAATGGGTCTAAAGCCCCGTCCTTCCCTTGACGGCTTTTCTTCTTTCAGTTTATCAATCCATTCCTCGATGGATTGAGTCAGGGTTTTATTTTTCTGTTTGGCAATTCTTCTGAGCTTTTTAAGCCTTTCTGAGTCAACAGGAAGACTCAATCTTTTCTTCATAGATGGGTAGCCAATGAGTAGCCATCTCTGCTACCATAATTAACATGAAAACTCTGAAGTTCAAGCTCTACAATCATCAGCGAAATAGATACCTCAAGCGGTCAATAAATGCTGCGGGGGTAGTCTATAACCATTGCATTGCCCTCCACCGTCGGTACTATCGGATGTATGGCAACCAGTTGAATTGTGCTAAGCTTCAGAGGCACAGGGTCAAATTGCGAAAACGTAAGCCGTTTTGGCAAACCGTCGGTTCGCAAGCAGTCCAAGAACTTTGCCAACGCATTGAAAGGGCGTATCTACTGTTTTTCAAGCATCACAAAAAAGGAGTCTCGCCCCCCGGATTCAAAAAAATCAAGAAATACAAGTCATTCACCCTGAAACCAGCCGGATATAAGTTTATCGGTGGCAACCGGGTCAAAATTGCCAATCGCGTGTATCAGTATTGGAATTCTAGAGAGATTGAGGAAACGGTCAAAACCTTAACCATTAAGCGAACCGCATTAGGCGAGTTGTTGATGATTGTGGTTGTTGACGATGTAAGCGAACCTGAAGCAAAATTCAAGACGGGTAAAATCGCTGGTTTTGGCTTTGGTTGGATAACATTTCTCACTATCTCGGATCGAACAAAAATCGAATCACCGCAATTTCTGAAGCAATCCATTAACGCCATTAAAACAGCAAGTCGTCAGGATTCTCAGAAACGGAAAGAATCGGCAAACCGAGAACGTGCTAGAAAAAACCTTGTTCGCAAGCATGAGGATGTGGCAAATCGCCCCTGTAATTGGTTCGGGAAAATCGCACATGAATTGACCGACAAATTTGATGTGCTGTGCTTCGAGACACTTAATCTCAAAGGGATGCAGCGTCTTTGGGGTCGCAAAATATCAGACCTGGCCTTCGGAGAGTGTTTACAAATTCTCCAATGGATTGCCAGTAAAAAAGGCAAACAAGTTATTTTCATCGGGCGATGGTATCCGTCGAGCAAGACCTGCTCCGATTGCGGTCATGTTCTCGAAAGCCTAGATATATCGGTTAGAGAGTGGCGTTGGCCGTCGTGTAAATCTATTAATGGACAGGATGAAAATGCTGCCTTGAAGATTCAAGCTGTTGGGGGATCAACGGTTAGGTTAGGCGATGTCAGACAGGCTAGGTCTGCAATTGCTGTTTGACCCTAGAATCCCCGTCGTGAACGCCGGAGAGTATGTCAAGAGATGATGTATTGAAGATTCCCAAAATTGGGGAGGTCAAGGCAAAATTGCATCGGACGTTTGAAGGAAAGTGGAACACAGTCACTATCAGCATGGGCAAGACAGGGAAGTATTACGCTTCTCTCTTGTTGGATGATGGACTGCCTGAATTAGAAATTAGCTCAGAGGGCAAGGCAGTAGGGATTGAGGTGGGGCTAACCCATTTTGCTATCATTTCTGACGGCTCCAAGTTTGACAATCCCAAACCCCTCAAGCAGGGTGAGAAAAACCTTAAGCGTAAGCAGCATTGGCTTTCACGCAAAGAAAAAGGGTCAAAGCGTCGGGGGAAAGCAAGACGGATTGTGGCACGAGTCCATGAGCCCAGCGCCCATACTCGTAAAGACTTCCAGCATAAGTTATCTCGCAAACTTGTGAAGGACAACCAAGTCATAGTCGTCGAGAATCTGGCAGTCGAGAACATGGTGAAGAATCACTGTGAGGCCAAAGCAATTAGCGATTGTGGTTGGTCAGAATTCACCCGACAACTAACATACAAGGCTCAAAAAGATGGGAAGACCTACCTAGAAATGGGGCGGTTCTTTCCATTAAGTAAGATTTGTCATGTAGACCTCAATCAGGTAGGTAGCTTGCCTCTTAATGTGGGGAGCTGGACTTGTTCCAAATTTCAGGAAAAGCACGATCGAGATGTAAACGCAGCTATCAATATTCTCCATGAAGGCTTACGTATATTAGCGTTGGCAACCAGCGCTACTGCCAGTGGAGGCAATGTAAGACCTCATGTTGTTCGGAACTCTTCCGTATCTGAGGCGGTTGCCGTTGAAGCCCGAAGCCCGCGCTCTATCGCCTAGCAATGAGCGTCCGGTTCACATAGATTGGCTTCAGATAAATACAAATAAATACAAAAATTGTCGAGCGGTGCTAATCGATGTTCGATCTAGATTTATTTTTTTACTTTGAGATTCTTGCATATCTTCTGGGATTATCGGCGACTTTAGCCTTGGCGTCCGCGATTTATCTCAGGTGGCAGCGAAGACCCCCCAGTCTCCCTCTGGGCCCAGAGAAACGGCCGTTGGCAGAATTAAACCCCGAGGATTTATCTGCGAGATTGAAAATTCGGAAAAACTTTGGGATTTTCCCCAACTCAAATCTGGGACCGCCAACAGACAGGTTCTTGGGTCAAGTTTTAGGTATTGGCCGCGCTATATTATTAGCCCAGCAACAGCGCCCAACAGTGAATTCTTCGCCTGTTGTCGGGCCCTTAAGCCTCAAAACCCTAAGTCAGAGCATTTCGGGTGCGATGGGGGTTTTGAGCGCGCGCCCGAATGCCGACAATCCTCCCAAAGTCACTGCTGGCGCGCAATTAGAGGAAGACTTGCTCGGCGAAATCCTAGCAGGTACTGATTCGCCGGGGGGAGCAGATTTATTTGATGCCTTAGTTCGCCACTTAGCCTCAGCACTCGGAGTTTGCAGCGCCGTCGCTGCCAAATCGATTAGGTCGAAGGCAGGCGCGGGTGCTGCTCTCGATAAATTACAAGTTATCAGTTTTTGGAGCAATGGACAGTGGCAGCCAAACTTTGAGTGCGACACGGCCAATACTCCCGAAGCGCTGGCGATTGATCGGGGTATGTACTGCTGTCCCGACGGCCTCCTGGAAACCTTTCCAGAAGACCGCAGACCGATAGTTACAGGTGCGCGCAGTTTCCTGGGAGTCTTGCTCAAAAACTCTTACGGCGAACCTTTAGGCATTATTTGTATTTTCCACGATCGACCCCTCCCGGAAGCACATCTTGCCAACTTCCGACTAATTATCAGCATCTTTGCCGGACGAGCCGCCGCCGAATTAGAGCGGGAGCGCCTAGAAGCAGCACTGTACACTGTAGAAGCGAAATACTGCGCCCTTGTAGAACAAATGCCGGCTGTCACCTACATTTCTCCCCTCAACCAGACGGCGGCCAAACTTTATATCAGCCCGCAAATCGAGACTTTTCTGGGTTATTCAGTAGCGGAATGGAGGGCAGACCCCGACCTGTGGCTGAAACTCGTTCACCCAGAAGACCGCGACCGCGTGTTAGTTGAAAACGCCACACAGAAATTCACGGATGGAGAAGATATCTTCTGCGAGGGGTCGCTGGTTTCAGAATACCGCGCGATCGCCCGCAACGGCCGAGTCGTCTGGTTCCGCGATCGAGCGACCGCAGTTCGCGATGAAGCAAGCAAGTCCGTCATCCTTCAAGGCGCAATGTTTGACATCACGGAGACTAAAGTAGCTGCCAGCGCGCTGCTAGAAAGCGAATACCGCTATTACACCTTGGTAAAAATACTGCCGGTCGGGATTTTCCGCGCCGACCCTGCTGGAGATTGCTTGTACGTCAACCAGCGATTTTTGGAGATGGCGGGACTGACTGTGACAAAGGCACTAGGCGAAGGTTGGGCGCAAAGTTTACATCCCGAAGACCGATCGCGCGTTTTGAGCCAGTGGTATCGCGCTGTCACAGACAAGTTGCCCTGTAAGTTAGAGTACCGCTTTTGCAACGGCGACTCAATCACTTGGGTATTTTGGCAAGCAGTGCCAGAAATTGCCAAAAGCGGGGAAGTTGTGGGCTATCTCGGCACGTTGACCGATATCAGCGATCGCAAGCAGGCAGAATTCGCGCTGCAACAGGCCGAAGAGAAATACCGCAGCATCTTTGAAAATGCAATCGAAGGCATTTTCCAGGCAACGCCTGAGGGGCGCTACCTCAGCGCTAACCCTGCTTTGGCGAAAATTTATGGCTACGAGTCGCCCGCTGAATTGATCGCGAAGATACGCAACATCGACCGCCAAGTCTACGTCGATCCCCAGCGCCGCGTCGAGTTTTTGCACGCGATCGAAAAACACGGTTTTGTGTCAGAATTCGAGTCCCAAGTTTACCGCGCTGACGGCACCACTATCTGGGTTTCCGAGAACGCCCGGGCTGTTCGAGGCGCTGGCGACAAATTGCTTTACTACGAAGGCACTGTCGAAGATATCACCGTCCGCAAAATAGCAGAAGACAAGTTAGTACACGATGCTTTGCACGATATGCTAACCGGTTTGCCCAACCGAGCTTTATTTATGGATCGCTTGGGACACGCGATCGACCTTTCCAAACGCCGCCCCGAGGTTTTGTTTGCGGTGCTGTTTATCGATCTCGATCGCTTTAAGGTTGTTAACGACAGTTTGGGGCATTTAGTGGGCGATCGGTTGCTGATCGCGATCGCGCAGCGCCTCACCATCTGTTTGCGCGCTGGAGATACGGTTGCGCGTCTCGGCGGCGACGAATTCGCTATTTTGCTGGAAAATATCAAAAGCACCGAGGATGCCAGCCAAATTGCTGAACGAGTGCAAGCGGAACTGGCACAGCCTTTTTACCTTAACGAGTATCAAGTTTTTACCAGTGCTAGCATTGGGATTGTTTGTTCTGGTTTTCCTGGGTCTCCAAGGGAAACGAGCAAACTCTCGAGTCCCTCAAATCAGGGAAATAGCGCTCTGGAAACTTCTTTGTCTGGCTTATCTTCCGACTCTGGTGTTCCCAATGTCCCCTTCCCAATATTGTACGATCGACCTGAAGAACTGCTTCGAGATGCAGATGCTGCCATGTATCATGCTAAGGGATTGGGCAAAGCTCGTCACGAAGTTTTTGACTTAAGTATGCACACTCGCGCCGTCGCCCTTTTGCAACTGGAAAACGACCTGCGGCGCGCTTTAGACTCCCAGGAATTTCAGCTTTACTATCAGCCAATCGTGTCTCTAACTAACGGTACAATCACCGGTTTTGAAGCGCTGCTGCGGTGGTATCACCCGCTGCGGGGTGTCGTATCTCCCGGCGAGTTTATTTTAGTAGCTGAAGAAACTAGATTGATTATACCTATTGGTTGGTGGATGATGCGATCGGCTTGCCGTCAGATCCACCAGTGGCACCAAAAATTCCCAGCCAATCCGCCGTTGACTGTCAGCGTCAACCTTTCTAATCAACAATTTAAACAACCGGATTTAATCTATCGCATTCGGGAAATTTTACAAGAAACTCAGCTTGACCCCCGCAGTTTAAAGTTAGAAATTACTGAAGGCGTCATTATGGATAATGCCGAATCAGCAGTCGCTATTCTCGCGGAATTGAAAAAATTACAAATTCAATTATATATTGACGATTTCGGCACTGGCTATTCTTCTTTGAGCCGCCTACACACTTTTCCAACTGACGCTTTAAAAATTGATCGAGCTTTTGTGAGTCGCATGACTGAAGATAAAGGAAACGAAGCTATTGTACAGACTATTTTAATTTTAGCCCGTCATTTAGGCATGGATGTAATTGCTGAAGGAATCGAAACCCTCGAACAGCTTAATTTACTCAGAGCACTGCAATGCGAATACGGACAAGGATACTTTTTCTCAAAGCCGGTAGACAGCATCGCCGCCACACTTTTGATAGAAAGTCAACCTGAATGGTAATTTGACTGTTGACTGTTGACTGTTGACTGTTGACTGTTAACCTTTGGCTTTTTGTTTTAGTGAGTTAAGATAAGCATTAAGTTTTGGTGAAAGTTCATTTAATAAGGGATGCAGGCGATCGCTCTGTTCTTGAGTTAAAAGATTTCGAACTCCGTCAAGTCTTAACCAGTGTCTTGTTTCGTTTAAGCAGCCTCTGGCAATTTTCACAAAACGCTGATTCTCTTGGCAGCTATAGCGTCCATGTCCTTCTGCAATATTAGCACCAACACTATCAGCCGATCGCACTATTTGTTTGCCCATCGTATCCTTCGTACAC
>Ga0256856_1000093_pt1 | contig 10634 bp, 8 predicted proteins | sample BONt10_FD_181175 | JGI IMG/M metagenome (GOLD analysis project Ga0256856, IMG submission 181175) | Terrestrial sediment cell enrichment communities from Utah, United States - BONCAT_SYTO_Terrestrial_sediment - 10 | ecosystem: Environmental > Terrestrial > Deep subsurface > Rock core/Sediment... | reverse complement strand
GTGCCGATTTATAATCTTTAGAAAAAATTAAGTGGGCAGTTCCTCTGTCTTGGCTAAAACCCAACTGCAAGTTATAGCATAATTTGTACATATTGAATGTGATTTCGTTCACAAAGTTTGCTGTTAACTATCACACTTTTTTGCTGTTTATGGTCACAGCTTTTAAGGCGATCGCACGCTAAAATCTCATAGTGTGATCACCTTTTGTTACCGCAAAACACCCGATCGCGCGATCTTCGAGTGAGAGATGCAATTAATATGCAAAGTCCTGTCAACCTGATTCCATCTGCTTTGGGCGAGCTGTTTGCCGAAGTTAATCATAATGGCTATATTACTCTAGCCGATCGCTACGGTTTGATGGCTGCTATTTTTGACGACACTTTGAGTGAGGAAGACAAACGCTCGATAGATAGGCTGCTGCGCTCTGTGTGCCGGGGAAAGATCAAATTAGTTAACGAATTGTCTATGATCAGGTAAGTGCGGATAATTTCCTTGACTGTAATATTAAAAATCTCAACAATGAAAAAAAGTCCTAATTGTATCGTAATTGGGACTTCGAGCCAGGAAACTCTTTTTAATTTTTCATCGACTTAGCACTAAGGCAAAAAAAGGTTTGGCGCGCGACTTTATAGCGGTAGGGTGCGCAGCGCGCACCATACATATAGAAGTTTTGCGTAAGTGCTCCACAAGTTTAATGTGCAGACATAGCTGTAGCCAACTGCAACTTGCTCACACTTTCTTCAGGCTGAACATCCATCTGATAGCTGAGTGCCGCAGGAATCCCGAGCACGCAGCACGGAAAATTATTGCCTAGTTCCCTAACCAGCGAGTGGTTGGCCGAATCGCAGCCCAAGAACAGTAAATTTGCTGATTCTAATTCAACCACATTTCTCAGTTCTGTAGCAACCCGCCCGATGCGCAAATGAGCTTTGAATAAACCGCGCCATTCCTCAGCCAAACAGCGCGCTTGCCACAGCAACCTATCAGCTACCTCGTACTCATTATTTTCACCAAAAATTGCTCGAAAATAATGCGGATCGCTCCAATTTTTTCGCTGGGATACTGATGATATTTCTGTGGAAGGTAAAGCGATCGCAGGCGCTGCACAATTAAGAGCGAATGTTTCCTCTAACTCCGACACTTTCGGCTTCGCAGCCAAGGCATTTGCCACAGCAAATTTGCAAGTATCTTCGCCGTAACTTTTCGGCGCTTCGTCGATCACGTAGACGACTTGCACCGTGACTTCTTGAGTTGTTACTAAACGAGTTTGATGCGCAATCCAAAGGGTAATGTCCAGAGCTGTTTGACTTTTGGGAGAACTGTTGTAACCGACAATAAAATTGATACTTTTTGCCTGTTCTGTAGCTTTTGATTTCTTAGCACTTGGCACTTGTGGCTCCGGCAGCAACACCATTTCTTCTGCTAAGTTTTGGTATCCCAATGCACTTTCAAAACGCGCTAACATTGTTTTGAGATTCACAGGCTTAACCTCTCTTAAGTGAATTGTTTTGTCTGTCCGTCGGGCGTTATTCGTCTTGGGTAAAGTAGCGATCGAGAAAATTCAAAGCATAGTTGCGCAGTTCGTAATAATCCTGAGATTCCCGCAACTCCTGGCGATCGCGCGGGTGCGCAAACGGCACTGACAAAATTTCACCTATCGTCGCAGCCGGGCCGTTTGTCATCAGCACAATGCGATCGGACATATATATAGCTTCATCCACATCGTGAGTAATCATCATTGCAGCTTGCCTGCGATTTTCCCAGATATCCAGCACCTGTTTCTGCAACTTGCCGCGAGTCAGAGCATCCAGCGCTCCAAACGGTTCGTCCATTAATAACATTTTCGGTCTAATCGCCAAAGCTCGCGCAATCCCAACCCGCTGTTTCATGCCTCCTGAAATTTCGTCTGGATATTTATCGGCTGCTGCTGTTAAGTTTACCATTGCTAGGTGTTCGTTGACAAGACTAATCTTCTCCGGGCGGCTAAGAGTTTGCAAAACTTCATCAACTGCCAGCCGAATATTTTCCCGCACCGTCAGCCAAGGCAGCAATCCGTAGTGCTGAAATACCATCATGCGATCGGCTCCGGGTTTGCGAATTTCTTTTCCTTCCAGTGTCACCATTCCGTCGCTCTGTTTTTCCAAACCTGCCACTATTTTTAGCAGCGTTGATTTGCCACAACCCGAGTGACCGATTACCGAAATATATTCGTTTTCTCCAATACTTAAATTGATATTGTCCAAAACGCTAAATTCGCTACCGTCCGCATTTTTATACGATTTGAACAAATTGTTAATTTCCAGAAATTCAGGCTGCTTCTTGACTTGGTTGCTGGCTTCGATAGAAGTAGAAAAGTATTGAGTCATGGTATTCTCCTAAAAAGTAATAAAGTGTTAATTTGATTTCCGAACAGTTGCGCAAGCGGTAAGGTGCGCCCCCTCGCAGAGGTTCTGCGTTCAGGAATGTAGAAATTAAGACTGAAAAAAAGACTGAGGGCGGTTGGCTCGAATTTCAAAACTCTTCAAATAACCCACGAGATCGCTAGGATCGAATGCCTTTTTATCAATGAAAACTTCCGCAGGTTCCACTCGGTAATCCTCCTGGGGACAATCAATCCCCATTTCGGCAACAATCTTGCGGTAAAGGTCGGTCCTCCAAGCTTTTTTAGCTAATTCCTCAGCATTTTTTGGCACTTCTTTAATCTGTCCCCAGCGAGCGGCTTGAGTCATCAACCACAGACTGTGAGACTGCCACATAAATGTTGAATGATTTCCCGGTATTTGAGGCAAATTATTAGGAATGTCATAGAAAATAGTTGCATCGGACGATTGTATGGTGCGGTCTGTTCCGTCAAACCCTCCATAGTTGTAGTCGCCAACTATTGCCGGTCGCGTAAATTTGTCGATCGCCCCTTTTTTCGGTTTCGCCCCCGTAAACGATCGCTCAGTCAGCAGCGCCGATATTTCACTGCGATTTTCCGGCTTGCTGCAATACTGACAAGCTTCCACCATTGCCTTAACCAGCGAGTAATAAGTCTTCGGATTTTCCTCAATGAATGATTGCATTACTCCCAAAAGGCGATCGGGATGTCCCAGCCAAACTTCTTTGCCTTGCACGAAGGTAAAACCCACTCCCAAATTGCCTTGAATTGCCCGCGTATTCCAAGGTTCTGCCACCATGTAAGCCTGCATAGCGCCAATCCTGATGTTGGTTACCATCTGCGGCGGCGGCACAATAATTACCCGAAATTCTTTGAACGGATCGACACCGGCAGCCGCCGATACGTAGCGGACAAAGTATTCGTAAATCGCAGAACTCAGAACCACTGCCCAAACTCTTTTTTCCGGTGGCTGACTGTCAAAAAAGGCTCGAAATTGTTTACCAAATTCTTCCAAATTGCCGTTGTATTCGTGCCACGGGCGTAAACCGAAATCCCACATAGCTTTGTTCATCGTCATGGCGTTGCCGTGGCGGTGAATGGTCATTGCGGCGCACAGGGGTGCGTGCCGCGCTCCTTCGGCGCCAATTCGGGCGTTTGTGACGGCGCCGGATACGACTGGGGAGGCGTCGAGGCGGCCGAAGATTATGCCGTCGCGGGAGGTTGCCCAGCTTGCTTCGCGGTTGAGTTTGACGTTTAAACCGTATTTGCGGAAAAAGCCTTTTTTCCAGGCGATCGCAAATGGTGCACAATCGTTAACCGGCACGTATCCTACGGTTAAATTTGGTTTTTCTAAGGTTCGGGAATCGACGATCGGCTTTACGGCTGAGGCTTCTTCTGTGAGCCCTTTTGCCGATCGATCCGCGCTAATTGCACAACCAGATAAAGCCATTCCCGCCGCCGCCGCTCCCATTCCTTGCAAAAACTCTCGGCGGTTCCATTCATTGGAAAACTTGTCACTCATACCATTTTAGATTTTAGATTGGCAATGACTAATAGACGAGCAATTGCATAAATCTTCGCTCGATAGAGCAACCGCAGATTTAAGGCAGATAAACACAGATAAACGCAGATAATGTCAAGAGATGAGGATGACTGATGACTGATGACTGATGACTAATGACTCTGGATCGATCGATGCGTTACCAATTCCTGAACTTTGTCAACAGCAGCGTCGAGCAACAATCCAGTTATGCCAATTACAAACACCGCTAAAAATACCGAGCTCAGATTCAAACGGCTCCACTCATCCCACACAAAAAAGCCAATCCCCACACCGCCTGTCAGCATTTCCACCGCTACAATCACCAGCCAAGCAATCCCCAAACTAATCCGCAAACCTGTAAAAATGTATGGCAAACTCGCCGGCCAAATTATCTTGGTAATCCGCCTCCAGCGCGGCATTTCCAACACTCTCGCCACATCCAGATAATCCTGGGAAACGCTAGAAACTCCCAAAGCTGTGTTGATAATTGTCGGCCACAAAGACGTGATGAATATGACAAAAATTGCCGACGGCTCTGCTAAATTAAAAATCGATAGAGCTATCGGCAGCCAAGCTAGCGGCGACACCGGTTTGAAGATTTGAATCAGCGGATTGAGCGCCATCATTGCCGGTTTCGACATCCCGATCAGAAATCCCACGGGAATCGCCACTGCAGCACCCATGAAAAATCCCACCAACACCCGGCGCAAACTCGCTAGCAGCAGCCAGCCAATGCCTAAATCTCCAGGCCCGCGCTGATAAAATGGATTGAATATGTAATCTAAATTAGCTATTAACGCCTGATACGGAGTGGGAATCAAATCCCTGTTGAAGCTGGCAACAATCCACCACAAGCCAAGAATTCCCAAAAAACCTGCAGCAGGTAACAACACAGCATCTCGGATGACAACGGGTTTTACACGCTTCCACGCTGCAACTCCTGCAAGTGCGATCGCAGATAAATTAAGCTGTATGAACATTTCAATCTCCTTCAGAGTCAGGGCAGGTACAAGAATCTTGAACAATACCAACCTGAGACACTGACGAAGCCAAACTATCTTTTTGAGAAATTTGGCTTTTCAGTCTCTTCTCAATGCCTGCGAAGTTAGCTGACGGGCTAGGACTGAGAGATGTCCTTCTCCTTAGATTTCAAAATCCAAAATTACACTCAAATTTGGCAATTTTTAACTTTGCTTTTTAATTCTGTAGAGATTCGCCCCGAAAATTGGTTCCTCCGCTCCAGCCACACGCTTGGTCTGAGCGCGCCGTGCTGGATTAGGCTTGACTTTTTAAGCCAATTTTACTTAAGCTAGCACGAGCGTTGAATTTTGTCAATAGGTCTTTAGAAGTAGCTATTGGCGATCGGCGAAGCTCAAAGGTTGAGAGAAAATTCAAAAAGTTAATTATTAAACTAACCTATAGATATAAAATACGATCGCTGACTGGACGTACATATAACAGCCATGAGAGATTTTAGTCAAGCGTTACAAGATAAAATTGACATAATTGTCCAAAACTGGATCGAAGCTGTTCGCGCCGACGAGCAAATAGAAACCGCCAAGCAACTCACCTACACTTCCGTGCGCGACAGCCTTCCCATCGTACTGCAAGCGATGGTAACTCTGCTGTCCCAATCAGAAGAAAGCGACATTCGGACACTCATAGAAAAAAGTTTAGACCACGGGACTGTCAGGGCAAAACAAGGCTACGATGCCGAAGAAATTGCGCGGGAATACCGCTTGCTGCGGAGGGTAATTTTCGATGCTTTAGAGCCTGAATTGCTAGAAGGCTCAGCCGCTGAAGTCAGCCGAGCTTACCGCTTAATTGACAGTGCCCTCGACGAACTAATTGCTGACTGTTTCAAAACCTATACTCAGGCAAGATTCCAAGAACTACAGGAGTTGCAAAACCAATTGCAACTTACAAATCAAGAGCTGACTCGCTTAGTTCGCGCCAGTCAAGATAATCTATCTCACTTAGCTCACGAATTGAAAACTCCCCTCACCTCTATTATTGGTTACTCAGAATTGTTTTTGCGCCAAAGAAACAATTCTCAACGTAAAGATTCTGTTCCCAATTTGGCACATATTGATAAAGTCCTCAGCAACGGCAGACGCTTACTTAGATTAATTAACGATACTCTCGAAATCTCGCGGTACGACGCGGGACGCATACAATTGCAGCTAACTGCGACAAATGTGCGATCGGCGATCGGCACTGTTGTCGAAATCATCGAGCCTTTGGCTAATGCCAAAAATTTAGAGATCGCCGTTGAGTGCGATCCGGTTCTCGATCAAGTTATGACAGATTACTTGCGCTTGCAGCAAATTATCACCAACTTGGCTAGCAACGCCATTCGCTACACCCAAGCTGGTACTATTACCATAAAAACCGAATTATTGTCAGACAAACATTGGAGTCTCTGCATCACCGATACAGGAATTGGCATTGCTTCAGAAGACTGCGATCGGATTTTTATGCCATTTTTTCGGGCCGACAACTCCCTGGGTTCTTTGATGCCTGACAGTACCGGCTTAGGGCTAGCCATTGTCGCTCGATTAGTCAACCTCTTGCAAGGTAAAATCGAATTAGTTTCTGAAGTAGGAGTTGGCTCTTCCTTCACTGTAATTTTCCCCTTTGAATTGGATGGATTTTAGATGACTGTTAACTGTTGACTGTTGACTGTTGACTGTTAACTGCTGACTGCTGACTGTTAACTAATGACTAATGACCAATAACTAATGCCCAATGCCCAATGCCCAATGCCCAATGCCCAATGCCCAATGATTAATGACTAATGACTTCTTCAAATCAGAAACCGAATAGTTACATAAACAGCCGCACTTATTAATTGCAGCGCCATCACAGGCAGCCCGTAACGCAGAAAAGTTTTAAAAGAAATCCGGCGCCCGTGCAGTTCAGAAATTCCCGCCGCCACTATATTAGAAGAAGCTCCTACCAAAGTGCCGTTTCCGCCTAAAGTTGCTCCGTACATCATCGCATAAAACAGTGGCAGCACAGCAGGTGGAAACTGCCCTGCAAAATCCGGAGCCAGCACCTCTGCCGGTGCCAGCCCGATATTGACAACATACTGTTTTAGCAGCGGCACCATCGCCACTACCAGCGGAATATTTGGCACCACGCTCGACATCAAACCCACAAAAAATAACAAAACTAAAGAACCAAGAAAAATATTTTTACCTAAAAGCACTGCTAATATTCCAGATATATTGCCGATTACTCCGGTTTTTTCCAAACCGCCAATCAGCACAAAGATAGACATAAAAAATAGCAGCGTACTCCAATCTAAATCCCGCAAAATATTATTAACAGAATCTATTTGGGAATGGTGAGCTAAAAGCATTGCCAAAGCAGCCCCCAACAAAGCAACGGCTGCCGGTGAAATAGGCACGGGCAGAGTGTCTCCTATGACAAAAAATGTCAGCACGAAAGCTATAATTAAGCCGCCCACTGCTAAGACTCGCGGGTGATTGATTTTTGGGTGCGGCAAATGTTCCAAATTGTCTAAGTTTTTGTGCCAAATTTCGGGGAACAGCCAAGGCAACATAACTAATATGACTGCTACCGCAATTACCCCGCCAAAACTTAACTTTACCAGATAATCTGCAAAGCTCATGTTAATAGCATCGCCGACAATGAATGTCGCCGGATCGCCCACGATTGTCAGTAGCCCAGAACTGTTAGCTACAAATACCATTAAAATCAGTAACGGCACAAAATCTACACCGACTTCTTCTGCCATTGGCGGAATTAATGGTGCTAGTAGCATGACTGTCGTGGCATTGGGCAAAACTGCACAAAGTGGCGTAGTAATCGCGACAATACCCAGTAAGAGATTTTTGCCTTTGCCTTTAGCCAAAAGCACAATTTGAGTTGCCAAGTATTCAAATACTTTGGTAGGCTCAAAGGCTCTCACCATTACCATGACTCCGAAGAATAAGCCCAGCGTGGCGTGACTTCGACTGATATATTCGATCGCATTGTTTAAGGTCATCACGTGGGTAAAAACCAGAATCACCGCTCCCAGAAATGCCGCAACTGTTAGGTGTATCCATTCTGTAATTATTAAGAAAACTACACATATAAATGTTGCCGTAGCGATCGCAGCTTGCACGTTTTCCATTTAGTCCCCTGAAAAATTTTAAATTTTAAATTTTAAATATTAATCGTGAGCAAATTATACTACTTTATGGCTATTCTGTCAATAAGTTTAAGTGCTGGTTTTGGCAGCAACAAGCTGGGATCGGCTCCTCAAGAGAGATCCAGCACGGGGAAAAAATCCCCTCAAAACTACTTCTTTTGAGAGGGTCGCGATCGCCGGAAGTTTGGTATGCAGATCGGGCGATCGCTCAACTACAATGAAGCATGGGCAATATCTGCCAAACTCAACCCCCACGCAGAAATCATGGACTACAGCCAAGTGCTCGCCGAAAAAACCGATACTATCCTCGAAAACTGGATTGAAGCAGTACGCTTGGATCGGAAAATTGAAACGGCTGACGCCTTACCGCAGTCAGCGATCGAAAATCACATACCTCACCTGCTGGCGGCGATGACGACAGTGCTTTCCCAACATCAAAGCAGCGACATAAAAGTAATAATTGAAGCCAGTTTAGATCACGGATTTCTCAGAGCAGAACAAGGCTACGACGCAGCAGAAGTAGCCCGGGAATACCACTTATTGCGTCAAGTAATATTCTCCCAATTAGAAGCAGAATTGCTAGCAGGAACCACCGCCGACGTATTCAGAGCTTTTCGGCTGATAGATGCCGTAATAGACGAAGCGATTGCCCAGTGTTTTAACAGCTACGTCGCTCAGAGGCTGCGGGAACTTCACCAAATCCAAATTCAGTTAAAACTCACAAATGAAGAACTCAATCGCCTCGTCCGCGTCAATCAAGAAAACGTCTACCATTTGGCTCACGAACTCAAAACTCCTCTCAACTCAATTATCGGTTATTCCGAACTATTCCTGCGAAAAGAAAAATTGCCATCTCAAGTCAAAGATACCCTCCCCGGCATCGAACACATCGAGCGAGTATTGCGTAACGGCAGACAGTTGCTGCGCATGATTAATGACACGCTAGAACTTTCTCGCGCTAATGCTGGAAAAATTAAACTTAACCTGCAGCGAACTAATGTACAATCTGTAATTAACACCGTAGTAGAAATGATGCAGCCAATTGCTGATGCTAAAGAACTCAAGCTCGCTGTTACCACCAGCGACTGCGCCCCAACACAAGTAATCGCCGACGGACAGCGGCTGCAACAAATTCTGATCAACCTGCTGAGCAATGCCATTCGCTATACAGAATCTGGTAGCATTGAATTAAGTTGCCGCCGTCATGGAGAAGCAAATTGGGCGATCGCAATTACAGATACTGGCATTGGCATCGCCCCCGAAGATACAAAGCGCATCTTTGACCCCTTCTTTCAAGCAGGAGAAGCCGGCAAACAGCTCTTTCCCGCCGAAGGCACCGGGCTGGGATTAGCAATAGTATCGCGGCTCGTCACCCTGCTCCAAGGCAAAATCGAGCTAGTATCAGAAATAGGAGCCGGCTCAACTTTTACCGTGATTCTGCCGCTAGAAGTTAAAATCCTTCAACCAGTAAGCTAAACATTAAGTTCAAATTTTTACATCCGAAAATCCTATGCCCGCAGCCAACAGACGCCCTTCCACAATAGCCTTTCCCCTCACCGCCGTAGTCGGGCAAGAAGCAATCAAATTAGCCTTGCTGTTAGCAGCAGTCGATCCTGGATTGGGAGGAGTGGCGATCGCCGGCCGCCGCGGCACAGCAAAATCAGTAATGGCCCGTGCCTTGCATTCCCTACTGCCACCAATTGAAGTTGTAAAAGACTCTTTTTGCAACGCCGAACCCGCTCAAACTCGTGCAGAAGCGGCCCCTTATCTATTAGAAGAAAGCAGGGAAGAGGGGAACACAAAATATACTAATTACCCAAATACTGAAATAATTCCCACACCATTTATTCAAATTCCTTTGGGTGTCACCGAAGATAGACTTTTAGGTTCCGTCGATGTCGAACAATCAGTAAAATTTGGCCAAACCGTATTTCAACCAGGACTCTTAGCCCAAGCAAATCGAGGCGTACTTTATGTAGATGAAATTAACCTCCTCGATGACAACATTTCCAACCAATTGCTAACAGTATTAACCGAAGGGCGCAACCAAATAGAACGCGAAGGGATTAGCTTCCAACACCCCTGCAAACCTCTATTTATCGCCACCTACAACCCCGAAGAAGGGCCGCTCAGAGAACATTTGCTCGATCGCATCGCGATCGTACTTTCAGCCGACGCAGCACTCGAACTAGAAGAAAGAGTCTATGCAGTAGAGCAAGCTTTATCCTACTCCAGCTCCCCCCAAGAATTTCTCAATCAATACGCCGAAGACACCGACAACCTCAAAACCCAAATCATCCTAGCCAGAGAATGGCTCAAAGATGTCAGCATTAAACGCGAACAAATTGCCTACCTAGTAGAAGAAGCCATCCGGGGTGGCGTTCAAGGACACCGCGCCGAAATATTCTCCGTCCGCGTAGCCATTGCCGCCGCCGCCATCGAGGGACGCACAGAAGTTAACGCCGAAGACCTGCGCCGCGCCGTAGAATTAGTCATCGTACCCCGCGCCACCATCATCCAAACTCCCCCAGACGAAAACTCTCCTCCTC
>Ga0256856_1000092_pt1 | contig 10637 bp, 8 predicted proteins | sample BONt10_FD_181175 | JGI IMG/M metagenome (GOLD analysis project Ga0256856, IMG submission 181175) | Terrestrial sediment cell enrichment communities from Utah, United States - BONCAT_SYTO_Terrestrial_sediment - 10 | ecosystem: Environmental > Terrestrial > Deep subsurface > Rock core/Sediment... | reverse complement strand
ATTTTAGATTGACCCCACGGATAAATGCGGGGGCTTGAGGATTTTCGATTTTCGATTTGGGATTGATTCCACGGATAAATCCGGGGGCTTGTACCATCAAGAAATTCTTGGTCATAAATCTTAATCATTCTTAATCATTGCGAGCCAAACCCTGAAGGCTAACTTGCAAAATCGACAAACCCAAAATTAGCAAAAACAAAACCAGCCCGATCGTACAAGCATAGCCAATTTCCAAATCCTTAAAAGCCCGTTCGTAAAGATAATAAACAACAGTCTTAGAACTATTGCGAGGCCCGCCCTGAGTCATAATATAAACTTCTTCAAAAACCTTAGTAGCAGAAATCGCCGAAATTACCGCTACTAAAACTAGATACGGCTTCATCAGCGGCACAGTAATATCCCAGTGCTTGCCCAAACCATCAGAACCATCAATAGCAGCCGCCTCATAAAGTTCTGCCGGAATAGCTTGCAGCCCTGCCAAATAAATCACCATGTAATAGCCCAATCCTTTCCAGATAGTAACTGCCATGACACTAAAGATTGCTAACTTCGGATTAGCCAGCCAAGAAACAGGAGGTAAACCAAACAATTCCCCCAACTGATTTAGCAGTCCAGTCTCAGCAAACAGCCACTTCCAAGCAATCCCGGCGACAACCATTGAAATCACCGCCGGCGTGTAGTATGCGGCTCGAAACCAGTTCATCCCCTTAAGTTTTTGGTTGCACAAAATCGCCATTCCCAACGGCACAACAACCAATACAGGCACAACGCAGGTGAGATACAGCAGCGTATTCGTCAAAGTTTGCCAAAATACTCGATCGCCCCACAACCTGTAAAAATTCTTTAAACCTACCCACTGTGGCATTTGAGTTAAATCATATTCGTAGTTGGTAAAACTCAAATAAAAAGCTTGCACCGCAGGCCACAAAACAGTCAAACTCAAAATAAACAAAGCCGGAAGCAAAAACAAATAAGGCGTCAAATAGCGTCGGGAAAAAGTCACAGACATAGTAATTGGTAATTTGTAATTTTACTCGTTTACTCGTTAACAGGCTCTGCCTGGTAACGCATATCCGGAGGCTCTGCCTCCAATTTTCCTACTAACAAGCGAGGCAGAGCCTCTGGACATTGATTCCCAGGCCTTGCCTGGGAACCAGTTATAAAACTCGCATTTGTAGGGTGCTATTCGGCGCACCTGCGCTGAGTCTTTCGGGTGCACAAGGGCACCTTACCCACTCAAAAACTCGCATTTGTAGGGTGCTATTCGGCGCACCTGCGCTGAGTCCTTGAAAAGATTTCTTGTCCCCCCCTTATGAAGGGGGGCGCCGGGGGGATCTAGACTTCCACCCTACAAATAATAATTATTTAACTCCAGAAAATAAACCCTGCCAGTCTCCGGGAGAACTGCCATTTTCCCCCTCTTTCACCTCAAAAGTAACGTTGCAAGCTTGAGGCTGTTCCAAGGCTTGCACGCACAATTCTGCAATATCTTCCCGACTGACTTTGCCCCTAATATTGTCTCCTTGCTCAAATATTAAAGCTTTGCCTCCCGGTTCTTCCGTCAAAGCGCAAGGTCTGACAACAGTATAAGGTATGCCGCTCGATCGCACACAATCTTCGCCTTTCAACTTCCAAGTCAAAATCCCCCCCAACATATCATTCATTCTGACTGCCGGCGGTTCTTCTTCCAAGTTAATTCCCGGGCGGCCCGGGCGGGTAACTCCTGCCGAACTCACCATCACAAATCGCGGCAAAGTCTGTCCCCCATAAGCTTTAACAGATTCTAACTCGAGTTGAAAAATACCCGGGGTAAATTTCGGGTTGAGCGCGCCGTCATATTCAAACTTGCTCAACATTAACTGAACAGAAAAAATACTGCTGCCATCAAATTTAGAGCCATCCTTCACAGTTTTCGCGCGGAATACTGGAATTAACTCATTAAAAGGAACGGTGACAGTAATCCAGATATTGTAAACAGTATCAAACGAATAGCAATAGCCAATTCCATCCCATTTAGCTTCGTTGCGAACAATCAATTTGTAGCGCTTGCCGTCTCCTTTGACGCGCAGTTGGAGGCCGCTAAATCCTGCGAGATCGATCGCAGGATCGAAGTTGCGGGTACGCACCGAAGCAAAGCCGCCTGAGTTGGCAGTAGAAACATTGCCTGTGAATATAGCTGTATTGTCTGTCAGCCGGATCGAACTTTCGCTGGTGCCGCCCATTACAATGTCGTCGAGGGCACCCCAAGTTTCTTTTAAATCTTGGCTGGGTTTTGTGAAGTCAAAAATTGTTTTTTCGCCTGCTTGAATTAGCTGGCGGCGAACAGCTTGCACTAAATTATTGAGACCTTTGTATTCGACGATTTCGGGAACATCGACCACTTCCGGCATATAAAATTTTATGCCTTGATAGTATTTTTCCCTGGTTGGGGTGTCTCCTTCTACTGGTTGAACTTTGGTGCCGGTGCAGCAGATAACTGCTTCTATGCCCTCGGTTACTAACGGTGTTAGGGTTTCTGGCAGAGTGATATCTCCTTCGACTAATTCGACATTTTTGCCGAGAATTTCTGTTGCTTTTTTGGTATCTCTGACGAGGCAGCGTACTCTATATCCCCGCTGTTGCAGCCGCTTCACAACTCGCTTCCCGACGCCACCGGTGGCACCGGCTACCAGTATCAGTTTGGGTTGGTCTTTTTTAGTGTTGCTGCTGCTTCCAAAGAGTTGTTGCAGCCAGCTAATGCTGCCAATGAAGGGAATGACGCCGAAATAAGCCAAGGTTTTGAGAAACCTGCCGGCATCCCATTGGGCGGTATTTTTTTCAGTCACAGTCGCTTCCTCTGAATTGGCTCAAATCTACTTAGCTACTTTTGTATTTTAATTGAATTTTCGATTTTTGAATTTGGGCGATTCCCTACCCTTCCCGAAGGCACGCGCGAACGGCATAGCAACGCTTGCGCGGACTTTTTTCACTTCACAATGGGTTTGGGATGAGTTTGGTTCAAGGGAATCTCAATAATCAACTCGGTTCCCTCTCCGGGGGCTGAATTGCAAGTCAATTTGCCGCCGTGTTGTTCCACTACAATTTCGTGGCTAATCGTCAAACCTATCCCCGCACCTTTGCCCATCGGTTTTGTGGTAAAAAACGGCTCAAATATTTTCTGGCGAACTGTTTGGGTCATGCCACAACCGTTGTCCTCGATCCGAACTGCTACGGCTTTTTCTCCCGGACAAATTTCAGTCACGATCCGAATTTGTCCGCACTTGACTGGCTCTTCTTTGTCCCCGCGGTGCGACGATAAATTATTGTTGACAAAGGCATCTTCGAGAGCATCAATTGCATTTGTCAGTACATTCATAAATACTTGGTTGATTTGAACTGCGTAACACTCAACCAATGGCAGAGAGCCATATTCTTTGATGAGATGAATTGCTGGGCGATCGGGCTTCGGTTTGAGTCGGTTGCTCAAAATCAGCAAAGCGCTGTCCAATCCGTCGTGAATGTCAACTGGTTTAATGTCTGCTTCGTCAATTCTAGAGAAGTTTCGCAGCGACTGAACAATCTCGCGGATGCGGTTAGCTCCTACTTTCATTGAACCCAGCAACTTCGGTAAGTCTTCAACTATAAACTCTAATTCTACTGCTTCTATTTGTGCTTGAATTTCTGGCGAATGCGACGGATACTGCTGCTCGTAAAGCTGCAATAAATCGATCATTTTTTGACTGTATTCGTTGGCATAGCTAAGATTTCCGTGAATGAAGTTAATCGGGTTAGTAACTTCATAAGCTACCGCCGACACCAACTGTCCCAAACTTGACATTCTTTCGCTTTGCACCAATTGAGTTTGCGCCCGCTTAAGCTCGGACATCGCTGTTTTTAAATGAGCTGTTTTTTCGCGTTCTCTGGCGACTGATTCTTCTAGTGCTCTATTTAATTTTTCGAGTTTGTCGATTTGGCACAGCACTATATTAATCATTGCTTTTCTCAGTTCCAATGCAGCGTCTATTTCGCATTGTTTCCAAGGCAACGATTTGTACCTCACATTTTCTTTCCACAGCTCGAAGGATTTCCGAGGAGACAGTCGATGGTTGCCATCTTCATCTGTTTGAAGTGGTTTGTTGGGGTTGCCCGCCCAATTTACGGTCTTAATTACTTCCGGGCGAAACCACAAAACGTATATTTTCTGAGTAGGCGATATTGCTATGGCCAAACACCCGCTGGCTGTGTCTTTAAATTCCTCAGCTTCTGGATAGCATTTGGTCAGCGAGTCTGTATAAAAAATTTCTTGCTTTAGGTGCTCTTGCACCCACTGAGTTAAGTATTTGAGCGATTCTCCCTCAGGTGTTTGCCCGACTCGATAGCAATTGTCTCCAAATACTATTGCTGCTCCCTGGGCGTTGACTGCTTCAAGCAAATTATGCTGACATTTAACTAACACTTGTGACAAGTTTTCCGAGGTGGATATGTCTTCAAAAATTTTGGTTTGAAGTGATTTTAAGTGTAGTTTGTAGTCGTAGTCTTCGTTTCCTTCTTTTGATTGCAGTTCTAAGGACATTACTTGCCCGATAAATTCGCAGGCTGCGCGCAATTCATAGTTGAGGTATTTTGGTGTATAGTTGTGGCAAGCAATCAATCCCCACAGTTCTTTGTCTTTGATTAACGAGATTGACATGGAAGCTGCAACGCCCATATTTTGCAGGTATTCTATGTGAATGGGAGAAACGCTTCTCAACACGCTGAAACTGAGGTCTCGGGGCTGGGTGGTAACAGCATTTTTTTCTGAAACAATGGGGACTGGTTTATAATTAATATCTGGGATTAACCTCAGCCAATTTAACGAATACAGTTGTCTGGCTTGTTTGGGAATATCTGAGCTGGGGTAGTTTAATCCTAAAAAAGGACTCAGCTTTTCTGCTTTGTCTTCAGCGATCACAGCGCCGTTGCCTTCGGGGTCAAATTGATAGACCATAACTCTATCAAACCCCGATATTTGCCTGACTTCTTCTACAGTCACTTGACATAATTCTTTGAGATTTTTGGCGCTTTGAATTTTGCTGACAGTGGCTCTCACTGAATGATAAAAGCTAAAAACCGAAAGATTTTCTTGGCTGGTGGCTAATTCTAACTCGACCATCAACACTTCTTGTACTCGGTGAAGGATGCAGTCAAATTCTAAAGATTTACCTGGTCTTTCGACATAGAGTTTAATGGGATTGACGGTTTTTAAGTTTTCATTCCGCAAACAGGCCTTGAGTTTTTCTAGTTGAACTCGATCGAATAATAAGCTCAAATCTTGACCGATCGCACTTTCTGGAGCGAATCCTAACAAATGCAGCGTATTTTCGCTGACTTGCAGTATTTCTAGTTGAGGTTCTCGTACAACAAGTAGCACCCCGTGTGGCTGAATGTGTCCCGATATGTGAATTGGTTCTCTATCGCAGTTTGTCAAGTCAACTTCTTCGAGCGCGGGAATTGTGATTTGTCGAGCCATTTTATTTATTTTCCGCTGTAAAAATTCGAGAGGGTTCTATTGGTTGTAGATGTGAGATCAAATAGGCTTTTCCATAATAATCTCCTATTGTTCGATCGCATAACGGCTCGCTCTCTTGACAGACGCTGACCATCAATCATCCGAGAATCAACGAGGCTTCAATGATTGAGTCGAAAATCTGCCTGCCGTTGTGTTGCTGCGAGACCGGCCTCAGCCTTTTAGATCTTTTTACCGACTTGGCTTTTGTATACCCTTGATCCCTGATGTTAATTATCGCAGAAATTGTTGCCATTATTCAAGAACTTTTAATGATTTTTCACAAAGTTAATATTTGTGGTAAAATTTGGCCAGCAGGAAAAGGGGGAGAGAAATGCGTCTCCAGAGCGGCCTACTGACGAAAATATTAAGTTAAAGTAAGGGTGACAAGCTCTGAAAGTCAAGTCACGTTAAGCTCTTTCAGTATATCCAATAGGCCCGACAATTAGACTAATGCTCGACTTCAATACAGTTACTGAATTTTCTCATACCTACTGCATAGCTATCTGTGCCTTTTTAGTTCCGGCAAACTTGCTGACTACTTTGCAGACAGCGATTTTGACAGGACTAAACCGACCTCGAATACAAGTTTGGGCGTCTGTGGTGGTGGCCAGCCTTTGGGCGACAGCAATGATATTTCACGTTTTTACCTGGTTCGCGATCGGGGTAGTAATGCCTCCGACATACATCTTGCTAGTTATGGCAATCACTTGTCTGACAATTAATGTCTGGGCGATCGCTCATCCTGCAAGCATGATGCAATTAATTCGAGTTGCAGTATCAGTTGTTAGGGGAGCTTTCAGAAGGAAGAAGGATTTAGTTATCTGGGAGAGAAGGGTTTAGTTATCTAGGAACTCAAAAAGAATTTGGTCGGGGGTAATGTCAAAGATATCAGAGAGAATATTGGTTTGACAAGAAAGTTTTCCCTGGTTCCAAATCTGGGCTCAGAGTCCAGATTTTCTAATGCTTATTCCGGTTCGCGATCGCGACAATCTTCTGTTTCCGGGCCGCGGGGATGAATCGTGCAGTTGAGCAGGTAGCCACCGTCCCTTCTGCCGTAATAGTAGCGGCATCCGGTGCAAATTGCGGGACGTTCGATCGCACTTTGGTAAACCGGATAATCTCCTGTCGCCAGCAGCGAAAAGTCTCGCTGCGTCTGAACAGTCCCGATAATAGCGCCTGAGAGTTCGACAGCTTGGCGGATGTTTTCGATCCTGGTGTAAGGCGGCAGGTAAATGTCAATAAAAAGGCGTATGCCCAAGCTTTCGTGCTCGTGGCGGGTAATAGTGCCTCCCAGCAAACCGACGCGCGAGACAATAGCCGAGGAAAATTGCCCGTGTGAAGTGCAGTAACCGGAGAAAACGTGAATATGTTCGTCCGTAGTAGCTCTGACAGTCAGGCGAGTGGGAATCAGCACTCTCAGGTAAGCGTCGAGTTCGTCAAAAACCGGTTCCGCGAGGGAGAGCATTTGGTTTGCGTCTTCGTGGTTGAGCCCAAAACCCTTAGAAACCTTGTATACGAGGGCTGTTAAAATCTCAAAAACTTCGATTAACAGCGATTGCAGCCTGCTATCAACGGCGATGGGACATTCTCGGAGCAGTTTTAAATAATGCTCCAAGCGATGGGCAATTCGCTGAATGCTGCTAAATCCCAGCATAGCGGCTCCCCCTTTAATCGAGTGCGAGGCTCGGATCAGCTGGTGTATCCTTTGGGGAGCTGGCACGGTGTTTTGCAGGCCCTGCAAGCCTTCTTCGATGATTTGGATGTGTTCTGTGGCTTCTTCGAGAAAGTACCCGATGATGCGTTGTAGTTGTTCTGGCAGCATAATTTTATTCTCCGAAAGGCACCCGAGTATGATTAGTCATTAGTCATTAGCCAGACATTTGATAGTTTGGAACCGATATTTAACTGACGAGTTATTTTTGTTTTTAAACCCTAATCTGTTTTATTCTGACTCACGGCAACTTTCGTGGCAATGTGGAAAAATGTTAACTGTTAACTGTTGACTGTGATTTTTTTTGCTCCGACGGTAGCGGTTGCTACCCCCAACAGCAGCACCGCAGCACCTGCGAGTACCGCCAGCGCCGGCACTTCCCCAAACAGCAAATAACCCAAAAAACTCGCCGCCACCGGTTCAAACAAGATGGCAAGAGTTACCAGAGTTGGGGAAATCTGCACTACGGCCCAGTTCAAAATGGTGTGGCCGACTAATTGAGGCAAAGCGGCCGTTAACAAAATATAAAAATATACAATGTGCGGATAATTGGTATAACTGGTGCCGAAGACGAAGGGGAGAGGCAGCAGGACGATCGCAGCAACAGTATAGGCGATCGCGATATAGCCACCAATTCCCAGTCCCCGCCGCTGAGCTTCCCGGCCCAGCAGCAAATACAAGCTGACGGCCCAGGAACCAGCCACAGCCAGGAAATCGCCCAGCAGTTGGCTGCTGCCGGCATTGGCTGCGCCCGCGCTACCTCGGGCGATCGCCATTCCCCCAGCAAGGGCTATAGTAATGCCAACGATCGACATTTTGCTGAGTTTTTCCCCGAACCAGAAGCGCGACAACAGCGCTACCCAGACAGGATTAGTGGTAACGAGGGCAGTCGAGGCGGCGATCGAAGTATAAGAAAGTGAGGTAATCCAGAGGGCAAAGTGCAGGGCCAGACACAAACCCGCAGCAGCAGCATAGCGCCGAGCTCCCGGTTGCAGTGCGTTCCACTGAATTTTCGGCCAAGCCGGAAGCAGAATTAAAGCAGATAAAGTCAGGCGAGAGGCCGCAAGTACCAGACTGAAACCGAAGCCACTCGCCCCTGCTTCCAAGTTAGCCAGCCGGATTAAGATTGAGGAAGTTGAGACGGCTAAAACGCCAATAATTAACACTAGGGCGATCGACCAATTCGGCGGTTGTTTCGGAAGATTCATTTTTGGGGAAATTGGCCAAACAGGGCATGGGGCCTTGGCCAAACAGGGCATTGGGCATTGGGAAAATTTACAAAGCAATTTTCGCACAAATTATGAATAATTTCTATTCTCTTCTTCTCCTCTCCTCTTCTCTCTTCCTTCGCGTCCTTCGCGCCTTCGCGGTTCGTTAAAAAAAGACACGGTCGCAAATCACAAAAAATTGCTATACTCAAAAAATCTCAATGTATAGCGCGCCTAAAATTAGATTACCTCTGTTATAGTTTCACTACCGCAAGAAACAATTTCCCCACTTACAATTTATAACTATCGATGGCTCCTACAGTTTTGATTACAGGCGCTTCTCAAGGAAGCGGCAAAGCAACAGCACTTTTATTTGCAAGTAAAGGTTACGATGTAGTGATGGTGGCTCGCCAGCCAGAAAGATTGGCAGCAGCAGCGGCTCAAGTGCAGCGAGAAGGCACTTCGGCTGTAGCTATCCCGGGGGATGTTGGCGACAGTCAACAAGTGCGCGCGATCGTCCAAAAAGCCCTAGATGCCTGCGGCAACATCGATGTTTTGGTTAACAATGCCGGCATTTGTCTCACGGGGGCGATCGAGCACACTACCTCCGAAGACTGGCAGCAATTAATGAATACCAATTTTTGGGGCTGCGTTAACACAATTCAAGAATTATTGCCACATTTTCTGCAACGAAAAACTGGGACAATAGTCAATGTTGGTTCCTTTGGTGGCAAAATGCCCTTGCCTCACATGACTGCTTATTGCGCCAGCAAATATGCAGTAACCGGTTTAACACAAACTTTGCGATTGGAATTAGCGCCTCAAGGCATTCACGTTTGCGCCGTGCATCCGGGCTTGATTAACAGTGATTTTTTAGAAAGAGCTCAATTTCGCGATCGAGACGAGCCCGCAGTCGAATTGCGCCGCCAGAAAATGACCGAACTGCTGAAATCTGACTGGACTAATCAGCCGGAAGATATTGCTAAAGCTATCTGGGATGCTGTGAAAAATCAGCGTGCAGAAGTTACAGTCGGCTCTGCTTTTTTTGCTTCGGAAGCTTATCGGTTGTTCCCCGGTTTGATGCAGTGGGCAATGGAAAAGGGCAACTTATAATCCTAATGGGTAATGGGTAATGGGTAATTGGTAAGGTGCGCCATAAGCCCCCGACAAATTATTAGTAACGCGCAGGAGTCCTAGGGGCGGCTTCACTTGAATATATACAACTAAAGAAAGAGACTGTTAAACCCGCCCCGAACACTATAATGGCAAGCAAACCAGGAAATACCACGATGCAAATCAAAGCACTGGCCGTTAAAAAAACCGGCGGATTGCTTGAAGAATACAAATTTAATGTCGAACCTTCCAAATTACATGAATGTCTGATAAAAGTGTTAACTTGCGGCATTTGTTACTCTGACTTGCACATGATTGACAACGATTGGGGTCAATCAAAGTATCCCCTCGTTCCTGGCCACGAAGTTATCGGAGAAGTGGCAGAAATAGGACCGCAAGTGACTCATTTAAAAGTGGGCGATCGCGTTGGTGTCGGCTGGCAAAGGTCGTCTTGTTTGCAGTGCCGCGACTGCTTGCGCGGTAACGAAAATCTCTGCGATGAAAACCAGGGATTAATTGTTACAGGCCCGGGCGGTTTTGCCGATTATTTAATGGTAGATTCCCGCTTTGCTTTTCCTATTCCCAAAGGCATTGATTCCAAAATAGCGGGGCCGCTGTTGTGCGGCCCAATTACGGTTTACGCCGGTTTGCGGAATGCGGGGATGAGTTCCGGGCAAGAAATTGGCATTCTCGGCATCGGCGGTTTGGGACACATGGCGGTGCAATTTGCGAAAAAATTAGGCAACCGCGTTACAGTTTTTACTACTTCCCAAGATAAGGCAGAATTTGCACATAAAATGGGGGCGGACGAAGCTATTGTAGTAGGAAAAGGCGAAATTCCTCAAGCGCCCAGCAGCAAATTAGATATTTTGTTGAGCACTGTTCCTGCTGCTTTAGATTGGGTTCCGTAGATTGATTTTCTCGATTCTGACCAAGAATTTCTTGATGGTACAAGCCCCCGGATTTATCCGTGGAATCAATCCCAAATCGAAAATCGAAAATCCTCAAGCCCCCGCATTTATCCGTGGGGTCAATCTAAAATCTAAAATCTAAAATCTAAAATCGATTGACGGTGCGC